>Ga0076930_100532_pt1 | contig 34282 bp, 25 predicted proteins | sample HotLakConsoUCCRE_FD_71149 | JGI IMG/M metagenome (GOLD analysis project Ga0076930, IMG submission 71149) | Hypersaline microbial mat communities from Hot Lake, Washington, USA - Hot Lake Consortium UCC-RE (version 3) (version 3) ...
GTATCTTTACACACAGTCAAATTTTTAAAGTCCGATAATTAGGGGGTCAAACCAAAACTGAACTTAACGCAACAATAATTAGCACTCATATAACAAATCTTCGCAAGCACAGAGGTTATATAGATGATTCTTATTGTATCTTTCTAAGTACATTGAAGCACCTTGATTCTGGGTGCTTTTTTTATTACAAATAATAACAGTAACACAGGTAATAATTGTGAGCCATGTAATACTGATAATACAGCTAATTTGAGTAATACAATTAATACTTATCATATCAGCAATACTGGTAATAACAATCATACAGATAATAAATGAAATACTAGTAATACTTGTAATACGGGTCATATCAGTAATAAACTTAATATTTACCATATTGGTAATACAAGTAATACAGTGAATAAGAGTAATATTAGTCATAACGATAATATCGGTAATACCAATAATATTTACAATCCCATTTTAAAACGACACCCTTTGTCTTACTTCTAGACTTACTTGCCATTGAAATCAAAATCAATGGAAAAAAGTAAGATCAAAAACCGGGACATTATTAATCAACAACCCAATTGGATACAGGAATTTCTGCAGACGATTAAGATTTCTCAAAGGCTAGAGAATATATCCTTAATCGAAATGGAATATGATAAGCTGGAGGAGAATCAGAAGGGTTTATTTCTGGAAATTCTATTGCATAAATCTAAAAATTTTGAAAAGCAAGCTGAAGATTTTCAAGATGATAATTGCTCAAAAGATTTATATGTAGAGAATGCTCATAAACTTCTCTTATGGCTGCATAAAGAGCAAATCAAGTTTAGCTGGCAAGAAGAATTTTATACCAATAGTGCTGCCTACGACCCTTATCAGGTCATCAAAAGATTGAGTAAAAAGGAGAAATCCAATAAAAACCCAATTTCCATTAGCCCTTATGAAGACTTTAAATTCCAACTTCAGGTAGAAGGGATTTGCTATCAAAATGAAGTGAAAATCACAGCTAAATTGGTTAAAGTAAATATTCGATCTCTTGATAAGGATTTAGAAACTTCTATTTCATTTAATCATTATCCTCAACCTTTGCAGCATTTTATCAAAGAACTCCTTTGGTATGCTGAAGACTGGCAACAATACTATTTTATGGGTAATACAAATCCGACATGGAAAATCCGACTAAACGGACATGCGGATTTAGTCTTACAATGCTCTTTTAATCAATATGTGGAAGTGAATTATGGTGAATCCTTTTTGCGAGATGATTTATTGAAGATACCTAAGTTGATTTACGGGCAATTATTAGAGTATTCCGAAAAGGATCCTGTCAAATTTCAAATCTTAAAAGAAGGCTTATTAGAATATTATCGAGTTGAGGAAAAATGGCCAAAGGATATGTTGGAAGTAGTTTTGATTCATTATGACAAAAATTTCAAAAGTCCACTTCATGAATTTGATGAGGAGATTATTTTTATTTCCATGCGCTATTATGGCTTCCCGTTTATGCCGGTGATCAAAAGCAATATCCATTATTTTGATCTCATCGGTGAATTAAGACCGGACTTATTAATTGGGGATTATGGTAATTACTTTGATGAGTTTTTTGAATGGAAAGAGTGGATAGAATCTTAATTGACAGCATAAATAATTTATATGAATATGATTTTAAAAGATACTCAAGCTTTTCAAGCATTGGATAAAGAGTATCAAACTGTATTTTCTGAATTACAGCTAAGTCAATTTGATAGGAAAATGCCGTTAAGTTTAATGAGCATAAAAAATGCATATCATGATGATAAGACCTACCAGTTCACTTGCACTTTAGCAAATAGTAAAACTCCAAGAGAAGTAGATACCTATTTTTTTGATTATGAAGTAGTGCTCAGCATCCATATTATTGATGGGATATTTTATTTCTATTGGGTTGAAAAGATAAGCAGTAATGATATTGCCAAAATCCCTGAAGGTTTAAACAGACATCAAAAGGAAACGGTGGATTTAAAGAATAGATTACCCTTTAAAGCAGTAATTAAAATTGCTGGACAATTATCGGATTCAAGAAAGGATTTTTATTTGAATGCCTCGGAAGCTCACTTGAAATTCATTGATTCAGGTAAAATGATATCATTATGGGAGGGGCTCCATTTCAGGCAGTATTCAAAATTATTAAATGAATGGATATCTCAATTGATTAAAATCACCAAATCATGGAAGCATCATTTTTTCCATCAAGGGATGCAATTCACCACATTTGATATATTGCCTATTATAGATAAACAATTCCTATTTAAATCTTTCAAAGAGTATGTTCAAGCGAATTACGGTGCATTATTTTATCAGCAGAATATAGCTCGTCATTCTCAATTTATGCACTTACAAATCCTTCATTTTTCCCAGAAAAAGGAAAGGTTTTTTCATCAATGTGTGTTATTATTCAATCAGTATTATAACCAGATTAGAGCTTTAAGTAAAGATTTTATTTTGGTTATTCTCCTTGCTTACAGCAAACAATTCAAGAAGACATTACTTGATTTCGAAAAGCAGACCATCTTTATTTTCACCTATTTCTATAATTTTCCTTTTCAAACTAAGGCCAGAACAATCGATGATTTGATCTCTATGTTCTTTTTGGATAGGTCAGATATCACTTTGGCTGATTTGGAAGCTTATGAGACTTACTATCAAGATTGGAAATTGCTAATAGGTGAAAATTAATATTATGATGATTAAAAATTTGGTAACTTATCATAAGTAGGAGGACATTCCGAGCTTTTAATATTAAAGCTTTATCTGGGAGTAAGTAATTAATTTTATTTAGTCGAAAAGTGAAATATTTTCGTGCTTTTCTAATTTTGAAGTAGTAATTTTTAATTTCCTTAGATGAAAAGACTTCTTTACCTAATAATATCGCTTACACACTCCGTGCTTTTAGCACAGGATTACCTGCCGACTTCTACAAGTAATCAGGTAATAAACCATGCCCATTACAGTTTGAGTTATTCCGAAGCCCATGAGCAAGCCGAATGGGTATATTACGAACTGACTTCTTATGAAGCCAGTAATGCCCAGTATAAAAGAAGTAATAATTTCCGATCAGATGCTAAGGTGAAAACAAGAAGTGCTTCTTTGGCTGATTATAAAGGTAGCGGCTATGACCGTGGTCATTTGGCTCCTGCAGGAGATATGGCCTTCAGCGGTGCGGCCATGTCTGAAAGCTTTTATATGAGCAATATGAGTCCTCAACATCCATCATTCAACAGAGGAATATGGAAGCAATTGGAAAGTTTAGTAAGGGCTTGGGCAGTGGAGAAATCTGTATTATATGTTGCAACTGGAGCTATTTTAGAAAACGGTTTAAGAAGCATCGGCCCAAATGGAGTGACTATTCCTCGGTATTATTATAAGGCATTATTGGATTATGATGAAAGCAATGGAAATTATACAGCTATAGCCTTTATTCTTCCCAACCAAAAAGGGCAAAAAGCTTTACAAGACTATGTAGTAAGCATAGATATTTTAGAAATCAGAACCGGTATTGATTTCTATTCTCAACTATCTGATAAAATTGAAAATGCCATTGAAGCAGAATATGACCTCAATCATTGGAATTGGACAGCCTCTAGCCTAAAGAGTGGTAGCTCAAAGTCTGCTATAGTTGCAAAGCAATGCAAAGGCAATACTCAAAAAGGAGCCCAATGTAAAAATAGGACTAAAAATGGCACTGGTTATTGCTATTTACATGAAGACCAAAAAGATGAAGTAAAAAGGAAAAGCAGTCCTAGCAAAAGGACGACTTCAATTAGATGCTCTGGCACTACCAAAGCGGGTACAAGATGTAAACGAAAAACACTTTCCGCCAATGGGAAGTGCTGGCAGCATGGGGGTAATTGATTTAAATTTCTTCTCACTTTTTATTAAGTTAATTTTCACTGCGTCATATCTTGGCTGAGTCACCCTATTTCTTTGTGCTCAAATCAAAATGAGAATACAATGAAAAATAATTTGACACATCCTGCATATCTAATTCAAAAAGATCAATCATATCCATCAGAACAATTGGTCAAAGTATATGGCGAACATCATAATATAAATATCAAGGGACTGTATATTATGAAATATAATGCCATCCCTAATCACTATGATATTGGCAAAATAGATGTTGAGAAGTCATTAAATTGGTTCACTACGCATTTTTCAGCTCTAATTCAAAATAGCTATCATTATAAAAGGCAATCAGTTGATAATGATGAAGAGCTTTTAATAGATGATACTATTCTGGAATGTGGTGAAGATGCAATTTTGTATTTTAATTTGAGCTTTAAAACAGTTGAAATTTGTTACAGAAAATGTTCTCAAGAATGGATTGATACAGTATCGAATGGAATATTAAAATTTCTTTTAAGAGATCATAAAAATAAGATAGGTATTATTACAAAAACCAGATTTGGACTGGATGTAGAATCCTTTGAAATTAAATCCCAGTCGACCGATCTTGCTTTAAATTATAATCAGGATTTGCTTCCTGTCCACGATGTCATTGTAAACCGGCTCAAAAAGGAGGGTGATAAAGGAATTGTATTATTGCACGGTGAGCCAGGTACTGGCAAAACCAGTTATATCAGACATTTAATCAGCCAAATTGACAAAGAAATTATTTTTGTTTCCGCTCATATCGCAGAGCACTTAAATTCTCCTGATTTCATGTCATTTCTTATTAATCATAAAAACTCTGTTTTGGTAATAGAAGATGCTGAACGGATTTTGATTCATAGAGATTATAGTCAGGAATCACCCGTAGCAGCTTTGCTCAATATATCCGATGGCTTATTATCCGATTGCTTGAATATCCAATTAATCTGCTCATTCAATACCGATCTTTCAAAAATTGATTCGGCACTATTAAGAAAAGGAAGATTAATAGCTAAGTATGAATTTAAAGCCCTTAGCTGTGAAAAAGCTAATGCCATAGCCCGTCATTTAGGTTTGGATTATCAATTTATTCAACCTACCAAACTAACGGATATTTATAATGAATCTGAGTTATATTTTGAAATTACATCTTCTGCCAAAGCAGTGGGTTTTTAAACTGAAGAATTATGAAAAAAGTCATTAAACATTTTCAAGAATTGGAAAGAGGTAAGCTGTATTTGCTTTCTGAAGTGTATGGGATGGGGCTAGGATATTTTGAGTTGTTGTTAGCGGCCACAATGGAGGAATATGAAAGCATCACATTTATCAATTATGAGGCATTGCCCTATAAATTTAAGACTCTTTATGACCATTTTCATTTGAAAACCAAAGAGCAATTATTACAGCGAAAAGAGGTTAAGCAGCTCATCTACAAACTTGAATTAGAATGTAGGTTAAAGATCGATAAAGAGGTTTATTTTCTGGAAAATGAGCCTTACTATGCTCCTTATGTATTTGACCAGTTGACAGAGAAAATAAAAGAGAGACCTACAAAATTTGTTATATTGAATAATCTAAATTACTTCATTAACCAAGAAATAGGTGAGATAGAGGAGAGAAATTGGATTATGAGGCAATTTAGAAAAATGGCAGAAGACTTGAATGTCATCTTTCTTTTAGGGTATAATCATACGTCTACTGATGATATATTTCATAATGCCAATGATTATCCGCTTCGTCAAGATTTTAGTTGGTCGAGAAATATGGTGGACACCTGTGAAGAAATATATTTTCTCCACCGATACGACTATTTTCATTGGAATATGGATGAAAGAAATACGGCAGAGTTGAAATCATTAAAAAAAGTAGATGGATATAGCTTTAAAATTGAAGATTTCTCGCCTAACAAAATCATAAAGTTTAGTGATTATGAAATTCCTAAAGATGTTAGAAAATAAAACTTATCAAGACTACGTCATAAAATGGCGTAGTCTATTCTTATCTTTGCCAATATCAAAAATAAAACACCATGTCAAAGCAAGCAGCCATCATTCGATTAACACTAATTGTTAGAAAACTCAGAACTAAGCCTTCTTCATTTGATGAAATTTACGATTATTTACAGGAGGCCGGGGAGATTCACAGTCTTAATTTCGACATTTCAAAAAGAACTTTTCAACGAGATATTGATGATATAGCCATTATTTTTAGTATCGATATCGAATTCGATCATAGCAGAAAGCAGTATTATATTTTAGAGGAAAATCCTGCGAATGATAGACTTTTAGAAGCTTTTGACACCTTTAGTGCCTTAAATGTTAGAGAGCGGATGTCTGAGGTGCTGCTTTTTGAGGAACGTAAACCATTAGGAACTGATCATCTACACGGCATTATGCATGCCATCAAACAAAGAAAAGTTATCAAATTTAAGTATCATAAATATTGGGAGGAAGGCACCACAGAAAGAGAGCTGGAGCCCTATGCCATGAAAGAATTTAACCATAGATGGTATGTAGTGGGCAAGGAGCGTAAAAAAGGAGCGATAAGAATCTTTGGATTGGATCGATTGACTGATTTAAAGATTTTGAATTTAGGTTTTGATTCATATAACTTCAATGTAAGCGAGTATTTCAAACATTGTTTTGGCATCATAAGACCCGATGATGAGGACTCAGCCCCGGAAAAGATTATACTATCTTTTAATTCATTTAAAGGGAAATACATTAAATCGCTACCCTTGCATCATTCTCAACAACTGTTAATCGATAATGAAACAGAAACTAGGGTTTCTATTGAGGTGTACATCACGCATGATTTACTAATGGAGATTTTATCTCATGGGCATGAAGTCGAGGTGATGGAGCCTAAAAGACTAAAGGTAATGGTAAAGGACGAAATGGAAAGAGCATTAAAAGCCTATTAAATCATGTCCAGATATGCCATAAGCGATATTCACGGCTGTGCCCGTACACTAAAAGCCTTATTAAATAAAATAGGGCTCAATAAAACGGATGAACTGTTTTTACTAGGTGATTATATCAATAGAGGAAAGCACAGCAAAGAAGTGATTGATTTTTTAATCCAATTGGAAAATGAGGGTTACTGTTTACATCTTTTAAAAGGCAATCATGAGTCCATGCTTTTTGATTCCTTTATTTATGCTGATTGGCCTGGGGGTGATGAACAAACACTCAAAAGTTTTGGCATCTATCATTTAAAGGAATTACCGCAAAAATACATCAATTGGTTCTCTAAATTAAAGTATTATAAAACTTCGGGACAATACATTCTAGTCCATGCCGGATTGGATTTTACAAAATCCAATATTGTGGAAGAGAATGAAAATATGCTGTGGATTACCGATTGGTATGATAAAATAGATCATAAAAAACTAAAAGATAATTTCGTTGTGCATGGTCACAAATCTGTTTCAAAAGAAACCATTTTAAGGATGCGAGATAAACTGGATACAAGCAAGGTTTTAGATATTGATAATGGTTGCTGGAAAACTGGAGCGACAGGCTTAGGTAGTTTATGCTGTTTTGATTTGGATAGTAGGGAGTTGTGGTTTGAAAGCAATAGAGACTGAATTTTAAAATAAGTATAAATTAGTATCTTTAAAGGTCTACTGATGAAACGCATTATTTCCTTCAAAAAGGAATATTAATGTTATTAAAAATAATTAACTATGAAATCAACATTAAAAATTCTACTTCGAATTTTACACCAACTGAAGAAGAATTTTTAATCAAAGATTCCATGTGACAACTAAAAAAAGATATAAACACATGAATGAATTTATTCAAGAATCTACTATTAAATCTTTATTAAGGCAGACAAATGAACAGATCCAATTTCAGAAGGAAAGAGAAATAATCCGAGGAGAATCTTTTAATGTTTTTAATGTCTTAAATCTCCAATCAAATGAAACTAGGCTGCATTCTGCATTTATAGCTGAATTGTTAAATCCTCATGGAAGCCATTTAAAAGGAGATATTTTTCTAAAATTGTTTTTATCGGTTATTGAGTATCCTTTTGAGTTTCAAACTTTAAATTCAATAGTTACGGTAGAAAAAGTAATAGGCTCTAAGACATTTGTTATAGATAATAATGGGGTGGAACATATCATGGGTGGACGTATCGATTTATATATTAGCGATAGATATGGTCGTAATTTAGCTATTGAAAATAAAATATATGCAAGTGATCAACCTAATCAGCTAGAACGTTATGCTAATTTTAATCAAAGAAAGGATAAGCTATATTATCTCACTTTGAATGGCGATGAACCCTCAGATTTAGGAAAAGGCAATTTGAAAGATGATGAATTTGAACTTCTAAGTTATCGTGACCATATTTTAAGATGGCTTGAGCTTTGTCAAAAAGAAACCGCAAATATTCCAATCCTAAGGGAAAATATAAGACAGTACATTTTAATCATAAAAAAATTAACTAACACAATGGATGATAATTTAAAAGAGAAAATAGATAACTTATTGATTGAGGATTTTGGAGCCGCAGCATATATCAATAAAAGATTTGATAGTTTAATAGTTGAGAATCGTGAAAAATTTAGAGATTCATGCTCTGAAGCTCTTAAATCTAAATTGAGTGAGTTAAATCACTTGACTTTCAAAGTCCATGACGGAGATGCGATAACAAAGAAATATTCCCATATATGGATCGATATAGACAAACGAATAAAATTAACTTTTGGAATAGAAACGTTTAGTGGTAATCCGGGAGGTCATGATAATGGTTGTCTGTTTATTGGGTTATACGATTATAAAACTGAATCACATGATATCCAATCTAGGTTTAATGAATTAAATTCCTATTGGCCACATCACCATAAATTAGTTTGGACAGATGAATTCGATCATGATAAAAAAGCTTCCATGAATGATATTGATTTCATCCAGAGGTTAGCTCAAAACAAATCAGATTTTTATGAAAAGGCGGTAGACTATATAACCGATCAAAGTATCAGGTTTATCAAGGAAACACTTGAAATAATTATTTGAATTAGTTAATTAACTCTGTTTCATAATAGGAGTAACAGACCTTGTTCATAATTTTTCATATCCCATTTTTAATAATAAGTTTTTGAACTCATCGACATGACTGCGTAGATATACCTTAATATCAAACATTATTTGCTTTCTTTTCAAGCTCAATTTGCCAATATTGAAAAATGATGACCATGGCTAAGGTGTCCAATTCACAGTAGCGATATAGCCCTTCCTCGATATGCTTTTTCTCTATATCCGTCATTTCTGTGAACTGCATCTTAGCATAGGCCGTCATGGCTTCTCCGCCACCAGCTAGATTTTCATCTGTTAGAAAGTTTTCTTTCATATTCTCTTCAATTCCCTCAAATAAGGGAGGAAGTAATTTATAAGGATCTCTTACCTTTCCATTCTTATCAAATTGAACCCATGCCATGGGGCTATCAAAATTTAGACTTTGGAATTTTTCATTTTTGCCATAAATGGGTTTACTGTATAAATTCTGAATCTCTTTTGAATCATTTAAAACCGCAGGTAAAATTGCTTTGATTGAATTTGATCCTTTCGTAGTGGGGTCATAATGAAACTTTTTAACCAACTGCAGCATATCTACCATGCTTCTTTCGCCTTTATGACCTTCACTATTCCTATTTGTGATACTTTCTATAAATTCTATCAACTCCTCCTTATTTGGCACCTCAATATCTGATTCGTTTAGCAATTGCGTTCGAATTTGATTCAATACCGTATTTTCATGGTCAGCATATCTAAAGATTGTGCCATTATCATTTTCCAAATCTCTTTTTAAGTTACTCAAAAATTCATAGTTAGGGAAAGCGCCTTTTTCAGTATTTAAATATTGACTTTTATGTTCCACATATCCATCTTCCTGCATAATATGATGGGAATACTGAAAAGCCATCTGCTCGTAAGGAGACCGCCCTTCATGGAAAGGAATTGCAACCATTGAAGTTTCAAAATCAATGAAGTGCAGAGGGTAATTCCATTCTTGGGAGTAGATGAAGAATAAGGCAGTATCCAAATAAGGGGTCTGATCCTTGTTTTTCACCTTTTCTACTTGCATCCATTGCCGCTCTTTGGTGCTAAGCTCACCCAAATCTCCTGACTTAAATTCTCCAATGTGATGCTTTTCAACATCCTGAATCTTATATATCATTTCTTCCAGTAAAGCTGATTTCCTTCTGAAATTCCAAATATCGAATATTAAGTCCTGCTCCAATTCCAGATCGGTTAAATTCGTTTGAGCTTTCCAACATTCCTTAAATCCAGATTTTTTCTCAGGCTCAGATGTGTGGAATTCGCAACCAGCACAATGAGTGTCAATGGGTGTATCTATCTTTATATCCTTTTCATAATGCTCAGAGAAGTATTCTATCATTTCAACAAAATCATAATCTTCTTCATGATCCTTAGCATCAACACCAGCGTATATTTTATCAATTATTCCATTAACCCTCACTTCTCTAAGAACATGGTCACCTAAGGCATCTTTGTTGACATCACCTATTAGCTTAACTGAGGTTCTTCCATTATTTTTAACCAATTGGAATTTTTGATTTAAGCCATTAATAGAGGCTTTGCTATCCTTATCAGCTAGCATTAAGTAGCTGTCAATTTCATATTCAGGAAAGGCATTGGAGAGTGCATAATGTTGAAAAGCAATATCATATAAATAAGGTTTCCAGCCTGAATCTAAGAAATGAGATTTATTTAAAAATGCAGTTTCATCCCTTCCAGAAACGGATTTTGCCTTCACTTCTATAAGACGAAGTTGATTGCCTTTCTTTTCTAGAATATCAATTCTAATAAATAAGTTTTTATAGCGAACGGCTGCTTCAAAAATAGTCACATTTTCTTGCTGCATTAGCTCTGCAGTTGTTTGAAGCGGCTTTTCATAGCCTGATTCTGTGATATCGTGCCCTCCAGGATAGTAGCATTTGGCCAGTTCACCGACTTGAAAACCACCTTCAGCTAATGATTTTAGGAAAGAATCTTCTGCAGAATTGTCCGGATATTCTTTTTTCTTAGTGTAATAAAGTTTAGTGGGGCATTCCAGAGCTAGTTTAAATCTGGATTTGGTAAGATATCTTTCCATTCAGTAATTGTCTTAAAGCGAGAATCTTTTAAATTAATTTAATTTCCTATAAATTCAAAGTTCATTATGAGCACAGACAAAATATGTCACTTCTAAAATAAACTTACTGCGACACTAAATGGCGGATCTATATTTTAGTTTTGTGTAAAAATAGAATATAGGAGACTATTAGAATTTATTAATAAAAGAGATGCCGATATCAAATACGATTCCCAATACAGGTAAAATTCATACTATCATTAAAGATATTCATCAGGGTCAAGGAAGTAGAAAAATACCTGCGCTCTTAGATAAAATTGTAAAAGAATTCGCAATAGCTTCCAGAAAGTATATCGATATAGTTGGGGAAGCCCCATATGGTTTTGGAGAAATGCAGCTATCGGGTTTATTAGTTCCCGGACTCGTCAAACATGCTGACGCTTTTTTGAGTGAATGTCCGATCCTTCGCAAGAACAAAAAAACAAAAATTGACACTTCTGGAAGAGTTGATTTTTGGATTAGATATGAAGATTTTGATTTGTATATGGAAGTCAAGCACGATTATGATGCTTTTAGCACCGATAATATTAAAGACCGTGTTTTTCAAAAATGGGACGAGGCTAACAATTTCCAAAATAGTAGAATCAAAGAACATGCAAAGGCAGCAAGTGTAAATCCTGATAAAGTCTATACTATTTCATTAGCAGTAGTTACCGTTTATGATAAGGATAAAGATGATGAAAATGTACCAAGTTACAAGTATGAAGAAATGATTCAAATTCAGAAAAATTACTTTACTAATCTTGAAAGCCCTAAACCAAACTGGTCGGCATTATGGCAACCTCATGATAGACTGATTAGCAATTCTTATTGGGAACTGGAGAGCAATTATCAATATTACCCAGGTGTTATTTTCTTAGCTAAGATTCAGAAAATTTAATGTTTCATTCATGCATGACAAATAGACTTTTCCAATATTTATATAACAATTAGTGAAAAGTCACTGAATTTGGTCGATAAGATAATTATTTTGGCAAAAACTCTCTGTTTTCTTTTAAATTCGGATTGTTAAAAAACCTTTAGTTTAAATAATACATGACAACAGCATCACACAATAAATTAGTTTCTTTCATTTGGTCTATTGCAGACGATTGCCTACGGGATGTTTATGTACGTGGAAAATATAGGGATGTAATTCTTCCAATGGTGGTTTTAAGGCGATTGGATGTTCTATTGGAACCTACCAAAAATGAGGTTTTTAAAGAATTGGCATTTCAAAAGAACGAACTTAAACTGACTGAATGGGATCCTAAAGGGTTGGAGCAAGCCACCGACTACGTTTTCTATAATACCAGTGAATGGACCTTACAGCGTTTGCATGACACGGCTACCAACAGTCAGCAAATTCTTCTAGCCAATTTTGAGGATTACTTGAATGCCTTTAGCCCTAATGTAAAGGAGATCATTGATAAGTTTAAATTAAAAAGTCAAATACGGCATATGGCAGATAAGGATGTGTTGTTGGATGTCCTGGAAAAATTCACTTCCCCCAATATCAACTTAACTCCATTTGAAAAAGAAGACCCTGATGGAAGGAAACTGCCTCCTTTGAGTAATTTGGGAATGGGCTATGTGTTTGAGGAATTGATCAGGAAATTTAATGAGGAAAATAATGAAGAAGCCGGAGAGCATTTTACGCCACGGGAAGTAATTGACTTAATGACTCATATTATTTTCGATCCCATTAAAAATGAGTTGCCGGAAGTGATGACCATATATGATCCGGCATGTGGTTCAGGAGGAATGCTGACCGAAGCACAGAATTTTATTAAGGATGAAGAAGGAGAAATAAAAGCCATGGGGGATGTTTATCTCTATGGAAAAGAAATCAATGATGAAACTTATGCCATTTGTAAATCGGATATGATGATCAAAGGCAATAATCCTGAAAATATCAGGGTGGGCTCCACACTTTCTACAGATGAATTTTCGGATAAAAAGTTTGATTTTATGCTCTCCAATCCGCCTTATGGTAAATCATGGTCAACGGAGCAGAAATACATCAAGGATGGAAAAGATATCATTGACCCGCGTTTTAGGGTAGAATTGGCAGATTATTGGGGCAATATAGCGGAAGCAGATGCCACACCACGCTCTTCTGATGGACAGTTACTCTTCCTAATGGAAATGGTAAGCAAAATGAAGTTGGATTTAAGCTTAAGCCCACAAGGTTCACGTATTGCTTCTGTTCATAATGGCTCTAGTTTATTTACCGGAGATGCCGGTGGTGGGGAAAGCAATATCAGACGCTATATTATAGAAAATGATTTGCTGGATTGCATAATTCTATTGCCCAATAACCTCTTTTATAACACTGGCATTACCACCTATATATGGATTTTAAGCAATAATAAAGCGACCAATAGAAAAGGGAAAGTGATATTAATTGACGCCTCACAGCTCTTTGCCAAATTGCGTAAAAATTTAGGAGCCAAAAATTGTGAATTGCTTCCTGAGCATATTAAAGAAATTCAAAATGCTTATATGGCTTTTGAAAATGTGGAGCGAAAGGAAGAAGACGGACTAGCTGCCAAAGTTTTTGACGATGCTGATTTTGGTTATTATAAAGTGACTATCGAGCGACCAAAAAGATTAAAATCCCAATTTAACGAGGAGCGTATTGCCGAATTACGCTTTGATAAAAGCCTGAAAGAACCCATGCAGTGGGCTTGGGAGACTTTTGGGGAAAGGGTGTATTCAGATTTATCTTTATTTGAAAAGGATATTTTAGAATATTGCGAACAGCAAGATTTAAACTTAAACGCAAAGAAGAAGAAAGAATTAACTTCCGCCAAGCTCTGGAAAAAACATCTCACCTTATGGGAAGCTGCCAATAGTTTAATGCAAAGTATTGGTACTGATGAATACCGTGACTTTAATGCATTTTCCAAAATGGTCGATCAGGAAGGGAAGGCACAAAAGCTCAAGCTTTCACCAGCAGAGAAAAATTATATTATGAATGCGATAAGCTGGTATGATGAAAATGCAGAGAAAGTCATTAAAAAAACACAAAAACTAAGTGGAGATAAGCTAGAGCAGCTATTATCTCACTTGGATTGCACCCAAGAGCAACTCTCTGATTATGGCTACTACCCAATGGCAGGAAAGAAGCATGAATTTACCATTTACGAAACAGAAAGCGATTTAAGGGATTTCGAAAATGTACCGCTAAAAGATAATATTTACGACTACTTTTTAAGGGAAGTAAGACCTCATGTAGCCGAAGCTTGGATTGATCTGGACAAAACCAAAATAGGTTATGAAATCAGTTTCAATAAGTATTTCTACCAGCATAAATCTTTGCGACCTATAGAGGAAGTGACAAATGAGATACTGACACTAGAGCAGGAAAGCGAAGGTTTGATTATGGATATTTTAAATTTAAGCTAATGGAAACAATAGAGGCAAAGGCAAAATTTGAGAAATATCCTGCTTATAAAGATTCAGGAGTTGATTGGTTAGGAGAAATTCCGAAGAATTGGAAAGTATATCCTGGTTTAAAATTTCTTTTTGAAAACAAGTCTAAAAATACTGGAATGCAAAGACATACAGTTCTGTCTTTGAGTTATGGTAATATAAGAGTTAAAAGGCAAGAGGAATTAACGGGCTTAGTTCCTGAATCATTTGAAACCTACCAATTTGTAAATAAGGGTGATTTAATTTTTAGACCTACTGATTTACAAAATGATAAAGTGAGTTTGAGAAGTGGCATTTCTGAATTTGAGGGTATCATAACCAATGCATATTTGAATCTTCGTTTTAAAGACATTGCAATCCCCAAATTTTATCATTATTTCTTTAGAGCACTTGATAATAATAAAATAATTTATGGACTTGGATCTGGTCTCAGGCAAAATATTAGCTACTTAGATTTCAGAAGATTTGATTTTCCTTTTCCCCCACGCAAAGAACAAATAGCAATAGCCAATTTTCTTGATGAAAAAACAGCAAAAATTGATCAAGCCATAGAGAAAAAGCAAAAGATGATAGCCTTGCTGAAAGAGCGCAAGCAAATCATCATTCAAAATGCAGTGACCAAAGGTTTAGACCCCAATGTTAAAATGAAAGATAGTGGGGTTGAATGGATTGGGGAGATTCCGGAGGGTTGGGAGGTGAAAAAATTAAAGTATTTACTTAAAATCAGAAATGGACAAGAATACAAACATGTTGTAGCTGAGAGTGGATTTCCTGTTTTTGGTTCAGGAGGTGTATTTGCCTATGCAACTGACTATCTTTATGACGGTGAAGCATTACTCTTAGGTAGAAAAGGGACAATAGATAAACCTCTATATGTCAATGAGAAATTTTGGACTGTTGATACCATGTTTTATGCAATTGTTAAAAATAAATATTCAACTCGGTTTCTATATTTTTTGGCATTAACCATACCTTTTAACTTATACATTACCTCTACTGCACTTCCTAGCATGACTCAAGATGACTTGAATAATCATAAAGTGGCAGTACCTAATGGGAATGAACAAATTCAAATACTTAATTTCTTAGATGTTCAATTAGAAAAAATCAATAAGTCTATTTCTTTACATCAAACCCAAATTGAAAAGCTCAAAGAATACAAAGCAGTACTAATAGATACTGCGGTAACGGGTAAAATTAAAGTGCCAGGAGTATGAGTGAATTACAAGAAACGATAATGCGTCAAAATATTAATTCAGAAAACCTTAAGGTAGTAAGCTGTACGCTAAACGATTTACTAGAAACTAATTTTAAAGCTATTCCTGAAGCCGAATTGAAAGGTCAACTTATAATACCTGAATACCAAAGACCCTATGTCTGGAGCGAAAAACAAATAAATCGCCTGCTTAATGATTTAATTGAATTTCAAGCAGATAAATCTTCCGATAAACCACTGTATTATCTAGGAAGCATTATTTTACATAAGGACGGAGAGAATCTAAAAATTATTGATGGCCAGCAACGTATAACTACTTTCTTACTGATTCAAAAACTTAATAATCCTACTTTCAAAAGCGGAGTGGTGCACAACAACTCTATTAGTATTAAAAATGTCAGGCGAAATTTGGGCTATTTAAAAAGCATAAGAGATAAAGAAATCTTTGATTTTCAGGACACAGATATTATTGAGCAGATTAATTTAAATAAGATCAATGTTACATTAGTGGTCACATCAACTGATGATTTGGCTTATACATTCTTTGAAACACAAAACACTGGTGGTGTTAGGCTAGATGGAAGTGATATTTTAAAGGCACATCATTTAAGAGCAATTCCTTCACGTAAAATTATAAATTATCAAGCAAGAAAATGGGAATCAATCGATAGCGAAAATGTCGAGTATATTGTACAGCAACTAACCAAAATTCGTTTTTGGGATAATAGACAATGGCGTCATTTCCCTTTCTACAAAGATAAAAAGGGAATTAAAGAAGCCTTAATAGAGGAGTATACTGTAAATACAAAAAATGATGGCGAAGATGTCTCGTATTACTACAGTGCTGTAAAGCAGGAAGCAGGGCGTTTACTTCAAATGCATGAGAGCAACTATAAACAGCTAAAACAGCCATTAACAGACGGGAATAATACTTTAGACTATATAATCGACTATATACATCTTTATAAGGTGCTATTTAATTTTGATCATGATTATCGATTGCCCGATGAATTCTATTCTTTTAGAGATGCAGTTATACATGGTAAAAACGGAACATTGTTTTTAAAGGAACTTTATGAGATTGCAATTTTGGCCTACGTGAGTCGCTTCGGTTTTTTCCGATTATACGAAGCTGCTTTGTGGCTTTATAGAGTTATTTATTCATTGCGAGTGTCAACAGGCCGTAATGTCAGAGAAGATAGCGTTTTCAAGTTTGTTTACGATAATCAGTTAATTGATAATATTCTTGAGGTTTATACTACCGATCAGTTATTCCATTTTCTTAAGAAATTCCGCTATGAATTCAATACTGATAATGCAGAGGATAATAAAACTAAAGGGAAACATTTAGATACATTGAAAAATTATTTTGGCAATCTTAAGGAAATCAAAGAATATGGCGAAAACCCTAAAGATTTTGATAGAGATTTCATGATAACAATTGCTAATAAGATTAAAGAGCTGCAAGATGGATAATAAATTTAAAACTGCTGTTGTCAATTTAGAATCTTTAAGTGAGTTAGATTTTATAATTCCAACCTATCAAAGACCATTTGTTTGGGGAGATGAGCAATTGAAAAAATTACTAGATGATTTTTATCTTTCATTCCAAAATAATCCTGATTCGGTTTATTACGTCAGCACTTTTCTAACAAAAGAGGAAGAAGGAGTTGCAGAGCTTATTGATGGACAGCAGCGCTTTACAACCCTATGGCTAATTTCTTTGGTAATAAGTAAACTAACTCCTAATTCAGATATAATTAATTTCCTTAAAAAGAAAGATAAGTTGAGACTCGGGTTTGAAATTAGGACTGAAGTAGGTGATTTTCTTGAATCACTTCTTGAGGACGATACTTACCGAAAGATACAGGATTCAGAGAGAATAATAAAGCAGCCTTACTTAAAGAATATTGCAAAAGCGCTTGTTTTCATTGATGGTTACATTAAGCAAAAAGTACCTCAAAATAGACTTGATCAATTCGGAGATTACATTTATAGGAAGGTAGAATTAGTCAAAAATACTACTCCTCAGAAAATAGATTTAAATAAGTTATTTTCTACAATTAATAGTTCTGGAGTTCAACTTGAACAAACAGATATTGTAAAGGCAAATCTATTAAACTTAATAGACGAGAAAGTGATGTATGGTAAGATTTGGGAAACGTGTGAAAATATGTCTAATTTTTTTGAGCGTAATGCAAGAACCTCCTTCCCTGAATCAAACTGGTCAAGTATAAATTTAAATGAATATCTAGCTTTTGATCCTAATACTTTTAAGTATAAAGCGGATGAATCTGATCTGTCAACAGATAGTGATTCATTTCGTCTAGATGATATTGATATCAATGATTTAGAGGCCTATAGACATCCGGAACGAAAATATAAAAATGAAGTAGGTAGAGAATCTGAAGAAATTTATTGTAGATCAATCATAAACTTTGGTCAGTTTCTGTTGCACGTATATCGTTTGCATCTTCATAAAGAAGGATTTGATGATTTTAAGGGCACTTTTCACGTGAATCGTTTGATTGAAATATTCACGGAATTAGAAAACCGTAATAATTCAGATGAAATTAAACGGTTTTTCAAATTAATGTGGGATGCTCGTTATCTCTTTGATAAATACATTATAAAATTCGTCACAGATTTAGATACTAAAAATGAGTCTCTTGAACTTGTGAATTTTAATAGAAACGAGAAGAGCTATTATTCCAGATCGAGATTTGAAAAATCAAATAGTTTAATGTTACAAAGTGTTCTCTATTTTACAGGCGATTATTTAAGGCAATACTGGATTACAACCTACTTGGCTTACTTATTGAATAATCATTCAAATTCCTTAGCGACAGAGGTAAAACATCTCAGGTATTTAGAGAAGATTGATAATATATTTTCCTTGGTAAATTCAAGAACTGATAAGGAACTTTCTTGGGATCTATTGGAAACTGATTCTAATATAAAACCTGATATTGATACTGAAAGAGAACTCATAAAAGACCATGGTACCAAATTTAAGCACTATTGGTTTCAAAAACTTGAATACATATTGTGGAAAAATTGGGAGTTTGATAAAACGAAGGAATTTTTAAACTACAGAATAATTTCGAGAAATTCAGTCGAACATATCTATCCCCAAAATCCAGAAAACAGAAATCAACATCCAGCAATTGAAGGTGAAGCTCTTCATTCATTTGGCAATTTAGTACTACTAAGCGTATCGCAAAATTCTGAATACAGCAACAAATCAGTTAATGTAAAAAGGTCAATGTTTAAAGAAAAAAAAGATACTTACGATACATTAAAATCATTTTATATCTTTCAAAAAGACAAATGGAGTCCAGTTGAAATTAAAAAGCATAGAGAAGAAATGATCTCGAAAATCAAAGAACATTACAACCATGCCTAGCCAAACCAACGAACAAGCCCTAGAAGCAGCAATAGAAAAATCTCTTTCAGGTTCTAACTTAGAAGAGTTGAAATCCGATAATCGTGTTTTGCAAGACTCGCCAGAGTTGTATGGCTCCAGCACAGGCTACTACATGGGATTATCATCTGACTTCAATCCTAAATACTGCATAGATGAAATTCGTTTTTGGCATTTTTTAGAGGCTACACAATCTGAAGAATTGGAGAAGCTAAAACGCTCATCCGATTGGAAATTAAAGATTTTAGAGCGCTTTGATCGTATGGTGAAGAAGTACGGCATCTTAAGACTATTGCGAAAGGGTTTGGAAGTTGAAGATGCACACTTCACACTTTTTTATCAATTGCCTTTAGCGAGTAGCAGCGCATCCGTAAAAGAGAAATTTGTATCCAATGAATTTAGTGTAACCCGTCAAGTCCATTATAATCTGGATAATCCCAGAGAGGAAATTGACATGGTGGTTTTCATTAATGGAATTGCCATTTCCACTTTGGAATTAAAAAATCTGTGGACAGGTCAAACGGCCAAAGTTCATGGAATAAAGCAATATAAATACGATAGGGACATCAGGCAGCCCTTATTGAATTTTGGCCGATGCATTGTGCATTTTGCAGTAGATCCCGATGAAGTTTACATGACCACCAAATTAGATGGTGCCAAAACTTTCTTTTTACCCTTTAATAAAGGCCATAACAGTGGAAAAGGAAATCCGCCTAATCCATTTGGTCACAAAACGGCTTATTTATGGGAGGATGTATTCAGAAAGGAAAGTTTAGCTAATATCATTCAACATTTTGTGCGCTTTGACGGAAAATCAACAGATGCACTCAGTAAGCGTACTTTATTTTTCCCTCGATTTCACCAATTGGATGTGGTGAGGAAAATCATTGTCCATGCTGAGCAATATGGCGTAGGACAAACTTATCTCATTCAGCATTCAGCAGGTTCAGGTAAATCAAATTCCATTACCTGGGCAGCTTACCAACTCATTGAAACCTATCCGGAAAGTGAATCGACTCCAGGTGCCAAATCATTGCAGCATCCATTATTCGATACTGTTATTGTGGTAACCGATAGGCGATTATTGGATAAGCAACTAAGAGATAATATTAAGGAATTTTCCGAAGTGAAAAACATTGTGGCTCCTGCTTATTCTTCAGCTGAATTGAAAAGTAGCTTAGAACAAGGCAAGAAAATCATCATTACGACCATTCAAAAATTTCCATTTATTGTAGATGGTATAGCAGATTTAAGCAATAAACGCTTTGCAGTGGTGATAGATGAAGCGCATAGTAGCCAAAGCGGCACTGCAGCCGGAAAAATGAATCAGGCAATGGGAATATCAGAAATTGATACTGAAGAAAATTCGGAAGATAATGATCCACAAGATATCATTTTAAAGGCTATGCAAGCCCGTAAAATGAAAGGCAATGCCTCTTATTTAGCCTTTACGGCAACACCTAAAAATGCTACCTTGGAGCGTTTTGGCACAAAGCAGGAGGATGGATCATATAAACCTTTCCATTTATATTCTATGAAGCAAGCCATAGAAGAAGGCTTTATTTTGGATGTGCTAGCGAATTATACTACTTATAAAAGTTACTATGAGATTGAGAAATCCATTCAGGATAATCCATTTTTTGACACCAAAAAGGCGCAAAAGAAATTAAGGGCTTATGTTGAGCGTGATAAACGCACTATTGGCACCAAGGCGGAAATCATGATGGAGCATTTTATCTCCAAAGTGGTGAACACTAAAAAGTTGAAAGGCAAGGCCAAAGGAATGGTCATAACCCAAAATATTGAATCCGCTATTCGATATTTTCTGGCCATAAAAAACATTTTGGATGCAAAAGGTAATCCATTTAAAGTGGCCATTGCCTTTTCAGGTAAGAAAACCGTAGATGGCATTGAATTTACTGAAGGAGTGCTCAATGGCTTTGCAGAAAAAGACACCCGGGATAAATTTGGGACTGATGCCTACAAGCTTTTTGTGGTGGCCAATAAATACCTGACTGGTTTTGATGAGCCTAAATTGACCACCATGTATGTGGACAAAAAGCTGCAAGGGGTACTGGCTGTGCAAGCCTTATCTCGTTTAAACCGATCAGCGGATAAATTGGGTAAGAAAACGGAAGATTTATTCATACTGGATTTTTTCAATCAAACAGATGAAATTAAAGAATCTTTTGATCCTTTTTATACTTCCACTTCGCTTTCAAAAGCCACTGATGTGAATGTATTGCATGAGCTGAAAGGTACTTTGGACGAAGTTGGCGTTTATGAAAATCATGAAGTAAATGATTTTGTAGAAAAGTATTTTAAAGGATTAGAGGCAGATAAATATCTAAGTCCGATTATTGATGTGGCTGCAGATCGTTTTAACAATACACTGGATCTAGAAGAAAGTGATAAAGCAGATTTTAAAATTAAAGCCAAGCAATTTGTTAAAATATATGGGCAAATGGCCTCCATTTTGCCTTATGAGGTATTAGATTGGGAAAAGTTATTTTGGTTTTTGAAGTTTCTCATTCCAAAGCTTATTGTAAAAACCAAAGGGGATGAATTAATAGATGAATTGTTGGAGTCTGTGGATTTATCAACCTATGGTCTTGAAAGGACAAAGTTAAATCATAGCATAACACTTGACGATAAGGAAACCGAATTGGATCCACAAAACCCAAATCCAAGAGGAGCTCATGGTTCTGATGAAGAAAAGGACATATTAGATGAGATCATTAAAGTGTTCAATGAAAGATGGTTTCATGGCTGGGATGCCACTCCGGAAGATCAGCGTGTAAAGTTTATCAGTTTAGCCGATAAAATCAAAGAGCATCCGGACTACAAGAAGAAATATGAAGAAAATAGGGACGTCCAGAATAGAGAGTTGGCCTTCGGAAAGATATTTGAAGAAGTCATGGCGCAGCAACGCAAGCACGAACTTGATTTGTATAGATTAATTGCAAGTGATTCAAGTTTTAAAACTGCAATGCAGGATACTTTGAAACGGATATTGGATAAGTGATACTTTCCTAAATAAATTAATTATGGAAAAGGCAGTCAAATTACTAAATCAGCTATTTGTTGATGAAATAGAAGAAGATGACATTCCACAGGTAAATTCAAATTATATCTGGACTCTTAAGGAAGAAATTCCCGAAAAGGAGGTTAGAATAATTTTAGAAGATTTAATTAGTGAATTCTTAAGAAATATTCCTTTAAAAAACATTGTTGTTTATTCACTGTGGAATGCCCAGGAAGATGAAATAGCAATGGAAATCCTTGAAAAAACGCAACAATCTTCAAACTCATATTCTTTTTATTTGAAAGGGTTAATCTCTGATTGGGAAGGAGAAAGAGAATCAAGTATCAAAGCACTTGAAATCAGTTTATTGATGGATAAAAGTAATGTTAAATCAAGTATTCTTCTAGCTCAACTAGTAAATGATCAAGTTTATAAGTCAAATATCCTGCAGCATTTAGAGGATAGTTCTAAGTTGGATGTTGACGATATGGTTAATTTAGTAAGTTTAATTGACGATTTTTATGCTAAAGTAAAATTACTAATAAGGATAGCTAAAATTGAGGACGATATCAATTTAGTTCAACGGACTATTTTGGATATAGATTTTTATCAGGAGGATGCTGTAGATTGTTTTAACTTAATTAGAGAATTATTAGATGATGAAATATTAAAATCCCCCTATGTCGCAAGCTTATTACTAATTCGAGCAGAATTGGAATTATGCGATAATAGATTTTTTCAGTCATTTTTCTTCATTAGAAAGGCATTAGAGGTGAATCCACTTTCAATTGATTTGATAGGTTTTATTATAAATATTGCAGAAGTATTTGAGCATAATTTCGAAAAAAATGATGAATTAATTAGTACAATTAATAAGCAGCTTAACTATTACTTTAATTATGGTCATACTTATTACTTCAATGAATTATTACCTTTTATAAAGTTTTTTAACCGACAAGAGTATTATACAGAAAGCCTTGATATATTAAATAAAATTAATCAAGATGGCAGAAATAATGATTTTCTACTGTTGAGAGCTAGGACTTTAGTATTAGCCGGATTTCACAAGGAAGCACTGACAGATATTGAACAACTCAGGTCACTTCGAAATACAAAAGAATATACACTTCTTTTAAAGGATTTTTACCTATCTAAAGATGAAATTAATAAAGCAGAGCAAGTTCTTTTAGATTTTTTAGATTGGGAAGGAGAGCAATGCTCAATTTATTTTGATTTCTACATATTTTATGAACAACATAAAAATGATCTGCATAAGGCATTAAAGTATCTTGACTTAGATATATCTAAAGACGAGGAACCAAGCGGTTTCAAAAAGTTTTACAGGGCCGAATTACTAAAAGATCTTAGCAGATTTGATGAGGCTTTAATAGAAATTGAAGAATGTCTGTTGTTTTCTAATCCACAGGACTACGATTATGATAAATATATTGATTTTAAGGAAAATCTTATAAATGAGATTGATAAAACAGAGAGCTAAAAAATCGATTCATAAATGAGAAATATTTTTTACACTAATTTATTTCTTCTAAGCCAATCTGCACTTTTTGCTTCAGATTAACTCCAGACTTCCACTTCAAACCAAGTAATCCATTATACTCATTTTAGCTTAAGTTATTCCGAGGCTAATGTGGAAGCAGAATGGGTCTATTATCAATTAACAGCATATAAGTCTAGCATTGCTGAACACAAGCGAACTTATAATTTTAGAGCTGATACTAACATTGCCACAAGAAGTACTTCACTAGCTGATTACAGAAGGAAAAATATACTGTGATTTAGTTTTTAGGTTTTTTCAGATTCTGCTGTTTCTCATTAATTTTACTATATTTATATTTCCAGTTCACTTACAGCCAAAACCTAATCTTTTTTTATTTTTTGGTTTGTTAAATTGATATAAAGGGTTTAAAGCTGGATGCTGATGCAATAGAAGCTTTGACAGTTTTAAGGAAAAACCAAAAACTAAATGATCTCGATATTTCCACAGAATCTTTGGCGGGGATTCAAGGTTTTAGCGATGCTTCTTTTAAAGAGGTTGTTGAAATGATCGATTTGTTTTTTACTAATCATGCAAATTCAACAATAGATAATTTTGAACGAGTAATAAGTACAATGAGTAGATCTGATGCTGCTTCAAACAACTTCAAAAAAGGAATGTTTTGGACCTTGAGAAATGTTACTGATGATGTTGAAACTTTTGGAGGAAAGAATATCAGGTTTGAGCATAGCATAGGAAATGCCAGAAATACAAACTCATCCTTAGATGTATTTTGTAATAATTGTGAAATTCCTAACTTAAAAGTTGAATATAAAACAGGCCCTGGAAGTGTTACATCCGATATTATAAAAAATCAGTTTATTGAACGAGATTTATTTAATGCGAATAATTTAGATGAGATTCAATGGAGATTGGAAGAAACAAATTTGACCAAAGAAAATTTAGTAACTTGGTTAAGTGATAATAGAAGTAGCCTAGAGAGTTTAGGTTATGAGAAAATAAAAAGCCTTTTTCCGAGTGATGAATTAATGAATTCATCGAACTATATTGATAGATTTATTAATAAGTTTAATTCTCAAACGACATTTAACTTAATATTCAAGTGATAAAATTATTAAACAGTATTTCTGATGTATGGAGATTTGTTCAGAAAAAATCTGAAAACAGTTTTGTTTATCTTAATATTCAGAAAGAATTATGTTTATACATTAAAGGTGAAAGGAAGGAAGCATTCTCTAGTAAAGTTGAGGATATAGAAATATGGAGAGACGGTTACATAATTAACGAAAACCAATATTTTTCTAGTGAAAAATTAGAATCCATCTTTGAAAAAGACATTTTTAAAAGCTTAGTTGTTGATAATGATAATTTAATAGTTAAAAGAATTGACCTTATCAAAGAAGAGGTTAACTATGGGTTATATAATTATTCATCGAGAAGAACTCATTGGCTTAATAATTTTAGAGGGGTACGACCTCAATTATTTGTAAAAGACAGTTTGTTGATCTCAGCAGCCAATAATAGAATAAGTTGTTTTGAGATTAATAATGGAAATAAATGGCAAGAAACGTTCAATGAGCTTTTAGAATCAGAGAGGCCAGTTTTACGTAGTAAAATAATTTACGGTAATGACAAACTGTTTTTCGTTTTAACTGGTAATCAAAACAAAGGACTTTATGTATTAGATGTAGATACTGGAAAATTATTAAAAAAGTATGATGACGTTTGCTATGAAATTTTTCAAGATGAAGACTACATCTTTTCCTCTCGCTTTGAAAATATACTTTGTCGTATTAATAGTAAAACATTAGAAATAGAAGAATGGGATTGTAATGATCTGGTAAAATCTAATGGTTTTGATCTCATCCATGACCATCGATGTGCCGCTAAGGATAATAGATTTTATTTCACCCAAACAATAGGCGATAACAAAGCCAAATTGGGCATATTGGATTGGGATAAAAAGGATCTGATATATAAATATGAGTTTGAACCTAAAAATGGGGGTATAGGAAGCATCCAAGTGAACGATAGCAGAATGTTTGTCCATACACAGGATAATACCTTGCATATATTTGAAATTGATTGAAATGAAGTTATTACCAAGCAGCTTAGCCATATGAAAACAATACTAAAGCAAATTATATGAAGGGTAAGAAGGAGATGTCAATAACAGAATTATTCCTTTATGGAGGCATCCAATTTATTTTAGCTGTCATGTTACTTTTTAATAGTTTTACCTATATCACTAATCAATTTATAGTAGATGGTCATATCGAGGGAGGTCCAACAAAGCAAAAAGGTCTGTTAGCCATGTTATCATTATTAGAAAGAGGTTGGTGGAAATATCCTATTGTATTAATTTTTGGAACAATAGGTTATTTAATGATTAAAGAGGCAAGGCAGAAGTTAAATAAGAGAGATTGAGTTTTTTGTGAACGATGATATTGGAACAGATGGAAAGGGATCATATATGTGAATCTAATGTTTTAAGATCAGAAATTCTAACCATAATACAGAGCATTGCGAGAGAAGTAGGTACTTTCAAGCCATTCTTAGGCTATTTTACCTATCATGTAAGAGATGAAAGTAATCAGCGTAATGACGATAGAAATAAACAGTATAGGGATACTGATAGGGTTATTACGTTCCTTTTTGAGTGTAAACTCTATCGTTTTTCTAACAAGCAGAAGGAATATTTTTTGAAGGATATATGGCAGCCCAATAATTGATGCATATAAGATTACCGCAGCAAAAATCAACACAACAGCTAAATAAGTGGAATTGAGTGTTATGACTTCTTGGAGTTCTTGTTGTGTTATCACTTTGCCAAGAGCAGTAAAAATAAATAGCACGAAAGCAATAATACCAGCTAGCGCTACTGAAGACCATTTTGCAGTAGAGATAAGTAAGTTGATAATCTTTTGTGCCCTTCTTACGAACTCCTGACTAGGAATAAGTACAAGTCCACAAAAGGCAGTAGTAGCAAACCAAGCAAAGGAAAGTTGCTGTACATCTTTATCATTTTCTCCCCACCACTGTAGAAGGAGACTAGCTAGAGCCATTAAAAAAATGCTAAAACCAAAAACCACTGGTTTTAAAGTTTTGATTAGTTGGTCGTCTGACTGATCTAGGGATGATTGACAAAAGTGCAAATACCTTTTGTTCATCCAATCTAGTGCTTTTTTGAGAAATCCTTTTGAATAAATAGCTACACCAATAAGGATAGAGAAAAGAGTAAATATTATTTCTAAGAGTTCCATGTTGTTTTTGGTTTAATTTCAAAAGAATCCTGACCTTGCTGTCTTGTTCTTATATCATTTAAGTTTTTTAAACTAAAAAAATCCCCCAATTTCCCACATGCTTCAAAATCCTATTTCTGAACTTTCAAATCAAAAGTGATACTTCCGTTCGAGCCGGAAACGATATCCGTAATCTTAATGGCGCCTTTTTTACCTGCTGCGTTCTCAAATAAAACGATTCTGGGCAGTCCATCAGCTGGAAAGCTTTCATTGTCCTCTTCAATAGTTAAATCCCTAAGGGCGGAATCATCTTGAAAATAGGATTAGCCAAAAGCAGTGAGTACTATATTAAGTTTGTTTAACTTCTCTTTTGATTGGTCTAAAAAATTAGAGATAGTTATTTTCCTAAATCTTAAGAATATTGGATATCAATCTGCTTGATCAAAAAATAAGACAAGTAAGACAATTGAAACAATTGGGACAAATGAGAAAATTGATATTATTGGAACAGTAGGAACAACTGAAATTGTGTAAAAATATTAGATTAGCTTACCTCTAAAAATTAAAGTTTTTGAACTGATAGAATCTAATGTATAATCTAATTTATTACTTATTTTCGTTCATAAAATACAGTGAATCAGTACATTAACTTTAAACGTTCGACTCCCTTCAGGTGCACTCCTAAACACTTCAAAGTACTATAAAACCTCTCATAGGATATATGGGAGGTTTTTTTGTTTCAAAGATTTAAAATTAAAAATAGCGTTAAGATTCGGATATATTCTTTTTTTTTTTTTTTTTTATTTTTTTTTTTTTTGTTTTTTTTTTTTTTTTTTAATTGGGGGTGGGTTTTTTTTTTTTTTTTTGTATTTTTTTTTTTTTTTTTTTTATACATTTTTTTGGTTGGTTTCTTCCTTTTACCGATAAATGGGGGCAGGTTTCATTCGGTTTTATTGGAATGATTTTCTATGCTTAAAAAGTAATAATGGCGTGTTCAATAATATAATATCACCTCCCATCTTCAAGTCCCTAAATTATAATCCACCACATTAAAAATCCATTTTTACTTTGACTTTGTGTGAGTAAATACTAACTTTAACTAAATAAATATATTTTAAAGATGGTAAATACCAACACAAATTGGATTCAGATGTCTGATACTGCCATTATAAAGCAAATTGGGAGTTTTATAAAGCAAAAGAGGGTTGATCAAAACCTAACGCAAGCTCAATTGGCAAAAAAAGCAGGACTTAATCGATGGACCATTAGTCAAATCGAAAATGGGGAATCCATCAATTTATCAAGCTTGATTCAAATTTTAAGGGCTTTAGATTCACTTTACGTATTAAGTGAGTTTGAATATAAGGAAGTCATAAGCCCTTTGGAATACGCTAAACTAAAAAGAAAACAAAAAGAGCGTGTGCGAAATAGAACTAGTCAAACGCCAAAAAAGGATGAATTAGGATGGTAGATGTTGCGGAAGTAAGAATCTGGGGTGAATTGGCTGGTGCTGTCCGTTGGGACGATGAGCAAAAGTTGGCTTATTTTCAATATGACCCAAAGTTTATTGAAAAAGGATGGGATTTAGCTCCTATCAAAATGCCGATTTCCGGAGGTTCCAGAATTTATAGTTTTCCTGAATTACGAAAGGGTAGAGGGGAAACAGAAAATACCTTCAAAGGATTACCTGGTATGCTAGCAGATGCATTGCCGGATAAATATGGTAATCAATTGATCAATATTTGGTTGGCACAGAATGGTCGGCCGGAAAACAGTATGAATCCAGTTGAAAAACTATGCTTCATTGGCAAGAGAGGGATAGGGGCACTTGAATTTGAACCAGCCAGTATTCAAAGTGGTACAAAAAGTTTTTCATTGGAGCTTAACAGCTTAGTAGAGGTCGCTAAGAAAATGTTGAGTCAGAGAGAAAAATTTGTCACCAAGCTGAATAAAGAAGATGAAAAGAGCATTCAGGAAATTTTGAAGATTGGGACTTCGGCTGCCGGTGCCAGACCTAAAGCGGTCATTGCCTTTAACCCAAAAACAAAAGAAGTGCGCTCCGGACAAGGTCATGTTGCGAAAGGTTTTGAACATTGGCTGATAAAGCTAGATGGCGTAAGTGGTGAGCAATTTGGAGATACTTCCGGTTGGGGCAGAGTGGAATATGCCTATTATCTCATGGCAAAAGATTGTGGTATTGAAATATCTGAATCTATCTTATTAGAAGAGCATGGTAGAGCTCATTTTATGACCAAAAGATTTGATAGAGAAGGCAACACCAAGCACCATATTCAATCACTTTGTGGCTTGCAGTATTATGATTTCAATGATATGGACGCTTACAGTTACGAACAGCTATTCCAAAGCATGCGGTTACTAAAGTTAAGTTACCCTGAAGCCGAAGAGATGTTTCGCAGAATGGTTTTTAATGTCTTGGCTACTAATTATGATGATCATACCAAGAATTTCTCCTTTATGCTAAAAAAGGATGAAAACTGGCAGTTAGCGCCTGCTTATGATTTGTGCTTTCCTTTCGCTCCCGATAATCATTGGGTGAGTAGACAAACACTAAGTGTCAATGGCAAAAGATTGAATATTGGAAAAGAAGATCTGATGACCATTGCGAAAGATAATAATATAAAAAGAGGGGAGAAAATCATCGAAAATATCAATGAGATCGTAAAATCCTGGATTCAATACGCTGAGCAAGCAAAAGTAGATAGTAAATTAGCTAACAAGATTAAAGAGAATCTGAATACACTTTAGGAGCTTTTATACTTCAAAACATAAAAAGTCATTGATAAAAAATAGCGAACCCCCTTTCGCTTTTTTAATCTTACTAATAATCTTATTATCAATGCTTTGAGATATTTTAAACCATATTTTATGTCGCAAAAACAGTAAATATTTGCGACAAAAAGATCTTTTTTCGTACTAAACTATTTAGCCCACAATCTCAATCCTACTATAACCCTGCCCATTCCTGCTTAATTTAATTTGTGTGCTGATCCGTTCTTTTAAGGAATCCACATGACTGATGATGCCTATGGTTTTGGAAGATTCTGCCTGAAGTTTTTCAAGGGTATCCAGCGTTTGATCCAAGGTTTCAGGATCTAGAGTTCCAAAGCCTTCATCAATAAAAAGGCTGTTGATATTGACATTTCTTGAAGCCAAATCCGAAAGGGCCAATGCCATAGAAAGACTTAAAATAAAGGTTTCGCCACCGGAAAGTGTTTTTACAGATCTTCTTTGTCCGCCCATATGTGAATCAATGGCCACTAAGCTATCATCTTCATTTCTTAAATCAGGTTTATCCAATAAATAGCGATCGCTCAAATCATTTAAGCGCTTATTGGCCAGTTTTAGTAATTGGCTCAAGCTCAAATCTTGTGCGAAATCATTGAATTTTTTACCTGTTGCATCTCCAATTAATTCATTAAGCAATTTCCATCTTAAATTCCTTTTCTCTGTTTCGGCTATGGATTGCTTTAAATCTTCCAATTGTTTTAAATAGGCTTCCTGTGTTTTGATTTGTGATCTTAACTCATCCAAAACATTTTGTAGGGCTACTTTTTGCTCATTTTGATCTTCCAATTGGGCTCGAATATCTTCCAGCGGTTCTTTTGGCTCCTTATTTTTGAGTTCAGTCAGTTGCTTGTTCAATAATTGCATCTGCTCTAATCCGGCATCCAGTTGTTTTTGAAATTGCTCTCTTTGGTTTCTTAATTCTAGGTATTGAGTATCACCTAGCAAAGAAGATTGAGCCTGAGCTATGTCTTGAAAACCCAATGGATTTAAAGATTTTAGTAAGTCAGCTTCAAGTCTTTCGATTTCGGCCGATAGATTTTCAAGCTTCTTCTTTAATTCCTCAATTGATTTCTGCAGATATTTTTTGTCAAGCTGATTTTCTTTCCATTTATCTAATAATTTCCTGCTTTCCTTATGAATATCATCTCCACTGTATAATGCTTTCAACTGCTGATCCAATTCCTTTCCTTCCAAGATGATTTGATTAAGCGTGATGTGCAAAGGAATGGCTAAAGTGATGGATTCAGTGTGTTGACGCAGCTGCTGTATACTGTCAATATTCTCTAATTGACTTTCAGTCGTTTTCTGTAGATTCTCCCAGTTGATTTCTTTGCCATCAAGTTTTAGGATTTGAGCATACTCCTGAAAACTTTTTTCCTTCTCACTTAAGTTATTGGAATAAAGCTGTTTTGATGCTGCAATTTCTTGGAGATTCTCTTCTAGTGTTTTTAAACGGCTTGTATGACTGGCTCTTTTTTCTTTTTGTTGGTCTAAAGTAAGCTGTTGCTGATTGATTTGGATACTTAATTCATCCACAGCCTGTTCCGTTTCTCCGGCATAAGGATGTTCAGTAGCACCACATAATGGGCAAGGCTGATGAGGGACTAATTGATCACGCAATTCATTGAGTTCCGCTTTGAGTTGCCTGTTTTCTTTTTCAGTGGTGAGTCGGCCCAGTTTTTCAATAGCTATTTCAATTTCTTTTTCAATAGCTGAAAGTAAAGTTGGTATCTCCTCTTTTTCTTGCTTAAGTTTTTGATCCTTTTTGTCCAGTACTTCAATCTCGGCTTTTAATTCATGAATTTGATTAAAGGCTTGTTTAGCATGAATGATGGAATTAATTCTTTCTTGTAAATCTTTTCGAGCGTCTGGTAAATGATTAATATCAATGCCTTTCATTTTGGATTCCAGCTCTTTTAATTCCTTTTTTTTATGGAGGCTGAGTTCCTTCAAATTCTCTAAGCTTACTTCTGCATCATTAGGATTTACTTGAAATGAAACCTCTTTTAATTCCCTTTTTACTTGGTTGTGGGTATTCAAATATTCTTGTTGCTTTTCTACTTTCCTGCTTTGTAGTTCTGATACTTTCTCAACAAATACGTTAACTAGTTTCTCAAAACTAGTGGCCATAACTTCCTGATCACAAAATGCCTTTGCCTTAGTGATGAGAATCCCTTCTTTTTCAATATTTTCTTCAATCTTGATTTTAACTGCTTTTAGTTCATTTTGGGTTTCCACAAGCCTTTCCTGTTTTGCCTTTAATTGGCGCAAGGAATTAGCAAAAGGCTGCAATTTTTCATGTTTTTGAATAGCAGCTCCAAATTGCTGTTGAAAATCGGCTAAATCTGTTTTGCTCTTGTCTGTTCTTTCTTTTAGTTGATTAATTTCTTTTTCATTGGCAAGAATGCTTTCTTTTAGACTGACTTGATTTTCTAGTTTTTTAATCAATTCATCAAGCACTTTGCTTTCTTGAGCCTTTTCAGCTAATTGCTTTTGACTATGGGTATATTCTTCTTCCTCCAAAAGATTATTTCGGATAGCTGAAATCTCGTTTTGCTTCTCTTTAATAACATTATTAACGGATTTGAATTTTTCATAAGCAGCTACTCCCAATGCTCTATAAATACCAGTACCTGTTATCTTTTCCAATAGCTCAGATCTTTCGTCTTTTTTGGCTTTTAGGAATTGTGCAAATTCACCCTGAGCCAAAACAACTGATTTTATAAATTGGGCGTAGTTCAGCCCAATCAGTTCCTCATTTTTAGCCGGAACCTCAGATTTCTTTAAATCCAGAATATTGCCGCTATTATATTCGGAAAGCTCCATTCCATAATCATTCAAATTATGATTGCGATTATAGTGGATATGCCATTTGGACGTAAACCTGCCTTCCTTGCATTCATAGCTGATTTCTGCACTGGCTTCGGTTTGATTTTTGGTAATGACAGCCCCTGTTTTAATCAATTCATTTTTACTGATGCCGCCTAATCTTGGAATTTGATTGAATAAAGCGAGCGAGATCACATCCAGTATGGTGCTTTTTCCACTTCCGGTAGGGCCGGTTATGGCAAATAGACTACCGCTGGCAAATGGATTTTTGGTAAAATCTATGGTATGTTCTTCTTTTAAGGAATTAATATTCTTGAATTTTATCTTTAATATTTTCATGAAGCTTAATCTTCGGTTCTATTTAAATTTTCCAGTAACTCTTGAAAGGCATCTAATACTGCTTCTTTGCTGTCATCATCATAATCCTGAGTTTCCATTATTTTACTGAAAATGTCTTTGGGTTTTAGATCTTCCAATTGAGATTGCGGATCAAAAATTTCAGCCGTTCCTTGCAGCTTGTGCTTAAATTCGGTTTTATGCTTGACGATTTCATAGCCTTCTGTTTTAAATTCGTTGATAAGTGCTTCAAAATCAACAATCTTCTGAGCATTATAATCATCTTCTTTTAAGATTAATTCGATTAAAGAATCAAGCCCTTTATGCGGTGCTAAGTCCTCCAACTTTTGTTTTAAGTTGGATAAGTCTCCTTTGATAATCATTAGTTTTCTGAAAACAGGAACTTCCAAACTGTCTATTTTGAAATCTAGTGTATCGACTAGTAATACTCTCTTTTGGTCATCAAATTCACTAAAAGATAAAGGGATAGGAGAGCCGCTATAAAAAGTGGGGACTTTAGCCCGGACTTGCTGAGGTTTATGAATGTGACCCAAGGCAATGTAGGAGAAATAATCACCAAACTGATTGGCATTAAAAGCTGCCAAATTTCCTATTTGTATTTCTCGTTCGCTTTCAGAAGTTTCCATTCCTGCAGCAAATAGATGTCCCATAGCAATTGCAGGAATATTAGGATGTTTTTCCAGACATAGAGTAGCTGCTTTTTCGAATTGTTCTTTAATTCCTGAAAGTACTTCTTGCTTGCGGTCTTCGGAGTTCTCATCTTCAGAAGCCTTTCGTAAATCTGCATCCCTTAAATAGGGTAGGGCTGCTATAGCCACCTCTGTTTCACCATCAGTATTTTGGATAGGAATAATAGCATCTTCCAATTTTTCAGGAAGTCCGCCTATTATATTGATATCCAGTAGTTTTACTAATTCAGACGGGGCATTGAGCATATTGGGCGAATCGTGATTTCCGCCTGTAAGAACAATTTTAACATTGAGTTTTTGCAGCTTTACCAAAGCTTGAAAATATTGTTTTCTAGCTTCTGATGATGGATTGGCCAAATCAAAAATATCCCCTGAAACTAAAAGTAACTCAACTTTCTGCTCTTTAATGGTATCATAAAGCCAATTAATAAAAAGATTAAAATCTTCTCTTAATTCATGTTTATGTAATTTTTTCCCAATATGCCAATCTGCTGTGTGCAATAACTTCATGCTGTAGTATTTTTTGGAAATTTACGAACTGTGTATGACAAAAGGTGTCGAAGAGAAAATTTCCTTGGAAGATTTTACCAAAGGTAGGTTTTGTTTTTATTAAGGAGTAATCTGATTTTATATGAAATCTAACAATTAATTTCACAAATATTTATTATTTGGTTCTGAATATCAAATAGATACAAATT
>Ga0076930_100533_pt1 | contig 34202 bp, 22 predicted proteins | sample HotLakConsoUCCRE_FD_71149 | JGI IMG/M metagenome (GOLD analysis project Ga0076930, IMG submission 71149) | Hypersaline microbial mat communities from Hot Lake, Washington, USA - Hot Lake Consortium UCC-RE (version 3) (version 3) ...
CTTCAGGGATGGGCAGGGCCGGCAGCTCGGTGGAGGAGGTCACCTGCGGGGAGCGGTATCGCCCTGCTGGTGCTCCTCCTGCTGCTTCCCTCTGCCGGGGCGGCGCAGGCCATTTCAGGGCGTGTGACGGATCGGGCGACCGGGGAGGCGCTGGAGGCCGTGCGGGTCCAACTGCTCTCCACCCGGGGCGATTCCCTCTCCGTGGGGTTCTCCGACCGCTTCGGGGACTACCGGCTGACGGCCCCGGGGCCCGGCGAGTACCGGATCCGGGCCTCCCGGGTGGGTGCCGGAGAAGTGGTATCCCCTCCCTTCCTCCTCCGGGAAGCGGGGACCGAGGTGGTGGACCTGGCCCTGGCCTTCGCCACCATCGAACTGGACCCCATCGTGGTGCGCCAGCGCCCCTTCCGGTGGTGGGAGCGAGACAAGCCCCTCCCCCACTGGGAGTTCTGGGAGCGGAGGGAGTTCTACGAGCCCAGGGGCTTCGGACGCTTCCTCGCCGGAGGGGAAGCCGCCCGCTTTCGGGATCTCCACGACCTGATCTCCGTCCATGCCCCCCGCCTCCTCCGCTGCTCCGGCCGGATCGCCCTCTTCGTGGACGGGCTCCCGGTTCCTGGAGCCACCCTGGTGGCGCAGAACGGGCTGATCCAGGGGGAGTGGTCCAGGCTCTTCCGGCTGGACGAGGTGGAGAATGTGGAGCTCTACACCGGGGGGCTGAAGGTCCCCGGGGAACTGGTGGCCCCGGGTGCGGGGTGTGGGGTCATCGTGGTGTGGCTGCGCTCCTCGGACGAATCCTGAGGAGGACTCCGGTCCCGATCCAGATCCACGCCAGCCACGACAGCCGCTCCCCCCAGTTCAGCGTCCGGAAGAGGTGCACCACCACGTGGGGCCCCGCCAGCGCCAGAAGAACGTCGTTGCCTCCGTGCCAGGGCACGGGTCGCTCCACCACGGTGACGGCCCCCCTCCGTTGCAGATGCAGCTCTGCCTCCACCCTCCGTTCAAGGTCACCGGGCGTGGCATCCCGCCAGCCGGGAAGACGCATGAGATTCCAGGCTGCCGCCGTGCGACCCCACCCATGGTTGTTGGAGCCGGCGAAGATGGCCAGGTCCAGGGAGTCCGCGATCTGGAGGAGGAGCTCCCTGTCCGCCATTGACTGCTCCATCCCCTTCGGCGAGGCGTCGTTCACCTCCAGGCCGATGAGCCCCAGCGGTGCGTCCGGGCCGTACCCCTGGAAGTCCGAGAGGTCCACCGGAAGCGCCATCAGGAAGGTGGGAGGCGGCACCTGCCCCGACCGGATCGCCGGCTCCAGGATCTCCGGACGGAGGTTCCGCCCGGTGTCGTCGATGAATGGCCTGTAGCGCAGCGAGTCCCCCATCACGTTGGTGTGCTTCCCGAACAGCTTCAGTTCCGCACCCTGCAGCAGAACGGTTCCCATCCCCGCCCGGGCGGGGTTCGCCCCCCGGCCATCCTGGTATCCGCCCCAGTTGTAGTGGTCGGTGACCAGCACCGCGTGGAAGCCCGAGGAGGCGTTCCACTCCCTCCGCATCTCCGGGTCGAAGCCGGCCCGTCCGTCGTGGGAGCGATCGGTGTGGGAGTGGAGGTCGATGACCAGGAGCTCCGGGTCCTCCACCACCAGGGTGGCCATGGGGCGCTGGAGGAGGGCCCCGGCGGCGTAGAAGGCCAGGAGAGCGGCCAGCGAGAGCGCCGCCATCCCGAGCTCCACGGCCATCCGGGCGGCGAGGCCCCGGCGGGAGCGGCGCCGGACCAACCGCCAGATGAGGAAACCCCCGATGAGTGTCAGGAGGAATCCGATGTGGATGCTCAGCGGGAGGAGGCCCAGGCGGTCCCAGGTGCCGTAGAGGGGGGCGAAGAGGAGGTAGAGGGGCCCGGTCTCCAGCGACACCCCCGGCAGCGGGGCGCCGGTGACCACCTCCCGCACCGGAGCCAGGGGGAAGAGTCCCCCCAGGAGCACCAGGGCGCTGAGGATGAAGGGGACGAAGGGGAGGAGGGGAAGCCTCTTCCGGGGACCGGTCCACGCGCCCGCAGGGGCCGGCGTGGGCGCCCCCTGGAGGGTCCTGGATGGAGGGGGCGGTGGTGTCATGACGAGGGGCGCTGTGGGAGGCGGAGCGGCCGAAGCGGTCTGCGGCCGCTCCGGTACTCCCGTTCCGGAGCGGATGCGTCAGTGTACGGGTGGCTCGCCGGCGGGGCCAGGGATCGCCACGATGGCCTCCACCCGATGTCGGGCGCGACGGCCCCACGCCAGGGCTCCGATGGAGCGGAACCGGAGGGTGGCCCGGATCCGGAGCCTCCGGGCTTCACGCCGATCTCCCTGCCGCAGTGCCACCCCCGCCAGCCCCTCCAGGACCTCCGCTTCCAGCAGCGCAGCCCCGGTCTCCCGGGCCACCCCCGCCGAGGCCTCCAGCGCCGTCCGGGCATCGTCCACCGCGCCCTGCGCCAGGAGGGCCAGCCCCACCACCCGCTCCGTCTCCGCCATCCCCACCCGGTCCCCCAGGGTCCGGTAGCGGTCCCCGGCCCGGATCGCCGTGGCCCGGGCCAGTGCCGGATCCGCCTGCAGCAGGTGCAGGAGCGCCCGCTCCTGCTCCACCCGGGCCACCTCGTCGCTCCGCCCGTCGGCCCGGGCGTGGGCCGCTGCCTCGTGGAAGTGCCCCTGTGCCCGGTCCAGCAGTCCCATCTCCCGGTAGATGATCCCCAGGTTGTGGTGGGACTGGGCCAGCCCTCTACGGTACCCCAGCCGCTGGTAGGCGGCGGTGGCCCGTGCGTAGGCCGCCAGCGCCTCCTCCTCGTGGAGGTTCAGCGTGTGCACCACCCCCAGGTTGTTGCAGGAGCGTGCCACGAACTCCTCGTCCCCGGCCCGGGTGGCGGCATCCAGCAGCTCCAGCCAGGCCTCCTCCGCCTCCGCCACCTCCCCCCGGTCGAAGTGGAGGACCCCCAGGAGGTTGAGCCTCCGCCGGTTCAGGCGATCGTTCCCCCGCCGGGCCGCCACCTCCGCCAGCCGCCCCAGCCACTCCGCCGCCGCCTCCGTCTCACCGGTCCGGCGCCGCACCTCGGCACCCAGATAGGCCAGCTCCGGCTCCACCTCCAGAAGGGAATCGGGGATATGGTCCAGCAGCGCCCGGAGGGAAGGGTACTCCCCCCTGGCGTCCAGTTCACGGGCCTCTCTGAGGAGGTCCGAGGCGGAGCCGGACGTGGTATTCATCCCCGGACGGATCTCACAGGGCCAGCGCGAACCCGGTGAAACTCCCCACCTCGGCCTCGATCTCGTCCGTGTCCAGGTCGAACCGGATGATCCCCAACTGGCTCCAGGGATCCCCGGGACGCTCCTGCTGCCAGATCCGCAGGTCGTTCAGGAGCGCTTCATCGGCAGAGTCCACTACCCCGTCGCCGTTCAGATCCCCGTCCCGCCGCCGGAACTCGATCTCCAGCTCCGCGGGGCTGGAGTTCCGGAACTTGAGCCCCGCCGGCTCGAAGGTGAACAGGAACCGGTTGTCCGGATCCACCGTCACGGTGATGAGCACCGAGTCTCCGGGCTGGAAGAGCCGCCCATCGGGATACGCTTCCAGGGAGTCGTCGTCCACCTCGAACTCCAGGAAGTCCTCTCCGTCGGCATACTCCATGATCAGTTCCCGCTCTTCGCCACTCTTGGCCCAGAAGCTCGCCTGGCGCACAAGAAGGGGGACGGCGGTGTCCGCGAAACGGACAAAGGTCAATTCCTCGTCCGTCTTCACCTCCTCCTCCGGCTCCGTGGCCGAGGATTCGCATCCCGCCATCCAGAGGGTAGCCAGGACCACGGCACCACCCAACGCCCCACTCCTCCAACGCATGACCGACTCCTGTCTATCGTGTCGGGATGGTCGGCGTATCCAACCACCCATTCTGGTTCTGTTGCAAACAGCATTCCCGGTGGGAACCCAACAACCACGCCATTATCCAGTGTTCGCCGTGTATCGGTTCGGTCTCGGTGTCCCGTTCCGCTACAACCGGGGAGGCCCTCCTCCAGCTCCGCCGCCCCCCCATGTCACTCATCCAGGAGGCGGTAGAGGCGCGATCGACTGATTCCCAGCGTATCGGCAGCCATGCTCTTGTTCCCCTCCGCCCGCTCCAGCGCCTCCCGGGCCGCCACCCGCTCGATCTCGTCCAGCCGGGCGGGGAAGGGGAGCGCCGAGCCCTGGGACACCACCTCCACCGGGGAGTCCAGGAAGAGGTCATCGGGGTGGAGCACCCCTCCCCCCAGGAGGAGGGCCCGCTCGATGGCGTTGCGGAGCTCCCGGACATTCCCGGGCCAGCCGTGGGAGAGGAGGGCCGTCTCCACCTCCCGCTGGAGGGAGGGCACTTCGATCCCGTAGCTCTCCCCCAGGGTGCGGAGGAAGTGCTCCGCCAGGATCAGGATGTCCCGCCCACGCTCCCGGAGGGGGGGAAGATGCAGGGGGACCACGCTCAGCCGGTAGAAGAGGTCCTGTCGGAAGCGCCCTTCCCGCACCGCCCTGGCCAGGTCCACGTGGCTGGCGGCGATGATCCGCACGTCGGTGGCGGTCTGCCGCACACTTCCCAGCCGACGCACCGTCCGCCCCTGGAGCACCGTCAGGAGCTTGGCCTGCAGCTCCAGGGGAAGCTCCCCGGCCTCGTCCAGGAGGAGGGTGCCCCCGTCGGCAGCCTCGAAGAGCCCGGGCTTGGCGGTCTTCGCATCGGTGAAGGCCCCCTTCTCGTAGCCGAAGAGCTCGGCCTCCAGGAGACCGGCGGGGAGGGCGGCGCAGTTCACCTCCACGAAGGGGGAGTCCGCCCGGGGGCCGTTGTAGTGGATGGCCCGGGCCAGGAGCTCCTTCCCGGTTCCGGTCTCGCCGGAGATGAGGATGGTGGCGTCTCCCCGGGGGATGATGCGGGCGGCCCGGTCCAGCGTGCTCTTCAGCCCCGGACTCTCCCCCACCAGCTCGGAGAAGTCGAAACGCTCCTGCTGACTGGCCGCCAGCGCCTTGGCCCCGGCGCGGGCCCGGTGGGAGGCCGCCCGGGCCTGGAGCCACTCCTTCAGCGGCTCCAGGTCGACCGGGAGGGCAAAGTACTCCTGGGCACCCGCCCCGAGGATCTGGACCGCCAGGCGGTGATCCGCCGCAGCCGCAACCACGGCCACCGGGGCCTGACACGACGACCGGACGGAGCGGACCACCTCCACCGACTTCTCCTCCACTCCCCCCGCTCCCACCAGCACCGCGGACGCCCGACCCAGCTCCGCCCCGTCCACCGAATCGGACAGGACGAATCCGGCCCCGATGCCGGAGGCCAGCTCCTCCCAGAGGCTGGAGAACGCCTCGGAGCAGGTCACGACAACCAGTTGGGGAGCTGTCACGCAGCGGGGCCTGAGGGGTGGGGAAAACTGGATGATCCGGGACACCTGTATCGTAGCGGGACACCTCCCTCCACGGGAGGCTTCAGAGCCCATGTCTGCATAAATTTATTTCCCACATGCGTTTATGATGCTTCGCCCAGGGGGGTCCGCCGGTTGCACCAGGGGGTGGTGCCGGTCCGGCCGTCGTCGGGCTGCAATACACCTTCAAGGAGGCCCCATGACCCCGACGCGCATCCGCGACGTCCTCGTCCTCTTCACCGCCCTGTTCCTCGCCGCCTGTGGCGACGTGTCGGACCCCCTTGCTCCGGCCGTGCCCGAGGCGGGCTCCGACGGCACCCAGGGACCCCCCCCGACCCCCCCGGTGGCAGTTCTCCAGCAGGCGATGGACAGCGCCGGCGGAATGATCCGGATCGAGGTCGAACTCCGCAGCGACGTCCTCCCCCTCCGGGCCCGGGAGGTGGAGCTCCAGGACTCCAGCCAGGTGCGGGACGAGGAGAAGATCATCAGCCGCATCGCAGGGATCGAGGCGGGTCCGGACGGCGGCGTGCTCCGCCTCTCCCTGGAGGGCCCGGAGGTGCGGTACACCCCCTCCACACGCTTCGAGGACGAGGACGACAAGCGCTCCATGGAGAGCTGGGTGGGACAGGTCCAGGAGCGCCTCGCCCGGGGTGAGGAGCTCTGGGTGGAGGCCCGCCGCCGGGCCCCCGGGCAGGCGGCCGATCCCTCCAGCGGCACCTTCGACGCCATCCGGCTGGAGCTGGACGACGAGGACGAGCACGAGATCAAGGTGAATGTCACCCGGGCGCACCTCACCCGTGCCGGTGAGGACGGGATCCTGCGGATCCTGGGGATGGAGATCAGCCTGGAGGGGGCCCAGGGGGGAACCCGGATCCTGACTCCCGGGGACACCACCAGCCAGGCCCGGGAGTTCGAGGCCGGCGTCACCGCAGCCGACCCGGCTGCAGGGACGTTCACGCTGTCGGGGGGATCGGTGGGACGGATGACCTCATCCACCACCATCGAGGCCGACGGCGACCTGTTCACACTGGAGTCGGTGGCCGCCGCCGTGGCGACCGGGCGTCCCATCCGGGCCGAGGGGCGGTGGTCCGCCCCCGACGCTGCCGGGGTCCGCACGGTGCTCCGGGTGAAGTTCGAAGACGACAGCTGACGGCCGCCTGTCCCGGGTGCGGGGGGAGGCTACCTCCCCCCGCCCTGGGACAGGGCCCTGTAGTACTCCTCCACCCAGCGGCGGTAACCCTCCGGGATCTCCTCGGTGCCATTCAGCCGGGGGCTCTCCCCCAGCGTCGGATCCAGCTCCCGGCGGAGAGCGTACTCGAAGCGCTTCGAGGCCTCCACAAGCTCCGCCTGCTGACGGGCCAGCGCTCCCATGTCGCCGTAGATGCGCTCGTTGTCCAGCTCCCGCAGGGCCCGGGTCACATCGTCCAGCTCGGACCCCGCCTCCACGCCAGCCTCCGCCAACTCCCTCCGGAGCGCCTCCACATCCTGTCGACGCTGCCGGGCCTCGTTCCGGAGCTGCCGGATCTCCTCGTCGGAAAGGCGGGGGGCTCCCACCATGCCGGGGCCACCGCCCCCCTCGGTGCGGACGTTGCCAGGGGCGTCCGGAGAGCCGCCCAGGCGGGACCCGCCACCGGCGCCCCCACCCTGACCCCCCGCCTGCTGGCCGCCCTGCTCCCCCTGGCCGCCCTGCCCCCCCTGACCCTGGCCGCCCTGGCCTCCCTGGCCACCCTGTTGCTGCTGCCCCTGCTGACCCGCCTGGCCCTGACCGGAGGCACCTTCCCCCTGCCCCTGCCCCTGCTGTTGGCCCTGGCCCTGACCCTGCTGGCCTTCGCCCTGACCCTGCCCCTGCTGCCCCTCGCCCTGCTGACCCTGGCCTTCACCCTGGCCCTGCTGCCCCTCCCCCTGCTCTCCACCCTGTCCACCCTCCCCCTCCTCCCCGGGCTGCTCCCCCAGACGGCGACCGGCGGCGGCAGCCTCCTGCCGCTCCCGCACCCGCTCCTCCATGGACTCGGCCCCCCGGACCAGGTCCCGGGTGCGATCCAGCGCCCGGGCCGCCACGTCGTCCGGTGCCTCCTGCCCCGCTTGGCGATCCGCCTCGGCGATCCGGTCCCTCAGCGCCTCCAGCGTCCGGGCGATCTCCTCCTCGAAGGCCTCGGCGAACTCCCGCTCCCGGCTGTCCATGAGCCCCCTGGAGAACCGCAGGCGGTCTGCGATCCGGTCCTCCCGGATGCCGTCGGCGGCCTCGGTGAGGGCCCGGGCCACCTCTCCACGCTCCTCCCGGCGGGCGTCGGCGGCCATGTTGTCCAGCCGGCGCTCCAGGTCCAGGACGTCCCGGGACATGGCCTCCTTCTGGGCGGCCAGGCGCTGCAGTTCGGACATCCGCTCCGAGCCCGACGAGGTGGGAAGATCCTGGATCTCCTCCTGCACCTCCCGCTGCTGCTCCGCCAGCTCCTGGGCCTCACGCAGGGCGTCCCGGGTATCCCGGCGGATCCGGTCGGACTGGGCCTGCTCCAGCCGGCGCTGCGCCTCCTGGAGGCGGTCCCGGGCGGCCTGGGCCTCTCCGGCCCCAGTCCCCCCCTGGCCGGCCGCCGCCCGGCGCATGGCATCCGCGGCCTCCTGGAGCTGACGGGCCGTCTCCTGCAACTCCGGCTGGGACCGCTCCCGGGCCAGCCGCTCCAGTTGCCGGGCCGCCTCCTCCGTCTCGTCCGCCAGCGACCGCTGGTTGGTCCCCGAGCTCCCCGCCTGCCCCCCCTGGGCCCGGGCCATGGCCCGCTGCCGCTCCGCCTCCTGCTCCTGCCGGCGGGCCAGCTCCTTCAGCCGCTCCAGCGTCTCGTCCACCTCGGCGTCCATGGACTGCTGCTGGCTCTGCTGAACCGTCTCGTACTGGTTCCGGAGCTGGTCCAGCTCCAGCTCGAAGAGGTTGGCCAGGTCCTCGGCGGCCCCCCCGCCCCCTCCGCCGCCGCCCCCTCCGGCCTGCTGCTGCACTGTCACCTCCCGGTACGCCTCCTCGGCCCGCACCAGGTGCTGCAACGCCCGCTGCCCCGGCCCAAGGGCGCCGGAGAGGTCGTCCCGGTTCAGCGCCTCCACCACCGCATCCATCTCCTCCATGGCCTTCGGCAGCGACTCCGCCACCTTCTCGAAGGACTCGTCCATGGCCACCACGCCGCGGTTCCCCATCCGCTCCAGGAGGGTGGCCACCTGCTCCTTGAGCCGCTCCTGGGAGAGGGAGATGGTGGTTCGCCCCTGGTCCAGGGCGTCCTGGGAGTAGCGGGTGCGATCCCGCCGGAGATTGAAGGTGGCCGAGATCACCTGCCGCTGCTGCTCGGAGAGCTCCGCCTCGGCCCCCTGTTCACCACCGCCGCCCCCCCCGCCGCCTCCCCCCTGCTGCTCCCCCTCACGGAACTCCATCCCGAAGGGGCGCATCTGGAGGAAGTACATGTCCGAGAGGACCTCCTCCGTGGTGCCGTCCCGGGCCACGGCGTAGTAGGACACCACGTCCCCCGGCTCCAGCTGGAACTCCTCCAGGTACATCGTGTGACCGGCCACCACCTCGGTGAGGGGGCGGGTGCCCCCCCCGAAGAGGGGGACCGTCACGTCCTCTCCACCGTTCACCGAGTAGACCAGGTCCAGTTGCCGGACCCCGAAATCATCCTGCGCCTTCGCCTCGAGGAACACCTCCTCGATGGGGCTGGGGCGGGTGTCCCGCCCTGGGCGGGTGAAGCTCACCAGCGGCTGCTGGTCGGAGAGGGCGTCGATGATGTAGCGGGGGGATCCGGGAACCGGGTCCCCGGGACCGCTCCGGTCCAGCTCCACCTGGTACGTGCCGTCCTCCTCCACCACGAAGCTGCCGGTGAGGCCTCCCTCGGCATCCGGGGTGAGCTCCAGCACCGTGCCATCGGCCAGTTGCAGCCGCCCTCCCGGTGTGGGAAGGGTGGTGGTGGCCCGGAGTTCCACCCGGGTGCCCCGCAGCACCGCGATATCCCCTCCATCCTCCACGGTGCGGGAGGGGAGGCCGGTGAAGGCGGGGAAGTGGTAGGTGAGCTCCAGGCCGTCCACGTAGGGGAGGTCCTCCACCTGGATCCGGAAGACCGGGGAACGGATCCCCTCGGACTCCACGAAGTACTCGGTGGCCTCCGGAACGCCGAAGAGAAGGAGCTCGAAACCGGCTGCGGTATCCGCCGGGATCATTCCCAGGGTGGTGAAGCCCGCCTCGTCTCCCACACGCTGGTGGAGCACCACCTCCTCGGCACCGAAGCCCAGCAGTCGGGCGGAGACCAACTGGTCGGCCCCCCGGGCGATGGTGACGTCGCCGGGCTGCACATCGATGGCATACGGGTTGGCGGCCTCCGGGGCCACGGCGGGGTTCAGCAACACCCCCGCGCCATGGCGGAGCCCAGCCGGACCGAAGAGGAGGATGGCCAGGGTGGCCAGCGCCGAGGCCGCCAGGATCCCGGAGGAACGACTGAGGCTGGAGGCCTCGATCCGGCGCCCCTCCCGGGCCGCCCGGGCCCGCTCCAGCGCCGACGCCAGCACAGCCCCGGAGAGGGCCGACGAGGTCCCCCCGCTCTTTTCCGACTCCAGCGCCGCCAGCACGGCCCCGTCCAGCGCCGGCTCGTGCTCCTCCAGGTAGAGGGCGATCCGCTCGTCGCTCACCTGGCTCCGGAGGGGGCGCACCACCAGGAACCAGCCGATGCCCAGGAGCGCGATCCCCACCGTCCAGCGGAGCCAGACCACGGCGGTGGGATCGAAGCGGGCGGCATCCAGCCCCCAGGCGGAGGCCAGCACCACCACCAGACCCAGGGCGGCGGCAGCGGCCAGCCCCCGGAGGAGGACCCGCAGCCGCCAACGATTGCGGACCCGGGAGAGGATCCGCTTCAGTTCCGCCTGCGGCGTGCGCTCCGAGCCCCTGCGGGGTCCGCTCCTGCCTCCGACACCAGCCATACCACCCTCCTTGGGTCCTGCCTTCGTTCAGTGCGCCGCCGTCCGGGAGAGCCGATTCCCCAGCATCGCCTCGACTCCCAGGATGACCAGCGCCAGTACCATCAGGTACCACCACAGGGATTGACGTCGTTCCCGGTCCTCCCGGGTGAGTTGGCCTTCGCCGGCCGCCGACATGGCGTCTCCCCCCCGGGGAAGCACCGAGGCCGCCAGCTCCGCAGGATCCAGGGAGTCCAGGGTGGACTCTGCCGGATCCACGTTCACCGCCACCGCCCAGGGGCGCTCCTCGTTCTCCCCCGGGGTGCGCACCAGGTAGAAGCCCGCCGACTCCAGGGGGAGGACCGCCGTTCCATCCCGGGGCTCCAGGGGGATGGGTGCGCCCCCTGCCGGCGGCGCCGCCACCCGCTCCGGGTAGGGTTCGGTGATCCCGTCCCCCCCCAGCGCCTCCTCGCCCTCGAGCTGCGCCACATCTCCCGCCACCCAGGCCGGGGGGGAGGGACGATACGCCGCCAGGTGGGCCGCGGTGCGCCGCACCAGGGGGAGGTAGACCGGCTGCAGCGGGAGATCCGTCCAGTGGGTGTCCCAGGTCCCCCCCCAGAGCATGACCCGCCCCCGCCCCACGCGGCGCTCCACCATGGCCACACTCCCATCGTCGAAGCGGGCCAGCACCTGGGTACTGTCCCCGGGGGTGATGGTCCGGGTCCGGAAGAAGCGGGGAGAGGTGAGGTCTCCGCTCCGGGGCGCCGCGAAGAGCTCCAGGATGGGGTGGTCGTAGTCCAGGAAGCCCAGGGTACCGCCCCGGCTCCCGGGGCGGTTCGCCACCGCACCGATGGTGCCCGGGAGGAGCGCCGGGGGGGAGCCCTCGGAGGCCCCTCCACGTTCGCCGGGAGCCATGAGGATTCCGCCCCCCCGCTCCACCCACTCCACCAGCCGGGACCCCAGCTCCCCACCCGGGAGCGACGCATCCAGGAAGACCACCAAACGCCGTCCCGACAGGTCCTCCACCCGGAAGGCCTCCGCCCGCTTCACCTCCACCCGGAAGAGGGGGTCATCCCCGATCTCCAGCGCCCGGGACAGGTAGAGCGCTCCCCCCGGCCTCCGGGTGCCGTCCAGCACCAGCACCGGGATCCCGGACCCCGGGGAGAGGACCAGATGATGCACATCGTCCGCCGGGAGCCGGTCCCCGGGGATCCGTACCGTCACCCGGCTGTTGGGGGTGGTGAGGGTGAAGGGGGGGAGGGTCGCCACCGCCGCCCCCCGGGGAGGGAGGTCCACCGTGGTGCTGGACACCTCCCGACCGTCCACCTCCAGCGTCACCGGAAGCCCCTGCGCCCCCTGCTCCCCGGTGCTGGTGATCCGGGGGGAGAGGGTGACCCGCTCCACCCCCCCGGAGAGATCCCGGAGCACCGTGACCCCGGCCACGGCAATGTTCTCCACCGGTCCATCCCCCGCCACGGAGACCGGGACCAGCTCGGCCCCCGCCGGGAAGCGGATCCCCTCGTCTCCCTGCCAGCCGCTCCGCTGGAAGTCGCTCACCAGGACGGCGGAGAGCACCGGAAGCCCCGAGTCCTCCAGGATCCCCGCCGCCGCCTGCAGCGCCGGACCGTACCGGGTGGCCCGGGAGCCGGGCTGCACCGTATCCAGCACCGAGAGGAGCCTCGCCCGGTCGGTGGTGGAGGGGACCGCCACCGTCACCGCCCCGGAGAAGAGGACCAGACTGGCCCGGTCCTCGGGCCCCAGCTCCTCCACGGTCCGACGGGCGGCGGACACCGCGGCATCCCAGCGCTCTCCGTAGCCCATGGAGTGGGACCGATCCAGGAGGACCACCACCTCCCGGGCCTGCTCGGTGGGGGCCGCCAGCGCCACCCGCTCCAGGACGGGGCGGGCGAAGGCCAGCGCCAGGAGGAGGAGCGCCAGCGCCCGGAGGGCCAGCAGCAGGGGGTGCCGGATCCGCTGGCGACGGGAGGTCTTGTAGGGGATCCGCTCCAGGAACATGAGGGAGGGGAACTCCACCACCTCCTTCCGCTCCTTGTGGGTCAGGTGGAGCCAGATGGGGATCCCGATGGCCGCCGCGGCGGCCAGGAAGATCGGCGCGAGGAAACCCAGGCCCATGTCAGCGCACCCGGCTCATCCGCTCCCGGGCCGACAGGTACCGGAAGAGGGCGGCGTCGAGGGGGGCACCGGTGTTCAACTGGGCGTAGTCGATCCGGTGACCGGTGAACTTCGTCTGCAGGGTTTCGATGTGCTCCGCCACCAGCTCCCGATAGCGGTCCCGGAGGGTGGCCGGCACCACCGGGATCCGCTCCCCCGTCTCCAGATCCTGGAAGGGGGAGGCCTCCTGGAAGGGGAAGTCCAGCTCCGCCGGATCCAGGACATGGAAGACGATCACATCCTGCCCCTGGTAGCGGAGTCCCTTCACGGCATCCACCACCGAGAGGGCGTCCTCGTAGAAGTCGGAGATCAGCACCACGATCCCCCGGCGGCGGAAGCGCTCCCCCAGCACCTTCAGCGGAGCCGCCAGCGAACCGGGCTTCCCCGCCTCGGTGCGGTGCAGGGTGTGGAGACAGACGTCCAGGTGACGGGCCGATGCTGGGACGTAGTCCACGATGGCGCTGTCGAAGGTGGCCAGCCCCACCCGGTCCCGCTGCCGGCTGGAGAAGTAGAGGAGCGACGCCGCCAGGTAGCGGGCATAGTCCAGCTTCGAGATCCCCTCCATCCCGAAGGACATGGACTTCGAGATGTCCATCAACACCATCAGGTTCGCGTTGGTGTCCGCCTCGAAGAGCTTCAGGTAGTGGCGGTCGGTGCGGGCGTAGAGCTTCCAGTCCATGCGCCGGAGGTCGTCGCCGGGCATGTACGGGCGGTGCTCGGCGAAGTCCTGGGAGGTCCCCAGGTTCGGGGCCCGGTGCATTCCGCTGATGAACCCGTCCACAACGGTCCGGGCCAGCAGCTCCAGGGTGGAGATCCGGGCCAGCACCTTCGGGTCCACGAACTGGGCTCCCGCCAGGGGCGCCCCCGATGCACCGCTTCCGCGTCTCATGCGGACCCCCTCAAAGCCCCGACTTCGGGACGGGGACCGCTTCCAGCAGTCGCTCCACCAGGCTCTCTCCCCGGACTCCCTCCGCCTCGGCGTGGAAGTTGGTGAGCACCCGGTGCCGGAAGATGGGCTTCGCCAGCGTCTGGATGTCCTCGAAGGTGACGTGGTAGCGACCCCGGGTCAGCGCCCGGGCCTTGGCGGCCAGGATCAGGTTCTGGGCTCCCCGCACCGAGGAGCCGTACGCCACGTACTCCTTCACGAAGTCCAGCGAGCCATTGGGATTGGGGCGGGATGCCCGGGCCAGCGACACGGCGTAGCGGAGGACGGCCTCGGAGATGGGGACCTTCCGGACCAGCTCCTGGAAGCGGATCAGGTCCTCCTTCGAGATCGCCTGCTCCAGCACCGGACGCTGCACCGCGGTGGTGCGGCGAACCACCGCGAGCTCGTCCTCCTCCGGGAGGTGCTCCAGCATGATCTCGAACATGAACCGGTCGAGCTGTGCCTCCGGAAGGGGGTAGGTCCCCTCCAGCTCGATGGGGTTCTGTGTTGCAAACACGTAGAAGGGCTCCTCCAGCTCGTACGTCCGCCCCTGCACGGTGACCCGATGCTCCTGCATGGCCTCCAGCAGCGCCGACTGGGTCTTGGGAGGGGTCCGGTTCACCTCATCCGCCAGGATGATGTTGTTGAACACCGGCCCCGGCGCGAAGACCATGGTGCGGCGCCCCGACTGGGGGTCCTCGTTGATGATGTCGGTCCCGGTGATGTCCGACGGCATGAGGTCCGGGGTGAACTGGATCCGGGCGAACTTGAGGTCCATGACCCGGGCCACGGTGTGGATCAGGAGGGTCTTGGCCAGCCCCGGGACCCCCACCAGGAGGGAATTCCCCCCCACGAAGAGGGTCAGGAGCACCAGCTCCACCACGTCGTCCTGCCCGATGATCACCTTCCGGAGTTCGGTGAGGATCTTCCCACGCCCCTCCTTCAGCCGATCTGCCAGGGCGATGTCGTCCGCCGCCTCCAGTGCCACGCTCCCACCGTCGATTGCCGTCACGCGTCCCCCGCCATTCCATGGTTCATCCGAATGCACTCCCGGGGGAATGCGCTGGCTCCTGCCCTGCTGCGTCCTGCCATCCGCCTGTGACCTCCGCACCGCGGGCCGGGACCGGGCCCCGCCCCCCCCGGCCGGGAGCCGACTCCCCCGGCGGCCAGGGCCGGACAGATCACCGGGGGACCACCCCGGCTGTGCCGCCGCTACCGGGATGCCCCGGAAAGGCCTGCCCCCTCACCGGGAGAGGGCGTAGATCATGTAGTTGACCCCGATCTGGAAGGCCCGGTTGTCGATGTCGATGACCACCAGCCCGCTGTTGGAGATCTCCCAGAACTCGCCGATATCGTTGTTGTAGTTCGCCATGACCATGATCCGCTTCGATGGATCGTTGTCCTCGAAGAGGGCCAGGTAGATCGGGGCCCCCCGGTAGTTGTAGAGCGATCCCGGATCGTCGATCTGGTAGAAGGACTGGAAGATGGCATGGGTCCCATCCACCTCGATCCACCGCAGTTCCGGAAGCACCCGGGCGTACTGTTCCTCCACATTGGCCCACTCCCGGGGCCCCCCGAAGTCGTCCATGAAGACGAAACCGCCCTTCAGGATGTAGTTCCGGAAGGCCGCCACCTCGCCATCGGTGGGGTTCCAGTAGCCCGGCTCCACCAGGTAGGCCACCGGAAACTTCATGAGCTCCGGGTCGTCCAGGTCCAGCACATTCGTGTCCTGAACACGGGCATTCAGGTTGGTCACATGGTCGAGGATCCCCATGAAGTTCCTCTCCCCCCGGGGGTAGTCATGGGCCCAGAAGGGCTCCCTCCCCCGGCCGAACCCGCCGAATCCCTGCGGCTGCCCGAAGCGGATCCGGGTGAAGGTGAACTGCCCGTTGTAGGGATGGGAGAGCGCTCCAGGGTCCCGGTCGGCCCCCCGGAGCATCCGGGCCTCGGATCCCCGGAAGCGCTGCGCATCCAGGTCGCCAGGAGTCAGGGGAAGCGCCGCTCCCACCAGCAGCGGGAGGAGGAGCCACCAGCCACGCCTCCGGCTCCGGCCAGGGGTTCCCGGGTCATCGGACACCCCCCGGCACAGCCACCCGCCCAGGGACCCGACCTCCTCCCTCCCCGCCGGCGGCATCATGCTTCCGAACCGCTCCCGCACCCCCGGCGCCATCATTCCTCCGAACCCCGGAGGCGGAGCAGGAGGTCCTGCGCCTCCTCGTAGGCCGGTGCGATCTCCAGCGCCCGGAGCACCTGCCTCCGGGCCTCGGCGGCCTCCCCCGCCTCGGTGAGGGCCCGGGCCAGCTCGTAGTGGGCCGCCGCCCGGTCCACCGGGGCCAGCGCCAGGATGGCCCTCCGGGCGGAGACCACCCGGTTCCAGTCACTCCTCCGCTCCTCCACCCCCGCCCGCTCCCGGTGGAGATCCGGGTCCAGGGGGTAGATCTCCACCGCCCGGTCCAGGGCGGCCGAGGCCCCGTCCAACTCCCCCTCTTCCGCCAGGACCTCCGCCAGTGCCAGCGCTCCCTCCAGGTGGCTCTCGTTCCTGGCCAGGAGCCGCTCCAGCGCCTCCCGGGCCCGCCCCTGGTCCCCGGCCTCCAGGTGGATCCGGGCCAGCATCCAGTCGGGCCCGTCGTTCCCGGAGTACTCGGGGAGGAGTTCCCGGGCCCGCTCCAGCACCGGGACCGCCTCCTCGTAGCGCTCCTCCTGGAAGAGCACCGTGCCATAGATCAACTGGGCCCGGTAGTCGCCTGGCCGTTCAGCGGCCTGGAGTCCCGCGTCCATGACCGTGGGGGGCGGTCCTGCCCCCCGGGCCTCGGACAGGGACGCGAGCTGCACCCGGAAGCGGTCCTTCATGTAGGCGTCGAAGGCCTGGTCCAGCTCGTCGGGCTCCATTCCCAGCACCGAGCGGAAGACCTCCTCGTTGTCCTGGCCGGTACCGTAGGCCCGGAGCATGGCCCCCAGCGCCTCCGCCCCGGCGGTGGCGGCCACCCAGTCGCAGAAGATGGAGGCCAGTACGTAGGCATGGCCGATCTGCTCCGGGTAGGTGGGGCGGACGAAGGCCTCGTTCAACCGGGACAGGGCCGGAAACATCCCCTGCTGGTAGGCCCGGAGGAGCCCGGGGCTCACCGGCGGCCCCCACCCGGGGCGGGCCTGGCGCTGTTCGTAGACCGCCAGCCCCTCCCCCAGCCACCGGGGCATGGCGGAGCGGGAGACCCCCAGGTGCACCACGTGGGCCAGCTCGTGCCACAGGGTGGAGGCCCAGTTGAACTCCCCGGGGCGGCGGGCCGAGGGGGAATCCATGGCCAGCACCGGCCCGAAGGCCACCCCCAGCGCCCCGATCCCGCTGATCCCCAGCGTCCGCACCGAGAAGTCCGCCGAGATGGGGTAGAGCTCCACCCGGACCGGGACGTTGGGGCTCACCGCGTAGGCCCGGGTGAGGGCGCCCCACGCCTCGTCCGCCACCTCCGCCACCAGCGGGGCCATCAGCTCCGCCTCATCCTCCCGGAGCACCAGGGTGAAGGGGCCGGACGGCACCTCCACGAACCCCTCCAGGGAGTCCAGCAGGTCCAGGGTGTTCTTCCACCCCACATGGGAGGGGATCCCGGCGAAGGCCCGCTCGATGCTGGCCCGCCCCTCCTCCATGTTCCCGATCCGGAGACGGTTCACCCCCAGGAGCCCGTGGGCCTGCCAGTCCAGGGAGTCCAGCTCCACCCCCTGCCGGGCGAAGTCCACGGCGTCGGCGTAGCGGCGGGTGTTGGTGGCGGCATCCGAGAGCGCCACGTAGAGCCCGGAAGAGGCCGGATTCACCGCCAGGGCCCGGCGCCGGGCTCCCTCGAAGCCCTCGTCATCCCCCTGCAGCCACCGCACCGAGGCCAGGAGGGCCAGCGCCCCCAGCGAGGAGGGATCCACCTCCAGCGCCTCCTGGGCCCGGAGCCCCGCCTCCTCCACCGCCTCCACCCGGAGGTGCTGCTCGCCCCGGAGGACCAGCGCCTCCACGCTGGACGGATTCACCTCCAGGGCGGCCTCCACCGCCTCCACCGCACCCCCCTGCCGGGCCGTATCCAGGGCCCGGGCCCGTCCCACCAGGGCCCGGGGGTGCCGGGGATTCACCGCCAGCACGACTCCGTAGGCCTCCTGGGCGTCCCCTCCCTGATCGGAGGCCACGAAGAGGTCCCCCATGCGGATGTGGGGCTCCGGATCCCCGGGGTCGGCGGCGGCGGCTTCGTCGAAGGCCCGGAGGGCATCCTGACGGAGCACCGGCTCACGGACCCCCAGCTCCTGCATGGCCACCCCGACGGCCACCAGGTCCCGGCTGGTCCGGGCCAGGCCGTCCCGGTAGAAGTCGAAGAACTGCTCGAACTCCTCCAGGGCGCCGGCCCGATCGCCCCGGTACAGCCGGAGCGACGCCCCCCGCTGGATGGCCGTGAGGCGGTCCGGGGAGCCTGCCGCGCCCCCCCGCTCGAAGGCTGCAGCGGCCTCGTCCAGCCGCCCCACGTCCAGGAGGGCATCCCCCAGTGCCACCGCCAGGGCCGGGCCCAGGAGTTCCTCCCCCCGGCGGGCGACGGCAATGGCCTCCTCATGCTCCCCCGTTTCCCGGAGGGCCCGGACCAGCCCCCGATGCGCCGACACCGGGGCGTCGGGGGCCGTCACCAGTGCCCGATATCCGGCGATGGCGTCGTCGTAGCGGCCGGCGCGCAGGGCTTCATCGGGGCCACCCGGGGAAGCATCGGGGACCTGCGCCCCCACACAGGCGGGGAGGAGGAGCGCCAGGAGTAGGGCGGGGGCGGGGCGGAGAACGCGCATGGACCTCACCGTTCCCCTCCCCGCTCCCGGATCTCCCGGGACACCAGGGCCAGCTCCACCAGCAGGGCTTCCAACTGCTCCTCGTAGGCCGCCTCCGACATGGAGTCCCGGCGCCCCCGGAGCGCCGCCACCTGGTCCTCCAGCGCCTGTCGCTGCTCCACCAGGGGGGCCAGGGAGGGATCCGCCTCCACCGCCTGCTGCGCCGCCACCGCCCGGGCCCCACCCAGGCGGAAGCGACCGGCCAGGGCCCCATCCTCTCCGTCCACGCCGGGGGCCCGGCTTCCCACCCCGTCCCCGTCGTCCTCCAGGAGGGCCACCTCGGTCTGGATCCGACCCTCCTCCTCGTAGAACCGGGCCACCTCCTGCCGGGTGTACTCGAAGAGTTCCAGCACCGACACCTGGCCATCCTTGTCCAGATCCGCGTCGTCGCTCTCCAGCGCCTCGGCGAAGAAGCGGGGGAAGACGGTCTCGTTCTGCTCCCGCCCACTCCGGGTGGCCGCCACCACCACCCGGTCCTCCCCCGCCAGCGCGGGGATGAAGTCGCCGCTGGAGCTGCCGGTGTTGATGAAGGCCACCTCCCGTCCCGCCAGCGGTGCCAGCATGGCATTCCATTCGGCGGCGGTGGCGTCCGGTCCCGGGAGGTTGAACCGGCTCTCCCCCCCGCCGGCGGTGCCGTGGCCGATGAGGACCACCAGGATCCGGTCCCCCGGGGCGGAGCGGCTTCCCAGGGTCTGCAGGGTCGAAGTGATGTTCACCACCGTGGACCGCTCCTGGATCCGGTCCGGGGCCACCTCCACCCGCTCCCCCAGGTAGGTCATCCGCTCCGCCGGAATGCCGAACCGCCCCTGGAGCCCGTCCAGGGTGGCCAGTGCCGCCTCGTGGAACGAGGTCCGGTAGCGGGCCTCCCCTCCGATCCCCACCACCACCAGGACGTGGACCTCCTGGCCCCGTGCGGCTTCCGCACCGGTCCCCGGAAGCAGCAGTGCCGCCAGCACCCCGATCCCCCACCACGGCCTCATGCCAGCCCCCGGGAACGACGGAGCGCCCATTCTCCCCCCAGCAGCCCCAGGAGGAGGAGCAGGATGATGGGCATGTCCCAGAGGGGGAGCTCCTCGGACACCGAGATCCCCCCACCCCCCAGCGTGATGTCGTCGGGGAGGGTGGAGAGGGTGGAGGGGGTGTGGAACCGCCCCCCGGTCTCGTCGGCGATCCGCCTGAGGAGGGAGGATCGCATTCCCGGATCCATGTACTCCGCGTCCGATGGGGCCACCCTGAGCCAGGTGGTGCCGGTCCCCAGGACCTCCTCCCCCCGCACCGCCGAGACATCCACCTCGTAGATCCCCTCCTCGGCAGGGGTGAAGGGGGCCTCATACTCCCCGTCCCGACTCAGCGTCCACTCCAGGGGAAGCACCGCCTCCACCCCCGAGGGAGAGACGATCCGGGCCTCCACATTGGCTCCGTTCACCTCCACGAAGGCGGAGTCCAGAACCGTGGAGCGGACCAGGGCCACCTCCCCCGGCTCCACCCCCTCCACCGGCGTCCTCACCATCACCGGATCCGGGGCGCCATCCACTACCCACCGGAGCAACTGCCGCCAGAGGGTCTGATGGGTGCGGTCCTCCAGGGGGATGTCGGCGTGCATCCGCCACATCCACAGGTCATGGACCGGCATGGCCAGGGTCTTCCCCCGCCCGTAGCGCTGGTAGGCCAGCACCACCTGCTGGTCCGGGAAGGCCTCCCCCTGTCCGGTGAGGAGGGCTGTGGCCCCGGGCTTCAGCCGGGTCACCGGGTTGAAGGAGGAGAGGGGGGGGAGGCCGGCCCAGCGGGCGGTGGACTCCGCTTCGGTCCCTGCGATCTGGGTGGCGGCATGGGTCTCACCCGCCCGGGTGGGGGTCACGGCGAACTCCCCCCAGAACCCCTCCCCCGCCAATCCCGGATCCAGCACCACCGGAAGGGCGTCGGCCAGCGCCGTGCCGGCGTACCCTCCCTGCGCCAGCGCCCGCTGCCCCCCCAGCGCCAGCACGCCGCCTCCCCGGACCCCGGCGAAGTCGGCGATCATCCGGAGCTGGTCGGCGGTGAAGAAGCTGGCCTCCACACTCCCCAGCACCAGCCCCCGGTAGCGGAAGAGCTCCTCCCGGGTGGTGGGGAAGCCGGCGGCCAGCTCCTCGGGGTCGTCCACGTCCAGCCTCAGGAGGCGATCCTCGAAGGTCCGCTGGAGGAGCACCACCTGGAGATTCCGGTCGCCGGACACCGCCCGCCGGAGGAAGGCCACCTCGTGGCGGGGCTCTCCCTCGAAGTAGAGGACCTTGTCCCTCCGGTCCTCCACCACCAGGAGGGCGTCCACCCCGTTGTTCCGATCCACAACCTCGTCGGTCTGGACCGGGACCCGGAAGCGCACCGTCCGCCCCCCCGGATCCTCGGCCGTGAAGCGCACCCGCACCGTCGCGGGCTGGCCGTCGCCGGGGAGCTCCACCTCCTGTGTGGAGAGGATCCGCCCCCCGTCCTCCACCACCAGCTCCACCGTGCGCCCACGGTAGCCGGTCTGCGTGACCACCACGTCCGCCTGCACCATGCTCCCCCGGAGCGCGGTCCGGGGAAGCTCCACCCGGGACACCTGGATGTCCCGCTCCAGCTCCTCCCGACCCACCGCCACCGGGAAGACGGGGACGCCGGAGGCCTGCAGCGGGAGGAGGTAGCGGGACAGCTCCTCCCGGGAGTTGTCCCCGCCGTCGGTGACCAGGACGATCCCCGCCAGCGGGACGCCGGAGAGTTCCTCCCTCACCCGATCCAGGGCGGCTCCCAGATGGGTCCGGGTGCCCTGGAAGGAGATGGCCTCGGGGCCGGCGATCCGCTCCGCATTCCGGGAGAAGGCGAAGAAGCGGACGCCGAACCGCTCCTCCAGCCCCCGCCGGAGGGGGGTGTCCTCCTGGAAGGCTGCCAGGGCGGGCTGGTTCCGGGGGAACCCATCTCCGTCGTCCAGCACCATACTCCTGGAGTCGTCCACCAGGACCGCCACGAAGCTCCGCTGCGGCACCGTGGTGGCCAGCACCAGCACCGGCCGCAGGAGCGCCAGGAAGAGGAGCGCCACTGCACCCAGCCTCAGCGCCAGCAGGATTCCCCGGTCCCTGGGCGTGCTCCGGGCCCGGACGGAGGCGTAGGTGAACGCCGCCGCAACCGCCAGCGCCGCCACCACCAGGGCCGCCAACTGCAGCCCGGCCGGAGCGGCCAGCGACACGTCCCCCCGGGCAAAGGCGTCGGGGCGATACTTGAACAGGAAACTGAAGAGGGAATCGAGCACAGCGATGGAGCAGAAGCCCGGGTACGGCCAAACCGACCCCGGAAGTCGACCGACCTCCGGATCCGGCAGCAGGAATCAGTTACTCATGCCGTAGATGATGTAGTTCACACCCATCTGGTACGCATAGGTGGAGAAGCGGAGGGGGTAGTGGGGCTGCTCCATCCACTCCCAGGCATCCCCCAGGTCGGTGTTCCAGTTGATGACCACCATGAGTCGTCCGTCGTCATGGAAGATCCCGAAATTCTGGGCGACGAAGCCGTCCCGCTCCGAAGTGCGCCGCACGTTCCCCACCGCGGGGACCTGCAGCACCGTGTCCACCTGGTAGTAGGTGCGGTAGACCTGGTGGTCCGACGGGAGTTCCACGATGGAGTATTCCGGGAAGACCCGGCGCATCTCCTCCTGGAAGTTGTACCACTCCCGGGAGCCCCAGAAATCGTCAATGATGAGGAACCCCCCGGCCAGGAGGTAGCTCCGGAGCCCCTCTACCTCGGCCTCGGTCATCCCCATGTACCCCACCTCCAGCATGTAGAGGATGGGGTGGCGCCGCAGGTCCGGATCCGTGAGGGAGATGGCGTTCCCCCAGGGGTGGGCGTCGATCCCGGTCAGGCGATCCAGGACACCCAGGAACTGCTCCTCCGCCTTGGGATGATCGGTGCACCAGGCTCCCCGGCGACGTCCGAAGAATCCGCCCCCCCCGGAGGAGTAGATTCCCCGGGTGAAGTGGAACTCCCGGGGAGGGCCTTCCGCCTTGAAGGGCTGGCACTCCCAGGGCTGGGACTGGGCCGCACCCGGGGGAGGGGGAGGCGTAGCCGGAACGGGGAGCCCTGGCTCGAACCCCTCGAGGGGAGCCCCCTGGGGAGCCGACCGCCGGGCCGAAGGGGTTGCCGCAGGATGACCGGCGGCCAGCCAGGCATAGGGGGCCTCGTTGCTCCCCACCCGCGGCGCGGTCACCGGGGTCGGCTGGGCCCGGGCCTGCACACCCTCCAGCGATCCATGCAGGGCGGAGGGCGATCCTGCCCCGGCACTGCGGGCCATCCCCCAGAGCACCCCGGAGCCCCCTCCCAGCAGCACCAGGCCCACCATGGCGTACGTTGCCGGGCTTCGCACAGGGGGCCTCCAGGGTGGATGTGGATGTACGGCGCGGGCGGAGCCCCGGACCCTCCCGGAGTCCAGGAGTGCCCCCCCGGCATCCTATTCATCGGGGGTTCGGTCGGAAAGGTTCCGTTCTCCATGACACCCGGCGGTGGGGACAAGGTGCCCCGGGGGATTCTTCCCCTCCGGTTGTGCCAGTGCAACGGCAGGTGGAATCTCCCCCCGCTCCCGGCGCCGGCATGCCCCCAGCTCGGAGCGGGGCGCTATCTTCCGGGCTCTCCTCCCATGGAAGCAGACGACCGAGAACCGCAAAGCGTTGAACCTGGAGACCGCCGTGACCGGATCCCCCTTCTTCGACCCCGCAGAGCTCCTGGCCGGCTCCCCGCCTCCCCGGAAGGCCACGATCATGGACGGCGACCAGCTCTTCCTGGGGATGAACGTCTACGGTCCCGGAGATGGGCAGGCGCCCCATATCCACGCCGACCAGGACAAGGTGTACATCGTCACCGAGGGCGAGGGGGATTTCCAGGTGGGGGAGGAGACCCGGCGCTGCGGGGTGGGGGCGGTGATCAGCGCCGGCGCCGGGGTGGTCCACGGGGTCACGAACCCCGGCCCGGGTCGCCTGGTGCTCCTGGTGGCCATGGCGCCGCCCCCTTCCCGGGGGAGGAGCTGAGGACGATCCGTCCCGAAAAGCCGGTTGACCCGCCCCGATCCCGGAGCGAGGGTTTGACGTCTCCCCTTCCACACGCAGGAGTCCTTTCCACGGTGCCCACCATCGAGGACGCCCGGATCGTCCTGAAGCAGGTCTTCGGCTACGACGGCTTCCGCCCCGGTCAGGAGAAGGTCATCGAGGCCGTCCTGGAGGGGCGGGACTGCATCGCCCTCATGCCCACCGGGGCCGGCAAGTCACTGACCTTCCAGGTGCCTGCCCGCCTCCTTCCCGGGACGGTGCTGGTCATTTCGCCCCTGATCTCCCTCATGAAGGACCAGGTGGACGCCCTCACCCAGGTGGGCTTCCGGGCGGTCTCCATCAACTCCTCCCTGGAGTTCGACGAGCGGCGGGCCCGGCTGGCCGCCTTCCGGCAGGGGGAATACGAACTGGTGTACATGGCCCCCGAGGCGCTGGACGGCCCCCTCCGGGAGATGGTCCGGGGGTGCCGGCTCTCCCTCATCGTGGTGGACGAGGCCCACTGTATCTCCCAGTGGGGACACGACTTCCGTCCGGCCTACCGGAATCTCCGGGGGCTCAAGGAGTCCCTCCCCGACGTCCCCGTCCTCGCCCTCACCGCCACCGCCACCCGGCCGGTGGCCCGGGACATCCTGCGGCAGCTGGGAATGCGGAAGCCGGCCGGGTGGAAGGGGTCCTTCTTCCGCCCCAACCTGAGGATCCTGGCCCGGAAGAAGGGGCAGGGGGGGAACACCCGGGAGGAGATCCTGGGGCTCATCCGGGCCCGGAGCGGGGAGAGCGGGATCGTCTACTGCCTCTCGCGGAAGGGTGTGGAGCAGACCACGGAGTTCCTGTGCGAACAGGGGATCCGGGCTCTCCCCTACCATGCGGGGCTCCCCGACGCCGAGCGGGCGGCCAACCAGGAGGCGTTCGCCCGGGACGAGGTGGACGTGATCGTGGCCACCGTGGCCTTCGGGATGGGGATCGACAAATCGAACGTGCGCTTCGTGATCCACCGGGACATGCCCAAGGACATCGAGTCGTGGTACCAGGAGATGGGGCGGGCCGGGCGGGACGGTGAGCCCTCGGACTGCGTGCTCTTCTACTCGTGGGCCGATGTCCGCATGCACGAGCGCTTCCTGGAGGAGATCGACGACCCGGAGCTCTGGCACGCCAAGCGCCAGGGCACCGTGGACCTCTTCGAGCTCCTGGAGCGCCCCATCTGCCGCCACCAGGGGATCCTGGGCCACTTCGACGAGGTGCTGGCGGGATGTGCAACCTCGTGCGATGTCTGCGCCCTCCTCTCGGTGGAGGAGCTGGCCGCCGAGGGGATGGTGGCCAGGGGGGAGCGGGGGCGGAACCGACGCCGGGCCCGTGGAGCCGCAACGGGGGCCGCCGCGGAGGGAGGGGACACCCCGGAGGTGGAGGAGCTCTTCCAGCGCCTCCGGTCGCTCCGGAAGGAGCTGGCGGATCGTCAGAACGTGCCGGCGTACATCGTCTTCAGCGACCAGGTGCTCAGGGAGATGGCGGTGCGGAAGCCGGGGTCGCCACTGGAGATGCTGGCGGTCCCCGGAGTGGGGCCCGCCAAACTGGAGCGCTACGGCGACGCATTCCTGGAGGAGATCGGGGGGGGCTGAGGAGCGCCGGGGCGGGAGAGGAACTCCTCCACCACCCCCAGCCACAGCTCAGGGGACAGCTCCCGGTGGGGCACATGGCCCACCCCGGGCCACTCCACCCGTCGGGCGCCGGGGATCAGCGTCTCCATCTCCCGGGCCAGGAGGGCGAACTTCGCGTCCTCCCCCCCGGCCAGCAGGAGGGTGGGGATGTCCAGGGCGGGAAGGGCCCCACGGAGATCCGGCTGGGTCCCGGTGCCCAGCCTCCTGAGCACCCCCGCCAGCGCCTGGGGGCGGTTGGCCAGCCGCCGTCGCTCCTCCTCCTGGAATTCATCCGGGGGAAGGGCCCGGATCCCGGCGAAGAGGGGGAGGGCCAGCCAGCGCGCCACGAAGGGGGCCACCCCGCCCTGTTCCAGCGACTGCGCCAGCCCCTCGTCGGCCTCCCTGCGGGCCCTTCGCTCCTCCTCTGCGGCCAGGCCGGGGGTGCCGCTTTCCAGGATGAGGCGGGATACCACCCCGGGGTGGGAGATGGCCACCGTCAGGGCGATCCGGGCCCCCATGGAGTAGCCCAGCCAGTCCGCCTGCACCGGCTCCCCAGGGGCCGCCCCCACCCACTCCTGCAGGGCCTCCAGCAGGAGATCCCCCACGGAGGCCACCGACATCCCCACATCGTCGAGTGGCCAGTCGCTGGATCCATGGCCGGGGAGGTCCACGGCGATCACCGGTCGGGAGTGCGCCAGCGCCGTGAGGAGGGTGGATCCCCAGGCGTGGGCCGACCCGGTGAAGCCGTGGAGGAGGACCAGGGGGGTGGAGCCGGGAGCGGCACCGGCACCGCCCACCCAGGCCACCAATCGCCCCGACAGAGGCTGCTCCAGGGTGCGGGGCTGGAATCCCGGCGCAGGGCCCTCCCCGGGGAGGGCGTCTCCCCCTGGCACCGTCCCTCCCGGGGTCCGGTCCCCGTCCCCGATCAACGGCCCTGGGCCGGGGCGGGGGAGGAGGCGGTCCCCTTCGCCGACGTCTCAGCAGGCTCCCGGGGCGCCTCGTCCAGGGCGGCCCTGACCCGACGGACCAGCACATCGGGGGTGAAGGGCTTCGGGAGGAAGGCGATCCCCTCCTCCAGCTCCCCGTCGTGCACCACCTGGTCCTCGGCGTAGCCGGACATGAAGAGCACCCGGATCCCCGGCCGCATGACCCGCAGCCGCTCCGCCACCACCTTTCCGCTGATCCGGGGGAGCATGATGTCCGTCAGGGAGAGGTGGATCTCCCCGTCGAAGGCCTTCGCCACCTCCAGCGCCTCCTCCCCGTCCCGGGCCCGGAGCACCCGGTACCCCCTCTCCGAGAGGACCTTGTTGGCCAGGTCCAGCACCACCGGCTCGTCCTCCACCACCAGCACCGTCTCCCCCCGGGCATCCTCCCGGGAGTCGCTCCCCCCCCGCTCCTCAGGCACCGGCAGGACGTCGGCAGGCTGGTCGGTCACCGGAAGGAGGATCCGGAACTCCGACCCCTTCGACGGCTTGCTGTCCACGAAGATGTGCCCGCCGGCCTGGCGTACGATCCCGTAGGAGGTGGCCAGTCCAAGGCCGGTCCCCTTGCTCCTCCCCTTGGTGGTGAAGAATGGCTCGAAGATCCGGGCCAGGATCTCCGGGTCCATTCCCACGCCGGTGTCCTTCACCGTCAGAATGGCCCAGCGCCCCGGCGAGACCCCGGGGAAACGCTGGTCCCAGGCCCCCCGATCCACCCGGATCAGACCGGTCCGGATGGCCAGGGTCCCCCCCCTGGGCATGGCCTCCCGGGCGTTGATGGCCAGGTTCAACAGCACCTGCTCCATCTGCACGGGGTCCACCCGCACCCGGGTCCCCTCGCCGGCCCGGTGGACCTCCAGCTCCACATCGGCCCCGATGACCCGGCGGAGCATCTTCTCCACGTTGGCCACCAGGTCGTCCAGGACCACGATCTTCGGCGCGACGATCTGCTTCCGGGCGAAGGCCAGGAGCTGGCGGGTGAGTTCGGCGGCCCTCTGCGCCCCCCGGCGCACCTCCACCAGGTCCGCCCGGGCCGGATCCCCCTCCGCCAGCGACTCCTCGGCGAAATCCGCGTGCCCCATGATGGCGGTGAGGAGGTTGTTGAAGTCGTGGGCCACCCCCCCCGCCAGCATCCCCACCGCCTCCATCTTCTGGGACTGGGCCAGCTGGGACTCCAGCGCCTTCCGCTCACTGACGTCCCGGACGATCCCCTGGAGGCGCCCATCCTCCAGCCGCTTGGCACTGATCTCGATGGGCACCTGGGCCCCGTCCTCCCGGACGAGGGTCCACTCGCTCCGGATGATCCGCCCCCGGGTCAGCGCCTCCACCACATCCCCCAGCCCCTCCCCCTCGCCGGGGACGAAGAGGTCCTGTACCGACTTCATCAGGAGCTCCCGCCGGGTGTAGCCCAGCATCTCCAGTCCGGAGGAGTTCACGTCCAGGATCCGGCCGTTGGCATCGGTGATGAAGATCCCGTCCGCCGCCTGCTCCACCAGCATCCGGTAGCGGCTCTCGGTGGTGAGGCGCGCCTCCTCGGCCCGCTTCCCCTGCACCAGCACCGCCCCCAGGAGGAGGGTGGTGATGGTCATCACCGCGATGAAGAGCCCGGTGAGGAGGAGACGTTCATCCAGCGGCCCCGCACCGAAGGGCCCCAGCCCCGCCACTGCCCCCCAGATGGCCATGGCGGCAATCAGGAGGTTGGTTGAGGCCGCCCCCTTGGGACCGAACCGGAAGGCCGACCAGATCAGGAAGGGGAAGGGGGTGTAGTCCAGGGGGCTCTGGGTGGAGGTCCGGGCCGCGGCATCCCGGAAGACCAGGAGCCCGAAGGCGAAGAGGGCCAGGTAGAGGAGGACCCCCTCCAGGCTCCGGAGGGAGTGCCCCGTGCCCCTCCCCCGGGCCGCCAGGACCACCAGGAAGGGAGTCACGGTGAGGACGCCCAGGATGTGGGTGAGCCACCAGACCCACCAGATCCGCGCGCCGGCATCCGGGGGGATGCCCCCTGCCAGGTCCAGGGCGGCCACGCTGATGAGGGACCCGGCGAACGGCCCCACGATGGCCCCGAAGAGGACCAGGGCCAGGACATCCAGCACCCGCTCCAGGTCGTTCCGGAAGCCAGTCAGCCGCTTGAGGAGGAGCCACCCCACCAGGGGCTCCACGGAGTTCCCCACAGCGGTGCCCACGGCGAACAGCAGGTCACCCCCCGTGGCCAGGGTGACGGCGAACGCCCCCGCCGCCACCCCGGGCCAGAGGCGGGGGCTGACGATGAGGAAGGCCGCCAGGGCGATCCCGCTGGGAAGCCAGATGACCCGCTGGATGGCGTCCAGCCCCGCCGCCGAAGGGAGCTGGATGGTGATCCACCCCAGCGCGCAGTACAGCACCCCCAGGATCGCCATCTGGATTGGCGGCCTGAAGAGGATGTCGCTGGGCTTCTTGGGATCCATGGGGCTCTGCAGCGGGGAGATGGGACGCGGTCCAGGGGGGACGGGCTTCTCCATGCCCGAGGGCGATCCTGCAGGTCAAGTTGCGGTGGATGAACGCTCCTGCGCCAGCCTTCGCCGTTGTGGATGACCGAACGGGAACAGGTTGTTATCTTGTCCCCATGGCGACCAACCACTCGTTCGACGTGAGCACGGGGGTCGATCTCCAGGAGGTCGACAACGCCGTGAATCAGGCCACCAAGGAAGTGGCCCAGCGATACGACTTCAAGGGCACGAACTGCACCTTCGAGTTGGATCGCAAGGAGGGGCTCATCCGCATCGACGCGGACGACCGCTACAAGCTGGAGGCCCTGCTGGAGATCCTCCGGGGACGCCTCATCAAGCGCGGGGTGTCGGTGAAGAACCTCGATCCCGGGGACATCGAGGACGGTACCGTGGGGCGGGCCCGCCAGGTGGTCCGGCTCAAGCAGGGAATCGACACGGACACTGCCCGAGCCATCGTGAAGGCCGTGAAGGACCAGAAGTTCAAGAAGGTCCAGGTGGCCATCCAGGGAGAGGAACTCCGGGTGACCAGCCCCTCCAGAGACGACCTCCAGGCGGTCATGGCCTTCCTGAAGTCCGAGGACTTCGGAGTGGATCTGCAGTTCGGCAACTACCGCTGAGCGGAGGATCGCCGCCGTGCAGGTCCAGATCTTCGGCCTGAAGAAGTCGGCAGACACCCGGAAGGCGCTTCGATTCTTCTCCGAGCGACGGGTGAAGACCCACTTCGTCGACCTGAACGAACGCGGGGCCTCGAAGGGGGAGCTCACCCGCTTCGTGCAGAAGTTCGGGGTGGAGGCGATCCTGGACCGGGGCTCGAAGCGCTTCGGGGATCTCGGCCTCGGAAGCGCCCACTACGGTGAGGCGCGCTGGCTGGAACTCCTGGTGGAGGAACCCCTCCTCCTCCGGACCCCCCTGGTGCGATTCGAGAACCGCCTCTCCGTGGGCGCCACGGAATCCACCTGGAAGGAGTGGACCGGTCGCTGAGGCGACTGGGACCATTCGTCCCATCCACTCCCGTCGATTCCGTCCCAATCTCCTCCTCCCTACCCACCGCCCCACGTCATTCCCCGGGTCCAGTTCCCGGGGAAATCCTTCTCGCAGGGGCTTGCCGGACCACGGACGGAAATCGCTCCCCTTCGTGGAGCCATCTCTTTATTAACCACGCATTTGCCAGACAGCGAACCCCCGCTCTCACCCCATCTGTCTCCCCCTGATCCACACCTGGCATCCCCCCCTCCCCCGGGGGCTCCCGGGAGGGAGGGCACGTGGCTTGCCCGTTCCCATCCACGACCCGCGGGGAACGCGGGGCGCACGTCCTACCCACCCCGGAGTCCCCATGCCTGCCTCCCCGGCCATCCGGCTCACACCCGGCGCCACCTCCTTCCCCGTCCGGACCCCGCTCCCGGTGATCGCCGTTACCCCCCGGGAGGAACTCCTGCTCCAGCACGCCCGTCCCGGCCCCCGCTACACCAGCTATCCCCCCGTGCCGGCGTGGACCCATCCCTTTGGCCCCGGCGACTATCGGCACGCGCTGGAGGAACTCGGCCGGCGGCGGGAGGACTCCATCGCCGTGTACGTCCACCTCCCCTTCTGCGCGGACCGCTGCGCCTACTGCGGGTGCAACGCCACGGTGACGAAGCACGCCCACGTGGTGGACCGGTACCTGGACCGGGTCGAAGCGGAGATCGCCCGGGTGACGGAGATCATGGGAAGGGACCGGAGGGTGGAGCAGATGCACTGGGGGGGCGGGACGCCCAACCTCCTGGACCCCAACCAGACCGTCCGCCTCCATCGGATCCTCTCCGACGCCTTCCGATTCCACCGGACGGCGGAGCGGAGCATCGAGATCGATCCCCGTCTGGGAGATGGGGCCCAGATGCACCTGTACCGGGAGCTGGGCTTCAACCGGGTGAGCCTGGGCGTCCAGGACCTGGACCCGGAGGTGCAGCAGGCCATCGGCCGGATCCAGCCCGGGGAGCGCACCCGTCGCGTCTTCGATGCCGCCCGCACCGCCGGATTCGAGAGCATCAACCTGGATCTGGTGTACGGCCTCCCCCGGCAGACGCCGGAGACGCTGGCCCGGACCCTGGATACCATCCTGGAGTGGGGACCGGACCGCATCGCCAGCTTCGGCTATGCCCACCTCCCCCAGTTGAGGCCCAACCAGAAGCTGGTGGATGCCCGCTGGATGCCCGACAGCCGGGCCCGGCTGGGGCTCTTCACCGACACGGTCGAGCGGCTGGAGCAGGGGGGGTACCGGTGGATCGGGCTGGACCACTTCGCCCTCCCCGGAGACTCCATGAGCCGGGCCCAGTCGGAGCGGGCCCTGGCCCGAAACTTCATGGGGTACGTCACCGATCCGGCTCCCCACCTGCTGGCCTTCGGAAGCAGTTCCATCGGTGAGGTGTCGGGGTGCTACGTGCAGAATGAACCCCACCTGGGCCGCTACCAGAGCTCTGTGGACGAAGGGGAACTCCCGGTGGTCCGGGGCCACCGCCTGAGCCGGGAGGACCTGCGTCGACGGGAGGCCATCCACGGGCTGCTCTGCAACCTGGACCTGGCGGAGGGCTCCCTCCCGGAGGCCTGGCGGGAGGGGTCGGATCCATGGTCTCCCTTGCGTCACTTCGAGGAGGACGGGATGGTGGAGATCGCGGAAGGGAGGGCAAGGGTCACCCGCCTGGGTCGCTTTGTCCTCCGCTCCATCTGCATGACCCTGGACGAGACCCTACCGGACGCCGTCGGTCCACGCTTCTCGCCCACGGTCTAGAGTCCCCCCGGAGGGCCGGAACGGATGCACTTCGATGTGGTGGTGGTGGGCGGCGGAATCAGCGGACTGGGTGCAGCGCATGCCCTGGCCCGGGCAGGGGCGGATGTGGTGGTGGTGGAGGCCGGGGATCAGGTGGGAGGAAACCTCCGGTCGTGGCGGGATGAGGAGGGCTTCCTACTGGAGGGGGGACCCAACACGCTGAGCGTCACCGACGGAGAGCTGGAGGCCCACCTCCGATCCGAGGGGCTGGGGGAGGAGATGGTCTTCCCGGGCTCCACCGCCACGAAGCGCTATGTGGTCTTCCGGGGTCGGCCGGTGGCCCTCCCCTCCTCTCCCGGGGGACTCCTCTCCACCCCCCTCCTGTCGCCGCTGGGGAAGCTCCGGCTCATGGGGGAGCCCTTCCGGAAGGCCGGCACCGACCCCGACGAGAGCATCTTCGACTTCGTGTCCCGGCGCCTGGGCCCCGAGCCGGCGCGCCGGCTGGTGGACCCCTTCGTGTCGGGGATCTATGCCGGGGACCCCCACGCCCTCACGGTGCGGGCGGCATTCCCCACGATCTGGGCGGCGGAGCAGGAGGCGGGGAGTGTCATCCGCGGTCTCGTGAAGAGGCGCCGGGCAGCCCGGAACGGGCCCGCCGGGGAAGACTCCACATCTCCTGCCCCACCCCGGTCCGGCCCCGGGATCCTGAGCTTCCGCGACGGGCTCTCCACCTGGCCCCGCCGGCTGGCGGAGGCCCTGCCACCGGACCGGATCCAGACCGGTGTGCGGATCTCCGCCCTCTTCCGTCACGGCCCCGGGGGATGGCGGGTGGAGGGGACCCGGGGGGAGCTGTTCCATGGAGATGCTCTTCTGCTGGCAGTGCCGGCTCCGGAAGCAGCCCGCCTCCTGGAGCCGCTGGCGCCCCGCACCTCCCGGGCCCTGCTGGGAATCCCCTACGCCCCGGTGGCGGTGGTCCATGTGGTCTACCCCCGCAACGAGGTGGCCCACCCCCTGGACGGCTTCGGCCTTCTCTGTCCAGGCCCCGAGAAGCGCCGGATCCTGGGGTCGCTCTGGCTGTCCAGTCTCTTCCCGGGACGGGTCCCCGAGGGGTGGGTCCTCACCACCTGCTTCGTGGGTGGAGCCCGGGCCCCGGAGCGGGCGGCGTTGACCGACGACGAGCTGGGAGCGCTGGTGCTGGAGGAACAGGCGGAGCTGCTGGGGGCCCGGGGGGCGGGTAGGGTGGCCGGCATCGTCCGTTGGCCCCTGGGAATTCCCCAGTACACGAAGGGGCACCTGGAACGTCTGGCCCTGGTGGAGAAGATGGAGGGAGGGCACCCGGGGCTGCGGGTGCTGGGGAACTGGAGGGACGGTGTGAGCGTCCCCGGGAGTTGGAAGAATGGCCACCTTGCAGGGGTGCAGGTGGCCGCCTGGCTGGGTGGGGGAGAGCCGGCGGGACTCTGAGGAAGAGCCCGACGATTGCCCCGGCCCGGCCCCGTTCCTACCTTCGCCTCCATGCTGAATCCACCCCGTCGTTCCCTGCTCGCCCTGCTCCTCCTGCTGCCTCTGGCGGCATCGGCCTGCCGGGGCACCGTCCGCCTGACGCCCAGCGACCATGAGACGGTCCTGGCCTCCCACACCATTGAGGCTCCCGACCCCGGCCAGCCCGGGCCCTTTGCGGTGGGCTCCCTCTACTACGGCAGCGGCAACGACAGGAACCGCCCCGAGTATCGGGATTCCGTCAGCATCCGCACGGACACCGTGGATGCCTCCCGCCTCATCGACCTGGGAGCACAGGCGGAGAGCCGGAGGGATTACTGGGGCTTCGGCCCCTCGGCCTTCCCCCTGAACGGAAGGGTGTGGTATCCCGAGGGGGAGGGCCCCTTCCCCCTGGTCCTCATGGTCCATGGGAACCACAACCCCCGGAACTTCTCCGATCCGGGCTACGAGTACCTGGGGCGACTCCTGGCCAGCCGGGGGATCATCGGCGTCTCCCTGGACATGAACTTCGTGAATGGGACCCAGCCCCGGGAGAACGACGTCCGGGGGTGGATGTTCCTGCGTCACCTGGATGCCTGGAAGGGCTTCCACGAGGATCCCGAGAACCCCTTCCATGGGAAGGTGGACTGGAACCGACTGGCGCTTGTGGGTCACTCCCGGGGGGGGGAAGCGGTGGGGACCGCGGCGGCGCTGAACCGCCTCACCCACTATCCCGACGACGCCTCCATCCACTTCGACTTCGGGTACAACATCCGGAGTCTGGTGGCCATCGCCCCGGTAGACGGCCAGTACCGTCCCTCCGGGCGCTTCGTACCGGTGGAGGACGTCAGCTACCTGGTCTTCCACGGCTCCCATGACGGGGATGTCACCAGCTTCCATGGGCTGCGGCAGTACGAGCGGGTGGAACTCACCCCCGGGACCCCCCACGTGAAGGCCGCCGTCTATGTCTACCGCGCCAACCATGGGCAGTGGAACACGGGGTGGGGGGCCTTCGACAACGGGCCCCGGAGCCCCCGGATCCTGGACCTGGAGCACCTCATCCCAGGGGAGGATCAGCGTCGCTTTGCGGAGGTCTACATCTCCGCCTTCCTGGAGATGACGCTCCGGGGGGATGACCAGTACCTCCCCCTCTTCCGGGATCACAGGGTGGCGGGGGACTGGCTCCCTCCCACCATGTACGTCACCCGCTTCCGGACCGCGGAATACCGGCCGCTGGCGGACTTCTCGGAGGACATCGACGTCACCACCGGGACCGCCCGGGGGGTCCGGATCCGGGGCGACTCGCTGGCCACCTGGGCGGAGGGCGAGTTGCTCCTCCGTTCCCGGAACAACACCGACGGGTCCGCGTCGCAGGCGGTACAGGCGCTGAGGCTGGGGTGGAACAACCGCCTGGCAGGGGCCGACACCACCGCCATGGGACCACCGGCCCGATACGTGGTGCAGGTGGCGCCTGGGCTGGCCCCGGAGTGGGGAGTGGGTGAGCAGTCACACCTGGAGATCACCCTGGCGGGGGATCGGGCCATGCCTCGTCCGAGGAGGGCTCCCGGGGCCGCCAACGACAACGCCGCCCGGGGGGGAGACGAAGCCCGGGGAGCGGTG
>Ga0076930_100534_pt1 | contig 34169 bp, 25 predicted proteins | sample HotLakConsoUCCRE_FD_71149 | JGI IMG/M metagenome (GOLD analysis project Ga0076930, IMG submission 71149) | Hypersaline microbial mat communities from Hot Lake, Washington, USA - Hot Lake Consortium UCC-RE (version 3) (version 3) ...
GCCTCCTGAGCGCTTTCCCTTTATTTTACTCGACACAAACTCGGGGAGAACCAGGTTCGGGCTATTTTAACCAGTTGGTCGGCCCGCTCCTGGGATGTAACCCGTTCTGATTCCGGTTCGGCCCCTTTTTCGGGCTTTTGATTGGACTTTCGCTGGGGGGTAGGGCTGCTGCGGTAAAAGGCTTTGAACCCCTCGCCATAGGTTACCCAGACACTCCAGTAGTTCTCAGGAACGAAGGTCTGAATGGCTCGTTCGCGCTCACAGAGCAAGTGCAGGGTCGCACTCTGCACCCGTCCCATGGACTTTGCGCCATTCTTCAGGGGCCAGACGACATGGCGACTGCCGGTGTAGCCCACCAGCTTATCGAGGCAGTCTCGGGCGCAATCGGCAGCGACTAAATTCTGGTCGAGAATGCGGGGGTGGGCAATGGCAGCCTTGACCGCCTGGGGCGTAATTTCGCTGTAAACCACCCGCCGGGGTTGCTTCAGGTTGAGAGCCTGCTGCAGGTGCCAGCCAATGGTTTCCCCTTCCCGGTCGGGGTCGGTGGCAATGTAAACCTGCTGGGCTTTTTTGACCGCCTGGCGCAGTTCGGCGAGCACCTTTTTGGAACGGGCATCGCGGGGCTGGTAGCGGCAAGTGATGGTATCTGTAGCCAAATCAAAGCCCAGAGCATCGACCCCGTCATTGGCCAGCTCTCGAATGTGTCCCATGCTGGCTTTAATAATCCAGTCTGGCCCCAGGATTTGTCCCAGCTTTTTCAACTTACCGGGGGCTTTCGATGAGCAACAGGTTTGCCATAGCGATCTCATTCCGCACCACTTAAATGGTACACCTGAACTGAGCATGGGGCACAGTCCTACTCAATGAGAATCAAAGAAGCCTTAAGGTTGTGCATACTGGAATTTGCAGCACATAACTTTGAGCGGAAACCGGCGACAATATACCGCTGAATTTAAGACCAAAGTAGTATTGAAGAAGGACCCGGATTGGACATTGTTTTAGGCTAATGAGCCAAATTGGGTGATGGCCATTGACTTGAGGTGTTTTTTTCTACCCCTGTTAAAGGAGAGAGAACTCAACGGCAGTTGCGATCGCACCCGTTAACAAAATAGCGGCAGCGTAGGGGAATGGGCTGAATTGTTTGGGTCGCTCTGCCCTACGTTTGAGCGCACCGTATACATGAGGCGCGCCGAGCAGGAAGAACAGAATGCCTAAAATACTGACGCTTGATGAGGATTTTTGCCCTGCGGGTGAGGTTACCTGAGCTGTAGTCATAACGTTCTCCTGAACTTGCATGGGCAAACAACTACGGAAACTATTTTGATAGCCTCAACAGTTGCGTAACACTTTGTAACGTTAACTTGACAGCCAGGGGCAGGACAAGAGTATTTATGCCCACATCAAGCTTTTTCAGCTCTTCCCGCAGATAGATTCTAAAAGAGGGGTCTAAACCCTGTGCCAGTCTAGAAGTGAAGTTTTGCTTCAGGGAAAGCTACAGTTGCCGAACTGGACTGGGTAGAGCTTCAGTCTTGATAGAGACGGCAGTGGCTAAAGTCGATTTGAGGGCCAGTAGAGGCATAGACCAGGCTGCGCCCTGAGGCTAGAGCGTCTTTACTGGTGGCGTGAAACTCTCCGTCATTCAGGACTTCCAGTTCTGGATTGATAACCCAGCAGAGGTAACCTGCAGACACGCGATGGGTTACCCCGACAATCCACTCGGAGCACCCCACGAGTTCTGTTATCTTGCTGTTACCCACAAGTTTTCCCTCCTTAATCTGGGGAGGCTCTACATCGGTTATAACCGACAAATTTAAAACCATCTGGCCTATTTGGTTCAAGTGTACTATACTGTTTCTCAGCCGACAACTGGCCTAGGTTAGAACCCCTTAACGCTGATTCATAATGAGGTCCCACCATGCCTAAGAAAGGCAGCGAGCAAAACGAAAAGCAAAAAGCCCTTTCAATGGTGCTGAACCAGATTGAGCGAAATTTTGGCAAAGGGGCCATCATGAGGCTCGGGGATGCGGCCCGCATGAAGGTGGAGACCATTCCTACTGGTGCCCTAACCCTGGACCTGGCTCTTGGCGGCGGGTTGCCCAAGGGTCGAGTGATTGAAATTTACGGTCCTGAGAGTTCTGGTAAAACTACCCTGGCGCTCCATGCTCTGTCGGAAGTTCAAAAGATGGGAGGCGTGGCCGCTATTGTTGACGCCGAACATGCGCTGGACCCAATTTATGCCCAAGCCCTGGGAGTAAACATTGACGAGCTGCTCGTCTCCCAGCCCGATACTGGCGAAATGGGCCTTGAGGTGGTGGATCAACTAGTCCGCTCTTCTGCTGTTGATCTGGTTGTTGTGGATTCGGTCGCGGCTCTGGTGCCACGGGCTGAAATTGAAGGGGAAATGGGGGATGCCCATGTGGGTCTCCAGGCCAGACTGATGAGCCAGGCCCTGCGGAAAATCACCGGCAGCATCGGGAAGTCTCAATGCACGGTCATCTTTCTGAACCAGCTGCGCCAGAAGATTGGCATTTCCTACGGTAATCCTGAGGTAACGACAGGTGGGAATGCCCTCAAATTCTATGCCTCAGTACGCCTGGACATTCGCCGCATTCAAACCCTGAAAAAGGGAACTGAGGAGTACGGTATTCGCGCCAAGGTGAAGGTGGCCAAGAACAAGGTGGCTCCTCCGTTCCGGATTGGGGAGTTCGACATCCTCTTTGGCCAGGGAATTTCCACCATGGGCTGCCTGCTCGACCTGGCAGAACAGGAAGGTATTGTCGTTCGAAAAGGTGCCTGGTACAGCTACGACGGCGACAACATTGGCCAGGGACGCGACAATACTGTCCAGCGCCTGCTGGAGGACCCTGAGTTTGCCGCTAAGGTAGAGGCGCAAGTCAAAGAGAAGCTGTCCATTGGTGAATACAGCGGTAAGACAGGCTCTGGTGATGATGAAGATGACGTAGACATTCAGGACGTGGCTACCGAGGAAGAGTAGAGCGATCGATCACTGGTTGTGGTGGTGGGGCAGCTCCGTTAAACCATCACCACAACTGGTGACAATCGGGAGAACTAAGAACCAACCGGAGGGGGCTGGGGCTGGGGCCTGGATGGTTTATGTGGCCGTAGCCACCGGCCGTATCAGGAGGAGTCGGCTAGGCCATGGCTATCGGCATGACATCAGCTGTAGTTCTGGCACTGGGATACGCCTTGAGCCACTTCCGCCAGAAGTTCGTCTGCCAGATCTAGCAGCTGGGCAATGCGGTCGTTGGAGAGCTGGTAATACACATAGCGTCCCTGCTGTTCTCGGATGACGAGGTCGCAGCACCGCAAACAGGCCAGATGGTTCGAGACGTTCGACTGACTCAGCCCTGTTCGTTCGACAATTTCATTCACCGTTAAAGCCCTGGCCCTCAACACATTGAGAATGGCCAGCCGGGAAGCGTCAGCCAGCCCCCGAAACAGCTTGGTTTTCAAGTCACGGGTTTGAGTGATAGGCATTAGGAATATTGCGAAAAGCTGATCTCCAACATATCACCCTTTGCTGATATGTTCTAATGTATCAGTGATGGCTGATATGTTTTTCCAGATAGGGGGTTCCTCCCATGACCTCAACCTCTTCACAACAAACCCTGCAAGCTCACGTCAGCGGCATGGACTGTGGCGGCTGTGCCAAAACCATTGCCGTCAACCTGCAGCAGTTACCAGGAATTGAAGAGGCCAGGGTTAACTTTGCCTCCGAACGGTTGCAGGTGACGTTTGACCCGCAACTTACCCAGGAAGCAGACATTATCGACCGGGTGACGGCCCTCGGCTACACCGTCACCCCCGAGGTCAAGGCATCCGCAGTGACTGACACCGCTGCTGGTAACCAATCTGGCAACTTGCCGCCCCAGCGCGTCAATTCCGCTGGCTGGCGGTTCTGGCTCAAAACTCGCCGGGGGCAGACTGTCCTGCTGAGCGGCATTGGCTTACTGCTGGGGATAATCGCCGAACGCCTGTTGCTTCTGCCCCTGGTCGCCCAGGGCTTTTATGCCGTCAGCTTACTCGTGGCCATAACCCCCATTGTTCGGTCCGCCTGGATTGCCCTCAAACTGCGCCGGGCCGACATGAACCTGCTGATGACCCTGGCGGCGGTTGGTGCGGCCATTCTGGGGCAGTGGTTTCAGGGGGCGCTGGTGATTTTTCTGTTTGGGTTGGGCACCACGCTGCAAACCTTTGCCCTCAGCCGCACCCGCAACGCCATCCGCGATTTGATGGATCTGACCCCGGCAACGGCGACGGTTAAACGCAACGGTCAAGAGATGGCTGTGCCCGTTGAAGCCATTCAGGTCGGCGAGGTCTTAACCATTCGTCCGGGGCAGCGCATTGCTCTGGATGGCGTGATTCGGTGCGGAGAAAGCGCCATCGATCAATCCCCCATTACCGGGGAGTCACTGCCAGAAAATAAAGCGATGGGTGACACCGTATTCGCAGGCACCCTGAACCAGACCGGATTTCTGCAGGTGGAAGTCACCCACACCGCCCAGGACACCACGGTGGCTCGCATTATTCACTTAGTGGAAGAGGCCCAGGAAAGTCGAGCACCGATTCAGCAGTGGGTCGATCGCTTCTCCGCCATCTATACCCCCCTTGTGCTGGCTCTGGCCGCAGGCATTACCCTGATTCCCCCACTGCTGTTTGGCCAACCCTTCCAGCCCTGGTTTTACAAGGCGCTGGTGTTGTTGGTGATTGCCTGTCCCTGCGGCCTGGTGATTGCCACCCCCGTTTCCCTGATCAGCGCCATTGGAGCTGCCACCCGTCAAGGGGTGCTGTTCAAGGGGGGGAATGCATTGGAAACGACGGGGCGACTCAAGACTCTCGCCTTTGACAAAACCGGCACCCTGACCCGGGGGCGGCCAGCGGTGCAGCAGATACACAGTCTGGGGGGTATGGGGAAAGACATGGTGTTGATGATTGCGGCGTCTCTGGAGCAGCGGTCGGAACATCCCATCGCCCAGGCCATCGTCGCTGAGGCCGAGGCTCAGGGGATAGAGCTATCAACTCCGGAATCTTTTACGGCGGTTCCAGGTAAAGGCATTTGGGCAACCTTTGGAGCCGCCACCTACTGGGTGGGGAATTGCCGCTTGTTTGAGGCCCAGGGCATTGATCTGTCCGATGCGGCTCAATCCCTGCTGGGTGACATAGAATCCCAGGGGCTGACGCCCGTATTGGTGGGCACCCGGCAGGGACTGGTGGGGGCGATCGCAGTAGCCGACGGTATCCGGCTAGAGTCCGCAGAAGCGGTGCGTCAGCTCAAGCGCATGGGGCTGAATCATATGGTCATGCTGACGGGCGATCGTACCGCAGTTGCTCAACGGGTGGCCCAACAGGTCGGCATTGCAACCTATCAGGCCGAATTACTTCCAGAAGACAAGCTGCACGCCATTCAGCATCTGCAAAAATCTGGCAGAGTCGGCATGGTCGGCGATGGCATTAACGACACTCCGGCCCTCGCTGCGGCAGATGTTAGCTTTGCCGTGGGCAAACTCGACACGGCTCTGGAAACGGCAGATGTGGTGCTGGTGGGCAATGACCTGCGCCGGTTAGGGTACGCCATTCAGCTTAGCCGTCGCACCCTGTCGGTAATTCAACAGAGCATTGCCATCGCCCTGGTGTTGAATGGAACGTTTGTTGTCCTGGGTTTGTTAGGCGTCATTGGCTTGCCCATCGCCGTCTTCGAAGATATGGGATCGTCCCTGCTGGTTACCCTCAACGCCATGCGTTTGTTTAATACTCCAAATGAGGCTTGAACGCATGATGAGGCTGGCGATCACCAGGACGTTAGGACTAACTTTCCAGCTTTTACACAAATCCTGCTGCAATTTCGGTGACACTCCCCGCCGTAGAACGGCGAGGCTTCTTTAGGTTAGGCTGAATCCAGCAGGAGACAACTTGACCCTAAAGGGGGCCGCCACAGCCCCCCTAGACACTCCACTCAGGTCGATCCCAAGTCTTGTGCTTACCTTTCGCATGATGTTGGCGGCTCCATTTGCATCCGCATTGATGAGCCAACCTTGAGCGGTGCGGTACAGTCCTCTCAAGACTCGTTTCCCAGAAGCCGCCCACCCTTCAGGTCTTTCACCGAATAGAGGTAGACTGTCCTGGTCAAAAAACGAAGCCTTCGAGGTGTAAGACTCCTCAGTTTCTACCAACCGAATGCCGTGAATCAAGCAGAGCTGCTGAACTCGGCTAAATAGCTTGTAGTGCGGGATTTGGACGAATTCCTGGTTCGTCTTTCCTCCCAGGTTAATGCCATCCTTTTGCCGCTTATTGCGACCGTAAACGAGGGTATCGATGTCGTTTTCCAAACAAAAATTGATGATGCCCCGAGCCGCCTTGTTGACGGCATCCCTCATGAAGCAATTTCGCTGATGGGTAAGCTTCTGAATCCGCTTCGAGGTTGCCCCTTTCTGGGAGGGCTGACCGTGGGTGAGGATGGACTTCAATCGAGCCAGTTCCTTGTTGTACCACTGGTTTCGAGCTTTGATGTCTTTCCCATCCAGAATGAAGGCTTTCCCCGTGTTGGTGACTCCCGTTAGCCAGTTATTCAGCCCTGGGTCTAAGGCCAGCACATTCTCCGGGTAGAGCTGACAGCTATCCGCTGGTTTCTCCATAGATGCGTAGACGTATTCGACCATCCACTGTCCATTAGACGGGATGAATCGAAGTTCTCGAATCGTACAGTCCTGAATTCGCTCTGGCATCGGGATGTAGAAATAGCTCATCCCAAAGTGTTCCTTGCCACCACGACCCAGAGGAATCCGAATCAGCCCATCCTCAACCTTCAGGGACTGCCCCGTGAAGACAACTTGGTAGAGCCCGCCTTTGGTTCGGTACTGAGGCAGCTTTGGCTGAGATTCTAATTCACCCGCCCGCCAGAGTTTATGAAGGCTCTTGAAGCTACGAAAAGCTTCTGCTGCTGACATCATGACCTGCTGTGCCGCCTGCGAATGAAGCAAGACGGCATTCTCACTGGTTTTTAGCTCAGCATAGATTTTGGGATAGGACAAAACCTTCCAGGGTTTCCGACCGTTCTCAAAGAAGAATTGCCGAGCCAGGTAGACCGATTGGTTATAGAGATTGTTGGCTAATTTAGCCAAATCTTCCAACAATCCTTTCAAGTAATCGTCTGGATAGAAAACGTCTTTCTGAACCGCTAACAGCATCGGAATATCAAAACGGTATACACTTACTATACAGCATATATACCAAGAATGATGAAGACATGAGAGAGGATGATATACAGTTCAGGTCAACTCGACACGCCAAATATCAATCCGGGCATCATTTTGTCTGGATTCCGTTTAAGCGGAGGAAGATATTTCGAGATGAAAAGATTATTGAGTCGGCTAAAACTCGTATTCGAGAAGCCGCAGAGAACAACGATATTGAGCTGATTGCGATTGAGGTTGACCGGACATTGATGGATCATGTCCACGTTTTCGTGTCGTTCCCGCCGCGATTATCGGCAGCAGAAGTCGTAAACATTCTGAAGGGGTATAGTTCACGGCATCTCAGGAAGGATTTTCCCTGGCTCAAAGAACTCCATCAGACGGATCAGCTTTGGGCCAGAAGTTACTATTGGGGCACGACTGGCAACGTTTCAGCTCAGACTGTCCAGCGGTACATCGAGGAGTGCCAGGGGTGATCAACTCTGCCGCTTCCAGCGGCGCGGGAACCGTTCTGTATCCCCGACCTAAAAGGTGCGAGGTTTTATCCGGTTCCCGAACCCTCTATTTTTTATAATGTTGATTAGGTGTTAAGAGAGTTAGGAAATGCCGCGTCGTAGGAAAGATCTTCCCTGGATTCACCGCTATGCTCGTCCCCTGATCGCCGGGCTAGCCACTATCGGTGCTGTAGTCACCGCTTACCTGACCATCAGTGCGTTTACCGGCAATTCCACCGCCTGCCCCACCAAGGGGTGCGACATTGTCCTATCCAGCCCTTACGCCACCGTGTTTGGGCAGCCCCTGGCACTGTTCGGCTTCCTGGCCTATGCTGGCATGGTTGTGCTGGCGATCGCGCCTCTCCTTTTGCGAGGACCTGAGCAGAAAGAGCTACGCACCAAACTCATTGCCTGGACCCAACCGCTGCTTCTGGTTGGCGGTACCGCCATGATGGTCTTCAGCGGCTACCTGATGTACCTGCTGACGGCAGAAATCCAGGCGGCCTGTCTGTACTGCATTGGGTCTGCCCTGCTCTCGACCGGACTGTTTCTGTTGGCTCTGATGGGGCAAGACTGGTCGGATCGATCCCAGCCCCTGTTTATCGGCATCATTACCGCCGTGGTAATTTTTGTCGGTACCCTGGGGGTTTACGCCAACGTCAACAATCCCACCGCTGGAACGGGAGCTGATGCACAATCCACCATTGAAGTAACCACCCAGTCTGGCCCTGCCGAAATTGCCCTGGCTCAACATCTGGCGGATACGGGCGCAGTCTTCTACGGAGCCTGGTGGTGCACCCATTGCCAGGATCAGAAGCAGCTTTTTGGTAAAGAAGCGGCTCAAATCATTAACTATGTCGAATGCTCCCAATCCGACGGACAAGGCCAAACTCCAGAATGCCAGGAAGCAGGCATCAGGGGCTATCCCACCTGGGAAGTTAACGGTGAACGGCTGCCTGGGGCTCAACCCCTGGAGGAATTAGCCCAGCTCAGCGGCTATGACGGCCCGATGAATTTTCAGAATTCCCTTTAACGCAGAGGAGTGAACCGTAGATACGCCTGATTCTAGTCTCTCAAGTATAGTGACTTGGCGATTTTAGAACATCACCATTCATGATTCCGCTGAATGCCTGACATAATGAGCGGCCATAGCTACGACATCTTTGGCAAAGCGCTGGCGTACTTCCTCGGGGCCGATCACAATGCAGTCGGCTCCATAGCGCCTGACTTCGCGAAAAAACCAAAAGGAATTGTGAATGCGTCGGACGACTCGCCGAATATCATCAATCTTTTGATCTTCCACATCCTCTAAATGAGGCTCATAGGCATGAACAAGGCCATTAAGGAAATGGACTTCCACCAAAATTTGGTCTAGCTGACCATGCCATTGACCGCTAATGGGAACAACAGCCTGAATGCGGTCTAGCCGCAGGGTACGATTGTGCTCCAGTTCAGGAACGTCTCGATTATCGGCGGTCTCTTCGCACCATATCTGTAAATACAGGCGTTTTTCATAAGGGGTAAGTTCGGCGTAACGCACCGTGAATTCTATTAAGTCATGGTTGGGCTTGCCATAAACCAGGTGAAAGGGCTGCCGATCGTTAATCAGTTGCTCTAGCTGAATTCGCCAACCTTCTATGGGCTGACCTACCTGGCGCATTAGCGATTGCCTGGCAGGGGTAGGTAATTCAACATTTTCCAATAAAAGTGTAATTACACTTTTCGCCTCGCCGATGTGTCCTGCATCTACTAAATCCTTAACGGCTTGCTGTAGGGCTTGCACTTGCGGCTCTGTAAAAGCAGGGATAGTACCCAGGGATAATTTTCCCTGCGCAATTGCTGTAACTAGGGCTGAAGGGCTGGGCGTTTTGCCCCAGTAGTAGCCGAACTGAGCCGATAGGGCATCGAGTTGTTCTCGCACTCCGGATGGAATAGATAGGGTCAGAGTTTCTTTTTTCCTTGGCATTTTGAAAAAACTTAAATTTATACTTGCACTAAGGAGTAATTTAGGTCATACTCCTAATTGTAAATGCAGTTTGGCTTCTTCTAGAGTATTTCAGTATAAGAGGCTGTCAATTGATGTTGACACGTCATTTGCAACGGAAAGTAAAGGTAGATGGCAGATAGTTGTCTTCTGTATTGCTTTGTTGGAGACTTCATGATTTTGGGACGCAGTTGGGATTAATGCAGGGGGAGGTATGGCAGTGACGAGGTTAGAAAAGCTGACGCCGGTGTTGAATGACGGACAGTGGCACTCGACAGCGGAGCTGGTGGAGCAGGTCGGCCATCGGTTTTCGGCAACCTGAAGCGAGCTAGTTTTAAGTTCTTAGTTTTGAGTTTTGAGTGGAAAGCCTAACTAAGAACTCAAAACTCAACATTCAAAACTTTTTCTTCAGATTATGTACTCAATTCAGTTAAAGCCTGTTTACTCTTGCCCAGCATCAGATGTTCCCCAGGAAGTTTACTTGCCTCAGGGATGGAAGCTTTCCTGGCACCAACATGAAACATTGAAAGCTCTAAGAGATCCCAACATTGATGTGGTTTTTAACACCGCAATGACAGGGGATGGCAAAAGTCTTGCCGCTTATCTGGATATCCTCCAGGGAGACTGTCACGCAATCGCCCTCTACCCCACCAATGCTCTGGCTGCTGATCAAGAGAACCAGGTCCAAAGCTACATTGATGACTTTCAGCCACCGAATGAGCCCAGGGTGAATCGGTTAAGTGGGCCTGAACTTGAGATTTACTCCGAGAATGAGGGTTTGCGGAAGGGCAGCGCGATCGCATCCCGCACGGGGCAGTCAGAAGTCCTCATCACCAACCCCGATATTTTCCATTACCTCCACCGGGGCGCTTACCTGACCAGTAACGATACGCCTGACAAGCTCTGGAACCGCATCGACAAGGACTTTGACCTGTTTATCTTTGATGAGTTCCATGTGTTCGCCGCGCCTCAGGTTGCCAGTGTTTTGAATACGATGCTGCTAATTCAGGCGACCAATCGGCACAAGAAGTTTTTGTTTCTATCGGCAACTCCCAGCGATTCTTTATTAAAGCGATTGGATAAAGCGGGTTTTCGCTGTCGAGTCATTAACCCCATTGATGAAGGCAAGTACCAATTTCCTGAGACTCAGGCTGAAGCAGAGGCTTTAGAGGCAGACCACTGGCGGCAGGTGGCGCGGTCCATTAACCTGACCTTTGTGCCGATGGAACCGACATCCAAGGCTTCTGAAACCTGGCTGAAGGAGAATCAGGAGCCCATTCTTAACCAGTTTCTAGAACACCCTGGCAGCAAGGGAGCTATCATCCTCAATTCCATTGCAGCGGTGAAGCGGCTGATGCCTGTTTTTCGAGACTGCTTTGCCCAGCATGGTTTTACGGTTCGGGAAAATACCGGTTTGTCTGGAGGGCAGGAGAAAGCTGAATCCCTGGCGGCTGACCTGGTGATTGGCACCAGCACCATTGATGTGGGGGTGGATTTCAAAATTAACTTTCTAATTTTTGAGTCCTCGGATGCAGGCAACTTCATCCAGCGGTTGGGCCGATTGGGACGCCATGACAAAAATATTCAAGGAGGTTCATTTGATGGCTTTAGAGCCTATGCATTGGTGCCGAACTTCTTTGTAGAGCGGCTGTTTGCAGGAGATGAAGCCGCCTTGACGAATGGGGAAGTGTGCGATCGCATCCACTTCCAGAATCTCATTCGTGAAAAATATCGTCAAATCAACGATTTTGAGGGCTATTACAAGCGCTGGGGTGCGGTTCAGTCTTTCAAACTACGATGGGATCTAAAAAATCCCAATCTTCGTTACGAAGAGGACGGCAGTGTCCAAAAGTTTCAGGATGCATGTGCAGCAGTCTTTGAAACCAGCCTGAGAAAAACCGCTGGTCAGATCAAAGTTTGGGCTAAAGAGTGGCAAGACTTCTCAGGCAAGAAAGGCAATCCCATCGCTGAAGATGCAATGGGCTTCCGTGGGTCGAGTCCGTTACAGTGCGGCCTGTATGATCTGACTGAGCCCAATGAGCGCGATCGTTTCAAAACCTACGACCTTCCTGGTGTGCTCAGCAATTTGGAAATCGAGATGTGGAGCAAGTCTGCCTTCCTGGACACCCTCAAGGAAACTGCGGAACGCACCGGGAAGCCGATTGCCAAAGGCCGCTTCAAGCATTGCCTGGGCTTTATGAAGCTGCGGGGCTATCGGGAAGAGCGGTTGAACTGGAAGTTTACCTACCCTGGCGACCTTCAACTGATTGCTGATGCGTACAAAGTACAGGTGTTGCTTGGCCTCCAGGTCTGGCAACCCGATAATCCTTGGGCCAGTGCGATTAACCAGCAATTGAAAAAGCAAGCCCTGGTTTGTTATGTGCTGCGCAAGCCAGTGCGAGAGGTACGACTGCGGTTACAGCTACCCATGCACTTCCAGATTTATCCCGTCAGCGATGCGAACAGCGTCCATGACGCCAACGCGCCCTACTCAGTGGCGTTTGGTCAATCAGCGTTGCTGATTGACACCCTGGCCCACCGATTCAGGCGCGAAGGGGGGGAGATATGGGTTGTGTAGTTGAAATCCCTATGAGGGCTTTTGTATGGACTGTGAGGAAAGAGCTTACGCCAGTAAGTTCAGACGTATTTATTTCAATCCCTGAAAGGGCTTGGGAAGGCGCTCCGTATAGGCTCCTCACATATCCAACATATCAGGTTCCAATAGGTTCTGACATATTTGACTGGTTAAATAACTCTGAAACTTATTGGCTTGACAGCAGGTTTCGATTTGGCTATGGTCGAGCCATTAGGGTAATAAATTCGTTTGTACTGATTCAGAAGGCAAAAGATGTACACCAAGAAGAAAACAAAAGTGGACTTACTTCTCGATATCCTCTCCGATTATCAATGGCACTGGGGTGACGAACTCGCAACCAAAGTGGGATGGCGTTTCGGTGCGACGATCAAGGAAGCCCGCTATCAGGGACATACGATCGAAACTGACAACGAAGGTAAGAAGTGGAAGTACCGCTTGCTTAAAGCATAGCGCCATGTCAAACGTAGGGTTCTTCTGCAAAAACGAGGAGCCCTACAGAGAGGGAAGCGAACCAAAAAGCTTTCGGCATTAAGTTCAGGCGTAGGTAGTCTCGACCCCCTTAATACAAGGTTGGCCAAGTCACTAAGTCATCAACTGACGCCAAAGTCTAGATTTCTAGAGATGCTTCCCTCTCTTTTCTTAGAAACCCTAGAAGAGAATGAATCGATGACAGTCCAAATCTTGCGAACGAAAGTCACGGTGGGGCAGTACCACCAGATGATCGAGTCCGGCATTCTGACCGATCGCGAGCCGGAAATTCTTTAGGGAGGTACCAGCATGAGTAACCAAGAACTCTTAAGCCGCATCATCACCGACCGCAAGATTTTCGGCGGTAAGCCTATTATCCGGGGCCATCGCATTGCTGTTGAGCATGTTTTAGGCATGTTGGCAGCGGGCGATACCTATGAAACCCTACGAGAGAGATACCCCTTTTTAGAACCCGAAGATATTCAAGCCTGCTTGCTGTATGCCCAAAACCTGGTGCAAAAGGTTCGACCAGGGCTCAAGGTTGAAGAATTAGCCGATTCTGTTCCTGAAATCCTTGAGCAAGCCCCCTATCTTACGTTGCTGGTTCTATTTGGTTCTAGGGCCAGAGGCGAAGCCGACTCTAGCAGTGACTGGGATTTTGCTTTTCTATGCAATGAAGAAAAGCGTCAACAGTACGAAAAAGGAGAATGGGACTCATTTCGACTGTGGGGGATTTTACAAAGAGCTTATAACCTCCTTGACGAGCAAATTGATGTCATTGAAATCAAGAATTGCTCAGAATTAATGGCTCATTATATTGCGAAAGAGGGTTTAGTTATCTATGAGCAAGATGCTGGATTTTTTGAAAAATTTAAACACAAAAAATTGAAATCCCCAGAAGAGATGAAAAGTCTTCAAAAGACTCTACGCTCAGAAACTAAGCGTAAGCTTCAGGAGTTAAGGCAGAAATGAGGCTTAAAATTGGTTCAATTCAAGCTAAGTTAGACCTCATCGCCGATTACTTGAATGAATTAGAGCCACTCGCCAGTCTAAGTATGAATGAGATAATCTGCGATGTTTACAAGTACAGAGCGGCTGAAAGGCTTCAAGAGCTTATCATCCAAGCTTCGCTTGATATAGGCAGGCACTTGCTCAAGGAGCAGTATCAACTAGATCCGAGAGAAAACGCCAATGTTTTTTGGGAACTTGCAAGGCTGAATATAATCCCTTCCGCTTTGGGAGAGTTGCTGGCGAAAGCTGCGAGTTTTAGAAATGTCTTGGTGCATATTTACGAAAAGGTAAACCCTGAGATCGTGGTTGAAAATATCCCACTGATATTGAGAGACTTTCCTGAATTTTCAAGTTGTATTTATGACTATTTAGATTCGTTAGAGGTAAGCAATGATGATACAGAATCCTAACGATGACGATTTTGATTTTTTGAATGATGATTTCGGGCTCGACGAAGAAAGCGACAGAACGGTAGAGCCAGTAGCCCGCGAACTCCTGACCCTCAAGCTTTTGCGGGAAGCTATTCAGGCCCAAAATCCTGGCGATATTGTCATGCAGGATTTTGCAGAAATCGTATTGCCCAATCTGCTGAAGTACACCGTGGGCGTCACCGCCAAGGGGGGCAAGTTTTTTGCCGAATACCTGGATCGAGTGGTGAATCCCCAGCGCATTGCCGCAGGCAAAGACCCGATTCGTCGCGACAATGCGGCTGACCAATCGCTCAACACTCACTTGCTGAATGGTTTATTTCCAGCTAACTTGATCGAGCGGCGGCTGCAAACGCTGGACACGACGGTTAGAAGACAGGTCAGAGAACGAGAGCGTCGCCTGTTGGTATCCGGCTTTATCCTGCATGACTTTGAGAAATTTGACTACGACCTGATTCCCGAAATGCCAGAGTCCTTCAGGGCTATCCGGCGAGATCCAGAAGGGGATATCCGGAAACGCTCGATTGAGGAACATCGGGAAATCATTACTGTGTTGGTCAAAACGCTGGAACTGGATCACTTCATTTGTCCGGCGACTCCAGACGACTGGCAGCAGTATCTGGATGATCTACTGTTTCTGGCTTACAACGCCCAGCGGCGCAATGATACGAACCTCAATTTGTCGGAGGATGGGCTGAATCCGGTGTTGCGCGATGGTCTTCGACCCGCCTTAGGCGATCGCACCCTGCGCTGCCTCTCCGATCTCACCTGTCTGGCCGATCGCCTTGCTTCCATCATCAAACATCCCCAAGATGCAGAAGCTTATGGCCTATATGAAATCATCCACAAGCTAAGCGACGGACAACTCCGATTTACCTATCACGCTATCTCTGAAAACCGGGGGGTGCTAACCAATGTAGTCAACAATGCCCTGATGGATGCTCACACTAGCCTGAACACGGCAGACCAGAAGCACTACACCCCGTTGCTTTACTTACCCACTGGTGTCATTTATCTCGCCCAACGGGAAGCTCCTCCTGTCAGCTCAAATACTTTACCCAACCGTGTTGTTACCAGCATTAAGGCACTTTGTGCAAACCAGCTTTCCTCGCGCAAAGTTGGGTTTAGCCGTGGAAACGTCGGGATGAAATACGCCGATTACTATGAGCTATTTTTCAATATTCAGGAACTTATGAAGTTTGCTGTCGATGGGGTCATCAGCAAAATCAGGACGAGTAAAGCAGCCGATAAATCTCAAAAACTAGTTCAATTTAAGCAAAAGGGAGAACTGCCCGAGAATTTAGATGTTGATTTCCCAGAGGATATCCGAGTAGATCATCTCGCTGAATTAGGCGCTCTTATCGTAGGAAAGTTTTGGCAGAAATATACAGACCAAGTTGTTTCACTGCTGAAAAAATCGAAAAAGTCTCAAGATATTGCTACTGTCGAGGGGCTTGACCTAACTGGATCTGCTGTAGAGTTTTTAAATTTGCAGGATTGTGCTCCTGAAATTCAAACTCTGAAAAGTCTTAAGAATACTGGCGGAGTTTCATACGAGTGGTACTACATCGCAAAAGAATATCTGGCAAGGAATCCAGGTCATGAAGATGTAAGAACTATTTGTCAGGAACTTGTAAATCATTGGCTAACTCTTACTAAGCCCATTGTGGATAAATACGAAGTCCCTGATGTCTGGATGGATTTACGACATTGGGTTGGTAAAGTTGCAATACTGCCGGGGAATACCATAAAACCATCCGTCAAAGAGCAGACTGATATTTTCTTAAAAGAGTTCAGTCTTTACAGCGCTGCCAAAAAGTCTACGAGAGGAGCCAAGAAAATCTGCTCGATTTCCCATTCGCCTTACTCCGTGAGTCCACAGATGGAATCGGCGGTGCTGTTTACGCCCCAGGTCTATACCAACAAGCAACACCTGGGAGGCTCTAACGCCAAACGCAACATCTCCAGCATTGCGGGCATTGAGATGATGCTGCGGCAAATTTTGATGAATCAAACCCAGGCTGTAGGCAAAAGATTTGAAGATGGCAAATACCGCTATCTCTACTTTTACCCGACCTACTACTTCACCCCAGAAACCAATTCGTTTCTGCATCGGGCCTACAGCAACATTGCCCAAACCCGCTTTGACACCAGCATTCGCAACCACTTCATCAGTAAGCAGTTAGAGGCTAACTTTAGCCGCGAAAAGTACCAAACTGTGGATGCTTTCTTGATGGATGAAGACCTGGCCCAGCGCAAGCAGCTGCCTGATGATGACCCGAATTTCAAACGCGATCGCACCTTCAAACTCTCCTACCCCGAAGACAAACCGCTGACCTTCTATTTCATGGCCCTGCCTCCGGGGCGCGACAGCACCGATACCGAATCCTGGGTAATGCCTAGCTGGTTAGCTTTCGCATTCCCAATGATTCTGGATGTCAAAACCGTCGTGTCTGAGTCCCCGATTCCGCCGTTTACCGATGGGGCTGAATTCGAGGAAAGTGTCTTTCTCGATAGTGCTCCCCATGCCTTCCGAACGTTGGTTGGCCGAGACCGATTCCGGCTGGACTTCATCCTCGAAGGTTGGACGGATGAGAGCGGCATCCAACGTCCGGCTCCCCTGAATACCCTGACCGCTGCCTACGCCATCCACATGGATGTCAATGCCAAGCAGGGCAAAGGTGGCTATGACGCCAACTGGGGCCGCTTCACCGAGCTGGCAAAAGATATCGAAACCAGCCCACTCTATGTCTTCTCCTATCTCGCCAAGTGGAGCCGAGGCCAAAAAGCCGATGCCCCCAGCCCCCAGAAAATCAGGCTCTACGCCCACCACTTCTACCCCTGTTTTGACCCCTATGCCACCTATAACTTTGACCAGGAGGAATGGATTTTGACCCCTGACTCATCACTCAACCATCCTAAAAAACTTACCGACCTCTATCGGCAGTTTTATCGGGCCAATAAGCGCTACAACGCCAAAGCTAACGCTGTCCTCAAACCCATCGACATCGCTGCTGACACGATTCTCAAAGCGGAATCCAGCATGTTTCACGACGATGCTCTCGTTACCGTCGTGGCGGCAGAAGTCTTCAAGCTAATGGATCGGGTTCATAACTCGACTGCTGAAGGCCGATGGGTGGTCAGCGATCGCGAAAAAGAACGTCAACTCGTCCTCGACTTTGCCCGCTATTTCGTTGTTGACGTTTTTGAGAAAGCTTTCGCGGGCGATCGCGCCCGTCTAGCGGGGCGTCAGATCAACCTCATTCGCGACACCTGTGAATTTCTCTATCGACTGGAGCAAGACAAAGAAAACCAGTCCCAACGAGACACCCAAGAAGATGACCAAAACCCGTAGGGGCGAGGTCCCCTCGCCCAATGCAGAATCTTTCGGTATGGCGATCACCCTTGATTAGGGCGCGGAGACCGCGCCCCTACCAGACAAACATTCATGACATTTTGGAGAAAAATTATGGCTCTGCTAAAAAGTATCGATTCCAAATTCTTCCATACTGAAATCCCCTATAAGCCGATGGGGAAATACGCCCACTTCCTGACTGTGCGGGTTACTGAATCTTATCCGCTCTTTCAGACGGACGGGGAGTTAAACAAATCAAGAGTGCGGGCAGGAGTCGATAAGGCAAACTCTCAAACAATTAGTCGTCTCTCAATGTTTAAGCGCAAGCAATCCACACCAGAGCGGCTGGTTGGCAGAGAACTTCTTCGCACCTATGGTTTCGTAAAACCGGAAGAGTGCGAGTACAACGTTGAGTTTGGCATGGACAACCCCGATTGCATCATCTACGGGTTTGCGATTGGCGATTCTGGCTCTGAAAAATCCAAAGTCGTTGTTGATACGGCTTTCTCTATCACCGCTTTCGATGAATCGCACGAAACGTTTACCTTAAATGCTCCCTTTGAAAACGGAACTATGGCGTCTAAAGGTGAGAAGGGTTCTAAACCGGGTGAAGTGACTAGTCGGATCAACCAGCAAGACCACATCCGCCCCCAGGTCTTCTTCCCCAGTATCGTTACCCTGAAAGACCCTACAGAAGCCAGTTTTCTCTATGTCTTCAACAACATTTTGAGAACTCGTCATTACGGTGCCCAAACGACCCGTACTGGTCGAGTCCGCAATGAGCTAATCGGCGTAGTTTTTGCCGATGGTGAGATTGTCAGCAACCTGCGCTGGACCCAAGCCATTTACGACCAGATGAAAGCTGACGGTACCCTCAAAGCCCCTGACCCTCTCGATGAGGATGACGTGGCTCAAGCGGCTAAAACTGCGATTCAAACCCTCATGAACGAAGAGTTCATTGTCCATAGCGATTTCATTGGTGAGGACTTCCAGGCCCTACTCACAGAAGTGAAGACCTTGACAGCTAGCGAAGAGGGAGTTCGCTCGATTCTCAACCAAGCGGATCAAGAGGCCAAAGCCTACGCAGAGAAGCACATTGGCAAGAAAAAAGCGGCTAGCGGGAGGTCATAGCCATGCCCCATGTCTATCGCTGCACCCTCGAACTGCACGACAGTCTCTACTACGCCACGCGGGAGATTGGGCGGCTCTACGAAACTGAGCCTGTACTGCATAACTACGCCCTCTGCTATGCCCTGGGGCTAGTGGACAGCGAGAAATATGCCACGACTGTAGGTGAAGACCACAGCTACCGCTACTTCTGCCCTGAGCAAGTGCCCATGTACGAGGCCCATCTCACCCCGCTTAATCAGCAAGGCATCTACGTCACTCCCGCCAGGGCTGTGCGTCATGCCGCTGTACTCAACACCTGGAAGTATGCGGACAACCGCTACCACGTTGAGATGCAGAAAACTCAGAAGAATATCCCTAGCTTTGGTCGGGCCAAGGAAATTGCCCCCGAAAGTCAATTTGAGTTTTTTGCTATCTCCCAGCGACCCCTAACCTTTCCCCGATGGATTCGGCTAGGGAAATGGATGAGTAAGGCCGAATTGATGGTGCAGGAGCTAGCAACTCCCAAACAAAACTCTGCCAGGGAGATTACCTTTCCTCACCCCCTCAACCCGCTGGATGTCATGTTCACCAACCAAGTTGTGAGCTACGACACCATCAACATGCCCCCTGTTAGCCTCATCCGCAACGTGCGAATGGTCGGTGAATGTTACTCATTTGAAGGTTTGAAAGAACCTTTGCATATCCCTGTCCAGATGGAATATCGCTTTAGCAGCTAATTGTTGAAACCATGCCACACAGCCTCGTCCTCAACCTCCTGCCCGAATCTCCCATCCCTCCCGGCTTCACCTCCGGCAAGCACCTCCATGCCCTGTTCCTCAGCCTGGTCAGCTCCGTTGATGCTGACATGGGTAGCCAACTCCATGCCAACCAGGCCAATAAATCCTTCACCCTCAGCCCCCTGCAGGTAATAGGGAACAGGGAACAGGGAGCAGGGAATCGGGGACAGGGAATAGAGAACAGGAAGCGGGCACCTATTCCCTATTCCCTAATCCCTAATCCCTCCACCATTACCTTCAACCACCGTAAACCCATCTCCCCCGGTACCCCCTGCTGGTGGCGTATCTCCCTGCTGGACGACCACCTCTTCAGCCATCTCAACCAGCTCTGGCTCAACATCAACCCCAACCAACCCTGGCACCTGGGGCCTGCCGACCTGCACATCACCAGCATCCTGGGCACCCCCCAGAGCACCCAGCCTTGGGCCAACTTCTGCAACTACCAGCAGCTCTATGAGCAGGCATCTGAGCGGGAGCGCAAGCTTACTCTTCAGTTCTATACCCCAACGGCCTTTCGCCAGGGTAAATACGACTCGGCTATGCCCACCCCAGACCGGGTCTTCGGTAGTCTAATCCGCCGCTGGAACCACTACAGCGGCATAGAATTCTCGCCTGACATTCTGGATGCGGTGCAGCCCAGTTATTTTGATATTCGTACCGAAGTGGCCACTGATCCCCGAAGTCAGTTCCAGCATACTGGGGCCAAAATCAATCCCTGCAATCAGTTCACAGGTTGTGTTGGCAAGGTGACCTATCAGGTGCTGGGGAATATCGATGCCGTCACCCTGAAGCAGCTCAACACCCTGGCTGACTTTGCCCTATATGCCGGAGTAGGGCGGAAGGCGACGATGGGGATGGGGATGGTGAGGAGAGCAGGGAATAGGGAATAGGGAATAGGGAATAGGGAATAGGGAATAGGGAATAGGGAATAGGGATTAGGGATTAGGGATTAGGGATTAGGGATTAGGGATTAGGGATTAGGGATTAGGGATTAGGGATTAGGGATTAGGGGTTGAGAATGCGGTTGCGGAGTTTGGTGAGCATCTTGCTGATTTCGGTGATTAATTTAAGGCTGGCGGCTGTTTCAGCCTCAGAAAGATATCCAAGACGCATTGCCAAAAACACATAAGTTTCTGTCTCCATCAGTGAGCCTTTCGCGATTGCTAGAAAATGAGCGTATTCTTTTCGACCCCCCCGTGCATTGCCCTCAGCAATATTCGCAGGTACTGAAACAACAGATCGGGTTATTTGCGAAGTCAACCGATATGTCTCCTCCTTGGGAAAGGATTCAGCCAGTTTGTAAACCAGCACCACCAGATCCATTGCCTTTTGCCACACAATCAAATCTCTATGGGACATTGCCCTCCGAACACCCTGAACAACCATCATTCCCAGCCTCTAACAACACCCCTACTGTTCCCTATTCCCTGTTCCCTAATCCCTAAATCCGCTCAACAATGCATGAAATTGACTACATCCCCATCGCCGCTCTCAACCAGTACGCCTACTGCCCTCACCGCTGCTGGCGCATGTTCTGTGCCGGGGAGTTCATCGATAACCAGTACACCCTGGAAGGCACGGGCCTGCACGATCGCGTCCACACTCTCGGCAGCAACCATCGCGACGATACCTGGCAGGTGCGGGCCGTCTGGCTCAAGAGCGATCTCTATGGCCTCATCGGTAAATCCGACCTGATCGAAGAAACGGACGGACAGCTCTATCCCGTGGAATATAAACGCGGCCACCGGGGCGAGTTCGACAATGACGAGTTGCAAGTCTGCGCTCAGGCCCTCTGCCTGGAGGATATGACCGGGAGAACCGTAACCCAGGGCTTCATTTACTACGCCCAGTCCCACCAGCGGCAGCCGGTGGAGCTGACCCCAGAATTGAGAGAGGATGCGATCGCAACCATTGCCGCTGTTCGTACCCTCCTGCAAACCGGCACCATGCCGCATCCTATCTACACCAAACGCTGCCGGGGCTGCAGCCTCTACAGAAATTGTTTACCTCAAGCGGCGAAGAAGGTTAGCCGGTATAGGGAATAGGGATTAGGGATTAGGGATTAGGAATAACTGTTCCCTATTCCCTGTTCCCTATTCCCTGTTCCCTCGCAACACACATTACTCACCAGGAAAACACCATGGGAACCGTTTATATCTCCACCGACGATGCCTTTATCGGCAAAACCGACGAACGCCTGCGAGTTCGAGCCCAAAAGGAAACCCTGCTGGATGTGCCCCTGATCAAGGTGGATGGAGTGGTGGTGCTGGGGCGGGCGACGGTCTCACCAGCGGCTTTAATTGAGCTGCTGGAACGCAAGATTCCCCTCAGCTTTATGACCGGGACAGGGCGGTTTCTGGGACGGCTAGAGCCTGAGCTGAACAAGAATATCTTTATCCGGTCTGCCCAGTGGGACGCGGCGGGGGAAACACCAAAATCAATCCATGCTGTACAGGGCTTTGTTCGCGGCAAGCTGAAGAATTATCGAGCCATGCTCCTACGGGCTCAGCGAGAGGGCATCTCGGGGCTAGAAGCCGGAATTACCCGCTTAGAACAGGCAATTCAGCCCATTAATCAAACATCGATTATTGATGCCCTACGGGGCTTAGAAGGAGCGGGGAGCGCCGCTTATTTTACCCACTTTGGGCGGCTGATTCGCAATGATGCCTTTAGCTTCAAAACCCGCTGTCGTCGACCTCCCACTGATCCGGTCAATGCCCTGCTGAGCTTTGGCTATGCACTATTGCTTCACGATATTCAGGGAGCCATCAACATTGTTGGATTTGATCCCTATCTGGGCTATCTCCACACCCAGCGCTACGGACGACCATCCCTGGCCCTCGACCTGATGGAAGAATTTCGGCCCCTGGTTGTCGATGCCATGGTGCTTTCGGCGATTAACCGCAAAGCTTTGACCCCTGAAGATTTTTCTGACGAGCCCGTCAGCCATGCGGTTTCGCTAACCGATGAAGGACGACGGAAGTTTCTCCGCCTCTATGAACAAAAGAAGCAGTCTAAGTTCAAACACCCGGTCATGGGGCAACAGTGTACTTATCAGGAGGCTTTTGAAATTCAGACTCGGCTGTTGGCAAAGTACCTGATGGGTGAAACCGAGCAGTACCCGCCGTTGGTTTTGAAGTAAATAGAGGGAACAGGGAAGAGGGAAGAGGGAACAGAGAAAAGTCACCCATTCCCTATTCCCTATTCCCTATTCCCTATTCCCTACTCCCTATTCCCCAATCCCTACTCCCTATTCCCCAATCCCTACTCCCCATGCACGTCGTCGTCACTTACGATATCTCTGAAGACAAGCGCCGAACGAAAATCCACAAGATTTTGTCCTCCTACGGTCAATGGATGCAGTTCAGCGTGTTCGAATGTAGCCTGACAGCTACCCAGTACGCCAAGCTCCGCAATCGGCTAAATAAGCTGATTAAAGAGCAGGAAGACAGTATTCGGTTTTATTTCCTGTGCGAGTGTTGTCAACAAAAGGTTGAGCGCATTGGGGGTGAGGCGGTGCGGGACGAGACGGTGTTTTTTGCCTGAGTAGTTGTCGCGAAGGGGTGGGTGTTTTTCTATATCTTTGACCAGAATGGTCTTAAACCCTTGCCGAGAAAGGGCTTTAGGTAAACCTGTTCTGTTGGTGATCCGCGCAAGGTCTGTAAACCCTGATATGGCTTGGTTTTATGTTCTAATTTGTGACTTTAGAACTGTCTCTACAAACTCTGGAATGCTACGATTGGGGCAGTTCGCGCATTCGAACCTTGAAAACTAAATACTGTAAGACTTTCAGAGGCCCGCCGCCTCAAACCGGCTGAAACCCTCTCAGGGATTGAAACGGCAACATCGGAGATGGAATGGACGCCGGGGGTTGCCTCAAACCGGCTGAAACCCTCTCAGGGATTGAAACATGATGGCCATGCCGATAGCCATTGCGGCAGGGGGCCTCAAACCGGCTGAAACCCTCTCAGGGATTGAAACAAGCTTTGCTCCAACTCCGTCTTTTCTGCAATCGCGCCTCAAACCGGCTGAAACCCTCTCAGGGATTGAAACCCAGCTTGGGGACCCATACTGCCTTAGGAGGCCCCGCCTCAAACCGGCTGAAACCCTCTCAGGGATTGAAACTCGCCATAGACGCAGAGCGCAATTTTCCGCTCATGGCCTCAAACCGGCTGAAACCCTCTCAGGGATTGAAACGATATTAAGATTGAGGCGTTGCGATCGCGGGGCCGAGCCTCAAACCGGCTGAAACCCTCTCAGGGATTGAAACGAACACTTCCTGGACCATCTCCCATGTACGCAAATCGCCTCAAACCGGCTGAAACCCTCTCAGGGATTGAAACGTACCGCTCCGCCAGGCTGATTACATTTGAGTAAGCCGCCTCAAACCGGCTGAAACCCTCTCAGGGATTGAAACGGCTACACAATCGGATTCCAGCCCGGCAAAGGCGGCCTCAAACCGGCTGAAACCCTCTCAGGGATTGAAACTCGAGGCGGTGCCGGTGGTGGACCCAGACGATTCGCCTCAAACCGGCTGAAACCCTCTCAGGGATTGAAACGCAGAAACAGTAAACCCCTGGCCCCTCCGGGGGCCGCCTCAAACCGGCTGAAACCCTCTCAGGGATTGAAACATGCAGATTGGATGTTTCAGGTAGTTAGGGTCGGCGCCTCAAACCGGCTGAAACCCTCTCAGGGATTGAAACGTAGATGACGGAACCGAGAGCGCAGATCCAGAGGTGGCCTCAAACCGGCTGAAACCCTCTCAGGGATTGAAACAAGGGCAGTGTTCCTGGGGACTGATGCCGTACAACGCCTCAAACCGGCTGAAACCCTCTCAGGGATTGAAACAGGCTCAACCCAAATCTACAAACCCCTGAGTCACTGGGCCTCAAACCGGCTGAAACCCTCTCAGGGATTGAAACCCGGGCAGAGATAGACCCCACCGATGGGGAGGCGGTTGCCTCAAACCGGCTGAAACCCTCTCAGGGATTGAAACGGATGCGATCGCACCCCATCCGAAGGTTGATGGTCTGGCCTCAAACCGGCTGAAACCCTCTCAGGGATTGAAACCCAAAGCCTGCTCTCTGCGATCGCCCCCAGTCTTGCCTCAAACCGGCTGAAACCCTCTCAGGGATTGAAACACTGAATACTCGTTCATACCTGCCGCCACTGGGTTCGCCTCAAACCGGCTGAAACCCTCTCAGGGATTGAAACTTATATCTACCCAGAACCCCAGAGTTCTCTGCCTGGCCTCAAACCGGCTGAAACCCTCTCAGGGATTGAAACGGCCTGTGCGCTTGTGTTGATGCTGACTAGGATGTTGCCTCAAACCGGCTGAAACCCTCTCAGGGATTGAAACATGATGGTGGCGGCACCAGCGCTCGTACCCCTGCCTGCCTCAAACCGGCTGAAACCCTCTCAGGGATTGAAACCTTTAAGAGCTACGCCCTGGTGCGTATGGCCTGGGGCCTCAAACCGGCTGAAACCCTCTCAGGGATTGAAACCAATCCAATGGCCAAATTGGCTCATGGATGGACTGCCTCAAACCGGCTGAAACCCTCTCAGGGATTGAAACTAAGGCACTTTTAAGCTAGCTCTATTTTGTTAGCAGCCTCAAACCGGCTGAAACCCTCTCAGGGATTGAAACTGTGCTACTATGCCTCTTTGACTACACAATCCATGGCCTCAAACCGGCTGAAACCCTCTCAGGGATTGAAACAGGGTCAACGGTCTGCAAATGTTGCCGCTCAATATCGCCTCAAACCGGCTGAAACCCTCTCAGGGATTGAAACTTCTAAACTTCTAATGTACCTGCTGACAACTCCCAGGCCTGGAGGCCTCAAACCGGCTGAAACCCTCTCAGGGATTGAAACTTATATGCTATAAAGCTGCCCAACAAAGAATCTTGCCTCAAACCGGCTGAAACCCTCTCAGGGATTGAAACTTGAGCATCGGGTGTGCCAGTTGACGGTTTGCCTCGCCTCAAACCGGCTGAAACCCTCTCAGGGATTGAAACTTTCCGGTGCCCTTCTGCCCATTGAGCGAATAGAGCCTCAAACCGGCTGAAACCCTCTCAGGGATTGAAACCTCAGAAAGGGAGAGCAGACCAGGACAACCGCAAAGGGCCTCAAACCGGCTGAAACCCTCTCAGGGATTGAAACCGCGGGATGGCTTCCAACCCCAGTCCGCAAGGGGGGCCTCAAACCGGCTGAAACCCTCTCAGGGATTGAAACTTGGTGGACCCACGTTTAGCTGTCCGCGTTATGGGTGCCTCAAACCGGCTGAAACCCTCTCAGGGATTGAAACAGCATTCTCCAGCAGCGTAATGTGCTTCTCGGTGGCCTCAAACCGGCTGAAACCCTCTCAGGGATTGAAACAATCCCGATGCAGCTGTATCCTCGCCGGCGGGCTGGCCTCAAACCGGCTGAAACCCTCTCAGGGATTGAAACCTTTAGCTTGCTACAATCAGAGTGCGCTGAGGCTTAAGCCTCAAACCGGCTGAAACCCTCTCAGGGATTGAAACGAAATCAGCTCCAGCACCTCACCATTAGTTCGACGCCTCAAACCGGCTGAAACCCTCTCAGGGATTGAAACCAATCTTTCTCTCGAAAGGAGAAGGTTCTCCCATCGCCTCAAACCGGCTGAAACCCTCTCAGGGATTGAAACAACTTCTGGCTTGTCTTCAGGGCAGAGCGCCCAGGCCTCAAACCGGCTGAAACCCTCTCAGGGATTGAAACCTCTCCCATGAATCGCTCGAATGGAAATATTCGAGTAGCCTCAAACCGGCTGAAACCCTCTCAGGGATTGAAACCTGCTGTTGCCGTTGCTGCAGCTGCTGCAGGGCTGCCTCAAACCGGCTGAAACCCTCTCAGGGATTGAAACTGCAAAGGCTGTAGTAAATCAACTTGAGCGAGAGAAGCCTCAAACCGGCTGAAACCCTCTCAGGGATTGAAACTTATCAAACCGGATAGTGACTTGCTCTATGTGCGTGCCTCAAACCGGCTGAAACCCTCTCAGGGATTGAAACCCGAATGCAGGTAATGATAATTATTGGGTGATGAGCCTCAAACCGGCTGAAACCCTCTCAGGGATTGAAACTGCACCGCATTCCTGAAGCGCTCAGTAGTTGCATGCCTCAAACCGGCTGAAACCCTCTCAGGGATTGAAACTTCGCGATCGCCAAGCTTTTGACTGCCGCAGATAGAGCCTCAAACCGGCTGAAACCCTCTCAGGGATTGAAACAGGGCCACCGCCAGCGGCGTGGCCTATTGCCCTCACGCCTCAAACCGGCTGAAACCCTCTCAGGGATTGAAACATTGGGACACGATGGCCCTCTGTCGGGACATGACGCCTCAAACCGGCTGAAACCCTCTCAGGGATTGAAACCGGCGTATCGGCCATAGCCGGACGGATCACTTCGTCGCCTCAAACCGGCTGAAACCCTCTCAGGGATTGAAACCACAGCATTGCTGATGTAGCCGACCTTTCCAGTACGCCTCAAACCGGCTGAAACCCTCTCAGGGATTGAAACATTCTTCTGGCTCATCCTGGTTTATCAACGCCTGCTGCCTCAAACCGGCTGAAACCCTCTCAGGGATTGAAACTTGCCTCAGCCTGACTCGGAATCATCCTCTAAATGGCCTCAAACCGGCTGAAACCCTCTCAGGGATTGAAACAGGCTTCCAAAGTGGTTGCTCTTCACCATCCACCAGGCCTCAAACCGGCTGAAACCCTCTCAGGGATTGAAACATCCAACTGAATGGGCTTTCGACATTTGTCCTTGGCCTCAAACCGGCTGAAACCCTCTCAGGGATTGAAACAAAACGATTCAGCAGATAACTGGACACCAGGACGTGCCTCAAACCGGCTGAAACCCTCTCAGGGATTGAAACTACGTATCTTCGCAAAATCCGTATCCGAAAAGATTGCCTCAAACCGGCTGAAACCCTCTCAGGGATTGAAACAAGATACCACTAAGCTAGCCTCTATCTTGATCCTGCCTCAAACCGGCTGAAACCCTCTCAGGGATTGAAACCTCAACGGAATCTTTAAACCTGCCAAAGTTTTCGGGCCTCAAACCGGCTGAAACCCTCTCAGGGATTGAAACTCCCAGGTATCCATACTTCCCAAATTCAGGCATGGCGCCTCAAACCGGCTGAAACCCTCTCAGGGATTGAAACGTGATGGTGCTGCAGGTGGATTACTTGGCGGGGAAATGCTGCCTCAAACCGGCTGAAACCCTCTCAGGGATTGAAACTTGTACGCCGCATTCAGGGGGATGCACACCCGTCGCCTCAAACCGGCTGAAACCCTCTCAGGGATTGAAACCGTTGATCCTCTCAGACGGCGAGAACCCGATTATTGCCTCAAACCGGCTGAAACCCTCTCAGGGATTGAAACTGCGCTGATCGGCTCTCTCTCCGGCATTGTTGGTGCGCCTCAAACCGGCTGAAACCCTCTCAGGGATTGAAACGCTGCGGCAAGCCGCAGCCGTGGATGTTGCCGATTGCCTCAAACCGGCTGAAACCCTCTCAGGGATTGAAACTACCAGGAGGGCAAATCCCACGGCGAAGTATTGGAGCCTCAAACCGGCTGAAACCCTCTCAGGGATTGAAACCTGGACCCGACGGAATTTAACAACCAGATACCCGAAGCCTCAAACCGGCTGAAACCCTCTCAGGGATTGAAACAGACCTGGGAGACGTTTACATCGTGGAACCCACCGGCGGCCTCAAACCGGCTGAAACCCTCTCAGGGATTGAAACCCCTTTACTGGGGGGCAGTCTCCAGGCGTAGAATATGCCTCAAACCGGCTGAAACCCTCTCAGGGATTGAAACCGCAAGTCTCAAACGTTTAATATCGCGGACTTGCAAGCCTCAAACCGGCTGAAACCCTCTCAGGGATTGAAACTAATTCAGTGCGGTGTGGCTTGCATCAGGGAGCGGGATGCCTCAAACCGGCTGAAACCCTCTCAGGGATTGAAACGAGAGGCATTTCTAGCCACTTCCAACCATAGGAGAGCCTCAAACCGGCTGAAACCCTCTCAGGGATTGAAACTCCCAGGTATCCATACTTCCCAAATTCAGGCATGGCGCCTCAAACCGGCTGAAACCCTCTCAGGGATTGAAACGTGATGGTGCTGCAGGTGGATTACTTGGCGGGGAAATGCTGCCTCAAACCGGCTGAAACCCTCTCAGGGATTGAAACAAATTCCCTCTCTACTTCAGGCCTGAAGTAGGGGAGCCTCAAACCGGCTGAAACCCTCTCAGGGATTGAAACGTGGCTGTTATTGCCAGCATAGTGCTGTCAAAAGTGCCTCAAACCGGCTGAAACCCTCTCAGGGATTGAAACATCGTCCTGGGATACCTCGATAGGCAGGGTGATGGAGCCTCAAACCGGCTGAAACCCTCTCAGGGATTGAAACTAAGTATTGTTTGCTTCCCCGGCTTGGGGTTGTTGCCTCAAACCGGCTGAAACCCTCTCAGGGATTGAAACAACCTAATAATTATTAGTGTTAGTTATGGTTGTGGCCTCAAACCGGCTGAAACCCTCTCAGGGATTGAAACACCTAACTAACTATTCGTACCCCGCAGGAAGGGAAAGGCCTCAAACCGGCTGAAACCCTCTCAGGGATTGAAACCTAGATAGCGCTAGCTTTGATACTTACGAAGTAGCGCCTCAAACCGGCTGAAACCCTCTCAGGGATTGAAACATTTCAGACCGGTGGTACGGCCTCTTTGCAGATTTAACGCCTCAAACCGGCTGAAACCCTCTCAGGGATTGAAACGGATGCTTTGCACAACCTGGTAGCCGCTCCGTTCGGCCTCAAACCGGCTGAAACCCTCTCAGGGATTGAAACAAAGCCTTTAACTCCCAACCGCTATCCGTTTAATGGCCTCAAACCGGCTGAAACCCTCTCAGGGATTGAAACTTTTTATCTCGGGCCATGGAGCCATGCAGGCCGAAGCCTCAAACCGGCTGAAACCCTCTCAGGGATTGAAACCTGGTTGAGGAGCCGGGGACGGCCCCGGTGCTTCCGCCTCAAACCGGCTGAAACCCTCTCAGGGATTGAAACTGGCATGAATGCCAGATACCGAGTAGATTTTCTGGCCTCAAACCGGCTGAAACCCTCTCAGGGATTGAAACAGCTTGCCGAAGCCGGGACCGATCCCGAAATGGCGCCTCAAACCGGCTGAAACCCTCTCAGGGATTGAAACGGGAATAGGTTGATCGGGCCTTACTTGTTTCATAATGCCTCAAACCGGCTGAAACCCTCTCAGGGATTGAAACCAAAACGGAAACGGGTGATTCCGCTATGCCAAGGCTGCCTCAAACCGGCTGAAACCCTCTCAGGGATTGAAACGCCGAAAACCTTAAAGCCGCAGGGATTGATGAGGGCGGCCTCAAACCGGCTGAAACCCTCTCAGGGATTGAAACTTATCAAACCGGATAGTGACTTGCTCTATGTGCGTGCCTCAAACCGGCTGAAACCCTCTCAGGGATTGAAACCCGAATGCAGGTAATGATAATTATTGGGTGATGAGCCTCAAACCGGCTGAAACCCTCTCAGGGATTGAAACCGAACAGGGGGCAAGGGGCGTGCCCCAATCCGAGGAAGCCTCAAACCGGCTGAAACCCTCTCAGGGATTGAAACGACCTGCTGAAGCGGGCAGTGGACGAGCTGGGCCAGGCCTCAAACCGGCTGAAACCCTCTCAGGGATTGAAACCATCGGATTACCCCAGGGGTTCGCCCTTGGGGTTCGCCTCAAACCGGCTGAAACCCTCTCAGGGATTGAAACTCAAGGGTGGCGGTGAGTTGCTTGTATTTATCGGGCCTCAAACCGGCTGAAACCCTCTCAGGGATTGAAACGTTGGGCTTACTTCCCCCTTTGTTGTCACCCCCTCGCCTCAAACCGGCTGAAACCCTCTCAGGGATTGAAACGTCAGCCAGGCGCCATTCGTTTTCTCCTAATTCCATGCCTCAAACCGGCTGAAACCCTCTCAGGGATTGAAACAATTACCAGCCGGATCATGGGGGTGATGCCCAAAAGCCTCAAACCGGCTGAAACCCTCTCAGGGATTGAAACGGAGAGTTGCTGCCACCGCCCTGGGTTGCTCAGAAGCCTCAAACCGGCTGAAACCCTCTCAGGGATTGAAACAAGGCCAAGACATGGAGATTCCTTAAGGCCGTGGCCGCCTCAAACCGGCTGAAACCCTCTCAGGGATTGAAACCGCTGTTGCCCTGGCAAATGCCGGTGGATGGCAAGGGCCTCAAACCGGCTGAAACCCTCTCAGGGATTGAAACCCTCGTCTGCATCGCTCCCCTTGGGGAACTGATACGCCTCAAACCGGCTGAAACCCTCTCAGGGATTGAAACAACGGACTCATGCAGCACTTCTGCAAACTGGTGCGCCTCAAACCGGCTGAAACCCTCTCAGGGATTGAAACCCATAATCGTCCACGTATAGTTTGACGGATTGGAGCCTCAAACCGGCTGAAACCCTCTCAGGGATTGAAACCAGCTCCTGAATTAGGTCAACCGGCACCGCGCAGGCCCCCACGCCTCAAACCGGCTGAAACCCTCTCAGGGATTGAAACTGCAGCATTTACCGTGATCGCGATCGTGATTTGGCGCCTCAAACCGGCTGAAACCCTCTCAGGGATTGAAACGTAACAATCAGAGGCTTCGATGAGGTGCACGAACGGGCCTCAAACCGGCTGAAACCCTCTCAGGGATTGAAACCCACTGCTGCGCTGGGTCGGGTGCCCACCAACCGGCCTCAAACCGGCTGAAACCCTCTCAGGGATTGAAACCCCGCGATCGCATCTACCTGCTGGGTCAGTGGCGGGCCTCAAACCGGCTGAAACCCTCTCAGGGATTGAAACTAGAGATCCGGGGCAAGCTGGGGTCTATCAAGATCGCCTCAAACCGGCTGAAACCCTCTCAGGGATTGAAACAAGTTGCCAACGTAGTAGATCGTAAATTCTTGAGGGGCCTCAAACCGGCTGAAACCCTCTCAGGGATTGAAACCGGCGTATCGGCCATAGCGCCTCAAACCGGCTGAAACCCTCTCAGGGATTGAAACCGGCGTATCGGCCATAGCCGGACGGATCACTTCGTCGCCTCAAACCGGCTGAAACCCTCTCAGGGATTGAAACCACAGCATTGCTGATGTAGCCGACCTTTCCAGTACGCCTCAAACCGGCTGAAACCCTCTCAGGGATTGAAACATTCTTCTGGCTCATCCTGGTTTATCAACGCCTGCTGCCTCAAACCGGCTGAAACCCTCTCAGGGATTGAAACTTGCCTCAGCCTGACTCGGAATCATCCTCTAAATGGCCTCAAACCGGCTGAAACCCTCTCAGGGATTGAAACAGGCTTCCAAAGTGGTTGCTCTTCACCATCCACCAGGCCTCAAACCGGCTGAAACCCTCTCAGGGATTGAAACATCCAACTGAATGGGCTTTCGACATTTGTCCTTGGCCTCAAACCGGCTGAAACCCTCTCAGGGATTGAAACAAAACGATTCAGCAGATAACTGGACACCAGGACGTGCCTCAAACCGGCTGAAACCCTCTCAGGGATTGAAACTACGTATCTTCGCAAAATCCGTATCCGAAAAGATTGCCTCAAACCGGCTGAAACCCTCTCAGGGATTGAAACAAGATACCACTAAGCTAGCCTCTATCTTGATCCTGCCTCAAACCGGCTGAAACCCTCTCAGGGATTGAAACCTCAACGGAATCTTTAAACCTGCCAAAGTTTTCGGGCCTCAAACCGGCTGAAACCCTCTCAGGGATTGAAACTTATCTCGGACTGGTTATCGCGCTGGAAGGAAAGCGAGAGCCTCAAACCGGCTGAAACCCTCTCAGGGATTGAAACGAATACCAGGAACTACAAGCAAATGCAGAAAGCGAACGGGCCTCAAACCGGCTGAAACCCTCTCAGGGATTGAAACTAGGTAGTCCTCCACGGAGGTTAACCGCATTTCTAAGCCTCAAACCGGCTGAAACCCTCTCAGGGATTGAAACGCATTAGTGATACTGCAATTGAAGAGCCGACAAAGGCCTCAAACCGGCTGAAACCCTCTCAGGGATTGAAACAGGGCTTTGTATAGCGCTTGCTCGGCAAAGGAATGCCTCAAACCGGCTGAAACCCTCTCAGGGATTGAAACTACCGTAAGGCAGATATTTCTGTGGCGTAACGATGGCGCCTCAAACCGGCTGAAACCCTCTCAGGGATTGAAACAAGGAAATCTTGCGGAATTTGAAACTGCGAGTAGGCCTCAAACCGGCTGAAACCCTCTCAGGGATTGAAACAAGCTAATAAGTATTAGTGTTGCTTATGAAAGCGGCCTCAAACCGGCTGAAACCCTCTCAGGGATTGAAACCGCAGGGAGGGACAACCAAAAAGTAGAACTTACTGAAGCCTCAAACCGGCTGAAACCCTCTCAGGGATTGAAACCCACCAGGTTTACGCTTCTGACTTTGGTGTATGTGCGCCTCAAACCGGCTGAAACCCTCTCAGGGATTGAAACATCTGATTACTCGCGTTTACCGTAAGGCAGATATTACCTCAAACCGGCTGAAACCCTCTCAGGGATTGAAACAGCGCCAATGCAACCTTATAAACCCTCTACAAAGTGCCTCAAACCGGCTGAAACCCTCTCAGGGATTGAAACATTGGAATAGGACATGGGAAGCGATTAACGACGGAGCCTCAAACCGGCTGAAACCCTCTCAGGGATTGAAACAATTCCTGCCCATCCATCCTGGTGATAGATAGGTTAGCCTCAAACCGGCTGAAACCCTCTCAGGGATTGAAACGAGGAGTTTTTAGAGAATGATTAATCCTGACTGCGCCTCAAACCGGCTGAAACCCTCTCAGGGATTGAAACCGACAAGCGATCCTTTCGCTCGACGTGCCAGTTTAGGCCTCAAACCGGCTGAAACCCTCTCAGGGATTGAAACAAGGGGCTAGGCTTAAAGCAATTACAAAAGTTAGAAGGCCTCAAACCGGCTGAAACCCTCTCAGGGATTGAAACAAAAGATCTCTGCCGAGCGAGACCCCACCGAACGGCCTCAAACCGGCTGAAACCCTCTCAGGGATTGAAACTCATCCTGGAACCCACCGGCGACTACTCAAAGGTTTGGGGCCTCAAACCGGCTGAAACCCTCTCAGGGATTGAAACACTGGCGAGATAGGTATCCGCCTGCCCAACTACAGCCTCAAACCGGCTGAAACCCTCTCAGGGATTGAAACCCTGGGTATCCACGACACGGGCATGTGAGGTGTTGGGCCTCAAACCGGCTGAAACCCTCTCAGGGATTGAAACCAAGCGCCTGCTCCCGAATCCCGAGTGGTTTGACGCCTCAAACCGGCTGAAACCCTCTCAGGGATTGAAACGATACCGTGCTGATCCTGCAAGGTGCTCAGGGGGTGGGGCCTCAAACCGGCTGAAACCCTCTCAGGGATTGAAACTGGCTATTCCCCCGAATTCGGCGCGAAGATGATGGGCCTCAAACCGGCTGAAACCCTCTCAGGGATTGAAACAGCTCAATTGTAATCCGTGACTCACTTAGCGTAGGCCTCAAACCGGCTGAAACCCTCTCAGGGATTGAAACAAAGGGCTGCTTGCGCATAAACGCATCTACCATTTATCAAATGTCAATTACTTTGGCGGGTCGCGTCAATTAGAATGGCGGGTTAGCCC
>Ga0076930_100535_pt1 | contig 34128 bp, 33 predicted proteins | sample HotLakConsoUCCRE_FD_71149 | JGI IMG/M metagenome (GOLD analysis project Ga0076930, IMG submission 71149) | Hypersaline microbial mat communities from Hot Lake, Washington, USA - Hot Lake Consortium UCC-RE (version 3) (version 3) ...
CGGGCGGCCGGTGATCCTCGTGAACGGGATCCGCATCGGGTCTTTCCGCGAATTCGCCTCCTATCCGCCCGAAGCGCTGGCGCGGGTCGAGGTGTTCCCCGAAGAAGTCGCCCAGCGGTTCGGCTTTCCGCCCGATCGCCGGGTGATCAACCTCATCCTCAAGGACAATTATTCCAACCGCGAGGTCGAGTTCGAATTCGAAGCCCCCTCGCGCGGCGGCTTTTTCCGTAACGAACAGGATTTCGGCTACCTGAAAATTGCCGAGGGGGGCCGATTCAACCTCGATTTCGAACTGACCGATACCTCGCTGCTGACCGAGGATGAACGCAATATTCGCCAGACCCCCGGTTCGGTCTCGCAGGTTGCCGGCGACCCCGATCAGGCCGCGTTCCGCAGCCTGCGCGCCGATACCTTCAGTTTCGAAGGCAATCTTTCCTGGGCCAAGGCGCTGGTTGAAAGCGGCACTTCGCTGAGCGCAAACCTCAACTATGCCCGTAACGAAAGCCGCAGCCTCGACGGACTCAACACCGTGGTGCTGACCGATGATCCTGCGGTACCGGGCATTGTGCGCACCTTTGGCGCCGAAACTCCGCTGGCGCGGCGATCGTCGACCGATTCGCTGTCGGCGGCAGGTTCGCTCACCCGGCCGGTCAATTCCTTCCGCTTCACTACCACCTTCGATGCCACGCTCGACGAGACCGAGACCGAGATTGACCGCCGTTTCGATACCGATGCGCTGCAAGCGGCGGTTCTCGACGGTACGCTTGCGCCCGACGGGCCGCTGCCCACCACGGCGGCGGCCGGGTTTGACGTGGCCCGCAGCCGCACCGTCAACGGCCAGTCGCTGACCACGCTCGAAGGCCCGCTGGGCGAACTGCCCGCAGGCGAGGTGCTGGCGACCTTCGATCTCGGGATCGACTGGGAGCGGATCGAGAGCAACGACACCCGCAGCCTGACCGAAGCGACGCTCACCCGCCGCCAGCTTTCGACCGGCGCAAACCTGGTGGTGCCGCTGACCAGCCGCCGCGCAGGTGTTGCCGATGCGCTCGGCAGCTTTACCCTCAACCTTCAGGCCGGGGTGCAGGATCTTTCCGATTTCGGCGTGCTGGGCGATTGGAACGCCGGGCTGACCTGGGCGCCGTTCGACAATCTTGATCTGTCGGCGACCTATATCTGGCGCGAGGTCGCACCCGGCCTGGCGACGCTCGGCAATCCGATCATCGTCAATCTCAACGTCCCGGTGTTCGATTTCAGCCGCGGCGAGGTCGTACTGGCGGATGTGACCACCGGCGGCAATCCTGCGCTTCCCGCGGAAACCCAGCGCGACTGGAAGTTCGCCGCCAACTGGCAGCTGCCGTTCTGGGACAACACCCGGCTGACGGTGGAATATATCCGCAACCGTTCGGATAATGTGGTCAACGCCTTCCCGCAGATCACGCCGGAGATCGAGGCCGCCTTTCCGGGGCGGGTGACGCGCGATGCCGATGGCCGCCTGATTGCGGTCGACCGGCGTTCGGTGAGCTTTGCCGAGACCAAGGCCAATCGACTGCAGTTCACCCTGTCGACACGCGGTAGTATCGGCGGCGGCGAGCGCGGCGAAGCGCGCGGCGGCGGGCGGCCCGGCGGTTCGGGCGGCGGTCGCCCCGGCGGTGCCGGCGCGGCTCCGGCAGCGGGCGGCGCAGGCGCCCCCCCTGCGGCCGGCGGTGCGCCGTCAGCGGCACAGCGCGAGCAGTTCATGGCCTTCCGCGAGCGGCTCTGCGCCGATGACGGGCTCGATTTCCTCCAGCGGCTGGTCAACGCGATCGACAGCGGCGCGGATCTGTCCACCGAGTTTCCCGGGATCGACCCTGCGCGGCTCGCGCCGATGCTGGCGCGCTTGCGCGGCGCGGACGGGACGATCGATCCCGAACGGCTGGCGCAGATGCGCACCCGCATCTGCAGCGTCGATCCTTCGATGTTCGGCGGCGCGGGCGGTGCATCCGGGCAGGGGCAGGGCGGCGCGCCGGGACAGGCCGCTGCGACAAGCGCTGTCTCCGCCTTCCGGGAACGCGCCTGCGGCCCGGACGGCAATGCGGCCATCGCCGAGCTGATCGCCAAGATCGAGCGCGGCGAGGATGTTTCGGCCGAGCTGCCGGGCGTCGATCCGGCCTTCATCAAGATGGCGATTGACCGTTCGCGCGATGCCGATGGCAATATCCCGCCCGAGGCGCTGGCGCAGTTCAAGGAACGGTTCTGCGCTGCTGGGCCGCAACCGGCGCAGGCCGGTGGTCAGGCGGGCGGCGCGCCGTCGGGCGCGGCTGGTCCGGCCTTCAACCCGCTGGCCCGCGGGAATTTCCGGGGCTGGCGTTATTTCGCCAACCTCAACCACACGATCGAGCTCGACAACCAGATCCTGATCGCCCCCGGCCTTGCTCCGCTCGACCAGCTGGATGGGCAGGCAACCGGCACTTTCGGTCTGCCGCGCCATTCCAGCCGGCTTGAAGCGGGACTGTTCGGCAAGGGCATCGGCTTCCGCCTGTCGGGCATCTACACCGGTGAGACGCGGCTTGATGGTTCGGGCCTGCCGGGAAGCACCGATCTGTTTTTCGACGACATCGTCACCTTCAACCTGCGGGTCTTTGCCAATCTTGCCGAGTTGACCGGCAAGAGCGATGGCTTCCTCAAGGATACGCGGGTAAGCCTGCGTGCCGACAACCTGTTCGATGCGCAGCGGCGGGTGCGCGATTCCAACGGTGACACCCCGATCAATTACCAGCCTTTCGTGATCGATCCGCTGGGGCTGTATCTGGGAATTGATCTGAGAAAATTGTTCTAGCGGCGTGCTGCGGCGAGCGCCTCGGCGCAGGCATAACCGCTCGCCCAGGCCCACTGGAAGTTGTAACCGCCGAGCCAGCCGGTGACATCCACGGCCTCGCCGATGAAGAAGAGGCCGGGCACGCCGCGCGCCTCCATGCTGCGCGAGGACAGATCCGCGGTGTCGACCCCTCCGAGGGTGACCTCGGCGGTGCGATAGCCTTCGGTGCCCGCAGGCAGGACCTGCCATCTGTGGAGACGCCCGGCCACGTCCGCGAGGCTGTCACTGCCGAGTTCCGCCAGTTTCCTGCGGGCCGGCAGCTCATCGCCGAGGATCTCTGCGAGGCGCGCGGGCAGATGGGCGGCGAGCCAGGACGACAGCTGTCGCGCACCATGGGTGGCCTTGGCCCGGGCGAGCGCCTGCGCGGCATCTGCTCCGGGCAGCAGGTCGATCTCTACCGGCGTGCCCTCGTGCCAGTAGGAGGAGCATTGCAGCACGGCGGGCCCCGATAGGCCGCGGTGGGTGAAGAGCAGAGCCTCTTCGAAGCGCGCGCCGCCGGTGCTGGCGGCGACGGGCAGCGACACGCCGGACAACGCCGCGAAACGGCCCTCGGGAAAGGTGAAGGGGACGAGGCCCGCGCGGGTGTCGGTTACCGCGAGGCCGAACTGGCGGGCGATCTCGTAGGCGCGGCCGGTGGCGCCCATCTTCGGGATCGACTTGCCGCCGGTGGCGACGACGAGGTGGCGGGCCGTCACCTCGCGGCGGCGGCCCTCCGTCTCCAGCGTCACGCGGAAGCGGCCGCCGTCATGGGTGATCTCGCCGATCTCCGTCCTGAGCTCGATCCGCGCGCCAGCCGCCGTGCAGAGGCTGGTGAGCATCTCGATGATGTCGCGGGCGGAGCGGTCGCAGAACAGCTGGCCGAGGGTCTTTTCGTGCCAGGGGATGGCGTGGGCCTCGACGAGGTCGAGAAAGTCGCGGGCGGTGTAGCGGGCGAGGGCGGACTTGGCGAAATGGGGATTCGCGGAGAGGAAGCGGTCGGGGGCGGTGCGGAGGTTGGTGAAGTTGCAGCGGCCGCCGCCCGAGATGCGGATCTTCTCGCCGGGCGCGCGGGCGTGGTCCACGACGAGCGTGCCGGGGCCGGAATGGGCGGCGCAGAAGAGGCCGGCGGCGCCGGCTCCGAGGACGAGGGTCGCGATCTCGATCATCGCGCCCGCCTGCACCGGATCGGGGCGGCGCACAAGGCGGCGCGCGGGGCGTCCACATGTGGACGCTTGTGTAACATATTGCTTTCAATAATGAATCCATGTGGACGCCTTGCGGCGTTAACCTTTCGGGCGGGGACCTCGTCGCGCCCTTGCGTGCAAGTCTCGGCGGGGCCGCGGGCGGGTGGGGCGACGCGGGGGCGGACGAATCGCTTTTGTCTGGCCTCGCCGGCGCAAAGGCTGTAGACTTTTGCCCAACAGGCCTGGGGCTAACCCGGGTTGCAGAGGCAGACTGCAGAGCAGGCAGAACAGGCGGCAGGCCCATGACGGAAATGGTGCACGGCACCGTGCCTGTGCAGACAGGCGACCCGGTGCTTCCGCGCTGGTGGCGGACCATCGACAAATGGACGATGTCCTGCGTGCTGATCCTGTTCGGGATCGGGCTGCTGCTGGGGTTCGCGGCCTCGCCGCCGCTTGCGGCGAAGAACGGGCTTCCGCCGTTCCACTATGTGATCCGTCAGTTCGCCTTCGGCGGCATGGCGCTGGTGGTGATGATGGCGCTGTCGATGATGACGCCGGTGATGGTCCGCAGGCTTGCGGTGCTGGGCTTCGCCGTCTCCTTCGTGGCGCTGGCGCTGCTGCCCGCCTTCGGGACCGATTTCGGCAAGGGCGCGGTGCGCTGGTATTCGCTGGGCTTCGCCAGCGTCCAGCCGTCGGAGTTCCTGAAGCCGGGCTTCGTCGTCGTGGCCGCGTGGTTCATGGCGGCCAGCAAGGAGCTGGGCGGGCCTCCGGGCAAGTCCTGGTCCTTCGGCATGGCGCTGGTGATCGTGGCGCTGCTCGCGATCCAGCCCGATTTCGGCCAGGCCGCGCTGGTGCTTTTTTCCTGGGGCGTCATGTATTTCGTCGCGGGCGCGCCGATGCTGCTGCTTCTGGGTCTCGCCGGCGCGGCGGTCGCGGCAGGGGCCTTTGCCTATGACCAGTCGGAGCATTTCGCGCGCCGGATCGACGGCTTTCTCACCCCTGACGTGGATCCGCGCACCCAACTCGGTTATGCCACCAACGCGATCCGCGAGGGCGGCTTTTTCGGCACCGGCGTGGGCGAGGGGACGGTGAAGTGGTCGCTGCCCGACGCCCATACGGATTTCATCATCGCCGTGGCGGCCGAGGAATATGGTCTTGTCCTCGTGCTGGTGATCATCGCGCTCTACACCACGATCGTGGTCCGCTCGCTGACCCGGCTGATGCGGGAGCGCGATCCGTTCATCCGGCTCGCGGGGACGGGCCTCGCGGTCGTCGTGGGCGTTCAGGCGATGATCAACATGGGCGTGGCGGTCCGGCTCTTGCCCGCGAAGGGCATGACGCTGCCCTTCGTCAGTTACGGCGGGTCGTCGGTCATCGCCTCGGGGATCGCCGTGGGGATGCTTCTGGCGTTCACGCGCACCCGGCCCCAGGGCGAGATCGGCGACATCCTGCTGCGGCGCGGGCGGCAGGGATGACGGCGCCGAGGCTCATCATCGCGGCGGGCGGCACCGGAGGGCACATGTTCCCCGCCCAGGCGCTGGCCGAGACGATGCTGGCGCGCGGCTGGCGGGTGACGCTGTCGACCGATGCGCGCGGCGCGCGTTACTCGGGCGGCTTTCCGGAGGCCGTGGACCAGCAGGTCATTTCCTCTGCCACCTTCGCGCGCGGCAATCTCCTGCAGAAGGTGGTCGTGCCCTTCCGCGTGCTGGCCGGCGGCATGGCCGCGCGCCGGGCGATGCGGCGGGACCGGCCCGCCGTGGTGGCGGGCTTCGGCGGTTATCCCACGATCCCCGCGCTGTCGGCCGCGATCACGCTGGGCGTGCCGACGATGATCCACGAACAGAACGGCGTGCTGGGCAAGGTCAACCGACTCTTCGCAAAGCGCGTTGACCGCGTCGCCTGCGGGACGCAGCCCGCCGCACTGCCCGAGGGCGTGACTGCCGAGCACCTCGGCAACCCGGTGCGGCAGGCGATCCTCGACCGCGCCGGGGCCGCCTACATTCCGCCGGGCGATTACCCGATGTCGATCCTCGTGATCGGCGGCAGCCAGGGCGCGCGGGCGCTCTCGGATTTCGTGCCGCCCGCGCTGGCGCAGCTTCCGCGCGAGATCCGCGCCCATGTCCGCGTGAGCCACCAGGCCCGCGAGGAGGACATGGAGCGCGTCGCGGCCTTCTACTACGAGCAGGGGATCGACGCCGAGGTGCGCGCCTTCTTCGACGACGTGCCGGACCGGATGACGGAGGCGCAGCTTGTCATCGCGCGGGCCGGGGCCTCGACCATCGCGGACCTGACCGCGATCGGGCGGCCCGCGATCCTGATCCCCTATCCCCACGCCGCCGAGGACCATCAGACCGCCAATTCCCGCGGCATGGTGGAGGCCGGTGCGGCGATCCTGATCCCGGAAAGCCGGCTCGAGGTCGAGATTCTGCGCGACCAGGTGGCGTTGGTTCTGGGAAATCCGAAGGGCGCCGCGGACATGTCCCGCGCGGCGCTTTCACAGGGCCGGCCCGATGCGGCGGAGCGCCTTGGGGACATGGTTGAAGAGTTGAGTGGACGGCAAGGACAGCAATGATGGACGGCACGCAGATGATGGCAGCGACGAAGGTTCCGCTCGACGTGGGGCCGATCCATTTCGTGGGGATCGGCGGGATCGGCATGTCGGGGATCGCGGAGGTCCTGCTGAACCACGGCTATGTCGTGCAGGGCTCGGACCTGAAGGCGACGCCGATCACCCGGCGGCTGGAACAGCTGGGCGCCCACATCTTCGAGGGTCAGGCCGAGGACAACCTCGCCGGGGCGGAGGTCGTGGTGATCTCCTCGGCGATCAAGCCCGGCAACGTGGAACTGGACGAGGCGCGGAGGCGGGGCCTCCCGGTGGTGCGGCGCGCCGAGATGCTGGCGGAGCTGATGCGCCTGAAATCGAATGTCGCGGTGGCGGGCACCCATGGCAAGACCACGACCACCACCATGGTCGCGGCGCTGCTTGATGCGGGGCGCTTCGATCCCACGGTGATCAACGGCGGCATCATCCATGCCTATGGGTCCAATGCGCGCGTGGGCGAGGGCGAATGGATGGTGGTGGAGGCCGACGAGAGCGACGGCACCTTCAACCGCCTGCCCGCGACCATCGCCATCGTCACCAACATCGACCCCGAGCACATGGAGCACTGGGGCACCGAGGAGCGCCTGCACCGGGGCTTCGAGGAGTTCGTCTCCAACATTCCCTTCTACGGCCTCGCGGTGTGCTGCACCGACCATCCGCAGGTGCAGCGCCTTGTCAGCCGCATCACCGACCGGCGCGTGGTGACCTTCGGCTTCAACGCCCAGGCCGACGTGCGCGCGGTGAACCTGAGCTATGCCAAGGGCGTGGCGCATTTCGACGTGGCGCTGCAGGCGGAAGGGCGCGTGATCGAGGGCTGCACCCTGCCGATGCCCGGGGACCACAACGTGTCGAACGCGCTGTCGGCCGTGGCGGTGGCCCGCCACCTCGGCATGAAGCGCGAGGAGATCCGCGCGGCGCTGGCGGCCTTCGGCGGCGTGAACCGGCGCTTCACCCGGGTGGGCGAGGTGAACGGCGTCACCATCATCGACGATTACGGCCATCATCCGGTGGAAATCGCCGCCGTGCTCCGGGCCGCGCGGCAGGCGAGCGAGGGCCGCGTGATCGCGGTGCACCAGCCGCACAGGTATTCGCGGCTGCATTCGCTCTTCGACGATTTCTGCAACTGCTTCAACGAGGCAGACGTGGTGGCCATCGGCGAGGTCTATGCCGCTGGAGAGGAGCCCATTCCGGGCGCCAGCCGCGACGATCTGGTGGCGGGGCTGATCCGCGCGGGCCATCGCCACGCACGGGCTGTCACCTCCGAGGACGATCTCGAGCGGCTGGTGCGCGAACAGGCGGGCCCCGGCGACATCGTCGTCTGCCTCGGCGCGGGCACGATCTCGGCCTGGGCCAACAACCTGCCGGGGCGGCTCTCGGCATGAGCGGTGGCGCCGTCGTTCTTGCGGTCGCGGTGCTTCTAACCGTGACGGGGCTGTCGCGGCTCCTGCGGCGGCTGGTGTTCGGCTTTGCCGGCGCGGCGGCGGTGCTTCTGGTGATCCATGCGCAACAGGCGCCGGGCGAGGCGATGGCCGGGCTCGGCGCGCTGATGGCAGGGCTGATGGCGATGAAGCCGGTGCGGCGGCTGGCGATGGCGGCGGGGATCGGCGGATGACGGGGGTGCTTCTGCCTCTCGCGGCGCTTTTCGGCGGGGCGGCGCTGGCGCTGGTGCCGGTCCGCCTGGCGCTGGGCCTCGTCGGCTTCGCCGCGCTGGCGCTGGCGGCCCCTCTGGCGCTGGGCGCGGCGGGGGTCTGGGGCGCGCTGGCCTGGGCGGTCTATGCGCTGGCCATCCTGCTCTTCGTGCTTGCGCCCGGCTGGGCGCTGGGTGCGGCGCTGCTTCTGCTTTGGCGCGAACGCGCCATGAAATCGCCTCCGGGGCATGACAGGGCCGGTGCCCGAGAGACCGCCCGGGAGGCACGGACATGACGCGGCGCCTGCCCGGAGGCGCCGGGGCCGGATGCGGACGAAGGAGCCGGAGATGACACCCTCGCTGATCGCCGCCCTGCTCTGGCTGGTCGCGGCCAACGTGCTGGCCCTCATCCCCTCAAAGGACAGCCACTGGACCCGCGCCTATCTCCTCATTGCGCTGGGCATTCCGCTGCTGGGCTGGGTCACGGCCCAGAACGGCCCCTGGGTCGGCCTGATCTGCCTCGGGGCCGGCATGTCCGTGCTCCGGTGGCCCGTCTATTTCCTTGGCCGCTGGCTGCGCCGGCGCCTGCCGGGGCTGGTGGAGAAGGGCGAGGAACGGGCGGGCTGAGGCATCAGGCCCCCAGGGCGTTCCGGATCGCCATCAAGGGAGAGGACCATGGTCTACATCATTCCCGCGATCGGTTTCCTGATCGGCCTCGGTCCGGGGTTCATCATGGCGCGCAAGGGGCAGGTCTGGGTGGTGGCCCTCGCCATCCTGGCGGGGATCGCCGCCGTGGTGTGGATGATCCTCGAAGGCCGGGCGCAGACCAACGGCTGGGATGGCATCTCCTACGGGATCGTCGCCATCCTGATGATCGCGCCCGTCCTGGCGGGGCTGGTCGCCGGGGCGATCTGGGGGCTTGTCGTGCGGACCCGCAGCGGGCAGAGAGCGCCCCATGACGGCGATACCCCCTGATATTCCGGGCAGCCTGCGCGGGCGCCTGACGCCGGACCGTCCCCTTGGCGACCTGACATGGCTGCGCGTCGGCGGACCGGCGGACTGGCTCTGTCAGCCCGCCGACCGCGATGACCTCGCGGTGTTCCTCGCCAGCCTGCCGGCGGAAATTCCGGTCTTCGCCATGGGCGTGGGCTCCAACCTCATCGTGCGGGACGGGGGCGTGCGCGGGGTGGTGATCCGGCTCGGACGCGGCTTCAACTCGGTGACGGTGGAGGCGGACGGCCGCATCCGCGCGGGCGCGGCGGCGCTCGACGCGCAGGTGGCGAAGACGGCCGCGGCGGCGGGGCGGGACCTGATCTTCCTGCGCACCATTCCGGGCACCATCGGAGGTGCGGTGCGAATGAACGCAGGCTGTTACGGCACCTATGTCGCCGACCGGCTCAGGGAGGTCACTGTCGTGACCCGGGACGGGACCGTCGAGGTTCTGCCCGCCGCGGCGCTGGGCCTCGCCTACCGCGCTTCCGTCCTGCCGGAGGGCACGGTGATCGTGGAGGCGCTGTTCGACGCGCCCGAGGGCGATCCCGAAGAGCTCGCCGCGGCCATGGCGGAGCAGCTTGCCCGCAGAGATGCGACCCAGCCCACGAAGGACCGCACGGCGGGTTCGACCTTCCGCAATCCGGCGGGATTTTCCTCCACCGGGGCGGCGGACGACAGCCACGAGCTCAAGGCCTGGTCTCTGATCGACGCGGCGGGTCTGCGCGGCGCGCGGCTGGGCGGGGCGGTGATGAACGACAAGCACCCGAACTTTCTCACCAACGCCGGAGGCGCCACCGCCGATGAGCTTGAATCCTTGGGCGAACTGGTCCGGAAAAGGGTTTACGAGACCTCCGGCCTGACGCTAGAGTGGGAAATCATGAGGGTCGGCGAACCGGCCCCGGACAAGGGACAGACCGGTCAGCCGGACACCTGAGCCCGAACGGCAGAGCAGCATCCGGTTCCGAGGCAGGGCCGGGGGCACCAAGGTAAAATAATTGACGGATCGGCTCCGCCACGCGGGGACTGGTGCGCGCGAGGCAGTACGAGCATGGGCACCGGCCCTCATGTCGCGGTCCTGAAGGGCGGCCTTTCGGCCGAACGCGAGGTTTCCCTTTCGTCGGGCCGCGAATGCGCCGCGGCCCTGCGCGAAGCGGGCTTTCGCGTGACCGAGATCGACGCCCGCGCCGATCTCGTGGAGCGTCTGCGCGAGGCGGCGCCCGAGGTGGTCTTCAACGCGCTGCACGGCCGCTGGGGCGAGGACGGCTGCGTGCAGGGCATCCTCGAATGGCTGCGGCTGCCCTATACCCATTCGGGCGTTCTGGCCTCCGCTCTGGCCATGGACAAGGAGCGCACGAAGGCCGTCTACCGCGAGGCGGGGCTGCCGGTGGTGCCCTCCGTCCTCGCCACCCGGGCCGAGGTCGAGGCGGATCACGTCATGGCGCCGCCCTATGTGGTCAAACCCTACAACGAAGGCTCCTCCGTCGGGGTCTACATCGTGGCCGAGGGCGCAAACGCCCCGCCGAAGCTGGGCGCCGAGATGCCCGAGGTGGTGATGGTCGAGGCCTTCGCGCCGGGCCGGGAGCTGACCACCAGCGTGATCGGCGCGGGCGCGGGAGCGCCTGCGCGGGCGCTGGGCGTGACCGACATCCTCACCGACGGCTGGTACGACTACGCGGCGAAATACGCCGCGGGCGGATCGCGCCATGTCGTCCCCGCCGACATTCCCGCCGACATTGCGGCGGCCTGCGAGGACTACGCGCTCCGCGCCCATGCGGCCCTTGGCTGCCGGGGCGTGACGCGCACGGATTTCCGCTGGGACGAGGACAGGGGCCTTGCGGGGCTGATCCTCCTTGAGACCAACACCCAGCCCGGCATGACGCCGACCTCGCTGGTGCCCGAGCAGGCGGTCCATCGCGGCATCGCCTTTCCCGACCTGTGCCGCTGGATGGTGGAGGACGCGTCGTGCGATCGCTGAGAGCCGATCCCGCCCCCTCGCGCTGGCGCTACCGGTACCAGCGGCTGATGCTGACGCCGGGCTTTCGCCGGACGTTGCGGGTGGGCGTGCCCCTCGCGCTGGTGGTGCTGGTCAGCGGCGGCTGGCTCGCCCAGGAGAGCAACCAGCTGATGCTGCAGGAGACGGCGCAGCACCTGCGCGAGCAGTTCGAGAACCGGCCGGAGTTCATGGTGGCGGGCCTCGAGATCGACGGCGCGGATGCCGACCTCGAAGCGGAGGTGCGTGCCGTGATGCCCGCGGACTTTCCGGTCTCCTCCTTCGATCTCGACCTCGAGGCGCTGCGGCTGTCGGTCTCGGCGCTCGACCGGGTCGAGAGCGCGCGGGTGCGGGTGGTTCCGGGCGGCGTGCTGGACGTGTCGGTGACGCCGCGGGTGGCCGCGGCTGTCTGGCGGTCGCGCGACGGGCTCTGGCTGATCGACGGGGACGGCATCTTCGTCGCTCCGCTGGCGGAGCGCGCGGATCGGGCAGACCTGCCGCTGGTGGTGGGCGAGGGGGCGCGGGAGGCGCTCGGGGAGGCGCTGGCGCTGACCGAGGCGGCGGCCCCCCTGGCGACCCGGGTGCGCGGCCTCGTGCGGATGGGAGAGCGGCGCTGGGACCTCGTTCTCGACGAGGGCCAGCGTATCCTGCTGCCCGAGGAGGACCCGGTGCGCGCGCTGGAGCGGGTGCTCGCGATCGACAGTGCGCAGGATCTGATGGGACGGGACATCGCGGTCGTGGACATGCGCAACGAGGCCCGCGCCACGATCCGGCTCAATCCGGCCGCGGCGGCGGCCTTCAGGAGCCTGGCGGAAGTCCGGGCGAGACAACAGACAGAATGAGGCAGGGGCGATGAGGGAGCTATACGAAACCCAGCGGGCGATGCGGAACATGCGCCGGGCGGCGATGCAGCGCGGCGTGATCGCGGTGCTCGACGTGGGCACGTCGAAGATCGCCTGCCTGATCCTGCGCTTCGACGGGCCCGAGCGGTTCCGGGAAAGCGACGGGGTCGGGTCCATGGCCGGGCAGTCCGCGTTCCGGGTGATCGGGGCGGCGACGACGCGGTCGCGCGGGGTGCGCTTCGGCGAGATCGCGGCGATGGCCGAAACCGAGCGGGCGATCCGCACGGCGCTGCAGGCGGCGCAGAAGATGGCGCAGGTGCGGGTCGACCATGTCATCGCCAGCTTCGCGGGGGCGCGGCCGCGCAGCTACGGGCTCGACGGCGCGATCGACCTTGCGGGCCAGACCGTGGAGGAGGCGGATATCGGCCGGGTTCTGGCGGCCTGCGACGTGCCGGACTACGGGCCGGGGCGCCATGTGCTCCATGCCCAGCCGGTCAATTTCGCGCTGGACCACCGCACCGGCCTCGCCGATCCGCGGGGGCAGATCGGCAACGAGCTGACCTGCGACCTGCATTTGCTGACGGTCGAGGACCTTGCGGTGCAGAACCTCGTCCATGCCGTGGGGCGCTGCGATCTCGACCTCGCGGGGCTTGCGTCGTCGGCTTACGTGTCGGGCATCTCCAGCCTCGTCGAGGACGAGCAGGAACTGGGCGCGGCCTGCATCGACATGGGCGGCGGGTCCACCGGCATCTCGATCTTCATGAAAAAGCACATGATCTATGCCGACAGCGTGCGGCTGGGCGGCGACCATGTGACCTCCGACATCTCCATGGGCCTGCAGATCTCGGCGGCGCAGGCGGAGCGGATGAAGACCTTCTACGGCGGCCTTGTCGCCACGGGCATGGACGACCGCGAGCAGATCGAGCTCGGCGGGGACACCGGCGACTGGGAAAAGGACCGCCGCCGGGTGAGCCGGGCGGAGCTCATCGGCATCATGCGGCCCCGGGTGGAGGAGATCCTCGAGGAGGTCCGCGCGCGGCTCGATGCGGCGGGGTTCGAGCATCTGCCTTCGCAGCAGATCGTGCTGACGGGCGGGGCGAGCCAGATCCCCGGGCTCGACGGGCTGGCCACGCGCATCCTCGGCCAGCAGGTCCGGCTGGGCCGGCCGCTGCGGGTGCAGGGGCTGCCGCAGGCGGCGACGGGTGCGGGATTTGCCTCTGTCGTGGGTCTCGCCCTGTTCGCGGCCCATCCGCAGGACGAATGGTGGGATTTCGAGATCCCCGCCGAACGCTATCCGGCGCGGTCGTTCAAACGCGCGGTCAAGTGGTTCAAGGACAACTGGTGAGGGTGCTCAGCGGCCCGGTTCCGGTTCGGCCTCGGGCGGCGGACCCGGACGGGCGGCGCGGGCCGACCTGATCTCTGCCAGCTGCAGGTACATGGCGCTGCGGAAGCGGATGGCGCTCTGACCCGCCGCGGGGGAGACGAGTTCCGCGATATTGCCCATGACGTTGTTGACGAGATCGAGCAGGAGTTCCGCGGGCTCGGTCAGTGCAGGCAACTTCACCCGGTCGAGAACGAGGTGGAAGGCCTTCTTGATCGCCTCGAAAAGAGCCAACGCCGCCGCGACGGCCGCATCGAGCGCGGCGCCCAGGGCCGTGTCGACCTCCTCGAGCAGGTCGGAGAGCGTCTCGAACATCTCGTCGAGCCCCGCCTCGATGAAGGCTCCCGCCGGGCCGAGGAGACCGAACGGATTCACCGTGTCGAAAAGCTCCCTGATGATGCGGAAAAGGCGGTGTATCAGCTTCACTAGAAGCGACCGGAGCGCGGCGACCGTCTTGGCCACGGTGTCGGGTGCCCCGTTCGCGGCGGCGCTGCGCAGGGCAATCGTGCTCCAGCGTTCGGCGCAGCGGGAAAAGCTCTGTTCCAGCCGGTCGAGATCGGGCGCGTCTGGATCGGGCATCCGGGAGGGCTCCAAAATCGACGCGACAAGGGTAACTCCGCCCCGGTCCGCCGGACAAGAAGAAACGCGCGTGACCCCGGCGGGCCGTTCTGGTAGCTTTCCCACAGAGTCGTCCACAGGAGAGACGGCGAGGCAGGCCGGGCAGGTCTAGCCAACAACCGACTGAACCGACGCCGGGGCGAGATTCCGGCGCCGCTTCCGTTTGGCTTCGACATATGGTGTCGGCGGTGGAGCCGTTCGCTACAATTCGGCAATTAGGCTGGATCTCGCCGAAAAAGTGGTTTTCCACAGCTTATTTTGCGGATTTCAGCTTGATTTGGCGTGACGTTGCACAATTGCGTCGCTAGGATCGGTGGTCAGAGGCGCAACATGCCCGACAGGCACGGGCCGACGACAGACAGGCGGACAGACCATGGCACTCAATCTCTCCCTACCCGAGCACGAAGAGCTCAAGCCTCGGATCACCGTTTTCGGGGTCGGCGGCGCGGGCGGCAACGCTGTCAACAACATGATCGACAAGCAGCTCGAGGGGGTCGAGTTCGTCGTCGCGAACACCGACGCCCAGGCGCTGCAGCAGTCGAACGCCCCGGCGAAGATCCAGATGGGTGTCAAGGTCACCGAGGGGCTGGGCGCGGGCGCCCGTGCCAGCGTGGGCGCGGCGGCCGCCGAGGAGAGCATCGAGCAGATCGTCGATCACCTCGCCGGCGCGCACATGTGCTTCATCACCGCGGGTATGGGCGGCGGCACCGGCACCGGGGCGGCCCCGATCATCGCCCAGGCCGCGCGCGAGCTTGGCGTGCTGACCGTGGGCGTGGTGACGAAGCCCTTCCAGTTCGAGGGCGGCAAGCGGATGAAGCAGGCCGATGCCGGTATCGAGGCCCTGCAGAAGGTCGTCGACACGCTCATCATCATTCCGAACCAGAACCTGTTTCGGCTGGCCAACGAGCACACGACCTTCACCGAGGCCTTCGCGCTCGCCGACGACGTGCTCTACCAGGGCGTCAAGGGCGTCACCGACCTGATGGTCAAGCCCGGCCTGATCAACCTCGACTTCGCCGACGTGCGCTCGGTGATGGACGAGATGGGCAAGGCGATGATGGGCACCGGCGAGGCCGAGGGCGATCACCGGGCGGTGCAGGCGGCCGAGAAGGCGATCGCCAACCCGCTGCTGGACGAGATCAGCCTCGAGGGCGCGAAAGGCGTGCTCATCAACATCACCGGCGGCTATGATCTGACGCTGTTCGAACTCGACGAGGCGGCGAACAAGATCCGCGAGAAGGTGGACCCGGACGCCAACATCATCGTGGGCTCCACGCTCGATACGGGCATGGAAGGCCGGATGCGCGTGTCGGTCGTGGCGACCGGCATCGACGCCGTGGCCCGCGCCGAGGGTGCGCCGCAGCCGCGCCGCGCCGGGGCCCATGCGGTCTCCGCCTCCCGGCCCGCGCCCGCGCCGTCGGCGCCCGAGCCGCGCTACGAGGCCGAGCCCGTTGCCGCCCGCCATGAGGCGCCGACGCTCTTCGACCGGGACGAGGAGGAGGCCCGGATCGAGGAAGAACTGGCCGAGAACATCTTCGAGGACGAGATGGAGGACGACGCCCTGCCGCCGCCCGCCTACCGCCCGCGCCCGGAACCCGAGGTCCATGCCGAGCCCGAGACCTTCGTGGCGCCGCGGTCCTCTGCCGGACAGCCGAGCCCGGAGACCATGTCCCGGCTTCAGGCCGCCGCGGCACGCAGCCCGGCCCAGACCGCACCGGCGCCCGCCGCCCATGCCGCGGAGGAGGAGCGGCCGCGGTTCGGTGTCGGCTCGCTGATCAACCGGATGAAGGGCCAGCAGGCCGAGGCCCCCGCCGCGCGCCGTCAGCCGCAGGTCACCTCGTTCCGCAAGGAGGCCGAGGATCCGCAGCACGATCCCGAGCAGGAGCGCATCGAGATCCCCGCCTTCCTGCGGCGCCAGGCCAACTGAGGCCCGTACGGCAGACGTATCGGGGAAGGGGTCGCTTTGGCGGCCCCTTTTTCTTTTTGGCCAAGGCCTTGGAACTCGGGCCGCGGCCACGGCCGTGATGTTGCAGACGGTTGCAAAGAGTGAGTTGAGGCCTTCGTCCGCCGCGATTACCTCGATTGCAACAAGAAGGACGACCTCGTGCAGACAACTCTCGCCAGACCCCTGACCCTGCGCGGCGCAGGCCTCCATTTCGGCCAGCCCGCGACGGTGACGGTCTGTCCTGCCCCGGCAGGGCAGGGGATCGTGTTCGAGCGGGTCGATCTGGGCCGCGCCCGCATCCCGGCGCTCTGGGACCGGGTCGAGCAGTCGCCCCTCATGACCCGCATCGTCGGCGAGGGCGGGGCCTCTGTCGCCACGATCGAGCATCTGATGGCGGCCCTGGCGGGATGCGGGATCCATGACGCGACGGTGCGGATCGATGCGCCCGAAGTGCCGATCCTCGACGGCTCCGCCGCGCCCTTCGTCGCCGCAATCCGGGACGCGGGCGTGATCCGCCGCCCCGGCGCGCTGACCGTCTGGCGCGTGCTGCGGCCGGTCGAGGTGACCCGGGGCGACGCCTCGGCGCGGCTCGAGCCTGCGGACTGCGCCGCCATCGACTTCGAGATCGACTTTCCGGATGCCGCCATCGGACGGCAGTCGAAGCGTCTGGTGCTGGGCCGCGATACCTTCGGGCGGGAACTCGCCGATGCGCGGACCTTCTGCCGCGAGGCGGATATCCTCGAGATGCGGGCCGCGGGCCGCGCTCTTGGCGGGACCTATGACAATGCGGTCGTGGTCGACGGCGCGCGGGTGCTGAGCCCGGGCGGCTGGCGTCGCCGGGATGAGGCGGTCCGGCACAAGATGCTCGACGCGCTGGGCGATCTCGCGCTGGCCGGGGCGCCGATCCTCGGGCGCTATACCGGCGTGCGGGCGGGCCATGCGCTGACCAACGCCCTGTTGCGCAAGCTTTTCGACACGCCGGGGGCGGTCGATCTGGTGGCCTGTCCGGCCAGCCTTCTGTCCGGGTTGCCCCATCTGTCCGCACCCGCGGCGGCGGTCCGGGCCGTGGCCTGATCTCCACCCCTTCGCGGGCTTCGGTCAAAAGGCGTTTTGCCCGGTAAACAGCTGTGCTAGACCGTCTCCAACCCGAACGGGGACACCATGCGCGATCATGGGCAGGAGCAGGGGATATCCGATGGCTGCAGGAGGGGCGAAGCGCGTTGCGGCGGTACTCGCGGCTTGCGGGCTTCTCGTGGGCTGTGGCGGAGGCGGATTCAGCCCCCGCGCCCCGGAGGTGCTCGAGGCCTATACCGCGCCGGAGATCTTCGAACGCGCGGAATTCGAGATGGCGCGCGACCGGTTCGACGATGCCGCCTTCTATTTCGGAGAGGTCGAACGGCTTTATCCCTATTCCGACTGGGGCCGCCGGGCCCTGATCATGCAGGCCGCGGCCTATCATCAGGACCGCGACTACGAGAATGCGCGCGCTGCGGCCCAGCGGTTCCTCGACTTCTTCCCGGCCGATCCCGATGCCGCTTATGCGCAGTACCTGCTGGCCCTGAGCTATTACGACCAGATCGACGAGGTCGGGCGGGACCAGGGGCTGACCTTCCAGGCTCTTCAGGCGCTGCGCGTGGTGATCGAGCAGTACCCCGACAGCCAGTATGCCGAGCCCGCGATCCTCAAGTTCGACCTCGCCTTCGACCACCTCGCCGCCAAGGAGATGGAGGTCGGGCGCTTCTACCTCGGCCGCCAGCACTATGCCGCGTCCGTGAACCGGTTCCGCGTCGTGGTGGAGGATTTCCAGACCACCTCCCATACCCCCGAGGCGCTGCACCGGCTGGTGGAGGCCTATCTGTCGCTCGGGCTGGTCGAGGAGGCGCAGACCGCGGGGGCGATCCTCGGCTACAATTTCCAGGCGACCGAGTGGTACGAGGCGAGCTTTGCCCTGCTGACCGGCCAGGGCCTCGAGATGCGGGCGATGGGCGACAACTGGCTCAACGCGATCTATCGCCAGGTGGTGCGCGGCGAATGGATCTGAGGGGCGGTGGGTTGAAAACCCACTCTACGGCGGATCATGCTCCGATCGCTTGAAATCCGCGACGTCCTGATCATCGACCGGCTGGCTCTCGAATTCCAGCCGGGTCTCAACGTGCTGACCGGAGAGACCGGCGCGGGCAAGTCGATCCTGCTCGATGCGCTGGGCTTCGTCCCGGGCTGGCGCGGGCGGGCGGATCTCGTGCGCGCGGGTGCGGACCAGGGCGAGGTGACGGCAAGTTTCGACCTGCCCGGGGACCACCCCTGCCGGGAGGTGCTGGAAGAGGCCGGGATCGGCGTGGAGGAGGACGAGCTTCTCCTGCGGCGGGTCACCACCACGGCGGGCCGCAAGACGGCCTGGGTCAACGGCAGCCGCGTGCCCGGGGAGGTGCTGCGCCGGCTCTCGGATCGGCTGGTGGAGCTGCACGGCCAGCATGACGACCGCGGCCTCCTCAATCCGCGCGGGCATCGCGCGCTGCTCGACGACTTCGCCGGGATCGACATCGCGCCCCTGCGGGCGGCCTGGCGGACGCGGCGCGAGGCCGCAGCGCGGCTCGACGCGGCGCGGCAGGCGGCCGAGGCCCTGCGTGAGGAGGAGGAGACCCTGCGCGCCTGGGTGGCTGAGCTCGAGGCGCTGGCCCCCGAGACGGGCGAGGAAGAGGCGCTGGACCGGCAGCGGCGGCTGATGAAGGACAGCCGCGGCCTGCAGGAGCGGCTTGCCGAGGCGGAGGCGGCGTTGTCGGAGGACGGGATCGAGCCCTTCCTCAACTCCGCCCGCCGCGCGCTGGAACGGGTGGCGGAGCGGGCGGAGGGGGCGCTCGACGCGGCGCTGGACGCGCTCGACCGGGCCTTCGACCGGCTGGGCGATGTGCAGGCCGAGGTGGCGCGGTAGCGCGAGGGGCTCGACTTCGATCCTTTCGCGCTGGAGCGCGTGGAGGACCGGCTGCATGCGCTGCGGGATCTGTCGCGCAAGCATGGTGTGCTGCCGGACGAGCTGCCGGCGCTGGCGGAGGAGCTGGCCGGGCGGCTGGCGACGCTGGATGCGTCCGAGGGCGATCTGAAGCGGCTGGCGGAGGAGGCGCAGGCGGCGGAGGCGGCGTATGAGGCGCTGGCCGGGGCGCTCTCCGGCGCGCGCGTCTCGGCGGCGGCGGCGCTTGAGCTTCGGATGGCGGAGGAACTGGCGCCGCTGAAGATGGAGCGCGCGGTGTTCACGGTGGAGGTGGCGCCGGGGGAGGCGGGGCCGGAGGGGCGCGACGCGGTGACCTTCCTGGTGGCGACCAATCCGGGGGCGCCGGCGGGGGCGCTGGGAAAGATCGCGTCGGGCGGCGAGCTGTCGCGGTTCCTGCTCGCGCTGAAGGTCTGCCTGACGAAGGGCGTGGACGGGATCACGATGATCTTCGACGAGATCGACCGCGGCGTCGGCGGGGCGACGGCGGCGGCGGTGGGGCGCAGGCTGGCGCGGCTGGCGGAGGCGGGGCAGGTGCTGGTGGTCACGCACTCGCCGCAGGTGGCGGCGCTGGGGCAGCATCACTGGCGGGTCGAGAAGCGGCAGGGCGCGACGGAGACGCTGACGAACGTCGCACCTCTGGATGCGGGGGCGCGGGTGGACGAGATCGCGCGGATGCTCTCGGGGGACACCCTGACCGAGGCGGCGCGCGAGGCCGCGCGGGCGCTGATGGCGGGCTGATCCGGGGAGCCGGGGCAGCGGTCCACGATGAGACCGCTTGCAGGTCTATGATATTGCTGGGGAAAAGGGTTAATGGGTTGGGGGCTCCGCATGGGGCTCCGCCCCATACCCCGGGATATTTTGGGCCAGAAAAATGGGGGGTGAAGCGCAGTTTGCAGAGTGTTCGGAGAGAACCGTCACGCCTGCTCTCAGAAGCAGCGAACGGCCCAAAGCGGACGGTAAGGTTGACGCCGCAGCTCAAATTTGCCTAGCTACGCCGAGGATGCTGAGGCAGGTCAATTTTGGGCTTGAGTGAACACCAATGATGCTTCGCGGCAAGGTTGACAATTGATGTCAATATGATTCAACTAACCAGCGGCTTTAGGTACGCCTTCGAAGCGCGCTTGGCTAAAAGCGCCAAGTTTATCGATGTTGCTCGGGTAGTTTGCAAACGTCATACTAGGAGGTGTCGATGAAAATAGAAATCGTGATTGCTTGTGCCGCATTCTTCGGGCTCGTGTTTGCGAGCAATGCTTCGGCCGAAGATACTCCAGATATTCTACGGGGTCCGGATGATATTGCAGAATTGATCGACGTAGAGAGTACTTTGATTGGTGCTTGTGGAATTGGAAATGTGAGGGTCGTTCCGGACCTTTTAGGGCTTTCGCGTGCAGACGCCGAGCAGGCTCTTGAGCGCTGCGCGCTCCGCGTGATGGATAGCGAACAAAGGAGCGTTTTTTCTCATCAACCGATTGGTTCCGTGGGCCAGCAATATCCAGGCGGCGGCAATTTTGTGCGACGTGGGTCCATCGTAAGTCTAAGCTATTCGGCCGGACTCATCGCGCCCAACCTGTTGGGCCAAAATGAAGCCGATGTTTTGAGCTACCTTGGGGAGTTCGAAATACCGGTCAGACTCCAACATATTCCACATCCTGCGGCGCCCGGCGAGGTTGTGTCACAAAATCCATCCTCAGGCGAATCAATTAGATTTAGCTTAGGCTTTTCTTTGACCGTGTCAGAAGGTCCTTGGATTGAGCTTCCGAACCTTTCGGGTGTAGACTACTATGAAGCGACGCAAGTACTGGCTGGTCTAAATGTGAGCAGCGTCCACGCTGGCGGTTCATCATTGGATATCGGCGAGCGGAGAAACACTAATTGTGAAACAGAGGTTTGGTATCCGGTTATCGACCGAACTGAACCGCCAGCGGGAAGGAGGATCTTCCCGGCGGATACGGGGGAAAGTCCGATTCGCGTCTTTACTTCACGCTTCGTTGACGTTCGTCTGAACGAACCTCCCGCGGGGTACGAATGTCAATAATTGGTGCTAATGCACCTTTTTTCGTCTTGCCGAAATTTGCGCCACGTACGACGACCGTCCGCTCTCCGCCAATCCGTGAGCTTCCCCACACCTTGCCCACCCTCCACCACAAGCGTAACCCGGACCGCACCAGGTTGACCCAACCGGAATAACGGGGGCGGAGGTGCCCAAGACCCTGACGGAGCGGCTGGATGCGGCGCGGGGCTCGCTGGGGCGGGGGCTGGGGGATGTCGCGCGGCGGGGGCCTCCGGCGGTGGCGTTCTGGCTGGTGGCGCTGGGGATCGGGATCGCGGCGGGGGTCGCGGCGCTCCTGTTCCGGATGGGGATCGAGCGGCTGCAGGCGTGGATCTATGGCACGGACGACATCCTGACGCTGCACAGCTTTGCCGCTGGGCTCGACTGGTACTGGGTGCTGCTGGCGCCGGTGGCGGTGGGGCTTGCGGTGGGGCTGCTGCTGCACGGGTTCACCGATGACGGGCGGGTGCGCTCGGTCGCGGATGTGATCGAGGGGGCGGCGCTGACGGAAGGGCGGGTGGAGACGAAGCGGGGCCTCGTCTCGGCGCTGGCATCGCTGATCACGCTGTCCTCGGGGGGCTCGACGGGCCGCGAAGGACCGGTGGTGCATATCGCCGCCGTCCTCTCCACCTATGTCGCCCGCGCGCTGAAGGCGGACGGGGTGACGGGGCGGGACCTTCTGGGTTGTGCGGTGGCGGCTGCGGTCTCGGCGAGTTTCAACGCGCCCATCGCGGGGGCGCTGTTCGCCATGGAGGTGGTGCTGCGGCATTTCGCGATGCACACCTTCGCGCCCATCGTGATCGCCTCGGCGGCCGGCACCGTGATCAACCGGCTGGCCTATGGCGGCGTGACGGAGTTCACACTGCCCGCGCAGAACATCCTCGAGTTCTATGTGGAACTGCCCGCCTTCCTGATGCTGGGGCTGGTGTCGGGCGTGGTGGCGGCGGTGCTGATGCGCGCGATCTTCTGGACGGAGGACCTCGGAGACGCGGTGCAGGCGCGGGCGGGGCTGCCGCGCTGGGTCAGGCCCGCGGCGGCGGGGGCGCTCTTGGGCGCGCTCGCGATCCCGTTTCCCCATGTGATCGGGGTGGGCTACGAGACCACCTCGCTGGCGCTGACGGAGGGGCTGATGTTCCGCGAGGCGGTGGTGTTCTGCGCGGTGAAGGTGGCGGCGGTGGCGATCACCATGGGCGGGCGCATGGGGGGCGGGGTGTTCTCGCCCTCGCTGATGGTGGGGGCGCTGACGGGGCTGGCGTTCGGACTGCTGGCGACGGCGGTGTTTCCGGAGTTCTCGGGGGAGAGGACGCTCTATGCGCTGGCGGGCATGGGGGCGGTGGCGGCGGCGGTGCTGGGGGCGCCGATCTCCACCACGCTGATCGTGTTCGAGCTGACGGGGGACTGGCAGACGGGGCTCGCGGTGATGGTCTCGGTGTCGATCTAGACGGCGCTGGCGAGCCGGCTGGTGTCGCGGTCGTTCTTCCTGACGCAGCTGGAACGGCGGGGCGTGCGGCTGGCGGCGGGGCCGCAGGCCTATCTGCTGGGGACCTTCGAGGTGGAGAGCGTGATGCGGGCGGTGGGGGCGCCGCGGGCGGCGCCGGAGGAGGCCTGCTGGGCGATGATCGGGGAGGGGATGTATCTGGACCGGAGCGCCACGCTGGAGCAGGCGATGCCGATCTTCGAGAAGACGGGCGCGGTGTTCCTGCCGGTGGTGCGGCTGGCCTCAGGGGAGGCGCCGCCGGAGCTGCGGGGGGCGCTCTTCCAGGTGGATGCGCTGAGGGCTTACAACCGCGCGCTGGCGGCGACGGCGGCGGAGGAGCATTCGTGAGGGGCGCGCGCCCGCAGCGGCGCGCGCCGATCCGTGCGGAGGTGCGGGTCGTGCGGTGCAGTGCGCATTGAAGGCGCACCCTGCGGGGGGCCCGGCGGTAAGGGGGGGAGGGTGCGCATTGAAGGCGCACCCTGCGGGGGTGCCCGGCGGTGAGGGGGGAGGGTGCGCTCTGAAGGCGCACCCTGCGCCAGGGTGGCGCGGTCAGACCTGCTCGACGGCCACGGTGGAGGTGTAGAAGGCGAGGTGGCCCGCGATCTCGGCCACGCCGTCCTTCGGCGCCTCGTAGGACCAGGCGGCGTCCTTGAGGGGGCCGGACTTGCCCTGAATGGTGAAATAGCGCGCCTCGCCCTTGTGGGGGCAGGTGGAGGATGTCTCGGACGGCTCGAGGAAGGCCATCGCGATGTCGTCGCGGGGGAAGTAGATGACGGGCGTGTAATCGCCTTCGGTCAGTTCGAGGGCGCGGTCGCTTTCGCCGATCACCGCACCTCCGGCCCTGACGACCCAGGTGCCCGCGGCGGGACGTATCTTGATGTGGTCGGCCATGAGCCTTCCCCCTTTTCTTCGGTTCGCATGGATCGGGCCCTGCAGTGCGGGCACCCTGAACGCGTTACGGTGACAGATCCGTGACAGGTCACACCCGAACGGCGGCGGCGCCGAGCGGGGCGCAGGTGGCCGTCAACCAGTCGCGGGCCCCGCCGTCGAGACGCGGGGCGATGCGGGCGACAGTATCCGCATGGTAGCTGTCTATCCAGTCCCTCTCTTCGGCCGAGAGCAGCGCGGTGTCGATCAGGCGGCGGTCGAGGGGAACCCAGGTCAGGGTCTCGAACGCGAGCATCTCGCGGAGGTCGCCGCCGGGCAGGGGCGGGGCCTCGTGCACCGCGATCAGGTTCTCGATGCGGATGCCGAAGGCGCCTTCGCGGTAGTAGCCGGGCTCGTTCGACAGGATCATGCCCGGCTCGAGCGGCACCATGGAGCGGCGGGACAGGCCCTGCGGGCCCTCGTGGACCGACAGATAGGCGCCGACGCCGTGGCCCGTGCCGTGGTCGTAGTCGCGGCCCCGCATCCAGAGCGCCACCCGCGCCAGCGCGTCGAGATCGCGGCCCGCGACGCCCCGGGGGAAGCGGGCGCGGGAGATCGCGATCATGCCCTTGAGGACGAGGGTGTAGCAGGTCCGCTCCTCCTCGCCCGGCGGGCCGATGGCGATGGTGCGGGTGATGTCGGTGGTGCCGTCCATGTACTGCCCGCCCGAATCCACCAGCAGCAGCTCGCCCGGGCGGACGGCGCGGTTGGTGGCCTCGGTGACGCGGTAATGGACGATGGCGCCATGTTCGCCCGCGCCCGCGATGGTGTCGAAGCTGATGTCGCGGAGCGCGCCCGTGTCGCGGCGGAAACCCTCGAGGGCGCGCACCACGTCGATCTCGGTCAGGGCGCCCTTGGGCGCGGTCTCGTCGAGCCAGTGCAGGAAGCGGGCCATGGCGGCGCCGTCGCGGAGCTGCGCCTCGCGGGCGCCCGCGATCTCGGCGGGGGTCTTGCGGGCGCGGGGCAGGGCGCAGGGATCGTCGTCCTCGGCGATGGCGATGCCGGCCTCTGTCAGCCGGTCGGCGAGGGCCTGGGGTGCCGTGGCGGGGGCGAGGCGGACGGGGCCGCCCTGGCCCGCGAGATCGTCGAGGAACGCCGCCTTGGGCCGGATCGTCACGTCCGCGCCGAGGTGGTCGCGCACCGCGTCGGCCTGACCTTCGGCGCAATGGAGCATGGCGCTGCCGTCGGCGCGGAGGATGGCGAAGCAGAGCGCCACGGGATTGCGGGGGATGTCGCTGCCGCGGATGTTGAAGAGCCAGGCGATCCCGTCGGGCTGGGTCAGGGCCGCCGCCGCGTGGCCGGCCTTTTCCAGCGTCTCGCCGAGGCGGGCGCGTTTCGAGGCGGAGGTCTCTCCGGCCATGGCGTCGGGGTAGGCGGTGATGGGTTCGGCGGGCGGGGCCGGGCGGTCATCCCGGAGCCGGTCCACGGGGTTGGCGATGGGGCGCAGGTCCATGCCTTTCGCGCCGAGGTCCTTGCGCAGGGCCGCGACCTCCTTGAGCGTGTGCAGCCAGGGGTCGAAGCCCAGAACGGCACCCGCCGCCAGCCGCTCGGCGAGCCAGTCGGCGAGCTTCGTCTCGGGCCAGTGCACGGGGGTGAAGGCCGTGACATCGGTCTCGGAGCGGACCTGCACACGGTATCGGCCATCGACGAAGACTCCGGCCTCGGTCGCGGTGACGGCGCAGAAGCCCGCCGAGCCGGTGAATCCCGTGAGCCATGACAGCCGCGCGTCGCAGGGGGCGACGTATTCGCCCTGATGCGCATCCGAGCGCGGGACGAGCACGGCGTCGAGGCCCTCAGCCGCCATCAGCGCCCGCAGGGCGGCAAGGCGCGGGGGGCCCTGGTCGGGCGATGCGGTGGTCTCGAAGCTCTGGAACAAGGGTGGCCTGCCTTTCCTGTCGCCCGCCTGACCTAGCCGACGACGGACGCGGCGCCACCCTCTGCCTCCCGGGCCAGGAAGTCCAGAAACAGGGGCAGAAAGACCTCCCAGGAGGGATGGCCGGGCAGGGGAACGTGGTTCGCCGTCTCCAGCAGCACGAGTTCCGCATCCGGGATGCCCGTGGCCAGCTTGTGGGCCTCGGACAGCGGGTGGACGCGGTCGTGGCGGGAGTGGACGACGAGGGTGGGGCAGCGCAGGAGCGGAAGGAGATCGAGGATCGAGCCCTCCGCGAGCATCTTGCGGAGCTGCGTCTCGCCGTCGGGTGTCGTGGACGCATGCGCGATCCGGGCGTGCAGGTCGATCTGCTCCAGCGGGCATTCGGGCATGTAGGCCAGGAGATGCGCCGCGGCATAGGGGCTCTTCGGGTTCGACCAGCTCTCCGCGACCATGGCGGACAGCACGGCGGGCGGCGGGTCGGGGCGGCGGTGGATGCCCTCGGCATAGCCGCCGACGATCACCATGCGGCTCACGCGCCCGGGGTAGCGGGCGGCAAAGGTGACGGCGGGCATGGTCCCGCCCGAGATCCCGTAGACCGCGAAGCGCTCCAGACCTGCGGCGTCGGCGACGGCCAGCGCGTCCTCGGCCATGCGCCCGAAATCGGGTTCTGGCAGACCGAGGCCGGACCGGCCGATCCCGGCGGCGTTGAAGCGCACGAGCGTGTGATGCGCCCCGATCGCCTCCAGCGACTTGCGGTCGGGGTCGTGCTGCCATTCGAGTTCGAGGTCGGTGCCCATCCAGTCGAATCGCAGGACCGGCGGGCCGCTGCCCGTCTGCGCCCAGGCGAGGGTCCGCCCCCGGGGGCTCCGGGCGAAACGCAGGCGCTGCGTCGAGGAGCCTGCGTGGGGCGCAGGGGCATCGGGCCGGACGGGGACGGCCATCTGCAGGCCGCGGCGGGCCACGGTCCGGATCACCGCCTGCCGCTTGCCGTCGTCCCCGACGGCCCGGCGGGCGGCAGCGATGCGGGCGGAAATGGCGCTCTCGGAGACGATGCGACCGAGCCAGACCATCGCCACCAGCTCGTCCCGGGTCACGAGGCGGTCGGGGTTCTCCGCCAGAAGCCGCAGAAGGTCGAAGACCTGCGGCTCGACCTCCACGGGGGCGCCGTCCCGGGTCAGGAGGTGCCGGTCCGTGTCGAGGACGCAGTCTGCGAAAGAGAGGCGCATGGCTCCATTAGCGTCGGGCGGTGCCCGTGAGGCAAGGGCGCAGGCGAAAAGGCAGGGGTTCGGCAGGAAAAGGACAGGATGGCGGTCAAGCGGACAAAGGCGGGACGGGGCAGGGTCGGGGGACAAACCCCGAGGAGGCCGCCATGATATCCCGCTCCCCCTTTTCCGACGACGGTTCGATGCATCACCGGATGCCCCTCGCGCCGCAGCCCTGTCCGCTGACCCTCGCCCATGAGGCGCGGGAGAGGGCGCGGGCGCGGGCGCGCCGGAGTGCCCTGGTCGCGGCGGCATGGGCCGCCGTGTCACGCGTGGCGGGGCGGACTGCCTCCCGACTCCCGGTCCCGTCCCGGTTCCGGAGCCGCGCCTGACGGCTCAGGCGACCTTGCGGATGCCGAGGACGCGGGCGCGTTTGCGGGGGTCCTTGTCGAAGAGGGCGGCGAGCTGTTCGGTCATGGCGCCGGCGAGCTGTTCGACATCGGTGATCGTCACCGCGCGCTGGTAGTAGCGGGTGACGTCGTGGCCGATGCCCACGGCGATGAGTTCCACCGCGCGGCGGCGCTCGACCATGGCGATCACGTCGCGCAGGTGCTTTTCCAGGTAATTGGCCGGGTTCACCGACAGGGTCGAATCGTCGACCGGCGCGCCGTCGGAGATGACCATCAGCACCTTGCGCTGTTCGGGGCGCACGAGGAGGCGGCGGTGGGCCCATTCCAGCGCCTCGCCGTCGATGTTCTCCTTCAGGAGGCCTTCCTTCATCATCAGGCCGAGGTTCTCGCGGCAGCGGCGCCAGGGCGCGTCGGCGGATTTGTAGATGATGTGGCGCAGGTCGTTGAGCCGGCCGGGTGCGGCGGGGCGGTCGGCGGCGAGCCAGGCCTCGCGGGCCTTGCCGCCCTTCCAGGCGCGGGTGGTGAAGCCGAGGATCTCCACCTTCACGTCGCAGCGTTCGAGCGTGCGCGCCAGCACGTCGGCGCAGATCGCGGCGATGGAGATGGGGCGGCCGCGCATGGAGCCCGAGTTGTCCAGCAGCAGCGTCACCACGGTGTCGCGGAACTCCATGTCCTTTTCGACCTTGAAGCTGAGCGGCGTCGTGGGGTTGGCCACCACGCGGGCGAGGCGGCCGGCGTCGAGGATGCCTTCCTCGCGGTCGAATTCCCAGCTTCGGGATTGCTTGGCCTGAAGCCGGCGCTGGAGCTTGTTCGCCAGACGGCCCACGGCGCCCTTCAGCGGCTCGAGCTGCTGGTCGAGATAGGCGCGCAGGCGTTCGAGCTCCACCGGCTCGGCCAGATCCTCGGCGCCGATTTCCTCGTCATGGGTGTCGGAGAAGACGGTGTAGTTGGGATCGGCCTCGGAATGGGGCGGCGGCGGCGGGGGCTCAACGGGCGCCTCGCCGTCGGGCATCTCGGTTTCCTCGGCGAACTCGGCGTCGGCCATGTCGTCGAGGTTGACCTGGGCCTGGGACTGGTCCTGCTCCTGGGCGCTCTCGGGGGAGGCGTCCATGTCCTCGCTTTCGTCGCCGTCGTCTTCGCTGGCGTCGTCGGGGCTGTCGTCCTCGTCCGAGCTTTCGGCGGTCTCGTCCTCGTCCTCGTCGGGCAGGTCGGGGTCGTCGCCGAGCTGGTCGCCGTAGCCCATGTCCTCGATCAGCTTGCGCGCCATGCGGGCGAAGGCCTGCTGGTCGTTGAGGCAGGCATCAAGGGAGCCGAGCGTCTCGCCGCAGCTTTCCTCGATGAAGCCGCGCCAGAGCTCCATCACGTTCGACGCGCCCTCGGGCAGGTCGCGGCCGGTGGCGAGGTGGCGGATGAGATAGCCCGCGGCGGCGGCGAGCGGCGCCTCGCCCTTGTCGCGGATCTGGGCATAGCCCTTGCGGCGGGCCTCGGCGCCGATGCGGGCGTCGATATTGCCGGCCGTGCCGGGCATGCGTTCGGCGCCCACGGCCTCGACCCGGGCGCTCTCCATCGCCTCGTAGAGATCGCGGGCGAGCTGGCCCTCGGGCATGTAGCGCGCGGCGACGCGGGGGTCGTGGTAGCGGTGGCGCAGCGCGTAGCCGTCCGCCGTGCCGCGCGCGAGAAGCACCTCCTCGCGGGTCAGGCGGCGGCTGACCTGGGGCAGGCGCAACCCGTCGGAGGACTGGCCGGGCGGGTCGACCGAATAGGTGACGCCGAGGTCCGGGTCGTCGGCCAGCACGCGGGTCGCCTCGGCGAGGGCCTTCTTGAACGGTTCGGCGGGGTTGTCGGCGGGTTTGCTCATGGCTCAGACATCGGTCAAGGCGGGGCCGTTGGCAAGGGCCGGGCGCGCTTGTCGCGCAGGCGGCGCGTCGGTAGCCTGCGGCCCATGCCGATCCTTCATTACCGCGCGGGCGACGCGCTGATCCATTACGGTCGAACCGGGCCCGACGGCCCGCCGCTCCTGTGCCTGCCGGGGCTGGGCACGCGGTCGGCCTACCTGGCGGGGCTGGCGGGGCGGCTGGGGCGGGGGCTGGTGCTGCCGGATTTCCCGGGAACGGGGCAGAGCGAACCGCTCAGGGGCCTGCGGCATGATCCTGCGACGCTCGCGGATGTGGTCATCGCGCTGATCGAGGAGATCGGGGCGGGGCCGCTCGACATCTTCGGTCACAGCCTTGGCGGGACGGTGGCCTGTGTCGTGGCGGCCCGGCGGCCCGATCTGGTGGGCGCGCTGATCGTGGGCGAGGGGAATTTCGCGCCCGGGGGCGGGGCGGCCTCTTCGGCCATCGCGGCGCAGGATGTGGAGGATTTCGTGGCGCGGGGCTTTGCCGCGCGGCAGGCGAAGCTGCGCGAGAAGGCGCTGGAGGGCGACGGGCTTGCGGCGGCGATCCATGCCGCCTGCCGGGGCGACGATCCGCGCGCGCTGCACGAGATGGCGGTGGGGCTGGTGGACCTTCAGCCGGGGGTGAGGGAGGCGTTTCTCGCCCATCCGGGGCGGCGGGTCTTCGTCTATGGCGCGCGGACCTTTCCCGGCGATGATCCGGGCCGGGTCACGCCCGATGCACCCGCACCGGCGCCGCTCCGGGCGGCGGGCGTCGCGATCGAGGTGGTGCCGGGGGCGGGGCACCTGATGCCGCTGGAGGCGCCCGCCGCGACGGCGGAGGCCCTCGCGCGGCATCTGTGAGATCAGAAGAGCAGCAGTCCGGTGCAGGGGGCAAGGAGCCTCTCGGCGCGGGTCGCCGCCCAGCTCCTGTCGGCGGGATCAGCCCCGAAGGCGGCGCGGGAGAGGAGGGCGGCGAAGCTGGCCTTGGCCTCGATGCGCAGGGCCAGCGCCTCGGTCTCGCGGTCGGTCGGGGTCACCAGTTCGAGGATGTCGAGCGTGGTCTCGCGGTGGGCCTCGGTGTCGGCGGACGGTTCGGACAGGAGCCAGTGATGTTCGACCTGGGCCGAGAGGCGGCCGGCGCAGGTGGCGAATGTGCGCAGGCGGTCCTCTGCCCTGTCCGGCGCCGCGGTGGCGGCGAGGGGCAGAAGGGCCACGAGGGCGAGAAGGCGGCAAGGCTTTCCCATACGGAGAGAGAATAAGGAGGTTCGGTAGTCGTTCCGCCTGAATTTTGTGCGGTTTGAAAACTTTCGCCACCGAGTGTGGGATGTTGCGCACAGCAGAACGCCCGGAGCAGCGGGGCGCACCGGGCGTCATGGCCGGTCAGGTCCGGGCGAAGGGCCCGGCGGTCAGCCGAGGCTGGTGGAGGCGGCGCTCTCGGGGAGTTCCTCGTCGAAGCAGCGCTGGTAGAACTCCGCCACGGTCTGACGCTCGAGCTCGTCGCACTTGTTGAGGAACGACAGCCGGAAAGCGTAGCCCACATCCTTGAAGATGCGCGCGTTTTCGGCCCAGGCGATCACCGTCCGGGGCGACATGACGGTGGAAAGATCGCCGTTCATGAAGGCGGTCCGGGTCAGATCGGCCACGGTGACCATGCGGCCGACGGTCCTGCGGCCCTCGGCGCTGTTGTAGTGCGGCGCCTTGGCGAGCACGATCGCGGCCACGGCATCGTGGCTGAGGTAGTTCAGCGTGGCGACCATGGACCAGCGGTCCATCTGTGCCTGGTTGATCTGCTGGACGCCGTGATACAGCCCGGTCGTGTCGCCCAGACCCACGGTGTTGGCCGTGGCGAAGAGGCGGAAGGACGGGTGGGGCGTGATGATCTCGTTCTGGTCCATCAGCGTCAGCTTGCCGTCATGTTCGAGCACGCGCTGGATCACGAACATGACATCGGCGCGGCCCGCGTCGTATTCGTCGAACACGATGGCGACGGGATTGCGCAGGGCCCAGGGCAGGATGCCCTCGTGGAATTCGGTGACCTGCTTGCCGTCGCGCAGCTTGATCGCATCCTTGCCGATGAGGTCGATCCGGGAGATGTGGCTGTCGAGGTTCACCCGCACGCAGGGCCAGTTCAGCCGGGCCGCGATCTGCTCGATATGGGTCGACTTGCCGGTGCCGTGATAGCCCTGGATCATCACCCGGCGGTTGTAGCCGAAGCCTGCGAGGATCGCCATGGTCGTGTCGCGGTCGAACTTGTAGGTGCTGTCGATCTCGGGCACGCGCTCGCCGCGTTCGGCGAAGCCCTTGACGTGCATGTCGCTGTCGATGCCGAAGACATCGCGAACAGACACGTCCTCCGTGGGTTTGGCGTTTCCGTCGATCATGCCGTCGGCCATCGGTCTGACTCTCCATCAGGGCGCGCTTTTCCGGGTCGGGATGCAACATATCTCCCCTGCCCGCAAGGGGAAGGCCGCGACGGCGCGCAGAGAGGATTGGTGCGGCCGGCGACCCGATGGGACGTTCGGGCGGAAGCTGTCTCGACCCCGCGGCCAATGATCCGGAATTGCCCCGATCTCGCCACGTTTCCGCCAAGATCGGGCAGCACCCGCAGCCTGATGAGACGGAAGATGGACGGGCCATGGGCAGGATAGCCGATTGGCTGACAGCGGAGAGCCGGGGCGAACGCGCGCGCGTGCTCGCCGGCCTTGTCGTCGCCGCGGGTAGCGCGATCCTGTGCCGCATTGCCGTGGGACGCTTGGAAAATGGGCCGATCCTGCCCGTGGTTGCGCCCGGCTGGTACGACCTCTGGATCCTCGCAGCGGGAGTCGTCGGGGGCCTCGGAGGATTCTACCTGGTGCGGGAGAGCCTGGGGCAGCCGGGGCCGGCCAGCTGGCCGCGCGCGTTCTTCGCGGCGCTGGCGCTCGGTTTTGCCGGGTCGGTCATCGCCGGGACGCTGGTGCTGCCGATCTACGGCACGATGTTCGGGCCGCTGGTGCTGGCGGTGACCCTGATCGACCTGCCGCTGCTGGCCGTCGCCTGGGGCGGCAGCCTCTACGGCGTCCATGTGCTGATGCGGCGCTGGCGCGCGGAGCGGGACTCGATCTTCGTGCCGCTCCCGGTGGTGCGCCGCGGCGGAGCGCGACGGTTGAGGGGGTGAGACGTCCGGTCGGCCGGGGCCGGGTGCCGGCGAGCGGGGCCGTGGCCCCGCCCGCGCCCGTGGCTCAGTCCTTGAAGGAGCGCGAGGACTTGATCTGGTCCCAGGCCCAGACGACCTCGGTCAGCTGGTCCTCGTGGCTGCGGTCGCCGCCGTTCATGTCGGGATGCAGCACCTTGATCAGCGCCTTGTAGGCCTTGCGGATCTCGGTCTTGGTCCAGTTGTCCTTGGCGTCGAGGATCTCGATCGCGCGGCGCTCGGTGGGCTGGAGGCGGCGGCTTCCGCTGCGGGCGGTGCCGGGGTTGCGGGTGGCGTTGTCGCCGAGCACCGCATGGGGGTCCTCGATCCCGAGCCGCGCCCAGGCGCGTTCCTCCACGGATTTCCGGAAGGGTTTCGTCTCCCTCTCCCAGACCCGGTCCCGCTCGACCTGGTCGAGATAGTCCTGTTCCGAGCCGGTCTCGAAGTAGTTCCACTTGAGGTTGTACTCGCGCACGTGCTCCTTGCAGAACCAGTAGTAATCGTCGGTGGTGTCCGGGCTTTTCGGGGCGCGATACTTGCCCGCCTCGTCGCAGCCGTCATGGTCGCAGACCCGCTGGCTGGTCTCGAACGCCCCCGACATGCCGCGCCGGCCGCGCGGGTTCTTTTTCTTGGAAGCCGAGACGGAGAGGTCGAATCCGAAAGGATCTGGCTTTGGCATGTCGGCTCCTTGTCGTGTAGGGCCGCCGGAGTTTAGACCATGGCGCGGCACATGTAAGGGGGCAGGGGGCGGAAAAATGGGGATAGAAGCGGAAATCCGTGAGCGGCTGGAGGCGGCCTTCTCGCCGGAGCGGCTCCATGTGACCAACGAAAGCGGGAAACATGCGGGACATGCCGGCGACCACGGATCGGGGGAGAGTCACTGGCATGTGGAAATCGAGGCGGCGGCCTTCAAGGACATGGGCCGGGTGCAGCGGCACCGGGCGGTGCATGCAGCACTTGGCGACGTGATGGAGCGGATTCACGCGCTGGCGCTGGATGTGAGGTAAGGGGCGTCCACATGTGGACGCCCTTGCAAGTAATTGATTTTTCAGAGGGACCGGGCCGGGCGCGGCGGGGCGTTAACCTTATGCCGCGCCTGTCCCGCCGGTCAGCAGACCGTGCAGCCTGCGGCTGGGCTCGGCGCGACGAGGGGCACGTGGCCTTTGCCCGCGACCTCGATCATGCCGCCCGCCACGTCGATGACCGGGCGGCCGAGTGCCGCGGAGAGGGCCTCGGCGGCGCGGTAGGAGCGGTTGCCGGAGCGGCAGATCAGGTAGATGTCATCGCCCGCCGCGAGTTCGGCGGCGAAGGCGCGGGCGAAGCTTTCGGGATCGCGCCAGGAATGAAGCTGCACGCCGGGCAGGACGCCGGTCTCGCGCCATTCGTCGGGCTCGCGGATGTCCACGACAAGCCGGCCCGGCGCGGTGGCGAGGGCCGAAGGCGCGACGCTGACCGTTTGCGCCCCGGTCTGTGCGAGGGAGACGCTCGGCAGGATCGCCGCGCCGGAGGTGGCGAGGGCGAGGAGGGCGGCGGGCAGGAAACGGGTCATCACGAACTTTCTGGTCAGGAGCGGATCGGGCGGCAGCGGCGCAGCCTTGGTGTGACGGTGGCGGAAATAACTTAGGGCATGGAGCCTGCGGTCGCCATGCCCGGAGCCGGGCTCTGCTGTCACACCTGAGGTCGCAGTGGTGCTGACCGTCCCCCGATCACTCCGCCGGGTGGCGGCGGGCGCGGGCGGCGTCGATCTGGCGGGCGCTGTGGCGGAACCAGAGGGCGCCACCGACGCCGAGGGCGAAGACGAGGATCGGGAAGGCGATTTCAAAGCTCGTCATTCCGGCGCTCCTTTCGCAGTTGGCCCAGAACATAATGCGCGAGGCCGTGCATTGCCAGTCCCATGACACCCCAGAGCCATGCGAGCCGGGTGACCCCGGTTGCGTCGATCAGGGGCCGCACAAGGGCGTAGGCGATCAATCCGATCGCCAATGTATTCAGGAACCCGGCGAGCAGCTTGATCCGCTCGTTGCGGATCAGCAGCGCGTCCGGCTCCAGCAGGTCGCGCGTCACAGCCCCAGCTTCGCCGCCACCAGGTCGTTCACCGCCTTGGGGTTGGCCTTGCCGCCGGTGGCCTTCATCACCTGGCCCA
>Ga0076930_100539_pt1 | contig 33897 bp, 32 predicted proteins | sample HotLakConsoUCCRE_FD_71149 | JGI IMG/M metagenome (GOLD analysis project Ga0076930, IMG submission 71149) | Hypersaline microbial mat communities from Hot Lake, Washington, USA - Hot Lake Consortium UCC-RE (version 3) (version 3) ...
AGCCAGGACGACATCATCGTCGTTCCGATCACCGGAGACGAGGCGCAGGGCATTCTCGACGAATACACCTTTTTCGCCGAGAACGTGGTGCCCGCCGGCACCTATGAGGGCGTGGACGAGGATGTCACGACCCTCTCGGTGGGCGCCCAGTGGGTCACGAGCGCGGACCTGCCGGAGCAGCTGATCTACGACATCACCGCCGCTCTCTGGAACGACGGCACCCGCAGCCTGCTCGACTCCGGCCACCAGAAGGGGGCGGAGATCACCGCCGAAACGGCGCTGGACGGGATCGGCATTCCGCTGCACCCGGGCGCGGAACGCTTCTACCGCGAGGCCGGTCTCCTCGACGAGTGAGGCGAGGGGCCCGGCGTCACGCGCCGGGCCTTTCCCCCTGATCCGCGTCGGTCCGTGACCGGCCGACCTGACAACCTGACGACCCGATGAGGAAACACCGATGAGCCAGCGCAGCGAGAGCCTGACCCAAGCGGAAATGAAGGCCCTCGAGGAGGAGTTCGACGCAGAAGTCAGGTTCCGCCCGCTGCCGCGGTTGCTGGGATGGGTCGTCGCGGGCACGCTTTTTGCGCTGGCCTGCTATCACTACTACACGGCGGGCTACGGCATCCCGCGCGCCACGACCCATCGCGGCGTGCACATGGGCGTCACGCTGGCGCTGGTGTTCTTCTCCTTCATGGCCTTCGGGCGCCCGCGGCCCGCACGCCCGGGGCTGATGGCGCCTTTCGGCCTGCCGCTCTTCGACTGGGTTCTGGCCATCGCGGCCCTGGTCTCGGCCCTCTACGTGCCGTGGATCTTCAACGATCTGGCGTTCCGGGTCGGCGATCCGAAGCCCATCGACGTGCTGATGGGCACGATCCTGATCGTGACCCTGCTCGAGGCGACGCGCCGGGCCATGGGCTGGCCCTTGCCGGTCATCGCGATCCTCTTCATCGCCTATGCCTATTTCGGGCAGAGCATGCCCGGCGTCCTGACCCATCCGGGCTCGGACTGGTCGGGAATCGTCAACCACCTCTACCTTACGAGTCAGGGCATCTACGGCACGGCGCTCGGCGTGATCTCCACCTATGTGTTCCACTTTGTGCTGTTCGGCGTGATGGCCACGCGGATCGGCCTCGGGCAGCTCTTCATCGACCTCGCCTCTTCGCTGGCAGGGCGGTTCGCAGGCGGGCCGGCCAAGGTTTCGGTCCTGTCCTCCGCGATGCTGGGATCCATTTCCGGTTCCTCCATCGCCAACACGGTGACGACCGGCTCGCTCACGATCCCGGCCATGATCCGCATCGGCTATCCCCGCCACTTCGCCGCGGCGGTGGAGGCGGCAAGCTCCACCGGGGGGCAGATCACGCCGCCCGTGATGGGCGCGGTCGCCTTCCTGATGATCGAGTATCTGGGCGTTCCGCTGACGACGATCCTGACCGCCGCCCTCGTGCCCGCATTCATGCATTTCTTCGGCGTGCTGGTGCAGGTCCACCTGGAGGCCCGCCGCCGCGGGTTGCGCGGCCTGACGAAGGACGAGTTGCCGGTCGCCTGGACGGTGTTCAAGGCCGGCTGGCTGACGACGCTTCCGCTGTTCGTGCTGATCGCGATCCTGTTGTCCGGCAAGACGCCCTATCTCGCCGCCTTCTGGGGCATTTCCTCCTGCATCGCAGTGCTGGCGATCCAGACGATCGTGAAGCACGGGACGGACCTCCGCGCCGCCGCGACCGATTTCGTGAGCGGCCTCTGGGATGCCTTCGTGCTGGGGGCGAAATACTCGCTCTCGGTGACGGCGGCGGCGGCGCTGGTGGGCGTCGTCATCGGGGTCGTCACCCTCACCGGCGTCGGCTTCAAGATCGCCTACATGGTGACCTCCGTCGCGGCCGGCTGGGCCGAGTCGATCTCGGCGGGCCTGTCCTTCCTGCCCTTCGACATGATGTCAGTGCCCTCGCTGACGCTGCTGTTCACGCTGATCATGACCGCGATCGTCTGCGTGCTCATGGGCTGCGGCATCCCGACCACGGCGAACTACCTCATCATGATCGCGGTGGCGGCGCCGATCCTCGGCCTCCTCGGGGTGGAGCCGATCGTCGCGCATTTCTTCGTCTTCTACTTCGGCGTGCTGGCCGACATCACGCCCCCCGTGGCGCTGGCGGCCTATGCGGCGGCGGGCATCGCCGATGCGAACGCCTTCAAGACCGGCAACACGGCCTTCCGGCTCGGCATGGGCAAGGCGCTGGTGCCCTTCGTCTTCGTCTTCTCCCCGTCCATGCTTCTGGTGGTGGAGGGATTCACATGGTCGGAGTTCTTCCTTGCGACCTTCGGCGCGATGGCCGGCATCTGGATGCTGTCCTCGGTCTTCGCGGGCTGGCTTTTCGCGCCGCTCAGGGGCTACGAGAGGGTCCTGCTGACGATTTCGGCCCTGCTCCTCGTGGTGCCCAGCTTCTGGCCGACGATGATCGGCGTTCTGCTGGTGCTGCCCGCGCTGATCCGGCAGCTTCCGATGATCCGCGAGCCGGTCTCGACGCGCGAGTCGACGTAAGGGCAGCCGGCGGGCACGCCGGATGACGTTGCCGCCCCTCCCCCAACGAGACTTGCACACCGGTCGATACTGCACCTTCATCCTGTGGTCGTTCCGCCGGGATGACGCTGGAGGGAGGGTGTCATGGGGGGACTTCTGGAATATGCATCCTTTGCACCACACGGCTATTGCCTGTTGTGGAATCCATGGCTCATCACCACGCATGTGGTGGCGGACCTTCTGATTTCACTGTCATATTTTGCCATACCCTTCGCGCTTGCCCTGTTCCTCCGGCGACGTCCCGAGGTGCGCTACCGCGGGGCTTCTGGCGCTCTTCGCGGCCTTCATCCTGCTGTGCGGCCTCACGCATCTGCTGTCGCTCGCGACGCTCTGGATCCCCGTCTACGCCGCCGAGGGAGCACTGAAGCTGGTCACCGGAATTGTCTCGGCGACGACCGCCGTGGTCCTCTTCCGCCTCGTGCCGCGCCTCGTCGCGATTCCGAGCCCGCATCAGCTCGAGGAGGCGAACGCCCGGCTGCGCGCGGAAATCCGCGCCCACGAGGCCACGCTCGCACAGCTGAGGGAGGCGCGGCACACCCTCGAAAGCAAGGTCGAGGAGCGCACGCAGTCCCTCACGGCGGCGACCGCACGACTCTCGGTGCTGTCGCGCGAGGCGGTGCATCGCAGCCGCAACCTGCTGACGGTGGTGGCGTCCATCGCGCGGCAGACGGCGCGGGCCGCGCCCGACATGGAGGCGTTTCTCGAGAGTCTGCTGGGCCGGATCGACGCCCTCGGCAACGCGACCGCCGCCCTTCTGGAAACCAGCGCCTCTTCCGGCCTGACGATCAGGCAGCTGGCGGAACGGCAGCTCCGGCCCGTGATCCTCACCTTCGGGGAGCGGTTGGGGATGGAGGGACCCGGGACAGAGGTGAACCCTCAGGCGGCGCAGCAGATTTCGCTCGTCCTGCACGAGCTGGCCACGAACTCGCAGAAGCACGGCGTGCTCGCCCTGCCGGAGGGCGACGTGCGGATCACATGGGCCGTCGAGAGCGGGGCGCATGAGCCCATGTTCGTGCTCGATTGGGTTGAACAGGGTGGACGGACGCGGAACACTCCGCTGCCGGACGGGGCCATGGGCGGCGGCTTCGGCAGTACGCTCCTCTTGCGGATCGCGCCCGCGACGCTGGGCGGCAAGGCCGAGGCGAACCTGACGGAGGGGTTCCGCTACCGCCTGTCGGTGCCGGTGGCGCGCCTCCGGCCGCGGCTGGGGGCCGACCTTGGGGAGGAGCTTGCCAAGAAGATGGTGGACGAGGCATGGGGCGCCTCTCCCGCCTGACCACGCTCCGCCTTAGGCTCTCCCCAAGCACAGCTTAAGGAGAGCATGGTTTGGAGTGGCCCGCGCCGCGGCTAGGGTTTCCCCGACAGTCGGGGAGACGGTGGATGGGCAGCGACACGATCGACACCGTGGTGATCGGCGGCGGGCAGGCGGGACTTGCGATGAGCGGGCATCTGAGCGACCGCGGCATCGAGCATGTCGTGCTGGAGCGCCACCGGATCGCCGAGCGCTGGCGGTCGGAGCGGTGGGATTCGCTGGTGGCGAACGGGCCGGCCTGGCACGACCGCTTTCCCGATCTCGCCTTCGAGGGGATGGACCCGGACGGGTTCGCCTCGAAGGACCGCATCGTTGCCTATCTCGAGGCCTATGCCCTCCAGATCGACGCCCCCCTGCGCTGCGGCGTGGAGGTTACCGAAGTCACCCCGCTCGCGGGCCGGCCCGGGTTCCGGATCGAAACCTCCGGCGGGGTCATCGAGGCGCGCAACGTCGTCTCGGCCACGGGGCCGTTCCAGAAGCCGCTGATCCCGGATGTCGTGCCGCAGACGGGCGGGCTTCTGCAGATCCATTCCACCGCCTATCGCAACCCCGATGCGCTGCCCGAGGGCGGCGTTCTGGTGGTCGGCGCGGGATCGTCCGGGTCGCAGATCGCGGACGAGCTGAACCGGGCGGGGCGCGAGGTCTTTCTGTCGGTCGGGCCCCATGACCGGCCACCGCGGCGCTATCGCGGCAAGGATTTCGTCTGGTGGCTGGGCGTTCTCGGCAAATGGGAGGCCAAGGCCGCGCCGCAGTCGGAGCATGTGACGATCGCGGTCAGCGGCGCGCACGGCGGGCGGACCGTGGATTTCCGCGACTTCGCCGCGCGGGGCGTGAGGCTGGTGGGTCGGACGCTCGATTGCGATGACGGCAAGCTGGCGTTCTCGGACGATCTCGCAGGCACCATCGCGCGCGGGGATGCGAATTACCTCTCGGTTCTGGACGAGGCCGACGCCTGGGTCGCGCGGACCGGCGCGGATCTGCCGGAGGAGCCCGGGGCGCGGCGGATCGGGCCAGACCCAGCCTGTCTCGGCGAGCCGCTGCGGACGCTCGATCTCGCGGCGGCGGGTGTCGGGACGATCATCTGGGCCACGGGGTTTGCGCTAGATTTCGGCTGGCTCAAGGCGGACGTCTTCGACGACGAGGGCCGCCCGCGCCATGACAGGGGGGTGAGCGTGGTGCCCGGCCTCTACTTCCTCGGGTTGCCCTTCCTGTCCTGCCGGGGGTCGTCCTTCATCTGGGGCGTCTGGCCGGACGCGCAGTATCTGGCGGGGCACATCGCGGGCGAGGGTCGGACGGCGGTGGCCTAGCCCCGGGCGATCCTGTCGTAGCGCTCCGGCCTGCGGTCGCGGAACAGGCCCCAGGCAGCGCGGCGGCGGCGGATCGCAGAAAGATTGACGGTGGCCGTGGCGATGCCGGGCTCGTCCCCCATCTCCGCCAGTTTCGCGCCGGTCTCGTCAGCGATGAAGCTGCCGCCGTAGAAGCTCATCTCCGCGCCGACGTTCTCCCCGCCGATGCGGTTGCTGGCGGCGAGGACGCACATGTTGGCGGCGGCGTGGCCCTGCATCGTGCGCTGCCAGTGGCCCTTGCTGTCCACGGAGGCGTCCTGCGGCTCGCTGCCGATGGCGGTGGGGTATAGCAGGACATCGGCGCCCATCAGGGCCATGGCGCGGGCGGTTTCGGGGAACCACTGGTCCCAGCAGATGCCGACGCCGATGCAGCCGGCGGCGGTGGGCCACACGCGGAAGCCGGTGTCGCCGGGGGTGAAGTAGAACTTCTCCTGATAGCCTGGGCCGTCGGGGATGTGGGTCTTGCGGTAGAGGCCGAGGATATCTCCGGTGGCGTCGATCATGGCGACGGAGTTGAAGAACTGCCGCTCCGTGCGTTCGAAGAAGCTGAGGGGGAGGACGACGTTCAGCTCTGCCGCCAGCGCGGCAAAGCGGGCGATCAGGGGGTTGTCCTCGAAGGGACGGGCGAGGGCGAGGTGGTCGGGGTTCTGCTCGGAGCAGAAGTAGGGCGTCTCGAAGAGTTCCTGGATCAGGATCAGGGTCGCGCCGGCGGCGGCGGCCTCGCGGATCAGGGTTTCGGCCCGGGCGAGGTTCGCCTCGAGGTCCCAGGAACAGGGCATCTGGGTTACGGCGAGGGTGAGCGTAGTCTGGTCCACGATGAGACCGCCTTTCAAAACACTGATATTGTTTGATTATTCGGAAAGAGACCTTTGCGGCGTCAGGACACGGCCACCTTCCGCAGGTCCGCGCGCTGGGTCGAGTGGGGGATGTCGTGCTCGCGCCAGCCGGGTTCGGGCAGTTCGGCGATCAGCAGACCCGCATCCCGGCCCTTGGAGGCGAGCGGATAGCCCTCGGGGCCGCAGATCAGACTGAGGCCCACGTAATCGAGCGCGCCTTCGGTGCCGCAGAAGTTCGCGTAGACGATGGTCACGGCGTTCTCGGCAGACCGGGAGGGCACCATGATCTGGTTCACGTTCACGAAGGGCATCATGTTGGCCGTTGGCACAAGGATGACATCGGCCCCGGCAGCGGCGAGGGCGCGGACATGCTCGGGAAACTCCACGTCATAGCAGATCAGGAGACCGAAGCGGCGGCCGCGCCAGTCGAAGGTCACGAGGCTCTCGCCCGGGGTGAAAAGCGCCCGCTCGCGGTCGCCGTAAAGCTGCACCTTGCGGTAGCGGGCGATCTCGGCGCCGGTCTCGTCAAAGACGAAGGCCGCGTTCCAGACCGCAGACTCGCCATAGTCGGGCAGGCCGATGGCGAGGGCCACGGCATGGGTGCGGGCAAGAGCGGCCACGCTCTGCATGGTCTCCGCCCAGCCTTCGGGCGGTTCGGCCGTCGTGGCCCCGTAGCCGGGCAGGAACAGCTCCGGCATCACGAGAAGATCAACCCCTGCCCCGGCCGCATTGGCCAGCGCGGCGTCGAGGGCGGCAAGGCCCGCCGGGATATCCCCGGCGGGCGATGGGGCCTGGTGGAGCCCGATCCGCATCAGCTGCGCAGCCGCGTCCAGATCTGGTCGTAGACCTCCTGGGTCGCCTGATCGCAGACCTCGATGAAGACGCCGGGACCCGCGCCCTCGCTCGGGTTGTTCTCGGGTGAGGTGGCGAGCGCCTCTTCGGTGAACTCCGCCGCACCGATGATGCCGGCGGCATACTGTGCGTAGTTCGTCACCTGCGCGATGTTCTCGGGCTGGAGCAGGAAATCCATGAACCGGATCGCATTCTCGCGGTTCGGCGCCTGTTCCAGAAGGACGACGTTGTCCATCCAGACGACATAGCCCTCTTCGGGGTAGATGTATTCCACGTTCGCGCCTTCCTCGCGCGCCTTGGCGGAGAAGCCGTTGTAGATCATGCCCGCCGCCGCGTCGCCGGAGACGAGCACGTCCTTCGCGATGTCCGAGCCGAAGGAGGCCCAGTGCTGCGACGCCGTCTGGAGCAGCCCGTCTAGCGCCGTCAGCTGCTCTCGGTCCTGGCTGCACTGCGGAATGCCGAGGTAGATCGAGGCCAGCGCCATCACCTCGCCCTGGCTGTCGAGCACGTTGATCCGGCCGCGGAGTTCCTCCGGCGGGTCGAAGATCAGCGAGAGCGACTGCGTGTCGCCGGTATAGATGTCGCGGTTCACCGACACGCTGGTGGAGCCCCACTGGTAGGGGATCGAATGCACCCGGCCCGGATCGAAGGGCGCGTTGAGCCACTGCTCCTCGATATTCGCCCTGTTGGCGAGTTCACCCTCTGCGATCGTGTCGAGCAGGCCCTCGCCCGCCATGATGGCGACCATGTAGTCGCCGGGCACGGCCACGTCGTAGGAGCCGAGCGTGCCGGCCTTGAGCGAGGCCAGAAGGGCCTCGTTGCTGTCGTAGGTGTCGATGATGACGTCGATGCCGGTCTCGGCCTCGAACTTGTCCACCAGTTCCTGCGGCATGTATTCGAACCAGTGGAACACGCGCAGCTCGCCCCCATCCTGAGCGGCTGCGGCGCCGGCTGCGAGCGCCAGTGCGGCGGTCGTCGTGATCAGTCTCTTCATGGTCAGTCTCCCCTGTCAGGTTGAAGTGCTTCGCCCCGTTTTCCGATGAAGTAGGATAGGGTCACGAGGGCGATCGAGAAAAGCAAGAGCAGCGTCGAGAGCGCCATGATGTTGGGCTGTATGCCCTGCTTGACCGATCCGAAGATGGCGGTCGGCAGGGTTTCGACCCCGGCGCCCTTGACGAAGTTCGTGATGATGAAATCGTCGAGCGAGATGATGAAGGCGAGCAGGAACCCCGACAGGATTCCCGGCCCCATGATCGGGAACAGCACGTAACGGAAGGTGGGCCAGCGCCCGGCGTAGAGGTCCTGCGCCGCTTCCTCATAGCTCGCCTCGATCCCCTGCAGCCGCGCCGAGATCGGCAGATAGGCGAAGGGGATGCAGAACACGATATGCGCCACGAGGATCGACAGCGTCCCGAGCGGAAAGGCGATGGTGGAAAAGAAGATCAGCGTGGCCACGGCGGTGACGATCTCTGGCACCATGATCGGCAGGGAGATGAGCGCGAAGGTTGCGGATTTGCCGCGGAACGCGCCGCCCCGGACCATGCCGATGGCGGCGGCGGTGGCGATGGTGGTGGAGACGATGGCGGCCGAGAGCGCGATGGTCAGCGAGTTCCAGGCAGCGCTCTTGAACTTTTCCGAGTCGGGGCCGCTGAAGACGTCGATGTACCAGCGAAAGCTGAGCCCGCCCCAGTTGGTGATCGAGCGGCTGTCGTTGAAGCTGTAGACCATGACGACGAGGAGGGGCACGTAGAGGATGAAGAGGCAGAGCATCGTCAGCCCGAAGAAGCCCCGGTAGCGGCGGACGTCGAAGGTCATTGGGCTGGCCTCCGGGCGGAATTGCGTGCGGAGGCGCGCGGTCGACGGGCCGCGGCGCGGCGAGCCGACAGAATGGCTATGCGCTTTATGGCAGTCTGGTCAGGAAGACCTCTGAGCTTTGTCCAGGCGTCTCCGGATCGCCGGGCCGTGGGGGCGGCCCGTCGATCGCGCGGCTTGGGTCCCGGCTGTCCCATCACGCCCCCTCCCGCGACTGGCCGCGGGCGTAGAACATCAGCACCACCAGCACCATCGACAGAAGGATCATCGAGGCCGCCGCTCCGAAGGGCCAGTTGCCGGCATTGCCCTTGAACTGCTCCTCAATCAGCGAGCCGATCATGTAGGTCTTGGCCCCGCCCAGGAGGTCCGGCGCGAGGAAGGCGCCCAGCGACGGCACGAACACGAGAATGCAGCCCGCGATGATCCCCGGTTTCACCACCGGGATCACGATGCGGCGCAGGATCGTCCATTTCGGCGCATAGAGATCGGAGGCGGCCTCGGAAAAGGCGAAGTTGTAGCGCTCCACCGCCGCGTAGATCGGCAGCACCATGAACGGGAGGTAGGAATAGAAGAGGCCCAGCTGCACCGCGAAATTGGTGTTGATGAGGCCCAGCGGCTGATCCACCACGCCAAGCGCCAGCAGGAAATCGTTGAGGGGCCCGTTGTCACGGATCAGGAACCGGACCGACACGGTGCGGATCAAGAGGTTCACCCAGTAGGGAATGGTGATGAGAAAGAGCCAGATCGCCTTGGTGCGGTCGGGCCGCGTGGCGATGAAGAAGGCGGTGGGAAAGCCGATGAGCAGGCACAGGATCGTGGCGCCCGTGGCCTGAAGGATCGAGCGGATGAAGATGGAGATGTAGGCCCATTCGATCGTCGGCGGATCGTCCCCGAAAAGGCCGCGGTCGAAGAGGAACTGATCATAGGCGGCGAGCGTGGGCTCCCAGATGACGCCGCCGCGGAATTCCTTCGTCAGGAAGGAATAGACCAGCATCAGCAGCACCGGGATCACCATGAAAAAGCCGATGATCGCCCAGGACGGCAGCAGGAGCCAGCCGCGCACCGGCGAGAAGGTCGCGGAGACCGTGCGCCCGCTGCCGGTGCCCGCGGCCATCAGTCCACCAGGAACCGCGCCGCGCCGTCAGCGATGCTGACGTGGACGGGGTCTCCTTCGTCGAGGCGCAGGTGGGCATCCTCGATGTTCTGCATCCGCGCGGTGAGCGAGAGGCTGTCGCTCAGCCGCACCTCGTAATGCGTGTCCGTGCCGAGGTAGGTGGAGGCGCCGAGAACGCCCCTCAGGCTTTCGCCGGCGGGCGGGTCGCGGGTGATGGTCAGGCGTTCGGGACGGATCGAGAGCGTTCCCGACTGGCCGGTGGAGGTCGCGCGGTTCGCAAGCGCGTGGACCGTCTCTCCGTCGGGCAGGCGGCAGGTGACCGTATGGCCCTCCACCGCCTCCACCGTGGCGTCGATCAGGTTCGTCTCGCCGATGAAATCGGCGACGAAGCGGTTCGCCGGGTGTTCGTAGATCTCCGACGGGCGGCCGATCTGCTGCACCTCGCCCGCCGACATGACCGCGATGCGGTCGGACATGCTCAGCGCCTCTTCCTGGTCGTGGGTCACGAAGATGAAGGTGATCCCCGTTTCCCGCTGAAGCCGCTTCAGCTCGCTGCGCATCTCCTGCCGCAGCTTGAGATCGAGGGCGGAGAGCGGCTCGTCGAGCAGGAGCACCTTGGGCCGGGGCGCCATGGCGCGCGCGAGCGCCACGCGCTGCTGCTGGCCGCCCGACATCTGCGCGGGCTTGCGGTGCACGAACTCCCCGAGCCGAACCATGGCGACCATCTCCGCCACCCGGGCGGCGATGTCGGCCTTAGGCCATTTCAGCATCTGCAGGCCGAAGGCGATGTTTTCCTGCACGGTCATGTGCGGAAAGAGCGCATAGTTCTGAAAGACCGTGTTCACCGGGCGCTTGTCAGGGGGCAGGCCCTCGATCTCCTGCCCGTAGAGGTGGATCGTGCCGCCGGTGGCGCCCTCGAACCCCGCGATGAGCCGCAGGAGCGTAGTCTTGCCGCAGCCCGAGGGGCCAAGCAGGGTGAAGAACTCGTTGTCGGCGATGTCGAAGCTGACGGCCTTAAGAGCGGTGAATGTGCCGAAGGTCTTGCGCACGTCGCGGAGGGCGATGGCCGAGGTCATGCCGGCATCCCCGGACCCGACAGGCCGGCGGGGTCGCTGCCGAAGGCGGGGGCGCTGGTCATCACCGACTCAATCCGCCGCCAGCGCCGCGACTTCGCGGCGGAACGGCAGGGCGTCGCCGATGTCGTTGCCGTCCAGTTCGCGCGCATAGCGGTGGCCGGCATAGGTGGCCCAGGCGATGGGCCCGGGCGCCTCGGCATCTCCGATCAGCTTCACCGACCGGATGCCGGCGTCGGCCCAGTCGGCGCGGCGGGCGCAAACGTCCCGATAGACGCCGTCGTCGCCGCTGCGCGAGGCGACCATCACCACCGCGTCGCAGGCGATGTCGCAGGTGCGGCCGGTATAGGTGCAGTTGGTCGTGACGGCCTCTGCGCCGATGGCCGTGACCCCCCGGTTCAGCTCCACCGTCACGCCCATTTCCAGAAGCCGGCGCTGGATCGTGTGCTGTTCCAGCGTATTGATCGTCCAGTCGGAGACATAGGCGGAGGTGGTCACGAAGGTGACCGTGCAGCCTGCCCTGACCAGAAGCTCCGCCAGCACGCCGCCCATGTAGTAGTGATCATCGTCCCAGAGCACGACATGGCCGGTGGGCACCTGCCCCGCCATGAGGTCGTCCGGCGTCAGCACCGGCATCTTGGGGTCCATGGGCAGGGGCACGACATGCTGGCGCGAGACACCGTCGCGCCGCCAGGTGGACCCGGTGGCGATGCAGACATTCTCGAAGCCGAACTCCAGGATCATCCCGGCATCGAGGCGGCTGTCGAAATAGATCTCCACGTTGGATTTCTGCGACAGCTGGTAGTCGCGGTAATCCGCGACGCGGCCCCAGGCGGAGAGACCCGGCAGCAGGCGTTCCCGCGCGACCCGCCCGCCGAGGGCGGTCCCCCCCTCGGCCAGCGCCACATCATAGCCGCGCTCGGCGCAGGCGCGGGCGGCCTCGAGGCCCGCGGGACCGGCGCCGATGACGAGGACATTCGAGGACGGTCCTTTCGTGTTCATCCGCTCGGGATGCCAGCCCTTGCGCCATTCCTCCATGAAGGTGGGGTTCTGGGTGCAGCGGCTGATCGACATTGTCATGTCGCCGGTGATGCAGATGTTGCAGCCGATGCATTCGCGGATGTCCTCGATCCGGCCTTCCTCGATCTTCTTCGGCAGGAAGGGATCGGCGATGGAGGGCCGCGCGCAGCCGATCAGGTCGAGCGTGCCGGAGGTGAGTTGCTTCACCATCACGTCGGGCGAGGTGAAGCGGCCCACGCCCACCACGGGCCGCGTGGTCAGCGCCTTGATGCCGGTCACGAGGTCGAACTGCGCGGCCTCCTCCTTGAAGCGCGAGGGGCCGGAGCAATCCTCCCAGGCGCCATGGGCGAGGTCCCAGAGGTCGGGCAGGTCCGCGTGCATCTCGATGAAGTCGCGGACCTCGGAATTGGCGAAACCGAGCTCGCCCACCATCTCGTCGAGCGACAGGCGCAGGGTGAGGCCCATCGTGTCGCCCACCGCGTCGCGCAGGTCGGCGATGACCTCGCGGACGAAGCGGGCGCGGTTCTCGAGGCTGCCGCCGTATTCGTCGGTGCGGTGGTTCGTGGCGGTCGACAGGAAGTGCTGGAAGATGCCGAAGCCATGGGCGCCATAGAGGCAGATCAGGTCGAAGCCGGCGATCTTGCACCGTTTTGCAGCGTTGACGAACCATCGGCGCAGGTTGCGGATGTCCTCGCGGTCCATGGCGCGGGCATTGACCGGATCGTTGGTGAAGGTGCGGATTGGCATCGCCGAGGGGGCGAGCGGCACCTCCCTGGTATAGAGGTTCGGCCCGTTGATCCCGGAATAGGCAAGCTGGATGCCGGCGAGCGCACCGTGTTCCTTCATCTTGCCGGCCATCCTGGCGATCGACGGGATATCGGCGTCGTCCCAGAGGCGCAGCTCGATGAAGGGGGTGATCTCCGAGCTGTGGTGCATCTCGCACTGTTCGGTGAAGATCACGCCCCAGCCGCCCTCGGATTTCACCCCGCGCATGGCGGCCGCGGCGGAGGGGTCGCGGTAGCCGCCGCCGTTGCAATGGGGGACCTGGTAGAACCGGTTCCTGGCCGTGACGGGGCCGATGTCGATCGGCTCGAACAGGATGTCGTAGCGGCTGTCGCGGCCCATGCCGGTGCGTCCCCCCATGCGTGACGGCCCGACGGGTGCGGGCCTTTGGCGTGTATCCTCACCGAGAGCGGCTGTCAGCGGAAAGAACCCATCCGGTAAGTGCTGATTAGGCCCGCGCTAAGCATGGATTCTTTGGTCGCTTCTGGTGCGGCGGTGCGTCCATGTTAGGCACAGCGCGAAGAGGGAGGCCCATGCGAAGCGTCGATATCCTGAAGGAGCTGATCGCCTTTCCGACGGTGAGTTCGGAGCCGAACCGTGCGCTGATCGGATATTGCGCCGATTTGCTTCGCGATGCGGGGGCGGAGGTCGTGCTGATCGAGGCGGAGGGCGGGCGGAAAGCCAATCTTTACGCCACCTTGGGTCCGCGCGACCGGGCGGGCGTGATGCTCTCGGGGCATACGGACGTGGTGCCGGTGGCGGGGCAGGACTGGACCGTTCCGCCCTTCGCGCTGACCGGGCGGGAGGGGCGGCTTTACGGGCGCGGAACGGCGGACATGAAGGGCTTTCTGGCCTGCGCGCTGGCGGCGGCGCTGAAGGCAGGAGAGTTGCGGACGCCGCTGCATCTGGCGCTCAGCCATGACGAGGAGATCGGCTGCGTCGGCGTGCGCGCGCTGATCGACATGCTGGCCCGCGCGCCGGTCAGGCCGCGCTTCTGCATCGTGGGGGAGCCCACGTCGATGCAGGTGGTCACGGGGCACAAGGGCAAGACCGCGCTGCGGGTGCGCTGCACGGGCCGCGAGGGGCATTCGGCGCTGGCGCCCGAGGCGCTGAACGCGATCCATCTCGCCTGCGACATGATCGGGGCGATCCGGGCGCTGCAGGCGCGGGTGGCAGAGGCGGGCCTGCGGGACGCGGGGTATGACGTGCCCTATACCACGCTGCATGTGGGGCGGATCGAAGGGGGCGTGGCGCTGAACATCGTGCCGAACGGGTGCGGGTTCGAGTTCGAGATCCGCAACCTTGCCGGGGATGATCCCGAGGCGCTGATCGGCGCCTTGCGGGAGAGCGCGGAGGGGATCGTGGCGCCCTTGCGCGGGCAGTTTCCCGAGGCGGGGATCGGGATCGAGGTCACCAACCGCTATCCGGGGCTGGACACTCCGGAGGATGCGGAGGTGGTGGCCTTCGTGAAGGCGCTCACCGGGGGCAACGGGACGGGCAAGGTCGCTTTCGGAACGGAAGCCGGGCTGTTCTCGGGCGGGCTGGGCGTGCCCACCGTGGTCTGCGGACCGGGGTCCATGGCGCAGGGGCACCGGCCGGACGAATATGTGAGCATCGAGCAGATGGCGCGGTGCGATGGAATGCTGGAGGCACTGTTGGAGCGGTTGAGGGCCGGGATTTAGCGGGACGGAGCGTTGGGTTGGAAACCCACCCTGCGGGGTTCGAACCCACCTTCCGCCCATGCCATCCGGTGCCGCTCCACATCTGCGCGGATCAAGGCCGCAGGCCGCCGCGCATCGACGGGCCGCCCCCCGGCCCGGCGATACTTTGCAGACAGCGCGCCGCTCAAGCTGGGGATGATCCTCAACCATCAAGCGCCGCAGCCCGACCGACGGATCGCCGCGCCGCGGCCCGTCACTGCGCGTCCTTGTACCCGGCCCGGACCCTACTCCCGCGGCGTTCCCGGAAGCCCCTCACTCGCCACCAGCGCCCGCACATGGTCGAAGAAGGCGCCCACGATCCGCGACCGGAACGCGCTGCGTTTCGTTGCAATGCCGAGGATCATGGGCCGCACGTCGTCGCTGAGCGGCAGGAAGGCCAGCCGCTTGCCGTCCGGGGCGAGGTCGCTGCCCGAGCGCAGGTTCACGAGGCCGAAGCCGAAGCCGTTCGCCACCAGACTGCGCGCGACGGACATGTCGGAGGTCCGCTCCGCGATATCGGGGCGCACTTGCCGGGTCTGGAAGATCGACAGGAAATACTCGCGGCTCAGCGGCAGGTCGAGCAGGACCATCGGCTCATGGGCCAGATCCTCGAGCGACAGGCTGTCGTTCTGGGCCAGCGGGTGGTCCGCCGGCAGCATGACCCAGGGCGGCAGGGCCTGAAGCCTTTCGAAGGCGATATCCTTGGGGATCTCGAGGTCATAGGTGATCGCCACGTCGATCTCCGCCCGGCCGAGCATCCGCAGAAGCTCCGGCTGGTTGCCCTCGCGCAGCGACACGTCCGCGTCGGGGTAGTCCCCTTCGAAGGAACGCCGGATCGACGCGCTCAACAGCGGCGCCACCGTGGTCAGAAAGCCGATGGAGATGGGCCCGCGCGGCCTGTCGCTGATGTCGGAGGCGAGGTCATTCAGGGCGGCGGCATCGTCGAGGATGCGCTTGGCCTCGTTGAACACGCGCCGCCCGCCGGGGGTGAGCGCGAGGCCCTGCGCATGGTGGCGCACGAAAAGCTGGATTCCGAACCCCGCCTCGAGCTGGCTGATCGCGGCGGATATGGACGGTGAGGACACGTTGAGCCGCTGGGAGGCCAGCGCGATGGTCCCGCATTCGCCCACGGCGACGAGATATTCGAGCTGCCGAAAGGTGAAACGCAGGGGCATCGCCCTGCATCGCCCGAGGTCCGGTTTCGCGCAAGCCGTCAGTCGTCGCCGGGCACGCCATAAGACGGCGCCGCGCGCGGATCGAGCGCGCGCTGCACATAGGCGTCGAGTTGGGGGGCATAGATGCGCCACGCCTCGGCCACCGCCTCGATCGGGTCGGCTTCGGTCCAGTCGCAGCGCAGGTCGGCCACGGACCAGGGCACCTTGTCACACATCTGCATGCCGGCGGAATGGACCGGACCCGCCTCTCCGCCCGCGTCGCGACCGGCGCGCAGGGCGGCGACGAGGCGGTCGCCCAGATGCCCCGTCGCGGCCTCGAACCCCGCCACGATGGCCGCAGGCACGCCGTCATTCGCCAGCAGGTTGCCCGCAGACAGCACGTCGCGGCCCTCCGCATGGGTCCAGATGCCCAGCGAATTGGGACCCGAATGGATCGCCGTGCGCCCCTCGCGGTCTATGGCGAGGACCTGGCGGTAGTCGATGAAGCGGCCCCCAGCGCGCACCTTCGCCACGGCGTCTGCGGCGCTGAGGCCCGCCGCCATCGCGTCGAGCGCCAGGGGCCCCAGCGTCGGGTCGGTGACATTCTGGCTCGCCACAGCCCCCACGCCCGCGCGGGTATAGGCGCAGCGCGCGGCGACGGCGGGAGAGGAGGACGACACCGCGATGCCGAACATCCCCGTCTCGGCGCAGCGGGCGACGAGGGAAAAGGTCACGGGATCACCGCCGTGGCGTCGATCTCCACCAGCCACTCGGGCCGGGCCAGCGCGCTGACGACAAGGCCGGTGGACACCGGATGCACGCCGCGAATGTACTCGCCCATGGTGCGATAGACCGCCTCGCGGTGGCGCACGTCGGTGATGTAGACCACGACCTTCACCAGATGTTCCATCGTGCCGCCGGCCTCCTCGATGAGCTGGCGGATGTTCTGCATGACCTTGTGGGTCTGCTCCACGGGATCGTGGCTGTCGATGTTGCGGAAATCGTCGAGGTCCTGCGGGCACTGGCCGCGCAGCCAGATGGTGCGGCCGCCTTGGGTCACGACGGCCTGGCAGAGGTCGTTGTCGAGCTTCTGCTCGGGGTATGTGTCGCGCGTGTTGAACTTGCGCAGCCGCGTATGGGTCACGTCCTGTCGTCCTTCCTGGGTCCGCTTTCAGACTGCCAGAACGGGCGCGGAAAGAAAGAACGGGCTGGCGTGGCAGTGGTTCGGAGAAACCTAAGCGCGCTCTTTCCCGTCGAGCCAGGCGCGGATGATATCGCGGTGGCGGGCGCCGTCGTAGCTGGGGAAGTGGCCGCCATGGACCGTGCGGACGGGCAGATCGTGCAGGCGGACCATGGAGCGGTGATAATCGGCAGCGTCGGAGTGGTAGGTGTCCTCGATCAGCGGGCCATCATAGACGATGTCGCCCGAGAACAGCGTCTGCGTCGCGGCCTCCCACAGGGCGATGCCGCCGGGGGAATGGCCGGGTGTGTGGATCACCTCGAACTGCCGGTCGCCGAGGTCGATCACGTCGCCATCCTCCACCAGCCGCGTCGCGGGGGCCGCGCGGACGCAATAGGTGGTGGAGCTGTAGGGCAAGGGCGGCAGGCGGTCGAAGATGTCGTCGGTCACATAGGGATCGGCGAGGGTGGCGGCATTGCCGGGCGCCGTGAGGATATGCGCCTCGGCGCGGTGCACGACGCGGTCGGGGAATTCGTGGTGACAGCCGATGTGGTCGAAATGGGTATGGCTGGCCACCGCCGTCAGCGCGCGTTCGGTCACCAGCGGCACCCACTCGCGCAGGGGCACGACGCCCATGCCGCTGTCCACCAGCATGTCGCGGTCGCGGCCGCGCACGTGCCACATGTTGCAGCGGTAGAAGGGCTGGATGAAGGGCTCGTGGATCAGGGTGACGCCGTCGGGCTTCGTCTCGGTGGCGTACCAGTCCTCGGGGCGGGCTCTGTCCATGGTCTACTCCGCGGGAAAGACGGCGAGATCGTCGGTGGTGGCCGCGAGATCGAGGATCGTTCCGGGCTCGGGCAGATCGGTGGGCGGCAGGTGCGCCGTCAGCGTCAGGTCGGGCGCGGCCTCGGGGCGGACATGGACGCGGCAGTGGGTGCCGAAGAAGGCGGCATCCAGAACACGGCTCGGGCCGATCCTGAGGCTGCCCGCGCCGGGGCGGAGGGCCTCGGGGCGCAGGCAGAGGGTGAGGGGGCCGTGGGCGGGGGGCTTGCGGTCGATCATGCCGAAGGGGGTGGCGATGCCCGCGCCCCTGCCCTCTCCGGCGAAGCGGTTGGTCTCGCCCATGAATTCGGCGGCAAAGAGGCTTGCCGGATGGCGGTAGATGCGGGCGGGGGGGCCCGCGTCCTCGATCCGGCCGGCGTTCATGACGACGATGCGGTCGGCGATGGCCATGGCCTCCTCCTGGTCGTGGGTGACATGGACGAAGGTGGTGCCGACACGGCGCTGGATGCTCTTGAGTTCGTCCTGCATGGCGCGCCGGAGCTTCAGGTCTAGCGCGCCCAAGGGCTCGTCCAGCAGCAGCACGTCAGGCTCCACCGCCAAAGCCCGGGCGAGGGCGACGCGCTGGCGCTGACCGCCCGACAGCTCGTGCGGGCGGCTGGCGGCGGCGTGTTTCAGGCCCACCATATCGAGCTTTTCCTCGGCGCGGGCGTGGCGCTCGCGCTTGCCCATGCCGGCCATGCGCAGGCCGAAGCCGACGTTGTCGCGCAGGCTCATGTGGGGAAAGAGCGCGTAGTCCTGAAAGGTGGTGGCGGTGGGGCGTTTCGCGGCTGGCAGCGCGGTCACATCGCGCCCGCCGATCAGGACGCGGCCCTCGTCAGGGGTCAGGAACCCGCCGAGGATCGACAGGAGCGTCGTCTTTCCGCAGCCCGACGGCCCCAGCAGGGTGACGTATTCCCCGGCGGCGATCTCCAGCTCTATGCCGTGCAGCGCGCGGAAGGGGCCGAAGTTGTGGACGATGCGGTCGAGCGTGACGGGCGCGGTCATCAGCGGCGTCTCCTGAAGACGATGAGTTCGAGAAGAAGGACGGCGCTGACCGAGACGAGAAAGACGAGGCTGCCGATGGCGTTCAGCCGGGGCGACAGGCCCGAGCGGAGCATGGACCAGATCTCCACCGGCAGGGTGACGTCGAACCGGGTGAGCAGGAAGGCGATGATGAACTCGTCCCAGCTCAGCGTCACCGACAGGAAGAAGGCGGCGAGGATCGCGGGCGCCAGCATCGGCACTGTGACAAGAAGCACCACCTGCGCCTCTCCCGCGCCCAGATCGCGCGCGGCCTTTTCCGCATTCTGCTGCTGCGCGCCCATGGAGGCGTAGATGATCGCAAAGCAGATCGGCAGGTTGATGACGACATGGCCGATGCCGGCGGTCCAGAGCGACAGGCCGAGGCCGAGGCGGTTGATCACGATGAGCAGGCCCAGACCGACGATCAGGTAGCTGACGGTCAGCGGCGCGATCAGCAGCGCCCGCCAGAGCACGGAGCCCGGCAGGACATGGCGCGCCAGCCCGTAGGCGGCGCAGAACCCCAGCGCCACCGCGACGGCGGAGGACCCGATGGCGACCGCCAGCGAATTGAGCAGCGCCTCCATCAGGTCGTCGTCGCCGAGGATGTCGCCATACCAGCGCAGGCTTGGCCCGTTGAAGGGCGGCACCGGCAGGCTGCCGTCCTGAAACGAGAACAGCACCAGCGTCGCCACCGGCAGGTAGATGAACCCGAAGACGGCGAGCCCGTAGGCCCAGGGCAGAAGACCCCTCACAGCCGGTCCAGCCTCAGCCAGCGCGCCATGGCGAGATAGGCCAGCGTCACGATCCCCATGAGCACGATGGCCAGGGCGGCGGCGAGCGGGAAATCGGCGCGGCGGCCAAGCTGCACCATGATCACCTGCGGCACGGTCAGTTCGGTGTTCCCGCCGAGGATCTGCGGCGTGACGTAGTCGCCGATGCACAGCACGAAGGTCAGGAAAGCGCCGGTCATGATCCCCGGCAGGGTCAGCGGCAGGATCACGTGCCGAAAGGTCTGGAAGGCATTCGCGCCGAGGTCCATCGCCGCCTTGCGGTAGTTCGGGGAGAGCTGAACGAGGTTGGCGTAGATCGTCAGCGTCAGCAGCATGACGAAGAAATGCACGAAACCCGTCACCGTCGCGAAACGCGTGTTGGCCAGCGTCAGAGGCTCCGCGATCAGCCCCAGCCCCGTCAGCGTCTGGTTCACCACCCCGTCCCGCGCCAGCACCAGTAGCCAGGCGTAGGACCGCACGACATAGGAGGTCCAGAACGGCAGGATGGCAAGCAGCAGCACCAGCCTCTGCCAGCGGGGCGGCACGCGGTAGGCGATGATCCACGCCAGCGGATAGGCCAGCAGGATCGACACCAGCGTGACCGTCAGCGTGATTTCCAGCGACACGACGATGGCGCGGGCAAGATAGGCCTGCCCCGCCAGTTCGCGGTAGTTGTCGAGGGACAGGCCCCAGACCAGCGTGCGCCCGTCGAGCGTGGCAAGGCTCATCGCGCCCATCACCACGAAGGGCACGACGAAGAAGGCCAGCGTCCACAGAAGGGCCGGGGCCAGAAAGCCCCAGCCCCGGACCCTGTCGCCCTGTGCGCTCACTGCTGAAGGGTGTTCAGCCAGAGGTCCTGCATCTCGATATCGAGGTCGAAATCGGGCGCCGGGTAAAGCTGCGTGCGGGCGAGGTAATCGGGCTGGTCGTCCCAGCGCAGCACCGCTTTCTGCTCCTCCGTCAGCACGTCGCCTGCCGCCGCATTGGCGGGCATCCCCCAGAAGCACGAGGAGGTGGCCAGACGGGCCTGACCCTCGGCACTGACGATATACTTGACGAACTCAAGCGCGAGGTCGGGCTTTTCGCTGCCTTCCAGCACGCCGATGGACTGGGTCCAGCGCACGGCGCCCTCGGCGGGGATCGTCCAGGTCAGCTCGGGGCGTTCCTCTGCCAGCACGGCGGTCAGCCACTCGCCGCCGCCGACGACGATGTCGACCTCGCCCGTGGCGAGTGCGGTCTGCGCCGCGACCACACCGGCGACGGAGGCCGCCCGGCTGCGCATTTCGGCGAGCGTCTCGCCGATGGGGCCCAGCGCCTCGGCGTCGATGTCGGCGGTATCGATGCCCTGCGCCATGGCGGCGAGGCCCATCACCGGCAGGTAATAGTCGTAGATCGAGATGCGGCCGTCATAGGCCTCCGACCAGACGCTGGAGAGGCTCTCCATGTCCGCGGGGTCCACCGCGTCGGCGTTGTAGGAGATGGTGTTGTAGCCGAATTTCTCGGTCACCGCATAGGTGACGCCGTCGCGGCTGTTGTTCTCGGCCATCACGACCTCGGGGAAGAAATCCGCCGTGGGCAGCTCATCCGCCGGAAGGGCGGCGAGGATGCCCGCGTCGATGGCGCGGAAGACGTCGATGCCGTCGATCACCAGCACGTCCCAGTCGCCGGGGCGGGACTGTTCCAGCAGCGCCAGCGCGGCGCCCGTGCCCTCGTATTCGCGCAGGTTCACGGTGACGCCGTGCGCCTCCTCGAAGGGCTCGATCAGCGCGGGGTCTGTGTGGTCGCACCACACGAGCGCGTTGAGTTCTTCCTGCGCCACGGCGGTGGTGCCGAGACCGACAAGGGCCGTGGTGGCGGCGAGGCGGGTGAGTGTCCTGGGGGTCATCTGCGTCTCCCTGTGCAAAGGCCGGGCCGCGTCCGGGGCGGCGTTCTGAAGAAAAAAGTTGAGTGCGTTCATTTTTGCAGTCAACATAAATCTTGAGTTTGACTCAAGAAACGCCGGGGCAGTGCATGGCGGGCTTACGCGACAGGCAGAAGGCGGATCGGGAGCGGCGGATTCTGGAGGCCGCGGTGAAGATGTTCCGCGCGCGCGGCTATCGCGCGGTGCGGCTCGACGAGCTTGCCGACCGGGCCGATGTCTCCGTGGGCACGGTCTACAACTACTATGAGACGAAGGGCGACATCCTGATCGCCACGGTGGCGCTGGAGGTGGAGGAGGTCATCGAGATCGGCAGCGCCATCGTGGCCGATCCGCCGCGCGGCGTGGAAGAGGCGCTGCTGGCGCTGATCTTCGAATATTACGACCATTCGCTGAACTACCTCAGCAAGGAGATGTGGCGCACCGCCATGGCCCTGTCCATCGAGGCGCCGGAGACCCGCAACGGGCAGCATTATTCCGCTCTCGACCGCAAGCTCTGCGGGCAGGTGACGGAGCTGGTGGCGCGGCTGAAGGCGCGCGGCGAGGTGCGCGGCGAGATCGACCCGGGGCCCTTCGGAGAGCTCATTTTCAATAATCTCAACATGATGTTCATCGAGTTCGTGAAGGACGAGACGATGACGCTGGAGGCCTTGCGCGCTGCTGTCGCCGCGCAGATGCGGCCGCTGGCCGCCATGATCGCGACGGAGGACGCATGACCGGACTGAACCAGCCGCTGGGCGGCAACGACATGCCGCGCTTCGGCGGGCCTGCCACGATGATGCGGCTGCCCGCGCAGGAGACCGCCGAGGGGCTCGATGCCTGTTTTGTGGGCATTCCCATGGACATCGGCACGTCGAATCGCCCCGGCACCCGGCTTGGCCCGCGCCAGATCCGCGACGAGAGCCGGATGATCCGACCCTACAACATGGCCACGGGGGCGGCGCCCTTCGACGCCTTGCAGGTGGCCGATATCGGCGATGTGCCGATCAACACCTTCGATCTGAAGAAGTCGGTGGAGATCATCGCAGCGCATTATCGCGGCATCCTCGCCCATGGCGCGGTGCCCCTGACGCTGGGCGGGGACCACACGCTGACCTGGCCGATCCTGCGCGCGATGAAGGAGAAGCACGGGCCGGTGGCGCTGGTGCATGTCGATGCCCATGCCGACATCAACGAGCACATGTTCGGAGAGACCGTGGCCCATGGCTGCCCCTTCCGCCGCGCGTGGGAGGAAGGCTGCCTGCAGAACGACCGGGTCTTTCAGATCGGGCTGCGCGGCACGGGCTATTCGCCCGACGATTTCGACTGGGGCCGCCAGCAGGGCTGGACCGTGGTGCAGGCGGAGGAGTGCTGGCACCGGTCGCTGACCCCGCTGATGGAGAGGGTGCGGCAGACGGTGGGCGCAGCGCCCGTCTATCTCAGCTTCGACATCGACAGCCTCGATCCCGCCTTCGCCCCGGGCACGGGCACGGTGGAACCGGGCGGGCTTTCGACCTGGCAGGCGCTGGAGATCGTGCGGGGGATGGCGGGGCTGAACCTCGTGGGCGCGGACCTGGTGGAGGTCTCGCCGCCCTATGATCCCTCGGGCAACACCGCGCTGATCGCGGCGAACCTGCTTTACGAGATGCTGTGCCTCTTGCCCTCGCGGCCGGGCTGAGACGCCTCAGACGGCCTCGGTCTCGTTCAGGGACCGCGCGATATGCTCGACGAAGCGGGAGGAGGCCACGGGCAGGATGCGCCCGTGGCGCTGGCCGAGGAACAGGAACCCGCCGTCGACGTCGCGGGGGTCGATCTCCCTGCTCACCAGCCCGAGCCCCGCCCCGTCGCGCGGCGCGCCGATGCGGATCTGGAAACAGATCGCATCGGTCAGGGCGACATGCGCCTTGAGATATTCGAAGGAATTGCTCTGCAGTCTTGGCGCCTCGGCATAGGACCGGCCCTGCAGGGCGCGCTCCAGCAGGGCCCGCCCGCCGAAGTTCTGCGTCGGCAGCACCAGCGGGAATCGCAGGCACTGGCGCAGGCGCAGGGTTCCCTCGCCCGCCAGCGGATGATCCGCCGCCATGATCGCCACAAGCCGCTGCGGCAGGGCAAGGCGCACGTCGTAATCCGGCATGCTGCGTTCGTCGAAGACGAGCGCGACATCGACGCTGAAATTCTCCAGCGCAACGGCGGCGGCGGAATGCTCCATCACCTCCACGTCAAAGGTGACCTTGGGAAACTCGTGCTGGTAGCGGGCGATCTGGGCCGGCAGGAAATAGGGCGTCAGCGCCTGGCTGCAGGCGATGGCGACATGACCCCGGCGCACGCCCGACAGATCGGCAAGCCGTGACCTCAGTCGGTCGGTCTCGGCCAGAACCTCGCGGATATGGACGATGGCCAGCTCTCCGGCGGCATTGAGACGGACGCCGGCGGAGGTACGCTCGAAGATCTGCTCGCCCAGATCGTCCTCATAGGCCTGAAGGCGGCGCTGCACGGCGGAGGGCGTCTGCGACACCAGCTCCGCCGCCGCCCGAATGGAGCCGCTTCGGGCGATGACATCGATCAGGCGAAAGGTGGTCAGGTGCTTCATCGCAGGACCTAATTCGAGGGCGCGTTGCGTTTTCGGCAACGCTATACGGAAAATCCAGCACAAGACAGCGACACCGCGACGCAGCATCTTGCCCCGGACAAGAGGGATTCGCCGATGCTTCCGGACGCCGCGCATCAGACAGGACAGACCCGCGACCGCTGGCAAAGCGACGGCGCGCGGGTGAGCCTGATCCGGCCCGAGCGTCCCGTGCGCGCGGTGGAGATCGAGGCGGAGCCCCAGCCCCTGCGGCTCGATCTGGCGCGGACAGCGGTGATCGTCGTCGACATGCAGAACGATTTCCTGCACCCCGAGGGCTGGTTCGCCGCCGACCGGGGCGCCGACGTGGCGCCCCTCGCGGCGCTGGCCCCCGGCATCAACGCGCTCTGCGAGGCCGCCCGCGCGGCGGATGTGCCAGTGATCCACCTCAACTGGGGCGTGCGCGCCGACGTGGCGAACCTGCCGCCCAACGTGCTCGACAAGGCCTCAGGCTGCGGCGCGGCGCGGGCCTATGGCGACCCCGGCGCCCATGGCCCCGTCCTTGTCGCGGGAAGCTGGGGTGCCGCCAGCATCGAGGCGATCCGCACCGCGCCAGGCGACATCCATGTCTCGAAGCACCGGCTGTCGGGGTTCCGCGACAACGAACTGGACCAGATCCTGCGCCGTCTCGATGTCACGACGCTGCTCTTCACCGGCGTGAACCTCGACCGCTGCGTCTTTGCCACGATGACGGACGGCTGCTTTCAGGGCTTCGACGGCGTGATCGTGGAGGACCTCTGCGGCACGCCCTCGCCCGCCTACGTGGGCGAGGCGATCCTCTACCTCACCCGTCTTCTCTACGGCTTCACAACCACCTCCGCCAAGCTGATCCCGGCGCTTTCCTCCCTCTCATCGAAGGACCACTGACAATGCCCATGACCCGACGCGACTTCCTGCGGACCACCGGCGCCTCCGCCGCAGCCCTCGGCCTTGGCGCCCCGGCGCTGGCGCAGGACCTGCGCCCGCTCAAGATGGTGCTGAACTGGACCTACCAGGGCCCGCAATCCTGGTTCTTCCTCGCCGAGGACAACGGCTATTTCGCCGAAGCCGGCATCGAGATGACCATCGACCAGGGCAGCGGGTCCGGTGCGGCGGTCGGATCTGTCGCGGGCGGGGCCTATGACGTGGGCTTCGGCGACGTGAACGCGCTGATCCGGCTGGCCTCGACCGAGCCGGAGGCCGCGCCGATCTGCGTCTACCAGATGTACAACGCGCCCCCGTTCACCGTGGCGGTGCTGTCGTCGTCGGACATCATGACCGCCGCCGACCTCGAGGGCCGTCTTTTGGGCGGCGCCGCGAACGACGGCGCGCTGAAGCTCTTCCCGGCCTTCGCCAACCTTGCGGGCATCGACGCCAGCGGCATCGAGATCCTGAACTTCCAGTCGAACCTGCGCGAGCAGATGCTGAAGAGCGGGCAGGTCGAAGGCGTCTTCGGCTTCGTCAACACGATCCGCTTCTCCGCGAAGCTGTCGGGCATGAACCCCGACGAGGAGATCCGCTTCATCAACTTCGGCGACTACGGGATGGACCTCTATTCCAACGGTCTGATCATCCCCAAGGCGCTGGCGGAGGAGAGCCCGGATCTCGTCTCGGGCATGGTCGCCGCGATCAATCAGGGCGTGGCCGACACGCTGGCCGATCCCGAGGCAGCGGTCGAGGCGGTCGCCCGCCGCGAGCCGCTGATCAACCGGGAGGTGGAACTCGAGCGCCTCATCGCCACGCTGACCGACGAGATGAACCACCCCGAACTGGCGACGACGGGCCTCGGCAACGTCGACCCCGAACGCTTCGCAACCTCGATCGACATCGTCGTGGAGGCTGACGGCCTGCCCCGGACCCCGGCGCCGGAGGAGATCTTCACCGATGCCTTCCTGCCCCCCGAATCCGAGCGGATCTACAAGCTGATCTGAGACACAAGCATGGACCTGAACCTCAAGAACAAGGTCGCGGTGATCACCGGCCCCGCCAAGGGGATGGGCGCCGCGATCAGCCTCGGCTTCGCGGCCGAAGGGGCGCATCTTGCGCTTCTCGGCCGCGACACGCTGGCCATCGGCCCGGTCGCGGAAGAGGCCCGCTGCCGGGGCGTGCGCGTGGAGGTTCTGAAATGCGACGTGACGGATGGCGCGGAGGTGGAGGCGACCATCGCCTCCATCGCCGCGTCCTTCGGGCGGATCGACGTGCTGGTGAACGTGGCAGGCGGCACCGGCCCCATCGGCAAGACCGGCGTGGAGACGACGCAGGAGGAATTCGACGAGATCGTCCATCTGAACCTGCGCGGACCCTTCAACATGATCCGCGCCGTGGCGCCCGTCATGGCGCGGGGCGGCGGCGGGCGGATCGTCAACGTGGGCGGCACCTTCGGGATGCGCGGCCGCGCCATGCGGCTGAGCTATTCCAGCTCCAAGTGGGGCCTGCGCGGCCTGACGAAGAGCTTTGCGCTGGAGCTTGGCCGCGACAACATCGCGGTGAACATCGTGGCGCCGGGCATGGTGGACGGGCCGCGGTTCCGCGACAAGGTCGTCCCCCAGGTCGCGGCCCAGCACGGCATTTCGCTGGAGGAGGCCGCGGCGCTCCATGCCTCGGACTACGCGCTGGGGCGGATCAGCACCGACGAGGACATCGCGGACGCGACGCTGTTCCTCGCCTCCGACCGCGCGCGGCAGATCACCGGCGTCGACCTGCCGGTCGATGGCGGCTGGGCCGCGCTGTGACGCGGTCCTTTCCCTTTCACGACTGCCCCTTTCACGACTGCCCCGGATCGGAGCCCCGATGATACAGAACGGCACAGAAAAGTTCATGGTCTTCGAGGGGGTCGGCGTCACCTATGGCGGCGGCGCGGACGGGACCGAGGCGCTGAAGCCCACCGACCTCACGCTGGCCAAGGGCGATTTCCTCGCCCTCGTCGGCCCCTCGGGCTGCGGCAAGTCCACGATCCTGAAGCTGGTGAGCGAGGTGCTGGCGCCCACCACCGGCAACATCTTCTTCTCCGGGCGCGAACTGGGCGCCACGCCCTTCCGGGTCGGCATGGCCTTCCAGAGCGCCTCGCTGCTGCCCTGGATGAGCGTGCGCGACAACGTCATGCTGCCGCTGAAGATCGTGAAGCCCTTCAAGACCAAATTCCGCGCCAAACGCAAAGGCGAATACCGCGACCGGGTCGATGCGCTGCTGGAAAAGGTCGGGCTGATCGACTTCGCCGATAGCAATCCCTGGGAGTTGTCGGGCGGCATGATGCAGCGCACGAATCTGTGCCGCGCGCTGATCCATGAGCCGGACCTGCTGCTGCTCGACGAGCCCTTCGGCGCGCTCGACCAGTTCACCCGCGAGGAGCTCTGGCAGACGCTTCAGGATCTGTGGATCGAGCGGCGGCCGACTGTGATCCTCGTGACCCATGACCTGCACGAGGCGGCCTATCTCGCCAGCCGCATCTGCGTCATGAGCCCCCGGCCCGGGCGGATCGTGGACGACAGCGCGGTCGATTTCGCCCGCCCGCGCCACATCGACCTCGTGTTCGAGCCGGACTTCGTGTCGCTGGTGCAGCGCCTGCGCAGCAAGATCGTCCACACCCCCAACACCCGAAAGCTGGACGCCGCATGAAATCCCCCCTCCGCAAGATCGCGCCCGCCCTGCTGATCATCAGCTTCTTCGTGCTGTGGGAGCTGGTCTGCCTTGTCTTCGGCATCTCGCATCTGGTGCTGCCGCGACCGACGCAGATCGTCTCCACCTTCTTCGAATACGCGCCCGCCATCTGGCCCCATGCGCAACAGACGCTCTACACCACGATGGTTGGCTTCTCCGCCGGAGTGGTGATCGGCCTGACGCTGGGCGTGCTGATCGGCTCGTCGAAGCTGGCCTACGAGACCGCCTATCCGCTGCTGGTCGGCATCTCCTCGATCCCCAAAGTGGCGGTGGTCCCGATCTTCGTTCTGTGGTTCGGCGCGGGCACGGTGCCCGCGATCCTGACGGCGGCGATCATCTGCATCTTTCCCATCGTGGTGAACGTCGCCACCGGCATCGCCACGGTGGAGCCGGAACTGGAGGACGTGATGCGCTCGCTCAAGGCGTCGAAGCTGGAGATCCTGTGGAATATCGGCCTGCCCCGGTCGATGCCCTATTTCTTCGCCTCGCTGAAGGTGGCCGTCACGCTGTCCTTTGTCGGATCGGTCATCGCGGAGACCGTGGCCTCCAACCGGGGCGTGGGCAACATGATGCTGATCGCCTCCTCGTCGTTCAACGTGCCGCTGGTCTTTGCCGGGCTGATGGTTCTGGCGACCATGGGGATCGGGTTCTACACCATCTTTTCTCTGATCGAGCGGCGTGTGGCGGGCTGGGCGATGCGCAAGGCGGTGTGACGGCGTTTCCGGTCCGGTCCGCGGTCGGGCCGGCCCGGACCCTCCTCCCCACCGGCCGCGACAGGAGATATCCCCATGAAGACCATCCTTTCCGCCATCGCCGCCTGTGCCGCGCTGGCCCTGCCGGCCTCGGCCGAGGACGTGCCGATCCGCTTCACCCTCGACTGGAAGCTGCAGGGCGTCCACGCCCCCTTCTACCTGGCCGAGCAGCGCGGGTATTTCGCCGAGGAAGGGCTCGACGTCACCATCGACCAGGGCGAAGGCTCGGCCGCGACGATCAGCCGGATCATGTCCGGCGCCTATGACGCGGGTTTCGGCGACATGAACGCGATCATCCAGAACGCCGCCACCATGCCCGAAGACGCGCCGGTCATGGTCTACCAGATCTACAACCAGCCGCCGTTTTCCGTGGTGACCAAGGCCGACGGCCCGATCCTGTCGCTCTCCGATCTCGAGGGCCGGACCATCGGCTCGCCCGCCGGGTCTGCCGTCACCGTGCTGTTCGGCGCGCTGGCCAAGGCGGCGGACATCGACACCGACACGATCGAGATGCTCAGCGTCGCGCCGAACCTGCAGGAGCAGGTTCTGGTGCAGGGCCAGGTCGATGCGAGCCTCGTGTTCAACGTGACGAGCTATCTCAACCTCATCGGTCTCGGGCTGAACCCCGACGAGGATTTCCGCTGGTTTCCCTATGGTGCCTCCGGCCTCGACATCTATTCCAACGGGGTGATGGTCTCGCAGGCGCTCCATCAGGAGAACCCGGAGGCAGTGGCGGGCCTCGTGCGGGCGATCAACCGCGCGACGATGGAGATCATCGCCGATCCCGCCATCGGCGCCGCCGCGGTGAAATCCGTCGAGCCGCTGATCGACGAGGAGCTGGAGGCCCTGCGCCTCACCTTCGCCATGGACAACCTGATGTTCTCCGACGAAACGAGGGCCCTCGGCATCGGCGCGGTGGACATGGAGCGTCTGGCCCGGTCGATTTCGGTGATCGCGGATCTCTATGACCTGCCCACCGAACCGACGCCGGAGGCGGTGTTCGACGGCGCGTTCCTGCCGGAGCAGGGCGCGCGCAGCTTCTGACAAGACCCCCGCGCCGCCTTCGCAGGGTGGCGCGGGGTTTCCGATCAAGACATCACGCAGGACACTCTTGCCATGACAGAGACCACGATCCGCGTCGCCAGCGCCCTGCTTGGACCCGATTACCGCGCAAGCGGGCCGGTGGAAATCACCGTCGCCGACTGGCGGATCGCCGCGATCGAGCCCGTGACAGGGGAGGAGTCAGGCCCGAGGCGGCTGGCGTTGCCGTCGCTCTGCGATGCGCACAACCATGCACGGCCGCTGTCGACCACCTCCTTCGGCGGCGGGCTGAAGCCCTTGGAGACCTGGCTGCCGAGCCTTGCGATCATTCCGCCCGCCGATCCCTATACCGCCGCCGCCGCGTCCTTTGCGCGGTCGCTGGCGGGGGGCTGCACCTCGGTGATGGTGCATCTGACCCGGCCCATGGGCGGCAGGCCCCTGCCCGAGGAGGCCCGCGAGATCGCCCGCGCAGCGCAGGATGTCGGCATCTCCATCGGGTTCGCCGTGGCGATGCGCGACCGCAATCCGCTGGTCTATGGCGACCACGGGCCGGTCCTCGACCGGATGCCCGAGGCCGCGCGGGCCGTGGCAAAGGCGACCTGGCTCGGCCCCATGGTCCCCGTCGCCGACCAGCTTGCGATGGTCGATGCAGTGGCCGATGCGGTCGCCGGTCTGCCCGGCCATGTGGATGTGCAATACGGCCCGAACGGCGTGCAATGGTGCTCCCCCGCGCTGCTTGAGGCCATCGCCGAGGCCTCCGCCCGCACCGGCAGGCGCATCCATATGCACCTTCTGGAAACGAAGCCGCAGCGCGACTGGGCCGACGCGGCGCATCCCGAGGGGATCGTGGCGATGCTGGACGGCATCGGCCTTTTGTCGGAGCGGCTGACGCTGGCGCACTGCGCTTGGGCAAGGCCCGAGGAGCTGGCGCTGATCGCCGGGTCGGGCGCGCGGGTGGCGGTCAACGGCTCGTCGAACCTGCACCTTTTTTCCGGGATTGCGCCCGTGCCCGACATGCTGTCGGCGGGCGTTCCCGTGGCAATGGGCCTCGACGGCTGCGCCTTCGACGAGGATGACGACGCGCTGCGGGAGATGCGGCTGTTGCACCTGCTGCACCATGCGCGGGGCTTCGGAGAGGGGGGCATGACTGTCGCCAGCGCGCTCCGCGCGGCCTGCGCCACCGGGCGCGCCGGGCTGGGGCTCGGGCCGGGCGGCGTGCTGGAGGTGGGGATGCCCGCCGATATCATGGTGCTCGACCTCGACCAGCTCGACCGCGACGCGCTGATGCCCGTGGACCCCCGCGACTACCTTATGACCCGCGCCGTCTCGGGCCACATCACCGAGGTCTGGGCCGCCGGTCGCCCGGTCTTCGCCGGGGGCCGCGTGCTGGGGGTGGATGCGCCCGCCCTGCACGAGGCCCTGCGCGCGCAGATGCGGGAAGGGCTGGCAGCCAAGGCCCCGCTGATCGCGGCCTGGCCCGCCATCGAGGCCGCCATCGGCGACCATTACCGGGGCTGCTGCTGATGGCCCGCCGCGCGGAGGTGACGGTGCTGCCCATGGCCGCACCCGACGACGTGTCGGGGCTCGCCATGGCCATCGCGGAGGGGCGGATCGTGCCCGCCGACATCGTCGCCATTCTGGCGAAGACCGAAGGAAACGGCTGCGTCAACGACTTCTCCCGGGGACTGTCGGTGATGGCGCTGCGGGGGCTGCTCTCGGCGCATCTGCCCGGGGACCGGCTCGATGCGCTGCCGATGGTGATGTCCGGCGGGACCGAGGGCGGGCTCTCGCCGCACTGGATCATATTCCAGTCCGCAGAGGTCGAGGCGCAGGGCGACGGGCCGGCACTGGCGCTGGCCAGCGTCGTTACCCGCCCGCTGCATCCCTCGGAGATCGGCCGCCCGGCGCAGGCGGCGCTGGTGCGGGACGCGGTGACCGAGGCCATCGGGCGCGCCGGGATCACCGCACCCGGGGACGTGCACTACGTGCAGGTGAAATGCCCGCTGCTGACCGCCGCCCGCGCGGCGGAGGCCGGGGGCGATGTCGCCACGGACAACATGCTGAAATCCATGGGGCTCTCCCGGGGCGCCTCGGCGCTTGGCGTGGCGCTGGCGCTGGGGGAGATCGCGGAACTTCCGGAGGGGGCGATCGGGCGGGACTATGGGCTCTGGTCCGGGCGGGCGTCGTGCTCGGCGGGGATCGAGCTGACGACCTGCGAAGTGGTGGTCATGGGCCAGTCGGCGGAGTGGTGCGGCCCCCTGCGCATCGCCCATGGCGTGATGACGGACGCCATCGACGCGCCGGCGGTGGCGCGGCTGCTCGAAATCGCCGCCCCCGGCGCCGGGTTGCAGGGGGCCGCAGGGCGCGTGCGCGCCGTGCTCGCCAAGGCGGAGGCCTCGAGCACCGGGGCGATCCGGGGCCAGCGGCACACGATGCTCGACGACAGCGACATCTCCTCCACCCGCCACGCGCGGGGCTTCGTGGCGGGGATGCTCGCCGGGCTGACCGGGCGGACGGACCTTTTCGTGTCGGGCGGCGCGGAGCATCAGGGCCCGGACGGCGGCGGGCCGGTGGCGCTTATCTACGAGGTCTGAGGGCGGGCAGGTCCGCCGGGCCGCGCCCGTCGTATCTTGGCAGATCGTCGGTCGCGCCGGTGCCCGGCAGGCGCTCCGCCCAGTGGATATGCGCCTCGGGCCGGAACAGGGCCGGATCGGTCAGCCTCGCGGCATGGACATGAAGCTCCCCCGGCCAGCGGGTGCACATGTAGCTGAGCGCCGTGCCGCACCCCGGGCAGGCGCCCCGGGTCACGCCCATGGAACTGGCGCGGAACACGCGCTGCCCGGTCCAGCCCACCGAGACCTTGGCAAAGCCCATGTAGCCCACCGGCCCCGCCCCCTCCGCTGCGCGGCAGGAGGCGCAATGGCACAGGACGGAGCGGAACGGCGAGACGCGGGCGCGCCACGCGATGCCGCCACAGGCACAGGCGCCGCGGAAATCCGCCATCAGGTGAACTCCGTCTCCAGCACCTGCTCCACCTGTGCCGCGAATTTCGCCGCCGCCACGGGCAGGGTGCGGCCCCTGAGCTGGCACAGGTACAGCAAGCCGTCCGGCACGTCGCGCCGGTCCACCGGGCAGGAGACGATCCCCTCGTCGGGCACGCGCGGCAGACCCACGGGGATCTGGAAGGACACAAGCTGCTCGTGGCGCGGATAGCGGCGCATGAACTCGAAACTGTCGGCCTCGATGGCAATGCGCAGCGTCACCGAGGAGCGTTGCAGCGCGAGGTCGATGAGGTGGCGTACGCCGTATTGGGGTGCGGGCAGGGCCACGGGAAACCCGGCGAGATCGCGCAGGCGGATCGTCTCCTGCCCGCTCAGCGGATGATCGTCGGCCATGACGGCATGGACCGGCATCCGGACAGTATAGAGAACCTGCACCTCGCGCACGCGCACCGGCTCGAACACCAGCGCGATGTCGGCCAGCATCTCCACCAGCGCCTTTTCCGCCGCCGCGCGGTCGCGCAGGTTGACGGAAAAGGTCACGGCGGGGTGCCGCGCGCGGTAGCGGGAAATCTGTTCGGGGAGGAAATACGGCAGGAGCGCCTGACTGCAGGCGATGGAGACATGGCCGCGCCTCTCGCCCGACAGGTCCGCGATCTGGCCCTGAAGCTTTTCGATCTCCGACATCTGCGCGCGGATATGGGCCACCAGCAATTCGCCCGCCGTCGACAGACGCACACCGCGCGGCAGGCGCTCGAAGATCGGCACGCCCAGCTCTTCCTCCAGCGCCAGAACCCGGCGGTTGAGCGCGGTCGAGTTGATCGCCAGCGTCTCCGCCGCCTTCCGGATCGAGCCCGCGCGGGCGATCACGTCGATATAGACGAGGGGTGTCAGCTGCCGCGCCATGGCCGGTCTCCCGAGTGGTGCACGTTCTGCACTGCTTCGCTGCAATCATAGCAGACGACAACAGCATTCGCCTGCCCCCATTCTGCGTCATGCGAGTCGTCCCGGCCTGGACCGCCGCGCCGGTCCTGCCGCCCCGATCACCTTCAAGGAGACCCCTGCCATGACCTCCCTCCCGTTTTCCCGCCGCCGCTTTCTGAAGGGCAGCGCTGCCCTCGCGGGCGCCAGCGCCTTCGCCGGTCCCGCCTTCGCCGGCAGCCATTCGCCCCTGACCGTGGGCTTCATCTACGTCGGGCCGAAAGACGATTTCGGGTACAACCAGGCCCATGCTGAGGGCGCCGCCGCCGTGAAGGCGATGGAGGGCGTGATCGTCGTCGAGGAGGAGAACGTCGCCGAGACCGTGGACGTGCAGAACTCCATGGAATCCATGATCAACTTCGACGGCGCCTCGCTGATCTTCCCGACCTCCTTCGGCTATTTCGACCCCCATATCCTCGAGGTTGCGCCGCGCCATCCCGACGTGCGGTTCCAGCATGCCGCGGGCCTGTGGACCGAGGGCGTGCACCCCGCAAATGTCGGCAGCTATTTCGGCTACATCGGCCTTGGCCAGTACCTCAACGGCATCGTCGCCGGGCACATGAGCACCACGAAGAAGCTCGGTCTCGTCGCCGCCCAAC
>Ga0076930_100540_pt1 | contig 33884 bp, 19 predicted proteins | sample HotLakConsoUCCRE_FD_71149 | JGI IMG/M metagenome (GOLD analysis project Ga0076930, IMG submission 71149) | Hypersaline microbial mat communities from Hot Lake, Washington, USA - Hot Lake Consortium UCC-RE (version 3) (version 3) ...
TCTCGTGGCTCCAGTCGAACTGGTAAGCCTCGCCGGGATCAAAGCTCAGGGGCACATAGGCCGCCGCCGATGCTTCGCGCTCCGACCTCGCCCACGTCACCGCATAGCGCCGCACGGCATCGTAGCCGCCCTGGTAGCCAAGCGTCCGGAGCTCCTCGAAGATCCGGATATGCGTCAGGCGATCACGCTTCGGCTTGCGCGCGTTCTCCGCCAGAATCCGGTCGAGCTCATCCCGCCATGGCCCGATCCTGGGCTGCGGCTGAACACGACGCTCGTAGGTGAACTCCGTCGCGCCCGACCGGATGACCCGCCGAACCGTGTTCCGTGATACGCGCAGCTCCCGGCAGATCTGCTTGATCGGCTTCCCGTCCTGAAAATACGCCCGGCGGATCTTTGCAATCGTCTCCACAACCAACATCCCCAACCTGCTCCCGATAGTTCCGAGAGCATCATGGTCACCAAGCCAAGGGGGGTCAGTTTTGGACGCCGATCACCCTCCTACGGGGTCAGTTTTCCATGCCGGTTCACACATAAACCCGGCATCTGGCCGAGGCGATGGGCCTGCCGGTACTGCAGAAACGCGCCTCCGACCTGATCGGCCCCTATGTCGGCCAGACCGAACAGCAGATCGCTGCCGCGTTTGCCGAGGCGCGGGATGACGGAGCCTTCCTGATCTTCGACGAGGCGGACAGTTTCCTGTCCTCCCGCGAACATGCCCAGCGGAGCTGGGAGGTGAGCCAGGTCAACGAGATGCTGACCTGGATGGAGAGCCACCCCCTGCCCTTCGCCTGCACCACGAACCTGCCTGACCGGCTCGATGCCGCGTCGTTGCGAAGATTCACCTTCCGGGTGGCATTCCTGCCACTGACCGCAGCGCAGCGGCAGGCGGCGTTCCGAACCTTTTTCGGTGAGGATGCCCCGATAGACATCACAGCGCTTGATGGCCTGACAGCAGGCGATTTCGCCCTCGTGGCGCGACGCGCCCGCGTGATGGGCATCACCCACCCCGATCCGCTCATCGAGGAGCTGCGGCGGGAACACCTCGCCAAACCTGGAGCAAAAGCAGCCGTCGGGTTCCGCCGTGCTTGAACAAAAAAGTCTTTCGCGGCAGAGTCCTGGCAACGGGGACAATTCGATGCGCTACGGTCGGCTGACCGATCTGATGAACCTTGCCGTGCTGTTGCAGGGAACGGCAGAGGGACTCTCGCTTGCCGACATCATGGCGTCCTTCGAGGTCTCGCGCAGCACCGCCGAGCGGATGCGCGACGCACTACTCCACGCGCTTCCACAAATCGAGGAACTCGGAGAACCCGGGGGCGAAAAACGCTGGCGCCTGCAGTTCCGCGCGCTTGGGGCCATGGTTCTGCCCCATGCCGGCGATATCGCTATGCTTTACCGCGCCGGGGAGTTGGCCAACCGGCAGGGCGATACGGCAACGGCCAATGATCTGGCGAACCTGTCGGATCGGCTGCAGGCCATGCTGCCCGCGCCCTCACGGACCCGCCTCGCCCCCGACATCGCGGCGCTGCTCGAAGCCGATGGCGTCGCCCTGCGCCCGGGTCCGCGCGAGATCATCGACCCCGAGACGCTGCAGAGCCTCCGCGACGCCGTCCTCGCCGGGGTCTGGGTCAATGCCGATCACCGGGCGCGCGGGAGCGGCAAGCTCAGCCGGGATGTGTGGCTCGGGCCCCTCGCGCTGCTGATGGGCGACGGGCGCCAGTACCTCGTGGCCTGGAGCGAGTATCAGGAGGATGTGCGCCTGTTCTCGCTCTCGGGCTTCGAGCGCATCGACCTGAGTGAAGAAGTGTACGAGCGAGCGGCTGACTTCGATCTGCAGGAATACCTCCAGCGCTCCTTTGGGGTTTTCCAGGAGGAGGTGCAGGACATCGTGTGGCGCTTCACGCCCGAGGCCGCGGATGAGGCGCGCCAGTTCCAGTTCCATCCGACGCAGACCGTTGAGGACGCTGCCGACGGAAGCCTGATCGTGCGGTTCCGGGCGGGCGGAATGCTGGAGATGTGCTGGCACCTGTTCCGTTGGGGGGATCGGGTGGAGGTGCTGGCCCCGGAGGGGTTGCGGGAGATGCTCGAAGAACAGCTTTCGGAAGCCCTGCATCAAGTAAAAAGTATTGCGAGCCAACACCCGCATCAGAAAACCGCTGCACAATGAGGCAATAAGACATGAAGATTAACGTTTACTTCGTCAAAGAGGCAATTAAGGAACTCGAAAGTATTGTGGCCGGCGGCCGACCGTCTTCGGATGGCGCGCCGGGGGCTCGCCCAGAGGGAGCACGGAACTCCTACTTCGTAGTGGCGGAGACTGCAATTATATCGTTAAAATCAGTTGCGCGCCTCGCTTATGCCAGATCTGGAATTATTTGGGATCGCCCTGCGTCCAAGAATTTTTCCTATCTTCTTCAGGAGTTCGGAATAACTGTATTACATGACAATAATCTCAGGGAAGGCCCGCGGGAGGATTTTCAAGATGCACCAGGACTTTCGAGAACTCGAACCGTAGAGGCTGAGGTCCGCCTTCAGCAAGGACCGTTTCGAGCTGCGCTTTTGGAGTTATCTTCTTGCTGTATGCTTTCCGGATGCCGATCAATAGTTGTCTTGGAAGCCTGCCATATTGTTCCTTTTGCAAAAGACGGCGCAGATCACGTAGATAATGGCTTGCTCCTACGGAGCGATCTTCATAAACTTTTCGATAGGGGCTTTCTTGCAGTTAATCCGGAAACCAGAATGTGGGTCTTTGCGGATAGGGTCCAAGAAGACTATGACGAGCTTCGAGATATTGAAATGCCGGAAGATGTCTTTCGTCCGAGACAACATGCTCTCCAGCAAAGATGGTTCGCTTCCGAAATGGGCACGCGCTTGGATTAAATTCTCCGAAGGAGGAGGTTCGAGAACCGCACTCTGCGACGCAGCTTAGAGTCTGCGCGACAGAAATTGTCACCCCAAGGTGTGAGCCTGTCACTTGTCCCGCCGATTCTCGAGGAACTCAATGCGACTTGACCCACTCCTGACCTCAGCCCCTGTAACCGGCGCGATCCGTCCCATCACCGAAGACCTCCTGCGGGACGTCTATATCGCGCCTAAGCCACTGCCTTGGCTGCTTCGGGAGGCGCTTGAGGGCCGTAGCAGCACACCGTGGGGCGAGAGTCTCGCCGCAGCACCCGATGAAACGGCGGCCGCAGTGGAGGCCGCCCTCGTCTCCGTGATGCGGGCGGTGCCGACGCTGGATCCCGCCGCGCTCGTGCCCGAGGCGCTGCCCGAGGGACGAGCGGGGAGCCACCTGTCCGCGTTGCGCGATCTCTGGCGCGAGCTCGGCGCGCTGCCGCCGCCACTTGACGCCGTCGCGCATGTGCTGAGATCGGAGGCCCGCGACGCGTTGGAGCCGTTGCCTCTGCTCGAAGACACGCCATGCCCCCATGCCGATGCGGTGGAGCGGGCGCTTGCGGACCACCTGCGGGCGCATCATGGCTCCGCTCCAGACGCGACCGCGGCGGTTTGGCGTGCGCGTCAAGCGTCTCGTGAGGGAGCGGCGCCGGGATCTCTCGGAACGGTGCAGCGTGGGCTCGGTCGTGCAGCGGAACCGGGCACGGCTGACGGCAGTCTTCGCCTCTACGGCGTCCGCGATCCGCGCGAAGAGGCGGAACTCGCCGCCGCCCGGACACAGAGGATGCTGGAAGAAGGTGCGCTCGCCGCGCCGTCGGAGATCGGCATTCTCGCACCGGAGGATCCTGCTTACGCGCTCGCTCTGGCTGAGGCCTTTGATCGTGTCGGCCTTCCGCTGTCCGGCCTTCCGGAGATCCCCGCGCAAAGAGATGCGGCCGGCGAGATCCTCAGCGCGGCCCTCGCAATCCTGCAGGGGCCTGCTCCGCGCACGGCCCTCGCCACGCTCTACGCCCATCCCGCCATGCCTTGGCCGCACGAGGTTGGGCGGCAGATGGCCCGCGAAGTGATCGAGAGCGGCTGGTCCCGGGCGGCGCGAACGCTCCGCGAGCAGGGAATCACGGTCCTCGACGCCCTGCGGCCCGCCTCCACACCGGAACAGCTGATCGCGCGCCTCTTCGTGCTTGCCGAGGCGATGCCGCAGCTCGGACTTGCCCCACGTATCAACGGGCTGCGGACAGCCTTGTCCGACGGGATCGACTGGCCGATGCTCCGACGGCTCGTAGAGCCACGCATCCTTCCAGCCGACGGCACAAGCCGTTTCGTGGAAGGCGTATCGCTCTTCTCGGAGACAGCCCTGCCCTGGCGACCTGTCCGGCACCTGATCGTGCTGGGGCTGACTGGTCGCGCCTGGCCGCGCATGCCGGCTGCAAGTCCGCTCTTCACCGAGGGCGAGATCGTCGCGATCCGCGATGCCACGGGCCTGCACCTGCCCGGCCGGCGAGAGCGTCTCGCCCGCGGGCTCGAGCTCTTCCGCCGCCAGCTCTGCGCGGCGACCGAGGGTGTGACCCTGACCGCGCCGGCACGTGATCTCCGAGGCGAACGCCAGCCGCCCACCACTGCTCTTGCGCTCATCACCCACCTGCTTGGGGCAAAGGCGCCCGAGGATCTTCTGACCGAGGTTCGAGCCCTGCCGCCCAAACGCTGGCCCGTGGCGCATGAGCTTCCGGCGCCCCTGCCTGATGGCTGCACGCCGGACTTGCCGTCGTCGGGCGTATTGCGCCTCGGCTCCGACCTCCTGCGATTGCGGGAGGCCGACGAGGGCCATAGGGTGCCGCAATCGCCCTCGCGGCTCGAGACGCTGCTGGTCAGCCCGCTGGCCTGGGTGCTCGACGAGCTTGGCGCGACCGACCGGTCATGGGCGCCTGAGGCGCTCGATGTCCTGACGCTCGGCAGCGTCATGCACAAGCTGATCGAGCTGCTGTTTCCGGAGGCAACGCCCATCGCCGACGACGATGCGCTCCGGACGAGGCTCCCCGCCGCGCTCGATAGCGCCATCGCCGCCGAGGCTTCATGGCTCGCCGGGCCGGATTGGGCTGCGGAGCGGGCAAGCCTCCTGCGGGAAGGAGAGGCCACGGCACTCGCCTGGGCGCGATTCCTGCGCGAGTCCGGGGCGCAAATCCTGAAAAACGAGATCGAGCTTGCCGGTGACCATGGCGGCCTGCTGATCCGTGGCCGCGCCGACTGCGTGCTGCGGCTGCCGGACGGACGACTGCTGGTGGTCGACCACAAGCGTGCAAGCGCGAGGGCGCGGCGCGAGCGCATGACGAAAGGCTGGGATCTTCAGGTGGCGCTCTACCGCGCCATGCTGGAGCGGCCGTCCACGGAGACGCTTCTCACCGACCTCGTCCGCAGTGGCGCGCAGTCTGTCACCGCCTACCACACGATGCTCGACCGCATGGTGCTGGTCGATGCCGGGGGTGCCGGGATCGCAGGTGCCGAGGCCGCCACCTCGGACATCTCGGAACAGGCACTGGCGCTCCTCGCCGAACGGGTGGCAGAGGTCGGAAGCGGGACCGTGCGGCTCAACAGCGCCGGCGATCTCGCGCGATTCAGCAAGGATTGCGGCATCACGGCCTATGCGCTCAAGGAGGCCGGTCTCGCGACTGTCTTCCTCATGCCCGAGGACGACATCGCAGAGGAGCTCGCGGAATGACCCTGACGCTCGTGCCCGCCGGCGCCGGAGCCGGCAAGACCACGCGGATCGAGCGGACGCTCGCGGATTGGGTCGAGTGCGGCACCGTCGCGCCTGGACGCATCCTCGCCGTGACCTTTACCGAAGCCGCAGCCTCTGAACTTCGCGCCCGCATCCGGGCCGAGCTGATGACGCGCGGGCGCATCGACGACGCTCTGGAGATCGACCGCGCCTATGTCGGGACGATCCACAGCCTTGGCCAGCGCCTCCTGACGGAACACGCCTTTGCCGCCGGGCGCTCGCCTGCGAGCCGGCTGCTGAGCGAGGCCGAGCGTGACCTGCTGATCCGGCGCCAGATCGCCCGGTGCGAGGCACTGTCGCCCGTGATGGGCGACCTCGCCCGCTTTGGTTATGCTTGGAAGCCCGGAACGGAGGCGAGCGCGGAAGACCTCTTCCGTGCCGATCTCCTCAGGGTGATCGACCTGCTGCGTGGTCTCGGCACCCGCGGCACCGCCGCGGAGATCCTCGATCCCGCGCTCGTCGCGCTCGACGAGGGCTATGGCGACCGCGAGGTGGATGGCGCCCCGTTGACGGAGGCCCTGCGCAGGGCGGCGCAGGATCTCCTCGAAGTCTTTCCCCAGTCGCTCGGCGCCATCGCGACGAGCCAGTCCGCCCGCGACGACTTCTTCAAAAATCATGGGTGCCTCCGTCGAGCGGCAGAGACCGACGCGCTGGAGCGGGACTGGAAGCTCTGGCAGACGTTGCGCACCTTGCGCGTATCGAACCGCAGGTCCGCGACACCGCCGGGCTACGACGAACTCGCCACCGCCGTCATGGAAGCCGCGGAAAAGCTGCTTCGCCATCCCGGCCCGCTCGAGGACGCCCGAACCCACCTGACCGCCCTCGTCCGGGGCGCGCAGGAGATCCTCGTGGCTTATGACACGGCCAAGCGGGCTGCCGGCCTGATCGACTATGCCGACATGATCGCCGAAGCCGAGATGCTCCTGCGGACGCGGCCCGAGATCCGCGACGCCGTGCTGGCCGAGATTGACTGTGTCGTGATCGACGAGTTCCAGGACACGAACCCCGTTCAGTTCGCCCTGCTCTGGCAGCTCGCCCGCGGCGCGAAGGAAGCGCTGATCGTGGGCGACACCAAGCAGTCCATCATGGGCTTCCAGGGAGCGGATGCGCGTCTGTCCGAAGCGTTGCAGACGGCGCATCCCGCTTCGGTCGATCCGCTCGACCGCAACTGGCGCTCCGACCCGCGGATCATGCGACTTGTGAACGCATTGGGACCTGCGATTTTCGACCATTACGATCCCCTTGCCCCCACGCGCGATGAGACCGGCACGACGGCGCTCGAGGCGATCCTGCTGCCGCGAAGCTGGCCGGGCAAGAATCGCGCGGCCGACTGCATCGCCGATCGTGTCGCGACACTCCTGGCGGAGGAGGAGGAGGTCTGGGACAAGTCGGCGAAGCGTCTGCGCCCCACCCGCCCCGCCGACATCGCCGTGCTCTGCTTCCGCCATTCCGAGGCTGCCAAGGTGGCGGACGCTCTTCGTGATCGCGGCCTGCCCGTCCGCATCCAGGGCGCCGGCTGGCTTGAGGCGCCGGCGACCCGTGCTGCCCGCGCCGCGCTGGCGTTCGCTGCAGACCCCGACGACCGGCATGCCGCGCTCACCTTCCTCACGCTCGGTCCCCCGGCCCTGCGCCTCGAGGACGCGCTCCGCGCCGCCGTGGACGGCGTCCTCGAGACCCACGTCGCGCTCGAGCCCCTCCACGCGATTCACGACAATGCGGACACCCGGCCCGTCGGCGAGTTCCTCGCCGAGGTGATCTCGGCGTCAGGTCTGCGAGGGTGGGCCGGGCAGCTTCCTGACGCGTCCGAGGCACTGGCCGATCTCGCCCGGCTCGAGGCCGAGGCGCAGGAGTTCGACCGCATGGAAGGTGATCTGCGCGCGGCTGCGGGCTTCCACGGCTACGGGCCGCAGGTCTTCCTCGGCTGGATCGCGGCGCAGACCGACCGGGAATGGGCACTGCACCCCGATCCCAATGGCTGGTCCGGCACCGGCATCGAGATCGTGACATGGCATGCCGCCAAGGGTCGCGAATGGCCGATCACGGTGGTGGCCGGTCTCACGCAGAGCATCGCAGAACGACCTGGGTGTCTTCGTGCCGAGTTTGACGGCTTCGACGATCTTGGCGACGTCCTCCGCCACGCCGGCCTCGGCTGGCTTCCCTGCTTCGCCGCGCCGGAAAAGCAGGCCGTGTTCGCCGAGGCACGCAGAGTGGACGACGAACGCGACGCCGCCCGCGCCCTCTACGTCGCGCTCACCCGGGCGCGCGACCGCCTGATCCTCGCCCTGCCTGCCGAGCCCGGCACCGCCAAGGATCGCCCCCAACGCATGGTCGATCTTCTCCGCGAACGGGCCGGGTTCGAGCCAGGCGCGGCCGGATTGACGGTCTGTGGCGAGGCGCTGCCGGCCCGTCTTTCGTACGAAGCCCGCGACCGAGCGTTCCCGGACCCGGTCGCGGCCGCGGCAACCCTCTTGCCCCGCTTCGGTCGGCCGGCGCTGGCACCTGCCACGCCGCGCACGCCATGGCGCCGGAGCCCCTCCTCACTCCTGCCGCAAGTATCGCAGGTCCTGCCCCCGCTGGAGCATTTTCGCCTTGGCCCGAAGCTCGGCCCCGGCATGGGAACGCATGAGACCGCCACCGAGCGGGGCAGCGCCTGGCACCTCGCCTTCCGCACGCTCGCGGGTCGCCCTGACCTGCGGCCCCGCCTGCCTGCAGCGACCGGTCTCGACGCCGCTATACTGGATGCCATCGCCGCACAGGCGCAGTCCATCCGCCACTGGCTCGAAGGGCAAGGCTACCCGGAGCTCCGCTTCGAGGTCCCAATGCAGCAGGTGGCGCCGGACGGCTCCGAGACCAACGCCATCCTCGATTGCCTGGCCGAGGGTCCTGACGGCTTCCTGATCCTCGACCACAAGTCCGGGGCATGCCCAGACCCCGCCACCCGTTTCGCCGGCTACCTGCCCCAGCTGACCGCCTATGCCGCGATCGTCGCGGAGCGCGAGGGCAAGCCCGTCCGCCACATTGCCATACACTGGATGAGCGAGGGCACCGTGTCCCTCGCGCCGGCCTTCGAGAGGGAGACCGTATGAGCCCGCGCCGACCGTGGATTGCCGTCAACATCTGTCCTTGGCCAGAACCGGTGACAGGCAGAAACGGCGCCACAACAATGCGGGGACAGGAGGTGACATCATGAGCCCATCCGATCTCGCCAGACGTCTCACGCACCGTCCTGCAAACATGGACGACCTGCAGACCTCCGCCCCAGACTGGGGGGGGGCGGTCGCGTCGATCCTCACTCTGTCGGGTGATCTCCGGCCGGCGGTGGAGCAGGTGTTTCCCGACGAGTCCGCGATCCACGTCATCTTGGCCAAGTTGCCGCGCCGACAGGTGTGGTGGGCCGTCCTATCGGCAATCGAGATCGATCGTCTGACCAATGCCGAGGCGCTGCGTGAAAACCTCCTGATGTGCTCAGAGGATGCCCTTCTGCATGCGCGGTTCGGAGATAAAGCGCAGACACTCGGGCCCCTCCTGCGTGCGCTGTCACCGAGACCTCTGCCGCGGGCGCAGTACGACGTCCTGGCCGCGCTCGCGGACGAGGAAGCAGACCGGTTGCGGAGTTGGATCGCCCGAGACGGCCACCTCGACAGCTACAAGCTCACTGCGCATCTCTTTCCGGATGTCGCAACGATGGACGCCGTGTTGCGGGAAGAAGGAACGGGTTGAACTTGCAGACAAGTGCGCGCCGGGCAGACTCAATATGTGTTCACCTGCTCCTGCGGCGACCGCTGCGCTTGCCTCGGCCACGCGGATACGGTCTGTTCCAACTCCGGCCAGTTGAAAACCCCACGATGGTAGCAACTACGAAGGTTACACATGCAGATCGAACATCACCAAGCGCGCCGAAGGATTCGATGGCCCGCTCCGGCGGTTCCTGTTTAGGCCATCGACTTGTTCCAAATCCGCCACTTTGTCGACAACCACCATCAGTACAGAACAGCTGGCGGATGGTCCCTATGGAAATGATCCGTTTACCATGCACGCTGCAGGACGGAAGGGCTTCATCAACATGCTTGTGGCGCAGTACGTAAACTTGAAACACGTTGGGAAATATAAGTGAAGCAAGCTGCGCTGGACTGTCCTTCGCCTGATGCTCAGAATCGACTAAGATCGTTGGACTATATGGTGATGCGGTCACAACTAAGAGCCGACGCTTCACCATTTCTGGGGCTCGCCCTTGATCCTGACAAATTGCCGGAAGCCAGGGACGCGTTTCGTGCTCTGTCGGGTTGGAAACTCGACATCCTGGTTAAAACATATGGATATGCAGTCAGTTGGGCAATTTGTGCGACTTTGTCGGAACACTATGGCGAAGAAGGTAACGCCAAGGTTTGGCCTTTGGTAGAAGATCTTTTTGGAAGGCCGATCAGCCTTCCGAATGATCGTCGTTTAGTTTATCAGGCTTTTCTGATCGCATGTCGAAAACTTGGTCTTGCGTCAGATGGGTTTGAACGTTCCGTGCAGGCGTTTCAGGTTCACGCAGGCGTATCTCGCTTGCAGCTCCATCATCTGGCAAAGGTGTTCATTGCTCAGGAGCGCTCGATAGGTCTTCCTGATCAAGACGACATCGTTCTCTTGAACCGCTGGGAAGATGATGCCCTTCACTTTTTGGATGCGGGCATCCATGTGCTGCAACGGCCGATCCTAATGGACCATTCAGCCTGGATGGCATCGGCCTACGTTGACTGGCGACGGAATCAAAATGCGCTTTTCGAAAAGTCGGGATATCTGAGTTGCTTTGGCAAACTGTTGCGTCGTGAGTTTGACGGATCTGGTGGCGCGGCAGCCAGAATTGCTCCTGTTCCCCGACTCGTTTGGGAGGACGGCCGCCCACAGTTGTCCATCCCAGGGCAATCTCAGAGATTCAAGCTTTTCATTGACGGCCAGTTGCACAGAGTTCGTGCTGGGCGTCTTTGGCCTGTGCCGTTTCCCCTCCCGATCGATGTCTCCTGGGAAGGAGACAGGCCGGGTCGTGTTCGCCTTTTTCAGACCGCTGATTTTGCCGTCTTCGACAGTAACACAGGCCGGCAAGTCGACATAACCAGCCGCGTTGTCGAGGACGAAACACAGCTGAGCGGAGTTGTTGCGACTGCCATTGTCGCCTCAAAGAAACGCTTTACGGTAGACGGCGTATCGAGCAGGGAAACTGCACCCGATCTCTATAGCTCCCATGTCGACCTTCGCTCGGGAAAGGTGGTGCTCGCGCAAGTCTCCAAATCTTGGACGCTGAGCGGAGTGCGCCGGCCACAAATTTCCATACATGGTCGACCGATCGCAAAGGGAATCGGCGGACCCAGTCTTTGGGGACCCGACTCCGAGGTGGAGTTCGACTTCGGCTCCAGTGAATTGCTCGCGGGACACATTGACGGCAAGCAGCGGCCCGCCTTCATACGGATCGAGAGATATAGTCACGAATCAGATATGCAAGTGGAAGCAGACGGTCGCGGCATCGCGAAAGTGAGCCTCGTAGAGCTCGCGATAGCCGCGGAACTGACCCCAGACGCGGACCCTGAAGCGCTTTCGCTTACGCTTCTCCGCACAAATGCGAATACTACGGAACGTCTTCTTACTCGCTTCAAGAGAAAGCTGATTGTCTGGCCTGGCTTTCAGGCGCTGGAGGGTGTTCTCATCAAATCCGAAAAGCCGCCGTGCAACTTCATAGACGTAGAAGCAAAACATATCGTCCGTGATGATGAAGGATTCCTATGCTTTGAAAGGGGTGGGGGCTACGTCGAGGGACGTGTTGCGTTTGGCATTAACGGTCAAGTGAACCATTTCTCCATTCGCGCTAAGCTTTTACAGGGCGTGCTGGAGCGCGTGGATGGAACGGTGACACCGTGGAAACTCGGTGGCGTAATCACTAAAGGCTCTACGACCAATAGCGACGCTTTGGTTCTGACATCTCCCGACGAGCACGCCAGCCTGAAGATCGGCTCGCGCATTATCGCCGACCCGTTCCGCGATGGACCAACCTACGCAATTCCTGTCGCCACACTTGATGGTGGAGATATTGTGCACGTGTCCGCGGCCGGCGCTCCTACACTGATCGCGACGGTGATGAGCGCTTCCATGCCATCGGACGTTGCAGTGCGCACCTGGGTAGGCCGTTGCCGGATTTCACTCGAGATGCCATTCGACGTCGGCGGCGTCATAGTCGAGTTTGAGACGGAGTCTGGTGAACTGGATCGTTGCGAAGTCAGTTTCGACCATTTTCCCGCCGCCCAGCGGGGCCGTTCTTGGCTGCTGAACGCAAGGGCAGATAGGCGGAAGGTCTTGATCGAGGTCGACGGAACCCCTCTGGCCGGGCTGAGCCTGATCTCAGTGAAGACCCGCGCGCTCGGCCAGGAATCGTGGGCTCAACTGAGCAATCCTCGCGACGACTCTTATGCTTTCCCAATCGTTGGAGGCGTGACTCCGGAACCGCGTGCATCGGCTCTTTCGAGGCTCGAGACCTGGCTCTCCAGATGCTACGCGCCTGAAGTTTGGGACGGCGGCCTGGGAAAAGCGCTGCAGTTCCGATGGTCGACACTTATTCACGAAGTTCGCTGCCTGCCTGGCGGCATCGAGCGACTGCTCTTGTTGTCCCTTCGTGATGATGAACCTGATTGGTTGCCGATGCTGCACGTCATTCAAGAGGTTCCGACGTTGTTCGCCGCTCCCTCCATCAAGTTTCACGCCTTCTCAAATTCAAATGGGGTTGATCGGATATTGAGAATCATTTCTGATGCCGCATCCCGCCGATTGCGCGAGCTGGATATAAATCCGATGGCGATGCTTGCCTTTCCGAATGCCAGACGGGCGGACATGGCCGGAGAAAAACTACGAAACTTCCGTCCAAAAAGTCTACCAGTTATTTTCTCGACGTTGGCTGAAAAACCAAGTGAATGGTTGGGCAAGGATGCGCTGGGACCTGACCATGCCAGGACAGGTTTAATTCTCTTGCGTGACCGCATCGAAACCTACGAGTTGCTCGGAGCAGGCGAGGCCGAGGCAAGGATGTCGCTTCGAAGCGCGAATTTGAATCGTGCAGCCGTTGCACTGGGAGATCCAGCTTTGTCGAGCCTTTGCTTGAGTACGGAAGATGAGGACGATGCGTCTGTCCTCTTGATCGAGCGGGCCCTCGCGGCATTCGCAGTTCGAAGCCGCCAGGGTCCAGAGGCCGTCGAAGCCATGATAGAGCGAGCGTCGGCAACAATCGGCATAAGCAAACGCGACATTTTGGCATCCTTGGGTGAAATGATACGGCTGGGAAGAGAAATCTTCATGTTCCATCTGGTCGCCACCGAAATTGAAAAAAGGAGCCGGCCATGAAGGACCATGCAAGCGGACAGTCCGCCGCAACAGAATTGGACCCACTGCAATTTCGTAAGACGCTCGAGGGCCGCCTACGAAGCTTCACAACTGCTGCTGCCTCTGTTTCGCCGGTCGTCGCACCGGCGCTTGGTGAAGCCATCAGCCAGATGATCGATGGGGAAACTCTCATACGAGGTCCCTTCGTCGAGAGCTTGCCTGATTTCGAAAAGGGTGACTCGATCGAACAGTTGGTAAGCGACGGTTTGTTGTCCGACCAATGGCAGGCCATGAGGCTGAATGCCTCCGGCCTCTGGAAGCGGCCCCTCCATCGCCACCAGCAAGCAGCAATCGGCCGTGACGACAACTACATCGTCGCTACAGGAACAGGCTCGGGGAAAACCGAGTCTTTTCTGTTTCCATTAATTGACGACCTCATGCGCCATGGCGGTAGAAAGCCCGGGATCAAGGCGATCCTTGTCTACCCACTTAACGCGCTGGCTACCGACCAAATGTTCCGTATTGCACGTTTGCTCTTCAACGACCTTGGCGATCCGGGGATCACCCTTGGGCGCTTTACTGGCCAGACGACCCCCGGTGCCAGTCGTGCGGAGATCGAACGTGAGATCCTCTCGTCACCAAGTTTCGAAGACGCGTTTCCTCGCGCTCACAGAGCACCAAATGGATGGCTGCTTTCGCGCTCCGAAATGCTGGAGACGCCGCCGGACATTCTAATTACGAACTATGCGATGCTTGAGCACGTTCTGTTGTTGCCGCGCAATCGGGCGCTACTGAAAGACGCCGATCTTCGCTGGCTCGTTCTGGATGAATTGCACACCTACGCCGGAGCTCAGGCGATCGAGGTTGCCTTTCTAATTCGAAAGTTGAAAGCAAACCTAAGTATGTCAACCGGCGAACTTAGATGCGTCGGGACTTCTGCGAGTTTGGACCCTGAGCGCAAGGACGACTTGGCAAAATTTGCTGAGGATCTTTTCAACGAACCATTCGGTGCGGGCGATGCAGCGGTCATTACTGGCGGGCGCGAACTGCATCCGCGCCTGCGCGAGACCCTGGCTACCCGGTCTCTAACGCCGGAAGACTGGGTCTCGCTTGGCGACGGTTTGGCACGCCTGCGCAGCGAAGGATCGCTTCTGCCGGAAGAAGAGCGGTTTCACGTCGACAACTGGAATGATCAGTTGGGCTCTGTCTTGTCGCTTGACGGGGAGGATCTTGGAGAGGCGCTGTTGACGGCTCTCTCAGCGCTGGCCGAGGTCCGTCATGTTGCCACCGCGCTTCACAACAAGGCCAACGGTTTGATGCTGCTTGAGCGTTTGGCCGGAGAGATCTTCGGTGGCGTTGATCAGGAAACGGCCGAACGCGCTCTCATTGCGCTGGTGAATATCGCGGTTCTCGCCGTTCCACGACAAGGGGGTGGCTTTCCTCTGCTTCCAGCTCGCTACCATATCGCTGCGACGACCATCGAGGGGGCATTGGTCGAACTCTCAGCGGATGCGCCAGAAAGATGGAGCCGGGTGCTCGCGGGCAAAGTGGGGCGAGATCCGGCCAATGATGCCGCCGCGGCCTTTCCGCTGCTCGTGTGCCGGTCTTGTGGAGAGCCCTACATCGAGGCATGGGACGACGGAATTCGACTGGCCGCACTTCCGCCTCGCAGTAACAATGCGGAGCGGGCCGTGCTCCGTCTGATTGGAGCGTCCCCAGCAGCATTGGATGAGGAAGATGAAGACGTCGAGCATGCCGAATTCGTCCACTTAGATCCCAAAAGCGGCTTGATCCAAGACTATCCTGGAGAGGGTATCATCTCCCTCCAAATCGCCGAGTGCGTTGACGACGAGCACGACCGGAAGAAGTACGTAAAAGCCTGCTTGGCGTGCGGAGAAAAGAAAGGTGCTTATGCGGAACCCCTGACGACCATCTACGCTGGGGACGAGTCCACGTCTGCGATGGCAACGCAGACGTTGCTCGAGGCATTGCCTGTCAAGGCTGACTCGGACGGTCCCATGCGCGGACGTTCACTTTTAGCCTTTTCGGACAATCGCCAGGACGCTGCGTTCTTTGCGCCTTTTTTGGAACGAATTTCGAGGGTCGAGGCGATCCGTGGCGCCATCATCGATGCCGTGCGTTCCGAAGATGGGCTGTCCATAACCAACCTTTCCGCAGAGGTGAGCGCGCGCCTAAAAAAGCATCGCTTCCGCGTGTTCGACAGAGGTGACCAATCTGCTCCCCTTTCAGGGTCAGAGCTCAAAGACCGGATGACGGCGCTCGTGACGGCCGAAATTACACTCGGCGGGCGCGGACGGGATTCGCTTGAAGCCTACGGCCTGCTCTCCGTTGAGCACGATGGCTTGGAAAGGATTGAGCGTCGCGTGGCGCAAGGACTGGAAGACAAAGGAAAGGCGCATCTTGGCAGTTGCGTCTCGGGAGTGATCCGACTGATCTTGATGATGATGCGCCAGAGCCGAGCGATATCGGATTTGGATGGCCGGTTGGATCTCGGAGATGAGGCGATTTGGGGCCGAGGCCTGGGATCTGAGCGCATCTCTTGGGAGCTCCGAAAGGAAAGCAATGCCTCACGGATACGCCGGGTCTTGCCCACGCGGCCGCGGGACAAAACGAGGCTAATCTGGGTGTTGTGCCACCGGCTCGGCTTGCCGCGCGAAGACGCGGACTCATTGGCCGAGTCGTCTTGGGAGGAAATGGTTCGACCACGGGTCGGTGTTCTCAAGAAGGGCAGCTTGGCGATGGTCATCGACCTCGACAAGATTAAGCTCGGCGAGACCTGCGAAAGGTATAGGTGCAACTCCTGCGGCCGAATTGCGTCGTTCGATTTGGGTGGTGTGTGTCTCGCAAATCGGTGCGAGGGGTCGGTAGCAAAACTCTCCGGGGCCGAAACAGGCGCTGACGTAGTCCGGAATTACTATGTCGAGCGATGGCTTTCCCAGCCGGGGGCAGCGATAGCCAGAGAACATACCGCGGCGATCGGAACCGCGCTGCGCAACGAGATCGAAGGTAAGTTTCGAACTGGCGACATAAACGTCCTCAGCTGCACCACAACCATGGAGATGGGCGTAGACCTCGGAGACTTGGAGGCCGTTATTTGCCGGAATGTTCCGCCGGGGATTGCCAACTATCAACAGCGTGCCGGACGCGCTGGTCGACGGGCTCAGGTTGCACCTATCGCCCTCACGATCGCCAGGGGCAGCCGATACGACCAAGCCTCGTTTCGGCGCTTTGACGACTATTTGAAGGCGCTGCCAAACGTTCCCTATATCAACTTGGAGAATCCACGTTTCTTCCATCGGCATCAGGTGTCATGCGTTCTGGCGGGGTGGTTTGCCCAAAGACTTGCTTCCAGTTCGCGCTCGGGATCTCCGAGACTTCGCGACGTTTTGGGGGAGAGGCTTGACAGCGTTGCGCACAAGAGCCTGCTGGAGGACTTCACGATATGGCTGCAGTCAGAGGGAGGACAACAGTCGGCGCGGACGGCACAGGCCATGGCTGCGGGGCTACCAAATGGAGTCGCACTTCAAGGCGCGGAATTGATCAGGCACGTGAAAGATGAGGCGTTGTCACGGTGGCTCGACGACGTTTGTGGCCGCTGGCAATTGATTGACGACCGCGCGCAGAGAGCTGAGCAGCAGGCTGCCGACGCGGAAAGCGAGGAAGACAAGCAGAAAGCCAATTGGCGGGTGCTGCGTGCCGGAAAGGAAAAGCAGCTCTTTCTCGACCGGCTCTTGACCGAAAGTCTCTCGAGGCTTGGGATAATCCCAACCTACAGTTTTCCCGTAAGTTCTCTCAGTCTGGAGGTTGTCCGGGATCGCGGCCATGGGCGCGGAAGCGATGACATCGAACTTGCGCGCGACGCTTCCCTTGCGATCTCAGAATTCGCGCCCGGAGCAGAGACAATCGCAGCAGGGCGGGTCTGGACCAGTGCCGGCATCTCTCGGCGCAGTTCGCACAGCGCCAATGACGTCTGGATGGATGAAGGCCGCCTCCAGATTTGTCGGGATTGCCGAAACGTGGAACGACTCCCCAGCGACGGAGAATCCCTCCAAGCTTGTCCATCCTGCGCAGGGAATTTGGAGCCTCCGCGGCGCTTTTTGGAACCCGTTGGATTTTTGACAAATTATCGCGATCGCGCCGGTGGCGAGCCCGGCTCTTCGCGCCTGCGCCCGCGTGCTGTCGATGAAGCTCGCTTGCTCACCAAGGCACCGTCCAGTCTCATGGGTGCTACCGACGTCCGAGATGTCAGCACTTTTTTCGCTTCAGCCATTGGCAGCGCGGACCATCCGGAAGGTCAGATGATTGTCGTGAACCGTGGTCCAAATGGGACGGGCTACCTGCGGTGCCCAAGGTGCGAACATGCTGAGCCGGCGCCCAAGAGCTACTTTGGGTTTGCGCCGGTGGCGTCTAAGCACCACGATCCCCGAACCGGCGATCCTTGTCCTGCGGAAGAACTCAAGGGTGCGACGGACCTCGCCCATACCTATTCGACGGATATAAGGCTTATCCGGATCGCTGTCCCAATTGATCCTCCTAAATCACCATTGGATGAGCGTGCTTGGCAGGAGGATGTCTTACGTGGCGCAGCCGAGGCAGTGAGGCTTGCAGCAGCGGACATGCTTGGTACCGATCCCAGAGACCTAAGAGCAACATTCGAACTGGCTCCGACTGGGGGCTTCGACATAATTTTGGCCGATGCCACTCCTGGAGGTGCCGGCTACGCTCGGAGGCTCGTGGAAGAGAGCCGTTTTTCAGCCCGCAAGCTACTCCTCGAGGCGATAAACAAGCTGGATTGCGAAAAAGACTGTCAAACTACCTGCATCCACTGTCTCAACGACTATTCCAACCAGGTTTGGTGGGATCGCATGGATCGGCATCTATCGCGGGGCTGGATGGAAAAAGTAGTCGCTCGATCGATTGCTCGGCCGAAACATGTCCCGGTGGACGCGGTGCCCTGCATGGCGCCTCTGGGTATCGCACTTGGACCGGTTCTGAAGGGCCACAAGCAGGTAATTGCCGTCGGAAAGTCGGTTTGGGGTGCGGAAGAACCAGAGGCTTCTCTGGGCAGTGCACGGGCCCTTCGCGATTGGCTGGAGGATGATCGCGAACGTCGCGCGTGGCTGGTCGTGCCAGAACACGATGAGACCGTCCCTACCGGAACGGACCGCCAGGCTGCCGAGATGCTCAGGCCGGCCGAAGACGCCGGTCGTCTAATCTTCGTCCGATTGAACGAGAGTGACCTCCACGAAGCACCGCGACTAACGATGTTCGGGGGCATAACAAATGAAGAACTCTTCGATGCCGAACCAAGGCAAAGCCTCATGTCTGGAATAGGTAGAGGGATATGCTTCAGACGACATGGCGTCGACGACTTGAAATCGCTGTGGATCGCCAAGCACGTGCATGAGGTCCTAAGGGCTTCGAGGTCAGAGTTTTTTGCAAAGCTGCTCGATCGGCTCGTTGTTCACCGCTTCCAAGCGGGTAAGGCTCGAAACGTTGCGGCGGTTTTCAGCCCGTTCAATGGACAAACAGTTTCCCTATCCATCCAAGATCCCTGGATCGGTGCACAGGATCGTAACCGCGAAAAGCTCGGTGAATTCCTTCGGGAACTTCGACGGGCAGGCGTCTCGATCGCGACATTGAAACTGACTTGGAACCCTCGGAACGGGGACGATCAGGGCAACGTCCAAAGCGCAGGCTTGCAGAGAGTTTGCCAGCCGCACGTGTCTGGAGAGGTCGCACTTCGCCCATGGGAGCCTTCGCGCGGGCAGCACTTTCATGATCGAGTAGTCCACATTCAGCAAGAAACAATGAAAACAACTTGGCGAGTGGATGTTACCTCCGGAATCGATAACCTGATGTCTCATCAGAAGGAGTGCAGCTTGTTTATTGAAAAGGTGTAGAACGTTAAATAGTAAAGGTTGTCTGCGAACAGTGTTGGCTGGCTACGCCGACCTTCCTCCGTTCTGCGAAAGCGGACAGTTACTTCGCCCACTTCGGCCGGCGGCAACGCGCAGGAAGCGGGCCGAGAACATACTGGCGATTCACGGAGAGAACTACGAATTCGAGTTCTGGCCAGGTTCCAGCGCAACCAAAACCTCCGGCGCGGATCTGTTTCTTCCGCCTTGGCCTTTGTGTAGACTCGTTGTGACAAATTTTTCGCCTGAAACAGCAGGATTTTCGCCCTATGGCGCTCCAGGATGCCCTCCTCGAAGATACAACAGCCTCGCCAGGGACCCCTCCTCCACGACCGGACAAGGCCATCCTGCCTGGCCTGACCCGCGTGGTTCTCGTCGACAGCATCAGTCCCGGCCGCATCGCCGAGCTTCCGCTCGACGGCCATTGCCTGATCACCGGCTCCAACGCGGCCGGCAAGACTTCCCTGATCCAGCTCGTCCCTCTCTTCACCGGCGTCTCCCCGAACGATGTCTCGAAGAAGGCCGACGGCAAGGCCTTCATCCCCTACTACCTGCCGAACACGACCTCCTGCATCGGCTTCGAGTACCTGAACCTCAGCTGCAAGCCCCGCAGCGTCATCGTGCACACATCCCTGAACGGGAACGACCTGCGCTACCGGTTCGTGCGCAGCGCGCTTTACCAGGACATGTTCATCGGCGAAGACGGAGCGCTCGTCGACACCCGCGATCTCCTGCGGCACATGAAGGAGCGCGGCTACCAGGCCGAACGGGCGATCGACACGTTGCGGGACTACCGCGCGATCCTCCAGGGGCTGAAGACCACGGAAGCCACCCTCGAGAAGCGGCGATCCATGATCAAGATGGGGGGCGATTACGCCATGGCCCAGCCGGCGCACCCGCTCAAGAACCTGGACCGCGTCGTCTCGGCGATGCTCAAGAAGGACGGCAGCCTCCGGGCCCTCGAGCGGATGATCGCCGGGAAGGTCCTGGGCGGGGAGTCGAAGGTCCGCGTGAGCGGTGACCAGAGACGCCTGGCCAACTGGCCCGACCAGTTCCGCGCCTACCTCGAGGTCATGCGTCACGCCCCCAAGGCGCAGCAGCTGAGCAGCACCAGGATCGAGCTCGATCGCCTCGACGCCGACATCGCCGACACCTTCGACGAGATGCGCGCCATCCATGACCGCGATGCGGAAGAGATGGCGCGGCTGGAAAAGACAGTCGCGTCGCATCGGAGATCGCGTGACCAGGAACAGGAACTCTTTGACGACCGCACCCGAGACCTGCAGCGGAAGGTCAGCGACGCCGAGAACGCACTCGATCGCGCGACCGACCAGATCGAGAGGATCGAGCGCCAGAAGCATGACGGCGAAAGCGCCGGCATCGCCGCGGCCGTCCAGCTTGCGGCCTCGGAGGTCTCTCTCAAGCGCCAGCGCGACGCGCTACAGACCGAGATCGCGGCAATCACGGGCAAGCAAAAGGACATCGAGGAGCAATTCTCCAGGCTGAGGCAAGACGCGCAGGAGAACTACAACCGCGATCGCGCGCTCGTCGACGAACGGATCACCCTGCGCGAGGAGGCTTCTGATGCCGAGATTGCCGATCTGGAGCAGATCCATCAGCGCCGGCTGACGGCGGTGGAAGATCAGCACAAGGAGGCCCTGGCAACGCTCCAGGCAGCGATCGAGACGGCCGCTCACAACCACGGCACCGCAAGGCAGCGCGCGAAGAACCCCTCCATTCCGCAGGAGATCGTGGACGCGCGCGAGGCCGCGCAAGAGATAGCGGAGGCCAGGGCCGCGGAATATCAGGCGGCGCTCGAAGGACAGGGCGTCCTCGAGAGGGCATCTCGCGATGCCCAGGCGGAGTACGACAGGATCGAGGGCGAGAGCCGGAAGTTGCGCCGGAAGGTGGAGGAGGCGCGCGACCGCCGGACCGTGGTCGAGGCGCAGAAGAAACCACCTGCGGGATCCCTGCTCGAATACCTGCGCTCGGATGCGCCCGACTGGGGCGACGACATCGCGCGAGCCATCCATCCCGACCTCCTGACCCGCACCGACCTCGATCCGGCCATGGGCCAGGGCGACGGCACCCTCTTCGGTCTCTCGCTCGATCTGTCGGGGGTCGATCCACACCCTTCGGCGGAGACCGCGACCTTCGATGCCCGCATCGAGGCGATCACCGACGAGATCGATCATCTCGCGGAGCAATGCGGACAGATCGCAAAGGATCTGGCGACGGCCGCTCGCCTCCGGGCCGACGCCAGGCGCGCAACGGAAGTGAACGACGCCGCTCTGCGCACCGGGAAGACCAAGCTCGAGGCCGCCCGCAAGATCGTCGATCAGCGCACCTCAGACATCACGGCGGCTCGCGCCAGAGCGCAGCAGCTCGCCAACGCGGATGTCGAGACCTGCGCCGCCGCCCTTCGGGATGCGCGCATGGCACTCGGTCATGCCGAGCAGACGCGGGCGAGCGAGCTGGACGCCCAGCGCAAGATCAACGCCATCGAGATCGGCGAGGCGAAGGCGCGCCGCAAATCGGATATCGAAGCCCTCAGGGCCGAGCAGGCCGATCTCCGCAACCAGCTCGACAAGCGGATCGGCGAGCTCGATGAGACATTGCGCCAGCACCTGAGCGATGCCGGCATCGACACCGACCACCTCGGCAGGCTCAAGGCGAGCCTCGGCGAGGCGCAGGAGAAGATCATCTCGATCGAGAACAACGCCGCCCGGGTCGCCGAGTGGCTCCGGTTCATGAAGGACGACCTGCCCCGCCTGCCCGGCCTGCGCGACACGCAGAGAGACAAGCAGAAGTCCGTGGATGCCGTGCGCCAGGAGAAGACGGACCTGGCCGACGCCTGGAAGGCGCGCTTCACCGCCCTCGGTCAGCAGATCAAGGACGGGCAGGACCGCATCAACGCTCTCGACCTCGACATCAGGAAGGCGGCCGCACGCCTTGATCAATCGGAAGGCTACCCCCGGCGCGCGGGTCGCGTCATCGTCCGCAAGCTCGACGAGGTCATTCATGCGCTCAACGGCCAACAGGGCCAGAAGCGCTCCCTGAACGCCGACATCGACAGGGGTGTCCAAGATCTCGTGGTCATCTTCAGGAACGTGTCGAACAGCCCACCCGACCAGTACCTCACCCAGGAGATGCAGCATCTGCCGGCCAAGACCGGGGCCGACTGGATACCGCCGATCATCAACTGGTTCGACCAGGCCCACGAGGCATACCGCGACACGCTGATGACCGAGGCGCGCGTGATGACCAACGACATCACGAGCACCTACCATCGCCTCGTTCGGCTGGAGAGCAGTATCGCCGCGGAGAACCGGCGCCTACAGGCCAGTCTTGCCAGGAACAACCACCTCGATGTCGTCAGCGAGATTGGCGTGACCATCAAGTCCTCGATCCAGGACCTCGACTTCCTGCCCTCGATGCGGCGCCTCGCGCGGCTTCACGAGCAGTGGGAGAACTCGGGCGATGCCATGCCTCCGGAAGAATTCGTGAAGGCCATGGAGGAGATGCTGGTCTTCTGGCGGGCGGATGGCATCTCGGCAGATCTGGAAAGCCACATCAAGATCGCCGGGCACGTCATCGAGAACGGACACCGTCGCGATTTCGCCTCCACGACCAACCTGTCGGATATATCCTCCAACGGTGTCTCCTACCTCATCCTGACGATCATCCTGGTCGGCTTCCTGAACATGATCCGCGGCGAGGGCCGGCGCGTGCGGATCGTCTGGGCGCTGGACGAGCTGAGCAACATCGACGCGACCAACACCCGCCGCCTGCTCGACATGCTCCGGGAGAACGACATCACGCTGGTCGCGGCGACGCCCTCGAGCGAAGCCGATGTCCGCCGGCACTTCGACTACCAGATGAAGATGGTGAAGACGATGAACGAGCCACGCTTGGCCTATGTCACCGGCAGCAACGCCCGGCCGATCGGGCTGGACTGGTCGCCTGCGCAGGCCGCACACCCTGACTTCCAGAACTCTCAAGCCGGCGAGGCCTGATCCCCATGTTCGCACAAACCGTCAACGCGCTCCTCGCCGGCTCCGTCATCTGCCCGGTCACCGATCCGGATGCCTATAGCTTCCTGGAGGATGAGCAGAACCTCCGGAAGGTCGCCACTTACCTCGAGGCAATCGATCGCACGGTCGCCTCTCCCAGCGCCGGCCAGTCCTTCTTCCTCATCTATGGGCGCGGCATCGAGGCCCCGAGAGACCAGGTCCGTGCCCTCCAGAAGCAGATCATGGGCGAGGTGCAGCCGATGATCGAGTTCGTCGAGCTCGTGCTCCACGCCCGCAACTCCGATGTGATGCTTCAGCCGGAGGACCTCATCGAGGTCGGTGCCATCATCGGCGCCATCGCCGGCAGCGAGACCCTCAGGGTCGAGCTTTCCGCGCTGGTCTCGAGCCTTGGTGCCCGCCCCGACGGCACGGATCGCGGCCGCTTCACAAGCGTGATCGCCAGGCTGGTGAAGATGAAATACCTGGTCGTCGCAGATGCCGAGCGGGAGATCTACCGCGTGACCGGCAAGATCAATCTCTTCCGCGATCTGCTCGACCTCCTCATCGAGGCCATGCCCGGCGTCGAGGAGGAGATCGAGAAGGAAATCGCGCAGAGGGACCTCCTTTGACCTCTACAGGCGACATCGACCGCTTTCTCAGCCTGCTGGGGAAATACGGCGCGCTCATCTCCGACATCTATCAGTCGGGCTCGATCGAGGGCACCGACGAGATCCGGGGCGCGCTTCACGAGCTGCACAATGCGCGCGCCGTCACGCCCTGTGGTGCGGGCCACTTCCGGTTGAGCCGGCCGGTCAAGGCCCTGCTGGACGACCACACCCAGCGTCAACGCAGTTTCGAGATCGGCGACGACATCGGCGCCGAGATCAAGCGCATGCGCGACCTTCTCGACGAGTACCTCCGCGCGGCCAACGAAGGCCGACAGGACGACATGGATCGTCTCGATAACGAGGTGCTCGAGAGCATCTACAACATCCAGGACTCCGTATCCTCGGACCTTCTCCGCTTCCGGCAGATCACGGAGAGCAGCTACTCGACCGTGCGCGACCTGAGCGAGAAGGCCAGGCAGAACGTGCACTACCTCAAGCGGGCCATGGCCCTTCAGGATGTGCTCGCCGCGCTGAACAGCAGCGACATGCACGAGGCCTTCTCGTCAGCCCTGGCGGATGAGCTTGCCTCTGTCTTCCACGGGGAGATCAGTGCGCGCATCGGCGGATGGTCGGCGCTCCTCCTGGCGTCGATCGGCATCATGAAGGAGTTCCTCTTCCGTTACCGGGAGATCACTCATGAGACCCGCAGGCTGCGTGCCTTCCATCGCATCCTCAAGACCCGCTCTCTGAGCGATGCCGAGGCCGCCCTGGCGACGGTCGCCTGGCACCCTTTGCTTGCGCGCCCGGTTGAGGCCGTGGAAGACCCGTTGCCGGACTTCATCACCGACGAGGGGCGCGATGCGCTCGCCGAGGTCGTCCGGACCTTCAAGCCGATCGAGAAAAAGCGCGCCGACGAGCGCAAGGCCGGTCATCGCGCGGTGGACGACGGACCGCTGGAGGTGGAGGAGGAGATCAGTCCGGAGGAAGCAGCCCTGCCTGTCTTTCTCTCGGAGGTGGACGCCTCGGAGGGCTGGGTGTCGGCGCGGGCCTGGCTGGATCCTGAGGGCGGCATCGCGCCTGCATCCTTCCTCGAGCAGGTTCTTGTCTGGTGGCTTTCGGATCGGGACTGCGACCGGGAGGCGACCCTCAAGGAGGCCGAGCACCGCTGCCCGCGCTCCGGCAACCTGGAAATCGAGGATATCGTTGTATGTCGGGCAGCCTGATCAGGTCCGCGCTCCTCGCACTCGAGAAGTCCGGCGAGTTTGAGCCGTCGCATGAGTTGGCTGGCCAGTTGCGGGATCTCAACATCGGCAAGTGGTCGGGCTCGAAGGTCCGCCTCGGGATCAAGGGTCGCGCCGATCTCTGGGCCTACCTCGAGCGCGAATACGGCATCCTGCCTGGAACCAAGGCCGGCGACTGGATTGGGCTGACGAGATCCGAGGCCACGGCGCTCGGCACGAACGAGAAGCTGGCGCGCCGCGCCGTGAGGGCGTCGCGTGTGGCGGTCAAGACCTTCGCCGGCGGCACCCTCCTCTACGGCCGCTGCCGCGGCGATGGTGGTGACGGGGACGGTGTTGATGGCGGCGGCGATCGGAGCGGCCATGGCGAAGGCTCTGACGCCTTCGTCCTGCCGCCGAGGATTTCGTTCGACGCAGCCATCAAGGATGCACCGCTGTTCCGGAACTTCGCGATCGTCCTTGTCGAGAACTGGGAGACCTTCGAGCGGATCGACCTCCTGTCCTTCCCCGTGCCCCCGGGCCTTGAACAGGCCATGCTGGTTTTCCGCGGTGATGTGGCGAGCTATCCGACGGCCGCCGCCAAGGCCTTCCTCGAGGCATCCGCCAAGCCTGTCTATGTGCTCGGGGACCCTGACCCGGCCGGGCTGGTCATCGCGCTTCGCACGCCGCATTTTGCGGGCCTCGTCGCGCCGCCCCTGGCCGACCTCGAGGCGTGTCTGAAGGCGGGACGCGGCGACACGGAGCGGTATCGCTCCCAGCTGCAAGGTTCCGCGCAGCTTCTTGATGCCTGCACCCACCCCCAGGTCCGCGCCTACTGGGACCTGATCCAGCACTATGGACGGGCGATCCCGCAGGAGGAGTTCACCCGGCACTTGCCGTAGGAGTCAGTGCGACTGCGCGATTCTTGGCGTGGCCGGCATCGATGCCTGAACCAGACTCGGATGGGTGGTCCGCGCAAGCCTGAGGTGTCTTGAGGGAAAGGTCAACGAGACCTGTGCAGTGGTATTGGCTTCAGTGAACCCTGGTGTAGGTCTTGCCGTTAAGGACGCGCTCGACCTGCGCCACATTTCTTGCGCCGATCCTGAGGGCGATGTCGGCGCTGTGCTCCGTCGCCAGCGTGCGGATTGCACGCACCTGATCGACCGACAACCGGTTGTCGCGGCCGCAGATCTGCGCCACCGCCCAGTCGTTGTCGCTCCATTTCTCGGCAACCCAAGGTACCGGCAAGCCTTTCCGCGGATGGGCTTCCAGCCATTCAAGGATGATCCTGCCCGCTCGTCAGGCATCGGCACGACGCTCGGCGCTATCAAGACGTGCTCGCGCATGTAACGAGGCGCCGATTTGCCACCCGGCACCATGTTGAGACGGCGCTCATCGCGCCAATGCCCCTCGACCAGAAATTCCTTGGTCGCGTAGAGCATCTCGATGTCGTCCGTCACGCCCATGACCTTGTGGTTCACATTGGAGATTGCACCTGCCCCGAGCTCCTCTCGAAACTTTCGGTGAAAGAGCAGCGGACTTCCGCTCTCGATTGCCCGACGATGCTCCGCCCAGCGTTTCTGCCAGCTTCGAGTGGTGATCCCGACATAGAACCAGCCCCGATCCGGATAGGTCCCGCCTGGACCGAAGATGTGCTGGTAGAGCACGAAGCTCTTTTTCGGAAATCCCTCGGGACGCAAAAGCAGATGCGCAGGACAGGAGAACAACTGGCTCGGCTGAGTGATCCGACGCTCGTCGATCTCCTTTTTGCCGGCTCTCGCGGCCTCAAGAAACACAGGATCGGTCACCACCTCGACGCGCAACTCGGGCACGAGCGCCCTCTGCCATATTCGGCATGCCATTCCGACTGCAGAGACATGGCGAGCCCCGGAGCCGGGTCCAAGAAGAGATGGGCAAACCCACCCGACCCTCTCGGGTCAGACCTCAGAAAACTGCTCGTCCTGCAACTTGTCGCTGAGTCAGAACCACGCCCCGATTGCGACAGACGCCGACGCTCAATGCGTCGAGGAGGAGGCCGCACAGGACCGATGCCGCGACGGCGGCGTTCGGGGACTGTTCTAAGAACACTCGAAATTGAACCGGCCTCCGGATACCTCGATCAGTCTAACGGATACCGTCAACAGATCCCCGGTGCCCAGATCGCTGAATCGCGACATGTCACTACTGTCGATCTGACAGGAAATCCTCGGGCCGAGACCGGAGGATGCCCCCTGGGTCAGCCTCATCCATGGATCCTGACCCCGGTATCCGCCTGCTCCAGCAGCCGTACGCTCCGGCCTGTGGAACGCATCGACGACGAGCGTTCCATCCGAGAAGCCGATGTTGCCGGCAATCAGGCTGAAGGGACCGCGGCGCCTCGAAAAAAACTCTACAGCCTCGACGACCGACATCGTTGCCAGCTGGCTGTCAAGCATTGCGACCTGGGTATACAAACCACAGCCGCCACGAACATCATCGAAAAATCGGCGTGGGGCGCCGTCAGCCTCGACGATGTCGCACACCGCCAGACTTTCACGGCTTCTTGAATGCACCGCCATCAAATGGGTGATCAGCGATTGGCTTTCCGGCTCGTAGTCCCAATAGGCGTAGGGTCTCAGGTTGCTCCAGTTTTCACCATCGGCGCCGAAGAAGTCCCGGAGATCAGCATCAAAACCATCTGGCGATACTTCGGGGTTGTGCACACCGACAAATGCTTCGAACGGTCCATCGACGATGGCCAGATACGAGAAATCCCTGAGCTCTGCATGTCTCCTGATGGCGATCCGTGTCGTGATGATCTGCTCGCCTGTCTGTGTTACCCGGCGATCGGAGTCCTCCTCGTAGCTGAAGACATACTCTTCGACGACGGGCACGCCGGGCGCCGAAGTCCAGGCCTGGTGCATCGATCTCATTGGACTGTACCGTTCGACCTGAGCCATAAGAGGAGTTGCCACAACGGAAAGGAGGCCGACAAGAATGCCAAGAACATACGCGCTCGTTTTCATCCGCAATTTCCAAGGTTAAGCCTTAATGAGCGCGAGTGTGGTGCCCGCGCGTCGACGGGGCAACAGGTTTCGATCCGGAGCGTCATTTTGCCAATCCTCGGCAACGCCGGTCTATCCCGACAGCAGAGCAGCCTGCGAAATCATCATGCCACCGATTTCCCTACCCAGCCCGTAGCAGCGGCCAGCCTGGAGCCATGACGGTCCGGAATAGACATTCCTCGACATCCCTTTTCTGCAGCAGGGACGGCTCCGCTGAAAGGGCGTCGGGCTGACAGTCTGTTGACACCCTCCGACCGGGTCCTGGAAAACCAGGACACATCCACAAACCAGTCCGCAATCTCGTGCTCAGGTCCCCTCCGGTTGGATCGCCCTCGACCGGGAGACGCAAGACACTCCCGAAGCTCGCCCGGCAGGCAATTGGCCCGGAACTTCCGGCCGGCCTCCATTTCGATACCTGGTGCGAAAGGATGACGATCCCGGAAGGTCCGCCGTTGAAGTGAAGTTCGTCATACGGTACCACTCGACACTCCGACCCGTATCACCCTACGGACCTTGCAGTCGTGATTGAAACACAGGCAGAGCAGCCACTTGTCCGGAAAAACGTCCCTCATAGTAGCCTGCGTGCCTGACGGAACCCGCCTCCTGGTCTCCATCCTCTCGACGGACGAGGGGATGCAGAGCGCCATCGCGCGTGCGCTCGAAGTCATTGCCGGGAGTGCAGAAGTATCAAGCATCTGCCCAGGAGAGACGGTGGCGGTTGACGGTGACGTCTTCGTCGCCATGGCACCGGATTCACCGGAAGCAGCCGATTTCCTGCGCAGGGCCGCAAGTCATCTCACGAAACATGACCTCCGCGACGGCGTTGACGTGCTGGTCCTGGACTTGGCCGAAGATCTCGTTCGAGCCGGTCTTGCAGATGCAGTGGATATACCCAGGGCAGAAGACGCTGCCCGGGTTCTCTCTCGGCGCGGGCTACCTTCGAGCCGCTGAAGACGTCTTGATGATCGGCCGTGCAACCAGAGTGGCTGGGTCGAAATCAAACCCGATACTGTGACCGGGGCCTGCCTTGTTTGCCGCCCAGTTATTGCAATCCACACACATCGGGACGATGTTCCCGGCCGTGCCGGGTTTCTCTGGGTCCAGGTGCCCTCGGTCGTAGTGATCGAAATGACGGCCGCATACGGCGCATCTCCGCGGCTTGTCTCCGTCAGCAGCCGCGGCCGCCGTGCTGGGCCGGGTCGCCAATGGCCACGTCGAGGGGCGCCAGCCTCATACCAAGGCTGGCCGGAACGACAAGGATCTCCTCCTCCGCCAAACCTGAACCTGGAAACCCGAGCGGACCGGAACTCGATCAGTCTCGGGCCGCGAACCGCAGATGCGATGGCATGTTGAACATGCCTTCGGTTTCGAAATAGTCCCCGCGATTGTCCGCCCTGCTGTCTATGGTGGCATGCCATTCTTGCGTGCGAGGGCTCCTGAACAGGGGGATAAGCCGGCTGGGTGTTGCGCCGCCGGCGTGATCATAGAACCAGACAACCAGCAGGGCGGGCACGGATTGACCGGCCCTGAAGTTGACATCCGCCAATTCACCCGGGGTATGCCAGGTCATGGTGCCCGCCTGATTGAAGTAGAAATCCCGCGGATCCCTGCCGTTGTCGTCGAAGTACCAGCCTGTCGGGGGAGACTCCGGATCAGGCGTGAAGGTCCAGCGCAGCGTGGTCCGGCCTGAGTTCACACCGAGGACCTGGTGCCCGAGCAGGTCATGGGTCTGTAATAGTCGGACGACGGCGTCTCGCGCCTCGACCAGCCTGGCAGTGTGGCCGTGTGGCCGTTGATCCGGTCCTCCATGTCCGACAGCATTGCAGGGGCGTCCCGCGCGAGAAGATATCCCGGGCCGGGGATCCTCGTCCCGGGTCTCGCTTCGCCTTGAAACCATGGCAGGCGGACACTGCCGGAGATGTCGAACCCATTGGCTGTCTGGCGGTACGTCAGATCCCCTTCGATCCTGTACATATCGCCAACGTTTGAAACGGGTTGTGCCACGCGGACCTGGTCGAGACCGGCCTCGTCGATATAGTATTCGACGAATTGCGGCGATGCACCGCGTGCAATGATGTCATTGCGGTAGAGGTACTCTATCGATTCCGTGGCGCGGTAGCGAGTGCGCTCCTGGCGAATGAACCCGAGGTAGGCGATACGCCCGCGGCCCTCGGTTCCGGGAAAGACCTCGTGGTTCAGCGACTCGAGAGCGTAGCCCTGGATCTGCTGCAAGACCGCCTGGCGGATCTCCTGATCTGAGGGCGATCGTTGACCCTGGCACGCGGTGGCGAAAGTCAGCAGTCCCAGGATCAGGAACGCTCGAAATATCCTGTGCATAAAGGCAATCCTCTTGAACGAGAAACCAGCAGTTGAAAATGAAGGGAAACAGTCACCTCGAGGTGTGGGTTCCTCGGCAGGCGATCCTCCTGGCAGACAGATTTCGGGCATCATGCCGCCCGTCCGGAACTCTGACAATACCTCCTTGATCCGATGCGACATCTGCGATCCCTCGCGCCGACCTTGCGGAGATTGGCCGGGCTCATCCCGGCGCCGAAGGGGAAGAACCGGCCTCTCCCAACAGCACCGGCCGGTCCTTAGTAATGTTTGTCCTCAATCGAGCTACCCCATTCCCAATGCAATGAAGAACAAGGTCTTGCTGCCCGCTCCCAGGGCAGCGTCGAAAAGACCTCCCGAAGGATCTGCGCGACGGACCGGTCGAATGCATCGCGCATGGCCAGGACCACCATCCGCGGTCGACCGTCGACCTCCGCGCCTCCGTCCTTGCAATCGCTGCCAACCTCACCTCGTTGCCCGTCATCCCAGTCCGGGACGACATGTGAGATTTCGTTGCGCGCCGTCGGAGCCCTGGCGTAGTCTGCACGCGATCGAGAAGTGAGGGATCCGACTGGCAGCGAGGCACGCCGATGGCCACCCCGAAACGCGAACGCACGCCCTTGCCGCCCAGCACCACCTTCGCGGCGGCGGCGAACCGCTACATTGCCGAGGGCGGATCCGAGCGTAGCCTCGTCGCCGTCATGGATCATTTCGGCCCGAAAACGACGATCGGGGAGATCGACGAGGCAGCCATCGCCAAGGCCGTGCGGATGATTGGGCCGCACATGACCGAAAGCACGGCCCAGACCGTCATCATCAAACCGATTACGACAGTCCTCAACCACGCCTTCGACACCGGGCGCCGGCGGGGCCCGGGCAAGGCTCCACCCCGCTGGCTCACGCCCGACGAGGCGGAACAGTTGATCGATGCGGCCTCACACCCGCAGCGGATCGGCCTGCGCGACCCAGGCCGGGAGACCTTGCGCAAGATCGCATTCATGCTCGGAACCGGCCCGCTGCCCGGAGAGGTCATCACCGTCGACGGCAGCGCGCTCCAGCGCGCGACAGGCCTGTGGCACCTGCCGGGCATTCCGAGCATCGTGTTGCCGCGCACGGTCCTGCCGCCGCCGCGGGCCGCCGAGCTGATCGGAGATGTGCCGGCGCGTGGTACAGCCTTCGTGGCCCCGAACGGCCAGCCCTACGTGGTCCGCCACAAGGGCGGCGGGCAGATGGCCGAAGCCTTCGGGCAGGTCCGTGAAGCGGCGGGCCTCGACGGGAGCGTCACCCCGGCGATCCGTTGTTCGACGGCCGCCTGGTCGGTGCGCCGGGATTCGTAGTGGAACTTGGAGGTGTCGAACCCAAGGCCCCCACAAGCCCCGCGGATCGACACTCCCCAATCGATCTACATCCCGCGAACCAGCTCGCGCGTCCGACCAAACTTCAGAGCTTTCGGCGGATCACGTCCTGCAACATCTACCGTTCCAGCGTGAGGTCGGCCACTGTCTTCTTCAACCGGCCGTTCTCGTCCTCGAGCGCCTTCAACCGGCGCATCTCGTCCGGCATCAACCCGCCGTATCGCTTCTTCCAGTTGAAGTAGGTGGCTTGTCTGATGCCCGCCTTGCGACAGATCTCCGAGACCGGCGTGCCTTCCTCGCCCTGCCTCAGGACGAACGCCTTCTGCGCCTCTGTGAACTTCGATTCCTTCATGCCATTCCGCTCCTCTCCCAGCCAGGAAAGCTTAGCCGAAAACTCCAGCTTCAGACGGTCCAGTTCTCAGGGGGCAGAGCAGCCATTTTGACGCACATGTGGTTGAGTCTTTCCGTTTCAAGGACGCTTAATGCACGGGACCTTCGTGATGATCTCGAAAAGACTATGACCCAAGATCCGATCAAAGAAGCAAAGCGGCGGGCAGAGGTTTGTATTGCGTCCAACTACAATGACTGTGTGTGAAGATTCCAGGACCGTTTTCAAGCGATCGAATTGTTAGCAGGCAGCACGCCAGGGCCGAGCTTCTCTTGCTCGACCGCAAATGGAGTGTTGCAATCGTCCAGCAGCAGGAAGTTGCCGCGTCCAGAACCTTCACCGTGGGTAGATTTTCTTCACCTTTGGCGTGGCCCTGTCCGATTTCTTCACTCCATCCACTGCCGCCGGTCGCTCGCAGGCGTCTCAGACGCCGGTCACCCGGACGAAACTCAGCTGGCAAACGGATACCCGTGACACGCTGCGCGCCGCGCTCGTCTATGAACGACGGGGCCGTGCATGCCCCGATCGAGCGCACCGTAGCCCGCATGGGCCTCGATCTCAAGCCGGGCTGCGACGGCTACCTGCGTCTCGCGCGCCGGGCGGGCGGGCACTCCTCGAGGTGCGCGCGGAGAACATCCAGCGCGAGCACGGCATCTACGCGAGCGATACGCGCCTGGCGTCCGTCGCCAGACCGCCAAATACCGTGGTCCAACTCCATGATAACCCATTGATCTCTATAAGCTGCTTTTGTACTCCCCGTGGTCCAGTTTGCCCCTTGTTTTATTGATATATTGGCCGATTGTGGGACTCCCCTACGGGCTGCCATTTCTTGCTCTTAAGAGCCTGAAATGTAACACATAAACGGCACTCACGGAAATCCGTTATCCGCTGCTTTATCCACTTTCCCTTGCGGGGTCGGATATTCGATTCCCTGAGGAAAGAAAGACAGGCGGGCTAAACGCGCGCCTCTTCGAAGGGAACGTATCCTAGGGCCAAGACGGAGACAGGGGCGTGTCTGAGGCTGGGCCAGTCGCCTGGCGGCGATAGGCGATGACGGCTAGACGCATGAAGGCGACACGCACCCACGTCCTGAGCTGCTCCAATTGGTGAGCCTCCTCGTCGGATCCGGTGAGCTGCTGAGGGCTTTAGGCGGGGTTGGTTTCGGCCTGATTGATCTGCGGTGTGCGCGGCGAACGCGAGTCATCTCAGTCTCCCGGGCGACTTCCGTCGAGCCGTGCCTCACCTGAACCTCCGAAAGAGTTGGGCGTGCTCCGGGAGTGACTTGAACGTCTGTGTTGCGCATGAATGTTCGTGCCAAGCCTACGGCGTTAATGGCGCGGTTGGGCCAAGCCTGAACCGCCACCAGTGGTCTGCATGCTGCAGCGCGACAGACTTTCCATGCGACCTCGGCGCGTAGCCGGGACACTTGCATGTCAATCGGCATCCAATCGTGACCCCCTATCGGCGTCCAATTTTGACCCCTCCGGAGCTGAGCTGGCCCGGCGCTGCGTAGTCCTCATGTAACGCAGCGGCGGCGGGCCAGCGGGGGTGCTGTTTGCGCTATGCTCGGTTCTTGAAGCGCCAGCTTTCGTTGCCGGTTTCGACGATCTCGCAGTGGTGGGTCAGGCGGTCGAGCAGCGCGGTGGTCATCTTCGCGTCGCCGAAGACGGTGGGCCATTCGCCAAAGGCGAGATTGGTCGTGACGATGATCGAGGTCCGCTCGTAGAGCTTGCTGATCAGGTGGAACAGGAGCTGACCGCCGGTCTGGGCGAAGGGGAGATAGCCGAGCTCGTCCAGGATCAGGAAGTCGAGGCGGGAGATCAGGTCCGCGGTCCGGCCCTGTCGTTCGGCCCGGGCTTCGGCGTCGAGCTTGTTCACCAGGTCGACGACGTTGAAGAACCGGCCCCGGCGGCCGTTTCGGATACAGGCGCGCGCGATGCTGACCGCGAGATGGGTCTTGCCAGTCCCGGTTCC
>Ga0076930_100541_pt1 | contig 33881 bp, 28 predicted proteins | sample HotLakConsoUCCRE_FD_71149 | JGI IMG/M metagenome (GOLD analysis project Ga0076930, IMG submission 71149) | Hypersaline microbial mat communities from Hot Lake, Washington, USA - Hot Lake Consortium UCC-RE (version 3) (version 3) ...
GAGACATTGCCCGCATAGACCCGTCCGTCCGCGATCACCGGATCGCCGCCGATGTCGGAGATCGTGGCCGCGGCGAACCCCGTCCGCTCTCCGACCACGTAGGCCGACCAGCGCGACTGCCCGCCGATGGCGAAATGCGCCGCGATCTCTCCCGAGGACAGAGGGAAGAGCACAAGTCCGTCCGCCACCGCGGGTCCCGCGCCGCCCCCCGATCCTGCCGGCGAGGGCACGCCCGCCCGGGTCCATGCGATGCGGCCGGTGTCGCTGTCCACTGCCCAGGCCCGGCTGTCCCGCGAGGCCACGTAGACCAGATCACCCGCCACCGTCGGCGCCGCCCCACCTGCCGCGTCGAGATCCTGAACCCAGAGCCGCGCACCCGTCGCCGGATCGAGCGCCACAAGCTGTCCGAAGCCCGTCGTGGCAAAAAGCCGCCCGTTGCCATAGGCGAGCCCGCCGCCCGAGGCATCCTGCAACCGGTTCAGATCGCGCCGCAACTCCGAGCGCCACAGAAGCTGGCCAGAGGCGCTCACCGCGCTGACCGAGCCCCGGGCATCCATGGCGTAGATCGTCGATCCCACCACGACCGGATCGCCGGTGATCCGCGCGCGGCGGCTGTCGCCCTCGCCGATGGGCGTGGCGAAGGCAAGGGACAGGCCCCCGCCCGGCAGCGCGGGATGGCCGATGGCATGGCGCGCATTGCCGCCACGATGGGTCCAGCTCGTGTTCAGCTGCGCCGCAGGCAGGGCCAGCGGCCGCTGCACGGCCACTTCCGCCCCGTCGCTGCGGACGGCGCCAAAACTGACGACCCGGGGGTCCTCGCGGACACCCGGAAGGATCACCTCGCGCTCTCCACAGGAAACCAGACCGACTAGCGCCAGCGCAAGAAGCCCGATCCGCCTGCCCGTCCCCGTCATGCCCGCTTCCCTCGCCCGGCCCGTCATTCGGGGCTTTCTTCCGTCCGCGCCGTCCTGTCGCCCGGAGCGCCACCAAGCGCCACAATCAGGGCCGAGGCCCGATCACGCAAGCCCCCGCTGACTTCGGCGTCCTCGACAAGAAGCGACAGCGTGGCAAGCGCGTCCTCGGTCTGCCCCGCCGCGACCTGCGCCAGGGCCTGCGCCTCGATCGCCACGAGCCGGAACGGCGCGCCGGGCTGCGCCAGCGGCTTAAGCGCCTCGGCGCGATCCGAAGGCGTCAGACCCTCGTCGAGCAACAGGGCCTTGAGTTGCGCAAGTTCGCGGTAGATCGGCTCGGCGTTCATGTTCGCCGCCACGCCCTCGAGCGTCGCCACGGCGGCGGCAGTATCCCCCGCCTCTTCCTGAGCCGCGGCGGTCAGAAGCCCGGCGACCGCGGCCGCTGGGCCGTCGACCTCGACCGCAGCCAGCGTCTCGGCCCGTGCCGCCGGGTCCGACACCTCGAGCGCCGCCAGCAGAGCGTCGCCCCGGGCCTGCGCTGCCTGCATCTCCCGCGCCTTCGACACCTGCTGCCAGGCGGTGCCGCCGACCACGAGAATCACCAGAAGGATCGCCACCCAGCCCCATCGCCGAAGGGTCGCATACAGACGGTCCCGGCGAACCTCTTCGGTCACCTCGTCGATAAAGCTGTCGGGATTGCTCACCTGACCTCCTTCGGCACGCGGCCTTTGGCGGTCCTCTTACCCTCAAGCCCCGCGGCGGGACAAGTCCCGCGCCGATCGCGCCCTGCGTCCCTGCACCAGACATGGCCCTTCTCCGCTTGCCGCGCCGCAGAAAATTTCGGCAGACCTCCCCCCCGAAGTCATCTGAACCGGTTGGTTCAGCGTAAGACGTGCAACAGGGGCTTGCGGCACGCAAAGAAGTCGCTAAGTCAACTCGCAGAAACTGAACCAATCGGTTCAGATTTTCCGAACCTCACGGCCCGCACGTCAGAGAAAGAAGGCCACCGACCCGATGCGCATCATGCCCCTTCTGCTGGCCCTTCTCGTGTCCGCTGCGCTCTATTTCGTCGTGATCGACCGCGACGCGCTTCTGGCCTTCGCACAAGTGGAACGCGACACGGCCACCGAAGCCGAATCCGGGGCCGAAGACCTGGCCAAGCCCGGGATCCGCGTGGTGGCGATGACCAGCAGCGCGCAGACCATCGACAGCGGCGTCGTCCTGCGCGGCAGGACCGAGGCCGCCCGCAGCGTCGAGGTGCGGGCGGAAACCTCCGGCCTCGTGATCTCGGAGCCGACGCGCGCGGGCGCGCTGGTCGAGGCCGGCGACCTTCTGTGCGAACTCGACCCCGGCACGCGGCAGGCCCAGCTCGAAGAGGCCCGCGGCAGGTTCCTTGAGGCGCAGTCCCGCCTTCCCGAGGCCGAGGCCCGGGTTCCGGCCGCCCGCGCAACACTCGCCGAGTCCGAAGCGCGCGTGGCGGAATCGGAATCGCGCCTGACAGAGGCCCGCGCCCGGCTCATCGAGGCGCAGATCAACGCCAATGCCGCGACCCAGCTCAGCGAAGGCGGGTTCGCCTCCGAGACCCGCGTTGCCAATGCCGAGGCCGCACTCGAAAGCGCCCGCGCCGCGGTCTCTTCCGCCGAAGCCACACTCAAGGCCGTCGAAGCGCAGATCAGCTCCGCAGAAGCTGGGATCGAGGGAGCTGTCGCCGCCGTCGAGAGCGCCCGTGCCGGCATCCGGTCCGCCGAGGCCAACGTGGCCTCCGCCGAAGAAGCGATTTCCCAGCTGACCATCGCCGCCCCCTTCGGCGGCCTGCTGGAAACCGACACCGCCGAGCTCGGCTCGCTGCTTCAGCCCGGCGGACTCTGCGCCACCGTGATCCAGCTCGACCCGATCAAGCTTGTGGGCTTCGTTCCGGAGGTCGAGGTCGACAAGCTCGAAGCCGGCGCCATGGCGGGCGCGCGGCTGTCATCGGGCCGGGAAGTGACCGGAGAGGTGACCTTCCTGTCGCGCTCCTCCGACGAGACCACCCGCACATTCCGGGTGGAGATCACCGCCGACAACGACGACCTGTCCATCCGCGACGGCCAGACCGCCGACATCCTGATCCGCGCCGCGGGCGAGTCCGCGCACCTGCTGCCGCAATCGGCCCTGACGCTGGACGATACCGGCCAGATCGGCGTGCGGACGGTGGCCGAGGGGTCCGTCGCCCAATTTCAGCCCGTCTCGATCCTGCGAGACACCATCGAGGGCGTCTGGGCCACAGGCCTGCCGGACACGGTGGACGTGATCATCACCGGCCAGGAATACGTGACCGACGGCGTGCCGGTGGACCCCACCTACCGCGATGCAGCTGCGGCGGAGGATGCCGCCGCGCCCGCCGTCGTCCCCATGACAGACGAAGAGGCTGACGGATGACCGGACTCGTTGACTGGGCCGCCTCCCGGGCCCGGATGATCATCGCCTTCATCGCGGTCTCGCTGCTTGCGGGCGGGTTCGCCTATGTCAGCCTGCCCAAGGAAGGCGAGCCCGACATCGAGATCCCCGCTCTTTTCATCTCCGTCCCGTTTCCGGGCATCTCCGCCGAGGACAGCGAGAAGCTTCTCGTCAAGCCGATGGAGACCGAGCTCGCCGATCTGGACGGTCTGAAGGAAATGAGCGCCACCGCGGCCGAAGGCTTCGCCGGGATCGCGATGGAGTTCGAATTCGGCTGGGACAAGCAGGCCGTGATCGCCGAGGTCCGCCAGGCGATGAACGACGCCGAGGCGCAGTTTCCCGACGGTGCCGACGCCTACCAGATCGAGGAGATCAACTTCTCCGAATTCCCGATCGTCATCGTGAACCTGACCGGCGCCCTGCCCGAGCGGACGCTCCTTCAGGTCGCCAAGGACCTGCAGGACCGGATCGAGGCGCTCGATGCGGTACAGGAGGCGGGCCTCGCCGGCCAGCGCGACGAGATGCTGGAGGTGGTGATCGACCCGCTCCGGCTCGAGGCCTACAACGTCACCGCGGACGAACTGATCCGGGTGGTCACGAACAACAACCTTCTTGTCGCCGCGGGCGAAGTGGAGACGGAACAGGGCGCCTTTTCGGTCAAGATCCCCTCCTCTTTCGAGGAACCCCGCGACATCTACGACCTGCCGGTGAAGACCAACGGCGATCGCGTTGTGACGTTGGGCGATCTCGCCACGATCCAGCTCACCTTCGAGGACCGTGCCGGAACCGCCCGGTTCAACGGTGTGAACACGGTCGCCCTGCAGGTCGTGAAGCGCAAGGGCTTCAACCTCATCGACACCGTCGAACTGGTGAAGAGCACCGTCGCGGAGGCGGAAGCCTCCTGGTCCGAGGACCTTCGCTCGGCGATCACGATCGGCACCTCCAACGACCAGTCCCGCCAGGTGGCCTCCATGGTCAGCCAGCTCGAGGGCTCGGTGCTGACCGCCATCGCTCTGGTGATGATCGTGGTCCTGGCCGCCCTCGGCCCGCGACCCGCCCTGCTCGTGGGCTTCGCCATTCCGACCTCGTTCCTTCTGTGCTTCGTCCTCCTCGGCGTCATGGGAATCACCATCTCGAACATCGTGATGTTCGGCCTCATCCTCGCCGTCGGGATGCTGGTCGACGGCGCCATCGTGGTCGTGGAATATGCCGACAAGCGCATCCAGGAGGGCTCCGGCCCGATGACGGCCTATGTCGAGGCCGCCAAGCGCATGTTCTGGCCCATCGTGTCGTCCACCGCGACGACGCTCTGTGCCTTCCTGCCGATGCTGTTCTGGCCCGGCGTTGCGGGCGAATTCATGGGGATGCTGCCCGTAACGCTGATCTTCGTGCTCACGGCCTCGCTGATCGTGGCGCTGGTGTTCCTGCCGGTCATGGGCGGCGTGACGGGCCGCATGTCGCGCAGCTTCAGCCAGGCCTCCGAGGCGCTCCGCTCGGCCCTGCCGTGGATCGTCCGCGCAGCGCTCGTGCCCGTGGCGATGATGATGGTCTTCGCCGGGGCGATGCTGACCCTGAACCCGGGCTATTTCATCGGCTCCGCGGTGCAGACCTCGGGCCTCTCCGACAGCCTGCCCGGCATCCTGCTCTTCCTCACGGGTGCCGTTCTGACGTCCATCACCCTCTCCGCCGCGCGGATCGAGCGCGCGCCGCGCCGGGTGGAGGCGGGCTACCGCCGCAGCCTCTTCGGCCGGTTCATGTCCCTGATCGTGGCCAACCCCGTGATGCCCCTCGTGACGATCGCGGCCGTCCTCGGGTTCGTCGTCTTCACCTTCAGCTACTACGGCGCGAACCAGAACGGGGTGGAGTTCTTCGTTGAAAGCGAGCCCGAACAGGGCACAGTCTACGTCCGCGCCCGCGGCAATCTCAGCCTTGCAGAGAAGGATGCTCTCGTCCGGCAGGCCGAGGGGATCGTGATGGCGCATCCCGGCGTGCGCAACGTGTTTTCCTTCGCTGGAGACGGCGGCCTGAACACCAATACCTCCGGCGGTGCAGTTCCCGGCGACACCGTGGGCCAGGTCCAGTTCGAGACCATTCCCTGGGAGGATCGGGCAGACCGGCCCGATCTCGACGGCGACCTGATCATCGACGAGCTCAACGCGGAACTGGCCCGGATCCCCGGCATCGAGGCCGAGATCCTTGCCCTCGCCCAGGGCCCCGCCTCCGGCAAGCCCGTCCACCTGCGCCTTTCCGGCGACAACTGGGAGGCGCTGCAGGAGGCCACCCGCACCGCCCGCGCTCATTTCGGGGAAACGCCGGGCCTCGTGCAGATCGAGGACAGCCTGCCACTCCCGGGCATCGACTGGCAGATCAACGTCGATGTGGAGGCCGCCGGCCGGTTCGGCGCCGACGTGGCCACCGTGGGCGCGATGGTGCAGCTGGTGACGAACGGCCTCGTGCTCGACACCATGCGCGTCCCCACCTCCGACGAGGAGATCGACATCCGCGTCCGCCTGCCCGAGGAAGACCGGGTCCTGTCGACCCTCGACACCCTGCGCGTGCGCACCGAAGAGGGACTGATCCCGCTTTCGAACTTCGTCAGCCGGGAACCCGTGGCGAAGCTCGCCCAGATCGACCGGTCGAACCAGACCCGCTACTTCGACGTGAAGGCAGACGTGGAGCCCGGCATGGTCCGTATCGTCGGCGAGGCGCCGCGCGTCGAGGCGGTCGACCCGGATGACGGCTCCGGCCTGACCGATGAACCCGCGGCGGAAGCGCCGACCCTCGGCTACGGACGGATACTCGGCGACGATGTCATGGAGCGTCCCGGCGCGGGGCCGGTGCTGACCCTCGCCAACGGCGACCGGATGCAGCTGATTGAGACCGCCCAAGACATCGACCGCGCCGGGATCGAGCGCCGGCTCGCGGACGACACCGCCCGTACCGTGACCGTGAACCCCAACGAGCGCATCGCCGAACTGACCCGCTGGCTGGAGAGCGATCCCCTTCCCGCCTCCGTCAGCTGGCAATGGACAGGCGACCAGGAAGACCAGGCCGAGAGCCAGGAATTCCTTATGACGGCCTTCGCGGGCGCGCTGGCGCTGATGTTCATCATCCTGCTCGCGCAGTTCAACTCGTTCTACAACGCGACCCTCGTTCTGCTGGCCGTGGTCCTGTCCACCGCGGGCGTGCTCTGGGGCATGCTGATCATGGACCAGACCTTCTCGATCATCATGACCGGGACGGGGATCGTGGCGCTGGCCGGGATCGTGGTGAACAACAATATCGTGCTGATCGACACCTACCAGGAATACTCTGCCTACATGCCCCGGGACGAGGCGATCATCCGCACCGCCGAGGCGCGGATACGCCCGGTGCTCCTGACCACGATCACCACGATGGCCGGTCTCACGCCGATGATGTTCGGCCTCAGTCTCGATTTCATCGGCGGCGGCTACTCGATCGACAGCCCGACCGCGCTCTGGTGGAAGCAGCTCGCCACGGCGGTTGTCTTCGGCCTCGGGACCGCCACGGTGCTGACGCTCGTGTTCACGCCCTCGCTTCTGGCGCTGCGGGTCTGGGTCACGACCTATGCGCAGTGGCTGGGCCGGGCCCTTGCGCGGCTCTCCTTCGGCCGCGGCAGCCGGGCCGCCCGCGACTGGGCGCTGGCCCGCGAGGCCCGCCGCATCCGCCACCCCGAGATCGTCTGGGCCGACGAGGACGACCTCCTGCCACCCCGGGACAGCGACATCGTTCCGGTGACGCCTCTCCGCGCCGCGGAATAACTGGCGCCGATCCCCGGGTCTCGGGGGCCGCAGGCCGGGCTTCAGCCCGGTCCCGCAGCCCCCGAGACCCGCCCGCAAGGGCGGGACAAGGCGTCCCCGATCAGACCGCCATCGCCCGCGCCCGCGCGATCCGCGGCAGAACCGTCAGCGCCAGCATCAGCGCAAGCAGCCCGCAGACCGCGATCGCTGCCACCATGGGCAGGGCCGTGCCGTCGAAGAATGGCCCCGCCAGCGTCAGGATGACCCCGCCCGTCACCATCTGCAACGTGCCCCCGAGCGACGAGGCAAGCCCCGCGATCTCGCCATGGGGATCCAGCGCCGCCACCATGGTGGTGGGCACCACGAGCCCCAGACAAGCGTTGCCGCAAAAGAGCATCGCCATGATCACCGGCAGCGTCCCCGCGCCCGCCATGACCAGCGCCGTCAGCAGACAGCCAAACCCGGCGAAGCCGATCACCGCTGCGCGGATCACCGGCACCAGCCCGAACCGCTCGGTGATCGGCGCGGCAAGCTGGCTCATGCCGAAGAAGCCCAGCGCATTCACCGCGAAGGCAAGGCTGAACCCGACCGGACTCAACCCGAATTCCTCGGTATAGACGTAGCTCGCAGAGGCAATGAAGACAAAGAACGAGGCGAACCCGAACGCCCCGATGAAGGTCAGCCCCATGAAGGTCGCATCCGTCATGAGGATGCGCGCACCCGCCGCCATCGTGCGCAGCCGGATCGGCACGCGCCGCTCGGCGGGCAGCGTCTCGGGCAGCGCCAGCGCGGTCAGCGTGAGACTCAGCGCCACCGCCCCCGCGAGCGCCCAGAACATGATCCGCCAGCCTCCCAGCGCCATCAGCCCCGCGCCCGCAAGCGGCGCCAGCATCGGCGACACCGAAATCACCAACATCACCAGCGCCATCAGCCTTGTGGCCTCCGGGCCGGTATGAAGGTCCCGGATGATCGCCCGCGGCGTGACCATCACCACCGCCGCCCCGATCCCCTGCAAGGCGCGGAACGCCGTCAGCGTGCCCACGTCCGGCGCCATCGCGCAGCCCACCGAGGCCAGCGCGAAGATGCCGAGCCCCAGGTAGATCGGCGGCTTGCGCCCGAACCGGTCGCTGAGCGGCCCCCAGATGAGCTGCGAGAGACCGAAGGCCACGAAATAGAGCGTCAGCGTCATCTGCACCTCGGCGACGCTCGCCCCGAGATCGGCACCGATGACCGGCAGACCGGGCAGATACATGTCGATGGCGAAGGGGCCGACAGCGGAAAGGAGGCCCAGCACGAGGGCCGCGCGCAAAGTGGTCATCCGATGCTCCGGGAACTGGGTCCCCGATGGGCTAGACCGACCGGTTCAGTTCGGCAAGCCAAAGCGCCGCCATGCGCGATAAAAAGCCCCAACAAGAAAGGACGGAGGCCCGAAGACCCCCGCCCTTTCCGGGAATGCCCACACGAGGGGAGGCGGCGAAGCCCCGGGACCCTCTGGCGGGATGGTCCCGGGGCAGTCCGTTCAGTTGAAGCTGTAGACCAGCGACAGGCCGAAGGTGTTGTCGGTGTTCTCCCGGCCCGGCACGGGGTCGGTGTGGTACTCGGTCTGCACCGAGGTGCGCAGCGCCAGCCCGTCCGTCCCGATGGCGTAGTTCACGCCCAGATCGTTGTAGACGACCGTATCGCTTTCGGAGGCGATGACGTCCGTGTCATTGGTGAAGAGGACGCTTTCGTTGAACCGGGTGGAAAAGTTCGATGAGACCGCGATCGCGGTTTCCTCGAAATCCCGGTCGATGACGTCGTCGAGTTCGGCCACCCGGTAGCCCGGACCCGCCTGCACCGACCACTGGGTATCGGGCGTCGAGATGACCCGATAGCCGACGCCCACGCCGAGGAAGGTATCGGTCTCGAAGCTCGAGAACTGGTCGATAGAGCCCTGCAGCTTGGCGAAGCCAAAGAAACGCGGGTTGAAGTCGCGGGTGTATTCGAGGTCATAGAGCAGGCTTTCCTCGGTCGCGACCCCCTCATCCTCGGCGTAGCTGTAGCTCAGTTGCACGTCAAAGCCGTTCGTCCCGTCGAACAGGCTGTAGTTCGCGCCGAGGCCGATCGTGGCTGTATCGGTATTGCCGTCCGAGGCCGAGGCCCGCAGCGCCACGGAGCCCGAAAAGCCGAGCGAGCGGCCCTCGTTGCCGATCTGCGTGTCGCGCTCGAAGTCCTCCGCAATATCCTCGCGCAGCGCCTCGTTCCGCTCCTCGACCGTGTCCGTCCCGGTGAAGACGGTGTCCTGCGCCGCAGCACCTTGGGCGCTGACGATCACCGCCGCAGCGGCGATCAAACTGATCCTCTGCATGTGTCGGTCCCTTTCCTGTCTGGTCTGTGGTGGCTGGCTCATACGCCCGCCGGCCCGAGACCACGCCCCGAGCATCCAACTGACCAACAGGCGCAGGGCTCCAAAGGGTCCCCCCGCGCGGCCACACGCGCACGGGCGTTGCAGCCACGCGACACATGCTCAGGAATTAATGAAAGAAAACAGGAAACTGGCTCAGAATCCCTTGGCGCCCGAATAGCCTCGCGACGTCGTGATGGAACATTTTGCCGGCCGGTTCACGCAGACGCCTCCGACCTTGGCTGCACATGGGGAAAATCCCCCGCCGCGATATAGGCCTCCTCCTCCGGGCTGGAGAACCGGCCAAGGATCGGGTTCCGGTGCGGATGCCGACCGAACTGCTCGATCAGGCGACGCACCCTCTTGCCCTGTGCCACGAACCGCGCCTTCAGGGGCTCGAGGTGCTGGGGCATCGCGTCGGCCAGCACATCGGTAAGCCGGGCCACCAGCGCCATCCGCTCGCGGTGATCGGGGCCTTCACAATGGGACAGCGCGACGATGAAGAAATTCTTCTCCCAGAGTTCCAGCCTGTCGTAATCGCCGCAGGCGATCCCTTCGAGCGCCAGACGGCAGGCCTTGATGTCCTGGGCAGAGCGACCGCAGGAACTGGTCGAGCGCGATCAGCAGCGCCGGTCGCCCCCGCGGCGTCTCGGCCCACTGGTCCAGCAGGCCCCGCGCGGCGGCCTCGGTGATCCCGGCGAACCGCTCGCAGATCGCCGCGTCCATCCCGCCCTGCATCCGCGTCATCCAGAAATCCCGATGCCGCTCAAGGTCGTCCCAATGCCCATCATCCGGGAACCAGAACTCCAGAACCTCCTCGGGTCTTGCCGTCGCTGTCATCGCCACTCCCCCTGCACTCGACGGCAAGGCTGGCACGGCCTGTCCGGGCAGGAAGCCAAAACCTCAGGCCGCCTCGTCCTCCTCCGCCGCCTGCCGCGCCCAGAGCTGCGCATAGCGACCGTGGCTGGCCAGCAGCGCCTCGTGGCTGCCCTCCTCCACGATCGCGCCCTGCTCCAGCACCACGATCCGGTCGGCATCGGCCACCGTGGACAGCCGATGCGCGATGGTGATGACGGTCCGCCCCCGGCTCATAGCCCGAAGCTCCGCCTGGATCTCCCGCTCGGTGTCCGTGTCGAGCGCGCTCGTCGCCTCGTCCAGCACCAGGATCGGCGGGTCCTTCAGCAGCGTGCGCGCGATGCCCACGCGCTGCTTTTCCCCGCCCGAGAGCTTCAGCCCCCGCTCGCCCACCTCGGTGTCGTAGCCCCTCGGCAGCGAGACGATGAAATCGTGCACACGCGCAGCATTTGCCGCGGCCTCCACCTCCTCGCGGGTGGCGCCGTCGCGGCCATAGGCGATGTTGTAGTAGATCGTGTCGTTGAACAGCACCGTGTCCTGCGGCACCACGCCGATATTGTCGTGCAGGCTCTTCTGCGTGACGTCCCGCACGTCCTGCCCGTCGATGGTCAGCGCGCCGCCGGTGACATCGTAGAACCGGAACAGGAGCCGCCCCACAGTGGATTTGCCCGACCCGGTGGTGCCCACCAGCGCCACGGTCTGGCCCGCCGGTACGTCGATGGTGATGCCCTTCAGGATCTCCCGGTCCGGGTCATAGCCGAACCGAACATCCTCCAGCCGCACATGCCCGCCCGTGACCTTCAACGGAACCGCCCCCGGCTTGTCCTGCACCTCGGCAGGCTGCTCCAGCAGGTCGAACATGTCGGCCATGTCGATCAGCGCCTGCCGGATTTCCCGGTAGACGGTCCCGAGGAAATTCAGCGGCATGGTGATCTGGATCATGTAGGCGTTGACCATGACGAAATCGCCCACCGTCAGCGCGCCGTTCTGCACGCCCACGGCGGCCATCACCATCACCGCCACCAGCCCGCCGGTGATGATGACGCTCTGCCCGAAATTGAGGAAGGCCAGCGAGTAATTCGTCCGCAGCGCCGCATCCACGTATTGCTTCAGCGCGCCGTCATAACGCTGCGTCTCCCGCTCCTCGGCGCCGAAATACTTCACCGTCTCGAAATTCAGCAGGCTGTCGATGGCCTTCTGGTTCGCGTCGGTGTCCTGGTCGTTCATGATCTTGCGGATCTTCACCCGCCACTCGGTGACCGCGAAGGTGAACCAGATATAAAGCGCAATCACCGCCGCCACGACGACGAGATACCAGATGTCGAAAAGGAGAAAGAGCACAACCCCGATCATAAGGAGTTCCAGAAGGAGCGGCCCGATGGAGAACAGAAGGAACCGCAGAAGGAACTCCACGCCCTTCACGCCGCGCTCGATGATCCGGCTCAGCCCCCCGGTCTTCCGCGTCAGGTGATAGCGCATGGACAGCCGGTGAATATGGGCGAAGGTCTCCAGCGCCAGTTGCCTGAGTGCCCGCTGGCCGACCCGGGCGAAGATCACGTCACGCAACTGCTGGAACCCGACGTTCAGGAGCCGCGCGCCGCCATAGGCCACGGTCAGCCCCACAGCCCCCACGGCCAGGAACCATGCGTCGCCCTCGCCCGCCAGCGCATCCACCGCCCCCTTGTAGAGTATGGGCGTGCCCACGGCGATCAACTTGGCGACGAACAGCACCAGGAGCGCCATGATCACCCGGCGCTTCACCCAGCCCTCGTCCTCCGGCCAGAGATAGGGGAGCACCTTGCCGATCACCCTCAGCCCGCTCACCCGGTAGCCGGGATCGAGATTCCTTGCGGTCTTCGTCAGTCGTCTGGCCATGACAGGTAGCTACTCCCTTGTCGCGCCGGGCGAAAGGCGCGGCGGGCCCGCGCCCTGCCCGATCCCCCTTTCGCAGCACCTTCCCCCGCCCTAACCTTCCGCCGCGGGGAGAGGCGCGTCCAGCGCCGCGCAGGGAGGACAAATGATACACGCCGATGCCGGTCACCTGACCGAAGACCAGCGCATGATGCGCGACAGCTGCCGGGCCTTTGTCGACGATGTCGTCACGCCCTTCATCCGCCGGAACTGGCGACAGGAATGGGACATGTCCCCCGGCGACCGCCTGCCGCCGTCGATCCTCGAAGGTGCCGAGGCCATCGGCATCCGCACGCTCGGCATCCCCGAGGGCTATGGCGGCTTCGATCTCGAACCGGAAACCGAGGTCCGCACCTTCGCCCTGATTGCCGAGGAAGTCGCGCGCGGAGACAGCGGTCTCGCGGACAAGCTGGTACAGAACTGGAAGGTGGCGATCCTCCTGCGCGAACTGGCCGCGCCCGAGACGCTCGCCGAGATCTTCCCGAAGCTGCGCGCCGATCCGCAATACCTGATGGCCCATGCGCTGACCGAACCGCGCGGCGCCTCGGATCGCTGGCTGCCCTACAACGTTCCCGAAGCGGCGATGCGGACCACCGCCCGGCAGGAGGGCGACGACTGGGTACTGAACGGCACGAAGCACTATATTTCCAACGGCTTCGACGCCAGTCTTTACGTCATCTACGCCAATACCGACCGCAGCCGCGGGATGCTTCAGGGCACCTCAAGCTTCGTTGTGCCGCGCGATACGCCGGGGCTGCGCGTCACCAAGTGCAACGAGACCATCGGCTGCCGCTACATGAACAACGGCGAGATCGTCCTCGAGGACTGCCGCCTGCCCGCGAGCGCGCTGCTCGTGCGCGACACGGCCCTCGGCGGGGCGGGCAAGTACTTCCGCGCCGGCAAGATCATTCAGGCCGCGAAGAACCTCGGCGTCGGCGTGGCCTGTTTCGAGCGCACCGCCGATTTCATCCAGACCCATGTCCAGGGCGGCCGCATCCTGATCAAGCACCAGGCCGTCGCGATCCGCCTCGCCGACATGGCCACACGGATTGCCGCCGTCCGCGCCCTCGTCGAAAAGGCGTCCCGCGCCGTGGACGAGAACCACCCCGAAATGGACGTCCTGTGCAACATGGCGAAGGTCTATGCCTCCGAGGAGATCATGAAGGTGGCCCAGCACATGCTGGAACTGCACGGCGGCCATGGCGCGATGCTGGAAAACGGCATCGAAAAGCTGTTCCGGGACGCGGCGATCTTCCTGCACATGGACGCCACCGTGGACATCAGCCACTTGAAGATCGTCAAGGCGATGTTCCCCTACACGGCCGGCGCCTACGCAGGCCCCGAAGGCTGAGCCGGTCACGGTCCGGGGCGCCCCGCGCTCCGGACCGGCCCCCGCTCAGCGCCCGCGCCGCTCCTGAGCCAGCCCGTGCAGGGCCGACAGCATCTCGCTCAGGTTGACCGGCTTCAGCAGCACCGGACCTCGCGGCAGCGATGAGGCGGCGAAATCCACCGTCGCGCCCGTCACATAGAGATAGGGGACCCCCCGCATATCGAGCGCGCGCGCCACCTCGCCGCTGGTCTCGCCGCCGAGATTGGCATCGAGGATCGCCACGCCCGGCGTCAGGCTCTCCAGCGCCTCCAGCGCCTGGTCCGGCGAGCGGAACGGGCCCAGCACAGTGTGGCCCTCGCCCCGCAGGAACATCTCGAAATCGAGGGCGATCAGCGATTCGTCCTCCAGAATGAGGATCGGTCCGAGACAGGCCCTTTCTGCGGTCAGCTCTTCGATCGACATGGCGTCATCCTCCGTCATGCCCAAACACAACGCAGTCGGTCATGACTCCGGTTCCAGAGTTCGCGGGGTCAGCCGACTGGCGGGCGGGATCCCGCTGTCAGCCGTCCTCGCCCGAAGGCAGGCGAAAGACCTGACCGGGGTAGATCAGGTCCGGATCGCGGATCAGGTCGCGGTTGGCGTCGAAGACCCGGACATAGAGGACGCCGTCGCCATAGCGCTCCTCGGCGATGGCCCAGAGCGTATTTCCCGGCTGAACGGTCCGAACCGCAACCGAGAACCCTGCCCGGCTGGTCTCCTCCGCCATCACCCGCGCGATGGTCTCGGGCGCCTCCCGCCGGAACGGCGTCTCGATCCGGCTCAGGACCTCACCGCCCTCATCCACCTCGTCGACCCTGAGCGTATAGACGCCGGTGTCGATCTCCGGCAGTTCCAGCCGCCACTGGCCATCCTCGGCAATCCGCGAGGAGGTGACGGGCGCATTGTCGATATAGACCTGGACGAACCCGCCGGAGGCCGCGCGCCCGCCCAGCAGCACCTCGCCTTCGGGGTCGTAGGTGATGGTGTCGAGTGCCACGTTCGACATCACGTCGGGCGCGGCCTCGCCCCCCGTCGCCGGTTGCAGGACCCGCACACCCTCGCTGTCCGCCACGATGACCGAGGGCGCCTCCGCCGGCGCCTCCGGTGCCGGAGCCTCGGACGGGACCGGCGTCTCCGCAGGCGGGACGGCCTCGCTTCCATCGGGCGCGGGCGCGGTCGTTCGGTCGGGTTCGGGCTGCGCCCCGGGTTCCGCTGCCTCGGGCAGGTCCGCCGCCGCCACACGCTCGGGAGCAGTCCCCTCGGCCGGACCTTCGACGGGCCCGGTCGCGAGATCGGGCTCGGAAAGCGCCGGAGCCTCGTCCAGCAGATCCACCTCGGCCACAGCGGGCGACCCATCCTCCGCCGCGGCGCCGGACGGATCAGCCCCCCCCTCTGCCACGGCCACTTCGGCATCCCCGTCATCACCCTCCGCGGGGACGGGTGCGGAAGGACCCGCCGGTGCCGGACCGGCGATCTGCCCGGACTCCTGCGGGTTGGCCGGGGCCTCGCCGATCCCTGCCGTGGTGGCCAGTCGGTCGAGCGCCCGCTCGGGCGTCCCGTCCTCGGGCGAAAGCGCAGTCACCGCACTTGCGCCCTCCTGCGTCGGGGCCGGTTCCGGCCCGGCGGGCGCCACGGCCAGCGCCTCGGGGTCCACAGGCAGGTCAGACGCCGCAACCTCCGCCGCTTCGGCGCTATCCGCCTCTCCCGTTTGCAGAGGCAAGGAAGGCGCATCGGTGGGAGCCGCCCCAGCTTCCGTGGCCGAACCGGAGACTTCGGGCGCTTCAGGCGCAGTCCCCTCGATCCCGGGCGCCGTCAGCGCGAGGCGCTCCCCGCCGGCCCCCGGCACATCAGGCGCCACCGACGCCACGTCCCCAGCCTCCGGCCCGGCGCTCTCATCGACCGAGGCGACCACGTCGCCCCCGGCCCCCGGCGCCTCAGGCGCCACGTCCCCAGCCTCCGGCGCGGCACTCCCGGCGACAGTGGCGACCGCGTCGCCCCCGGCCTCCGGCGCATCAGGCGCCACCGACGCCACGTCCCCAGCCTCCGGCGCGGCACTCTCGTCGACCGAGGCGGCCACGTCGCCCCCGGCCTCCGGTGCATCAGGCGCCACCGACGCCACGTCCCCAGCCTCCGGCGCGGCACTCTCATCGACCGTGGCGACCGCGTCGCCCCCGGCCTCCGGCACGCCAAAGGGCGAGACGATCACCGTCTCGTCAGACCGCCGCCCCGCGCCGTCCGGATCGGCCAGCAGGGCCAATGTGCGCGGCGTCCCGGATGGATCGAGGTCCAGAAAGGCCACGAACCGCCCCTGTGCGTCGCTGTCCACCCGCAGCGTTTCCATGCCGTCGAGGATCAGCGCCACCGTCTCACCGGGTTCCGCCTGACCTGCCACGAGACCGCCGCCATCGGGTTCGATCCGCACCACGTCGAAGGACGGAACGGCCTTGGCCACCGGCCGGTCCGACTCGTCCGATGCCCGCTCTTCGCTCCGCTCGACGGAAGCCGCCGTTTCGGACACCGCCGCCGCATCCGCGGGCGCCGCGTCGACAGAGGCCGCGCTCTCCTCCTCCGCGGGAGGCGTGGTAACCACGACAGTCTCTCCCCTGAGCCGGGAAAGAATATCGGGATCGACCGCGACCACCACTCCGGCGACCGCCAACGCGCCTCCCGTTCCGAGCGCGAATATCTTCCAGATCGGCAAGGCCATGGCAGCAGCCACCCTGTATCCCGGGTCCCCCGGCGACTGCCGTAGCGTTCCCGACGTTGAGCGACAATAGCAAGCGGGTTATGTGCGGTCAAAGCGCCCCGCATAGAGCCATTTCCGCACGGAGACCCGATGACCAGCCCCACCCGTTCCGTCTGCGTCTACTGCGGCTCCCGCGAGGGCAGCCGCCCGGCCTACAGGGAGGCCGCGCTCGAGACCGGCCGGATGCTTGCCCGGAACGGCTGGCGGCTGGTCTACGGCGCGGGCGATGTCGGCCTTATGGGCGCCGTCGCCTCCGCCGCCTTCGACGCGGGCGGCCACACCTTCGGCGTGATCCCCACCCACCTCATCCCGCGCGAGCGCATCGCGACCGAGACCGGGCGCTACGTGGTCACCGAGACCATGCACGAGCGCAAGAAGGTGATGTTCATGAACGCCGATGCGATCGTGCTCCTGCCCGGCGGCGCGGGCTCGCTCGACGAGCTCTTCGAGGTTCTGACCTGGCGCCAGCTCGGCCTCCACGGCAAGCCGATCCTGCTCGTGGACATCGAGGGCTATTTCGGCCCCGTCACGGCCCTCATCGACCATGTGATCGCCGAAGGCTTCGCCGGCGCGGAACTTCGCGACTACGTGATCGCCGTCCGCGACGTGGCCGCGCTCGAGACCGCCCTGCGCGCCGACCTGTCCTGAGCGACCGCGGAGACCGAATAGACCGTCAGCGCCACCCAGATCGCCGGAAAGGCGATCCCGTGCCAGAGCGTGAACGGCTCCGCGAAGATCAGCACGGCCACGAAGAACTGCAGCGTGGGGTTCAGATACTGCACCAGCCCGATGGTCGAGAGCTTCGCGCGCTTCGCGGCATAGGAAAACAGGATCAGCGGCGTCGCCGTCAGCGGCCCCGACAGCGCCAGAAGGCCGTGCTCCCACAGCTCCGGCCCCGTGCCCCGCGCCCAGATCCAGATGATGGCGATGGGCGACAGCAGCAGGACCTCCGCGGTAACCGACACCACCGGCCCCGCCGGCAGCCGCTTCTTCATCAGTCCATAGAGCGAAAAGGTCACCGCCAGCAGCAGCGCGATCCAGGGCGGCACACCAAGGCCCAGCGTCAGCAGTGTCACCGCCCCCGCGGCGAGGCCCACTGCCAGCCATTGCAGCCCGGCAAGCCGCTCGCCGAAGACCACGCGCCCCACGAGCACCGCCATCAGCGGAAAGACGTAGTACCCCAGAGAGGCCTCCAGCGCCCGGTCGTTGTGAACCGCATAGATGAACCCGAACCAGTTCACCCCGATGAAGAGCCCCGAGAGCAGGATCAGCCCCGCCCGCCCCGGCGCGCCCAGCGCCTCGCGCAGCTTTCCGATCCGTCCCTGAAACGCCAACACCGCCGCGAAGAAGGCGAAGGACCAGACCGTGCGATAGGCCAGTACCTCGCCCGGCGGCACCCCATTCAGGAGATCGTAATAGAGCGGCGACAGCCCCCAGATGAGGCAGGCGCCGACCATCGCCCCGATACCGCGCATGCTTTCAGACATCCGCCCCCTTGGCCACGGCCCGCGCCGAAAGGCAAGCCGGTCAGGCGTCGTTGAGTTCGCGGTTCACGATCGTCTCGATGTCGCGCACCGGGTGGTTCGTCAGGGTCTTCGGGATCTCTCCCACGACCCTATCGGCCACTTCCTTGTGCATCTTGTCGCGGATCTCCCCCAGGACGCGCGGCGAGGCCACAAGCACGATCCGCTCGAACCGGTGCCGGTGCGCCATCCCGTAGAGCAGTTCCGCCAGATCGTCGGCAAACCGGTCCTTGGCAAGCTGGTGCCAGTCCGTCTCTTCCATCGCCGATCGCTGCTGCACGCCGGTATCCGGCATCCGCCCCGGGCGGTCGGTGCCCTGGTCGGAGTCCTTCGGGTTCTCCTGCTCCTCCTTGCGCACGACCTCCAGATGGGGGTCCTCCGCATCGGTGAGGTTCCTGAGAAAGAGCGCCTTCTCGCCGTCTGCGATCAGCACCCAGGTGTCCTGCGTCAGCTTCGTCATGTCAGCGCTTTCCCCCGCCGGTGCCGTGGTGCCCGCCGAGGTTGCCCTCGCCCTCCTCGTCCTTCTTCCGGACCCGCGTAGCGCCGCCGCCTTTCATGGCCTGCTTCTCTTCGTCCCGGGTGCCGACGTCGCGCTCTTCCCGGCCCTGCGACCGGCCCGCCTGCCCGGGCGTCGTCTCTCGGTCGGTGAACTGCTCCGTCTCGCGCTGCCCGTCCTTTGACCTGTGCCGTTCCGCCATGTGAGCCTCCATTGAGTGTTCGTAAGGACAACCACCCCGCCCCGGCCCCTGTTCCTGTCCCTGCCCTCAGGTTGCGCGTCCTGCGCACTGCCGTCACGCACCCCTGACGCCGGGCAAGACACGGCCGTGCTCGGGCACTGCACCGCGGAAGTGGCGCTTTGTCCCGCACTCCCGCCGTCCATCCGGCAACACGAAACGCCACCAGTGTCGCGCCACACGGTGTGGAAGATCCTGCGACAGGACGGAACGGAGTTCAGCTGCGCGCGCCAGCCGATGCCCCGGACCCGGCAATGGCAGAAGAGGCCGAGCTTCTACTCGGCAAGTGCACTTGTCGGCGACGCAATGGCAATCGGTCTGGTGCGCCAGGAAGCGGGATTTCGATGAGGCGTCAGATCAGCTGAAGACGATGCCGCCGTCCACGTTGAGCGTCTGACCGGTCACGAAATGGCTGTCGTCCGAGCAGAAGAATGCGACGGGCCCCGCAACATCCTCGGGCGCGCCGATCCGCGCCAGCGCGGTCTTTGCCTTCCATGCGTCACTGACGGCGGGGTCCTCCAGGTTCACGCGGCCCATATCGGTCAGGATGATACCCGGGCAGATGCAGTTCACGGTGATCCCCTGCGGCCCCACCTCCTGCGCCAGAACACGGCTGAAGCCCATGACCGCGGCCTTCGAGGCGGAGTAATGCGCCTGTTCCGGCGCGCCGTGCTTGCCGCCGATGGAGGCGATGTTGACGATCCGGCCGTAGCCCCGCGCCTTCATCGCGGGCAGGAAGGCCTGGATCACCATGAAGGCGCCCTTGGCGTTGATGTCCATGACGCGGTCCCAGTGGTCCTCGGGCAGGCCGTCCACCGCCCCCGCAATGAGGATGCCGGCGTTGTTCACGAGGGCATCGACCCGCCCGAACCGGGCGAGAAAGGCCGCGGCCATAGCCTCGCAATCGGCCTTGCGGCTGACATCGCCGAGAAAGACCTCCGCCGGGCTGCCCGTGGCGCGGATCTCCTCGGCCACGGCGGTCACGGTCGCCTCCTGCGCCGCGATGTCGTTGAGGCCCACCGCATAGCCGCGGCGGCCGAGGTCGCGGGCGATGGCGGCGCCGATGCCGCGGCTGGCGCCGGTGACGAAGACGGTTCTGGGGTCGCTCATGCTCGGGTCCTTTCCGAATGGCTCAGAGCGCCGTGTAGCCGCCATCGACGGTCAGCACGGTGCCGGTGACATAGCTTGCCGCGTCCGAGGCGAGAAACAGCACGGCGCTGGCGATCTCGTCGGGATCGGCGAGGCGGCCCATGGGCGTGCGGTCGAGCCAGGTGGCATACCACTCCGGGCGGGCGCGGCCCGCGAGGGTCAGCTCGGTCGCGGTGTAGCCCGGCGCGACGGCATTGACGCGCACGCCCGAGGCGGCCCATTCCGCCGCCAGCGACCGGGTCACGAGGTTCACGCCCGCTTTCGCGGCATTGTAGGCGGCCTGGGGCTGGGGCCAGACCGGCACCTCGCCGCAGATCGAGGAGATCGACACGACCGAGCCGCGCCCGGCGGCCACCATGGGCCGCCCGAACGAGCGCGCGGTGGAGAAGACACCGGTGAGGTTGATGTCGATGACGCGCTGCCAGTCCTTCATCGAGACCTCGGTCGCGGGGGCGTTCTGGACGATGCCCGCATTGTTCACGAGGATGTCGAGCGCGCCCAAGCCGGCGGCGGCCTCCTCCACCGCCCGGTCGTCGGTCACGTCGAGCGCAAGCGCCGTGCCGCCCAGCGCGGCGGCGGTCTCGGTGGCGGCGGCGAGGTCGATATCGGCGACGATCAGCTCCGCGTCCGCCGCGCGCAGCGCGGCGCCTATGGCCCGCCCGATCCCGCGGGCGCCCCCTGTGACCAGCGCGCGCTTGCCCTCCAGCGAGAACCGCTCGACGCCCTTAACCATTCAGCACCTCCTTGCTGGCCGGATAGAGGGCGAGGTAGCGCTGGTAGATCTCCTCGTAGCGGGCGACATTGGCCGGGATCGGCTCGATCAGGCGACCGGGGCGGACCATGGCGGCGATGCCCTCGTCGATGCTGGCGAAATGCCCTGCGCCATGGGCCGCAAGCACGGCGGAGCCCGTGGAGGGCGCGTCGGGCGACTGCGGCACGCGCACCGGCAGGGCGGCGGTGTCGGCATGGATCTGCAGCCAGAGGTCGGAGGCCGTCGCCCCGCCGCCCACGGTCATCTCGGAACTGCTGTATCCGGCGCGGGCGAAGGCATCAAGAATCGCCCGGGTTCCGAACCCGATCCCCTCCATGATGGCGCGGAAGATGTGGTGCTTTTCATGGGCCAAGGTCAGGCCGAGGATCGCACCGCGCGACAGCGGATCGGTATAGGGCGTGCGGTTGCCCTGGAAATGGTCCTGCACGATCAGGCCCTCGGACCCCGGTTCCAGCGCCGCCGCCTTGCGGTTCAGCTCGTCGTAGTCAAGCCCGCCGGTGAGCCGGCCGAGCCAGTTGATGATCGAGCCGGTGGACGTCTGCCCGCCCTCGACCACGTAGCGGCCGGGATAGATGATATCCGCATAGGAGCCCCAGACCCCCGGCGCATTCAGCGGGGCCTCGGTCACGCCGAACTGCAGGTGGCTGGAGCCGGTGATCAGGGCAAGCTGCCCGGGCTGCGCCACGCCGAGGCCGACCATGCCGATCAGCGCGTCTGCACCCCCCTGCACGACCTTGACGGAGGTCTTCAGCCCCAGTTCCGCCGCGGCGCGGGCGGTGAGGGTGCCGATCACCTCTCCCGGGGCCACGACGCGGGGGGGCCATTTGTCGAGGAGCTCGCCGATGCCGAGCGCGGTGACGAGCGAGGCGGCCCAGCCGCCCGCGTCGTTGCGGTAATGCCAGCGCAGGCCAAGGTTGTTGAGGCTCGCCGCCCATTCGCCGGTGAGGTGATAGGTCAGGAAGTCCTGATATTCGCAGATCCGGTGTGCCCGGTCGAAGATCTCGGGTTCGTTGCGCTTCAGCCAGAGCGCCTTGGGGATCATCCATTCGGCCGACACCGGCCCCTGCCCGCCGCCGTTCACGCAAAGCGCCGCATCGCCGGTGGCCAGCACGGCGTCGGCCTCGGCATTGGCCCGGACATCCATCCAAATCAGCGCGGGGCGCAGGGCCTTGCCGTTTTCGTCGAGCGCCACGACGGAGCAGCAGGTGGTGGCATAGGCGATGGCCTCGACCTGCGAGGGCTCGATCCCGGCCTCGGCGATGGCGCCGCGCGCTGCCTTCACGAAATTCGTCCACCAGTCGGCGGGGTCCTGTTCCGCGCGGGCGCCTGCCGAGAATTTCGTTTCATAAGCGACGGCGACGCTGCCGAGCTCCTTGCCAGTCACGTCGTAGATGCGGGCGCGCAGGCTTTCGGTGCCGCCGTCGGCAGTCAGGGCATAGGCCATCGTTCTCCTCCCTCTATCGACCGTCAGAGCGTGCGGAACGCCTCCAGCGCCAGACCCGCATACATGACCGCCGGTCCTCCGCCCATTTCGACAGCAACTTCGAGGGCCTCCACAAGGGCCGCCTCGTCGGCGCCGTGTCTTTTCGCGGCCTCGACGTGGTAGAGGATGCAGTCTTCGCACCCTTCGGAGACGGCGATGGCCGTGGCGATCAGCTCCCTTTGCGCGGGGGAGAAGCTGCCTGCCTTCGTGGCGGCCCTGGAGACCCGGGCGAAGCCCTCGAAGAGGTCCGGCGCGGCCTTGCCGAAGGCGCCCATCCGGGCCTTGGCGGCGGCGAGAGTGTCCTTGCTGCTCATGCGGTGATCTCCGTGAGGATGGCGGCCACGTCGGCGAGGGCGTCCCAGTGGGGGGAATGGCCCGCGCGCGGCATGTGGTGGATGGCGATGCGGGGCGAGACGTCGAGCATCTCGCGCCAGTCGAGGATGCGGTCGCGGTGCCCGAGGATCAGGTGGACGGGCATCCTGTCGGCCAGCTCCGCAAGGTCCGCGCGGATGCTGACGGCCTGCCCGCTGCCGCCGATCAGGGCCTCGGCAAGGTCGCTCAGGCGCCCGCGCGAGAGATCGCGGTGGATGCGGTCGAGCATGGCGGGCGACAGGCCGTGCGGCCCCTCGGTCACGCGGCCCAGCAGGTGCGAGACTTCGCCCGCACTGGTGGCGCCCGCGAGGCCCCGGATGAAGCCCGCGTCGATGGCATGGCCGAGGCCCGCCGGGGCGATCAGCGTCAGGGACCGGACCGCGCGCATCCGGGCAAGGCGGACGGCGGCGATGGCGCCCATGGAATGGGCGACGATGTGCACGGGTCCCGGGGCGAGGTCGTTCAGCGCGCGGTCGAGCGGGGGATGCAGGTCCTCGGGGGCGCGGGCCTCGTGCAGGGTGGTGCCATGGCCCGGCAGATCGACGCCGAGGGTCCGGCGGCCCTTGCCCGACAGGCGGGACTGCACCCCGCCCCAGGCCATGTGATCCGCCGCGAAACCATGGAGCAGCAGGACCGGCGCGCCCGTGGCGGGGCCCTTTTCGAGGAAGGTGATGCCCGCCACCTGCCGCGTCTCGTCCGACGTGGTCCCGGCGGCCTCCACATCCTCGCGCTCGATCCGCCCGCGCCTGCCGGTGCCTGTCAGGGTGTCGAGGTCGATGCCCCGCTGCCGGGCGATGCGGCGTGCCACCGGCGTGGCGCGGAGCGGGCCGTCGCCGGGCGCTGCGGCGGGCGGTGCCGCGTCACCTGCGGCGGGCATTGCGCCGGGTGGCGCGGCGGGCGCTTGCGTGGCCTCTGCCGGGGTGGCGGCAGGTTCGGGCTGGGCCGTCTCCTCGCCCGCGTCCGACCCGTCGTCGGTCCAGTCAGGACCGTCGCCCACGTCGATGCGCGCGATGGGGGTTCCGACCGAGACCGTGTCGCCGATCTCCACCAGCGTCTCCACCACGGTGCCGTCGCCCAGGGCGGGGAATTCCACGATGGTCTTGTCGGTCTCCACCTCGAGGATGTCCTGACCGCGCTTGAAGGCCTGACCGGGTTTCACCAGCCAGTCGACGAGCCGCCCCTCCTCCATGGTTTCGCCCATGCGGGGCATTTTCAGGGTTCCGATGGTCATGCCACGAGCCTGCGCGCGGTCTCTGCGATCAGCCCCGCCCCGGGCACGGAGTTCTTCTCGAGCTCGACCGAGACCGAGATCGGGACGTCCTCGCCGGCCACGCGGACCACGGGGTTCTCGAGGTAGTCGAAGCATTCCTCGGTGATCCGGGCGGCAAGTTCGGCGGCGACACCGGCGGTCATCGCCCCCTCGGAGACGACCATGGCCTTGCCGACCTTTTCGACCTCCGTGCGGATCGTGTCGAAATCGAGCGGATTGAGGGTGCGCAGGTCGATCACCGTCACCTCGATTCCGGCCTTCGACAGCTCGTCGGCGGCCTCCATGACGTGGTGCACCTGACGCGAGTAGGTCACGATCACGAGGTCCCTGCCCTCACGCCGCACTACGGCCTTGCCCCAGTCGGGGGGCGGCACGGTCAGGTCCACGTCCTCGGTCACGGCATAAAGGCTCTTGTGCTCGATGAAGACGACCGGGTCCGGCTGCACCAGCGCCTGCCGCAAGAGGTGATAGGCGTCATAGACCGTGCCGGGCATGACAAGCCGCAGGCCGGGCGTGTGCATGACATAGGCCTCGAGCGACTGGCTGTGCTGCGCGCCCGCGGACCGGCCGGTGCCGCCCTGGGTGCGCAGCACCATCGGAACGCCGATCTGGCCGCCGAACATGTAGCGGATCTTGGCGGCCTGATTGCAGAGCTGGTCCATCGTCATGCCGATGAAATCGACATACATCAGCTCGGCCACCGGGCGCATGCCGGCCATGGCAGCGCCCACGGCGGTTCCGATGATCGCGGGTTCGGAAATCGGGGTGTCGAGAATGCGGTCGGGGCCGAATTCCTCGATCATGCCCTTGGTGACGCCGTAGGCGCCGCCATAGCGCCCGACCTCCTCGCCGATCACGAAGACATCGGGGTCCTCGCGCATGGCGTCGGTCAGGGCCTGTCTGAGGGCATCGCGGTAGGCTAGTTTCGGCATCTGCTCAGTCCCTCGCAAGAACGCGGTCGATACGGGTCCGCTCGGGTTCCGGTTCTGGTTCTCCAGGCGCAAAGACATCGCGGAACATGGAGTCCATGGCGGGCTGGTCGGAGGCCATGGTGAAGTCGATCGTCGCGTCCATCTCGGCGGCGATCTTCGTGTCGAGCGCCTCCAGCTCATCTTCGGCGACGCCGGTGTCAGAGAGCATCCGGCGGGCGTGGTCCACCGGGTCGCGCGCACGGCCCTCGGCCTCTTCCTCCTCGGTGCGGTAGGGGCTCTTGTCCTTTCGGCCATGGCCGAAGAAGCGGTAGCAGTCGATGGCCAGAAAGCCGGGCTGACCGCCCCGGGCGCCGTCGACGATACGGCCCGCGGCCTCCACCACGTCGAGCACGTCGAGCCCGTCCACGGTCTCCGCGTTCAGACCGAAGGCCCGGGCGCGTTCATGGAGCTGCGTCGACTTCGTCGCCTGGTCGATGCGGGTGCCCATGCCCCACTGGTTGTTGATGCAGACGAAAACGGCCGGCAGATCCCAGAGCGCGGCCATGTTCATGGACTCGTAGAGAATGCCCTGCTGCATGGCGCCATCGCCGAAGAAGGCGATGGAGACGGCGCCCGTCTGGCGCCGCTTGGCCACCAGCGCCGCGCCCACCACGGCGGGAATGCCGCCGCCGACGATGGCGTTGGCGCCCAGATGGCCGAGGCTCATGTCCGCGATATGCATGGAGCCGCCCTTGCCTGCGCAATAGCCGGTCTCCTTGCCGCCGATCTCCGCCATCATCCGGTTCGGATCGGCGCCGCGGGCAAGGAAGATGCCGTGCCCGCGGTGATGGGTGGTGAAGGTGTCGCCGTCGCGCATGGCCGCCGAGACGCCGACCGCGGCGCTTTCCTCGCCGATGGACAGGTGCAGCATCGAGCCCGCGCTGCCGCCACGCAGGTAGAGCTCTCCGACGCGGTCCTCGAATGTCCGGACCCGGCGCATCTGCGTGTAATGCGCCAGAAGGTCCGTGTTGGACTGTCGCGCACCCGCCTGTTGGGCCCCTCGGTTCATGTCCGCTCCCCTCAAAGTATGTTCAGTTTCGTCGTGCGGGACACCACCGCGACGGCCACGAGGATGATCACGCCCTTCACGATGTTCTGGATGAAGGTATCCATGCCCATCAGGTTCAGGCCGTTGTTGATCACCCCGATGAAGAGCGCGCCGCAGAAGGTTCCGATGATCGTCGCCGTGCCCGGCCGGAACATGGTCATCCCGATGAAGACCGTGGCCAGACCATCGAGCAGGAACCGCTCGCCCACGTTGGGCTGGCCCGAGCCGAGGCGGGCGGCGAGCAGCAGCCCCGCCACCGCCGCGAAGACGGCGACGAGGACCAGCGCCGCGATGCGGTAGAAATCGACCCGGATGCCCGACAGCTCCGCCGCCTTCCGGTTGCCCCCCGACGCGTAGATGTAGCGCCCGAAGACCGTGCGCTCCATCGCGAGCCACGCGAGGGCCACGGCGGCCAGCATGAAGAAGGCGAGGACCGGCAGTTGCCAGACCCGGCCCTGACCGAGCCAGGTGTAGGACTCTGGCAGGCCGCCATAGATCGCGCGCCCCCCCGTGATCAGGAAGTTGATCCCGAAGAGGATCGAGCCCGTCGCCAGCGTCGCGATCAGGGACGGGATGCCCACCTTGGTGACGAGAAGGCCGTTGACGAGGCCCACGATCAGCCCCGCTCCTATGGCCGCCGAGAAGGCGGCGAACAGGCTGTAGTCGTTCACCAGCATCAGCGGCGTGAGAATGCCCGCGAGGCCGACCATGTAGCCGACCGAGAGGTCGATCTCCTTGGCGGCGAAACCGAAAGTGAGCCCCGCGCCGACGATCCCGAGAATTGCGATCTGCTGGAGGATGTTCGACAGGTTGAAGACCGTGAAGAACCGGTCGACGAAGAGCGAGAAGCCGAGGAACATCACCGCCAGAACGATCAGCGTGGAATACCGCAGCAGCCAGTCGCTTCGCGTTTCCGATGCGCCGGCTCGCGGGGGGGTTCCCTGTGCGGCTGTCGTCCTGTTCATGGGGTTCCTCCCACCATGGCTGCGATGAAGCGGGGTTCCGAATAGTCTTCCCAAGGGATGTCGGGGCCCGGCCTGCCATGCACGAAAGGCACGACCCGGTGGGCGATCTGTTCGACCTCGAGAAGGTCGGAGGAGGCCACGATCACCGCCACCCTTGCCTCCGCCAGACGGCGGATATGGCCGTAGATTTCCTGTTTGGCGCCGATATCGACGCCCTCGGTCGGCTCGATGAAGATCATCACCCGATACCTGTCGGCGGCACCATAGAGCCACTTGCCGAGGCTGATCTTCTGCTTGTTGCCGCCCGACAACGTCTTGACCGTCTGCGCCGCACCGCTGGCGCGGACCTGAAGCTCCGCCATGACGCGCCGGGCCTCCGCCGTCTCCTTCGAGGGGCTCAGGAAACCGCCGACCGTTCCGGCCTCGGGATGCACGACCGACAGGTTCTCGCGGATCGTGCCCTCGGCCATCAGGGCGTTTTCCATCCGGTGATCGGGCACGAAGCCCATGCCCAGCCTCTGCATCCGGCGCGGCGCGGGTTTCGCGATGCGCGCATCGCCGAGGAACAGGTCGCCGGAGAGGTAGCCGAGACCGCTGTAGAGCGACCGCGCGAAGCCGAAATGCCCGGCGCCGGTCAGCCCGATCAGGCCCACGACCTCACCGGGACGGACGGAAAAGGCGTCGACCTCGACATTGCCCACGCGCCAGTCGGTGACGCTCAGCACCGGCGCACCCGCCTCGGGCATCGGGGCCCGGTGCGCGGCACGGCCCGACATGCCCCGTTCGAGCATGAGCGTGACCATGTCCTCGATCTCCAGCGCGGCGGCGGGTTCGGTGGCGATCCTGCGGCCGTCGCGCAGCACGGTGATCCTGTCGGACAGCGCCTTCACCTCCGTCAGGAAGTGGCTGATGAGCACGACGCCGACGCCGCGTTCGGGCAGGCGGCGGATGATCTTCCAGAGTTGTTCCTTCTCCCGCGACTGCAGCGTCGCGGTAGGCTCGTCAAGGATGACGATGCGCACGTCGCGGCGCAGCGCGCGGACGATCTCGATCACCTTCTGGTCGGCCATGTCGAGCGCCTGCACCGGCAGGGACAGGTCGATGGCGGCCTCGGGAAACCATTCGTCAAGCAGCGCCTGCGCGCGCGCGATCAGGGCGGCGCGCCGCAGGAACCCGGCTCGGCGCGGCTCGTCGCCCAGCAGGATGTTCTCCGCCCCCGAGAGGGCCGGCACGAGGCTGCCCTCCTGGCTGACCAGCGCGATGCCTTGCGCCAGCGCGTCGATGGAGGATTTCAGCACCAGCGGCCGCCCCTCGAAGGACAGGACGCCCGAGGTCGGGACCTGAAGCCCGGCGAGGATGCTCATGAGGGTGGATTTCCCGGCGCCGTTCTCGCCGATCAGGCCATGGACCTCGTCCAGGCGGATGTCGCAGGACACGGCGTCGAGCGCGCGCGTCCCGGGAAAATCCATGACGATATCCCTGAGTTCGAAACTCATGAGACCTGCTCCGATGTTCGGCTGGGGCGGCGGGGGATCGGGCGGCGCGGGCTGCGCCGCCCGGACCGGGTTTACATGAAGTCCGCGCAGTTGGCCTTGGTCACCAGCGGCGCGTCCAGGTACACGGTGTTGGAGGGGATGACCTCCTCTGCCGGCTGGCCGTCGACGACGATGGCGGTGATCCACTCGCCCACCTGCTCGCCCATGCCCTCGAAGGGCTGGGACACGGTGGCGATCATCATCGAATCGGGCTTGCAGACCTCGGCCACCGCCTGGGGATGGCCGTCGATGCCGATGACCTTCACGTCGGTGATGCCTGCCGCGGTCAGCACGTTGATCGCCGCCTGCGCGGGCTCGTCCCAGGGCGCCCAGACCGCGTCGATATCGGGCCCGAAGCGCGCGACGTAGTCCTGCATGACGTTGGTCGTGTCCTCGAAGAAGGCGGAGATGTCGATGTCATGCTCTGCCAGCACGTTGACGTCGCTGTATTCGCGCAGGACATCCTCCATCACGTCGCTGCGCTTGCGCGTGCCGTGGTGCGACGCCATCCGCAGGAAGACGATGTTGCCCTCTGCCCCCATCTGGTCGAGCAGGAAGGGCGACACGCTGGCCGACATCGCCCAGTTGTTCGTCGTGATATCGACGACGGCGCCGTCGACATAGCCCGAGTCCACCGAGAAGATCGGGATGCCCGCCTCTGCGGCCTGGGCGATGGCGGCGGTCGAGGCGCGCAGGTCGGCCATCGTGACGATGATGGCATCGACCCCGCGCGAGGCGGCGTCCTGGATGTTGGAGGCGATGGCCTCACCGGACCCGTTGGAATCCATGAAGTTCACGTTCCAGTCGGTGCCGGACTCGGCCAGCCAGGCCTCGAAACCCGCCTTCACCCGCTGTTCGGACTGGGCCGCGGCGGTCGAATGCACCCAGGCAATATCAACGGCGAATGCGGGCGCAGCGATGCCCATGCCGACCAGTGCGGCAACGGCCGCAAGTGTCTGTCGTCCCATGTCTTCTCCTCCCATGAATGCGAATGGACCCCGCCTCCTCCGGCAGGCCCACCACGACGGTGACGCCTGCCGGATCATCTGTCAACCACAATGACAAATGTAAGGCACATATGTTTGCCAACCGTCGGACTGCCCCCTAGAACAGGCCCATGAACGACATGTCCGACAGACAGCTGATGACCCGCGCGGCGTGGTTCTATTACGTGGCGGGCTTCAATCAGGAACTCACGTCCCGGCGCATGGGCCTGACCCGCGCGCGTGTGAACAAGCTGCTGGGACAGGCGCGGGACGCGGGCGTGGTGTCGATCATCCTCAACGACCGGGACCTCGGCCTTCTGCATGTCGAGGAGGCGATCCGGCACGAATTCGGCCTCGAGTTCTGCATCACCACCCCTGCGATGGGGCTCGACGCGGCCGAGACGGGCTATACCGACACGTTGGCCGCCCTGCCGCTGAAGGCGGTGGGGACGGCGGGCGCGCTCTTTCTGCGCGATCACCTCGCCGAGCATCCGAAGGCCATCGTCGGCACGGGATGGGGCCGGACCCTTGCCCATCTCAGCCGCCAGATGTCGGGCACCAACACGCCCGGCGCCCGGTTCATAAGCCTGATGGGCAGCCTGACGGCAAACTCCGCCTTCAACCCCTTCGAAGTGGTCCAGGCGCTGGCGCAGGCCACCGGCGGCGAGGGCTATTTCCTGCCGGTCCCCTTCATCGCCGATACCGCGGAGGACAGGCAGATCCTGATGGCGCAGCAGGCCGTGGCCCGGCCACTGGATCTCGCCAGGCGCGCCGATGTGGCACTGATCTCTGTCGGGGAGTTGACGGAAACCTCGCTGCTGCGCCAGCAGGGCATGATCTCCAGTCGCGAGCTGGCGGAGCTGCGAGAGGCCGGTGCGGTCGGCGACAGCAACGGGCTCTTCTTCGACAGCAACGGTCAGCCCATTGACCACGCTCTGCGGTACCGGACCATTGGCGCAGACGTTCAGGACCTTGCGAAGATGTACACCGTCCTGCTGTCGGGCGGACCACAGAAGGTCGAGGCAACACGGGCAATCCTGCGCGGGCGCTTCATCCGGGGGCTGATCATCGACGGCGACTCCGCCATCAGGCTCGCCGAGCTGTCAACCTGACCAACCGCACGTGCTCGGACACGAACCATCGGCTGCCGGACTGCAAAGAGCGGAGTTCGGCCATCAGGCGACGTGTCCAGCGGGTGGAATTCTGCGGGCAGCAGACCACCCTGCCTCACCATCCGGTTGAAGCAAACGCCTGACTGATCCCGGCCTTGCGGCAGACCTCCGTGACCGGCGTCCCTCCCTCGACCTGCTGCAACTCGAATGTCTTCGGCGCCTCCGTGAACCTCGATGCCTTCCTCGTCGTCGCGCCTTCCCGGCCCAGGGAAATCCCGGCCCGAAACTTCAGCTTCAGACGGTCCGGTTTTCAGGGGCATAGCGGCCGCTCGGCACCCCCGAGATTGCGAGAGACGCAAAGGTCACGCCTCCGGAGGGAGCATCCCGGGCCCGATCTATGAGGTGACGGCGCCCCTTCAACCGGTTTGCAGGGCGAGATCGGCCGGTTCGTCCACATCATCCGACGCGGCCTCCCCGCCCACAGGATTGCGGCTGCGGTACCGGCGCAGGTGGTTCTCGAGCGCCGTACCCGCTTCGGTCGCCTTGACGGCCGCGATCTTCTCATGGGCCCGGGCCACCGCAGCATGGTGCAAGGGGCCAAGTTCCGGATCGGCGATCAGTTCGTCGCGGAAGGCCCGCACCTCGTCCTGCCAGCGCGCGATCCGGTCGTCATGGTGGTGGTTGTGATCGTAGCGCCGCCAATAGCCCATGGCGTAATCCTTGTCGGGATGGTTGGCATTGCCGCGCGCCACCTTGAGAAAGAAGGCATCCACCGATTTCAGGACATAGTGATTGAGCTGCACGAGGCCGAAGCCGTAATCGGGGGCGAGCAGGCTTTTCACATCCTCGGTCAGGTCGAGACCGCTCAGAGCTTGCCCGTTGCCGTTCACCGGGCGCACGCGGTCCGTGTTATCCGCATCGAAGACCGGGGAATGATTGCGCCATTGCCGCGCTTCGGCGGAGGCATGGGTCAGCGTCTTCGTCCCGCGCCGGTTCAGCTTCCGGTGATAGGCCGCGTCGAGGCTCCAGGACCAGCGGAACTGCTCCATGAGCAGCTTGTCCTCAAAGGTCTCGACCCCGCCGCAGCCAAAGTTATGCTGCGCCATGACGATCATGTTGGCATCCGCCACCGCGTCGAAGAGATCGCCGATCCGGCCCTGGCCCGCATTGACGCAGATATATTCGTCAACATCCAGGTTCACGACCCAGTCCGACCGGCGCAGCCGCGGCCATGTGTTGACGTAACGCAGCATCTGCTGGTGATGGTTGTTCTGCTCCATGATCATCGACGGGTTGGAAAAATGCCGCAGCAGCCCGAGATCGTCGAGCCGCTCCAGCATCTGATCGGTGCCGTCGCTGCAATCGTTCGAGAAGACATGAATGTCGTTCATCCCGATCAGCCGGTGATAGGCGACCCATTCCAGAAGGAACGGCGCCTCGTCCTTCATGGGAGTGATGGAGGTTATCCGCATGTCGCCACCTTAACGGGCTGAGATTTACGATCCATGACCGTGGGGGCGGTCAGGCGGCCTGTCGTGCCGCCACCTCCTCGAGCCGAACGAAGCGCGGCATGGGCGACCAGTCGGCGCAGAGCATCTCATCCAGCTCCGGCGAACGCACATGCCGCCGCCCGGCATTGGGCAGGAAGGTCAGCTCGCCGAGGAATACCTCGTCTCCGCGCAGGTACAGGTCCACACGGCAATACTGGAACTGACGGCCGATCTCCACCGCGATGTCCCGCGCAAGATCGGTATGCTGCGGCAGCGGCTCCTCGCGCAGGTTCTGGCGCAGGAAATCGTAGGGCATGTAATTGAGATTGCTGTCATAGACCGGGTTGTGCCGGTCCTCGGTGCCCAGCCCCACATCCATCTGCAGCACCGACATGCGCCCGTTGATGACGTGGAAGCGGAAGTCGGTCAGCGGCTCCTCGGTGCCCGAATTCAGGTCCTCCTCGAGGAAGGCCCGCCGCTCGATGAAGCCGTACCACCACTGTGACGAATGCCGCCCGTAATCCGTGGCCAGCCACTCGTCCACCGCGGCCTGTGCGGCTTCGAGCGTAGCCGCGTCGCAGGGCAGCTCGATCTTCATCACCTGCGCCGAGGCATGGTTAGACTTCAGGTAGTACTTGCCCGCGGGCAGCCCGGCGAAGCTCACGCGCTCGCCCGGCCCCCACTGCCGGAACACCTCCGCGGCGCGGCAGCGGTTGCGGTACTTCGCGGGGATGTAGCTGCCGGCCTTGAGCTTGTCCGCCGGGATGCGGCCCGCCTCGAGGGGCATCAGGATCGAATGCAGGATGTTCATCGCGCCAAAGCTGCGCGGGCGAAAGAAATCAGGCCATTCGCCGTTCTTGCGCAGGTATCCGCCCACCCCCGCCCGCACGATGCGCCGAAACTCGCGCCGGTCCAGCGCTGTGTAAGCCGTAAGGAACTCACCCCCGGGCATCACCGTCGCGGCGTCCTGCAGGCAGGCGTCATGCCACGAGGTGAAGTCGTTGACGAAGTCAATAAGATAGTCTTCGCCGCCCTTTGCCTTGGGGCGGTTGTTATAGAACTGCTGCTCGTAGAACGGTCGCATGCCGTTCCCTCCATACCTTGCCCCCCAGGTATGGCTATCTCGGTCAGAGTGGGCCGTGGAACCCGGCCGGTCCAGCCTCCGCGGCGTTGCGCAAAAGGGTTTCCACGTAGTCTGTTACCGAACGGAAACAGATCGCCTCGATCCGTGACTCTTCTGCCATCCAGATCGCTCCCGCGACCTGCGCCAGCCGTGTGCGGCGCAGGCGTCCCGGCGGGAAAGCCGCGGGAGAGAGATCCGCCGGGGTCAGCTTCTGCAGGATGTCGCGCACGCCCCTTCCCTCGACCGCGAAGCGGCTGCGCGCATCGCTTACATCCACCGCCAGATGGTGCACCTCGGCGAGATCCGCCGCGAGACGATGCAGCGCCCCGGCGACCTCTTCCTCCGGCAGCAGGATCAGCAACTCGTCCGGCGCCATCCAGCCAAGGCCCCGTGTCGCATCCCCGGTCATCGACAAGGGCTCCGGCACATGCGCCCCGGTCACCGCGGCCGCCGCCGGACCTGTCTCGGCGAGATCGCCACGCAGGGTGATCATCCCGCCCGGCGCCATCCGGGTGACGCGGACCTCAGACATTCTGCTTCTCCCCCTCGGGATCGTAGAACACCGGCGACACGATGCGCGCCCGCACGCTGCCGCCCTCCACCGTGTTGAACTCCAGTTCCTCGCCCATCCGCTCCGGCCCCCTGAGGACAAGGCCCATGGCGATGCCCCGACCCAACGTCGGCGAGTTATAGGTCGAGGTCACCCGCCCCTGCGTCGCCCGCTGCCCGTTCGGCGTCCTGCCCTCGGCAAGCGCATAGGCGCCCTCGGGCAGCACCGACCCGTCCAAGGTCTCGAGGCCCACCAGCTTCCACCGCCCGGGGTCCGTCATGTGGCTGCGCGCATGGCCCCGCTTGCCGATGAAATCCGGTTTCTTCTTCGAGATCGCCCAGTCGAGACCGAGGTCCTGGGGAATCACCGTCCCGTCGGTCTCGTCGCCGATCATGATGAAGCCCTTCTCGGCCCGCATCACGTGCA
>Ga0076930_100493_pt2 | contig 33856 bp, 31 predicted proteins | sample HotLakConsoUCCRE_FD_71149 | JGI IMG/M metagenome (GOLD analysis project Ga0076930, IMG submission 71149) | Hypersaline microbial mat communities from Hot Lake, Washington, USA - Hot Lake Consortium UCC-RE (version 3) (version 3) ...
TCCAGGGCGACCAGACTGGCCGCGCGTTCCACCGCTTCGGCGACTCGTTCATAGGCCAAAAGCAACGCCCCGACATGAATCGGGCCATGCTCAAGCAGACCGGACTTGTCCGCCTGCAACTCCAATGCCCGGACCAGCCGACCATGCTCCTCGAGCGTGCCGCCTTCAGTGATGAGACGATGCTTGAGTTCATCCAGTGATTCGGTCGAATCGGGCGATCCTGGCTTGATACTGTGCGAGTGGCCGGATGCTTCCAGTTCTCGTCCCAAGGCATAGAACCACACCCACAACAGATAAACCCACAGCGCCATCATGACGCCATTGCTCAATGCCAGGGGCAGCCAACCCGTGAGGAAGTCGACGACAAGGTAGGCAAGCGCGAGACCGCCCAGCAGCATGACCAGCTGACGGTAGCGTTGTCTGCCCAGCATTGCCATGAGTGATTGCCAGCGAGACGGCCAGAAAATTTCACCCAACGCATTGTTCCGGGCCACGATCAGCGTCATGCCCGGCAACAGAACAAGCGCCATCCCGATACCCAACCCGAAACCGAAACGCCCCAGAAGCTGACCCAGACCGCCGATCAGCATCAAGACCACAAACCACAGGGCAATCTGGCGTGCAGCTTGCCATTCCGGCAAATCGAATTCCTGATACTCGCGCTGCAAACCCGCGCCGCTGGCGGTTGCCAGCAAAAGCCGACTGGCAACGCGCAATGCCAGTACCCACAGGGAAATCACCACCACGATCGTGACAACCCCACCCATTGGACCCGGCAGCAATGGTCCGAGCAACGTCAGCGCAGCAATGATGATTCCGGCGGCCAATACCAGTACTCGCAGCCACGGTTTCAGGGGAAAGCGCAAAACCTCATTGAGCCACACAGAATGCCTCCGGGCAGGTGAATCAACACGATTTGCTGGTGGCGGGGTGGCTGGCATGGCATGCTCGGTATCGAGATCAACGAGTATTCTTGCATGGACTCCGTCGAACGCGATCGACATGAAGCCGCGCTGAAACGGCTGGACCGATACAGCTACTGGACCGACAGTAACTTCGGGATCCCGTTTACCCGGTTCCGCTTTGGTTTGAGCCCGCTGATCGGGCTGATTCCGGTCATTGGTGATGCCGTCGGACTGGTGCTGTCGCTGTACGTGCTGTTCGAAGCGCGCAAGGTCGGCGCCAGCGGGCCGGTACAGCGCAAGATGATCAGGAACATGCTGATCGAGTTCGTTGGCGGCCTGCTGCCAATCATCGGCGATGCCTTCGATGCCATCTTCAAGGCCAACACCCGCAATACCGAACTGCTGCGCGACTACCTGCACGACCAACTCGGAACCCGCCAGCCGCCGGGTTTCCCTTGGAAGACCCTGATCTGGCTATCCGTGCTGATCGGGCTGCTGGTCCTGTTGCTGATCTTGCTGCTCAGTGGATAGTGGCACCAAACCGGGTTGGCGGAATTCGTTGAATTCCGGCAGGACGCAGATCCCTGAGTACGATATCAATGGCCCGCACCCAGTCTTCGGCCTGATGAGCCGCGTGCGGCGGCAGAACGCTGGCAAGCAACTGCTGACTCTGATCAGGATCCCGGCATGAACTGGCAATGGCACCCAACAGTCCCATTTCCGTCTGCGTCGGCCCATCATCCGGCGTGCTGGAAAACACCCCGGACCCGACCGACTTTTCCACCAGATCGACCAGCGGGGGAATCAATCCCCCCAGGGATTCGAGGTTGTGCGCCCGGAGCCAGTCTAGACACTCGGGCGGACAGCTGCCTTCGTCGGCAACCGCACGGAAGATCTGGATCAGCATCCAGCTGATCGGAGGCTTTTTACACATCAGCAAGAGCTCAATCGATTTGTACAGCGGCCCAGAAACGCTCACCGGGCCGGGGCGGAACAATCGCGTGGTAGCCACACGCCATCAGCCTATGGCCAAGCGACCGATCATCGCCGGCACTGGCGTCAGAATCATCGGCCAGACCAATGATCAGGCGGGTTCCAGGCCGGCAGTCTTCCAGGTCCGGGTCGCAATGGGCCCTGACCGCTGCCGAGCCGGCCAGAATTCGGCAATCACAGGTCTGATCGGACAAGCCATCCTCCAGTCGGACCAGCCAGTCGAGCCCGGCATCGGCAATCAGCGGCCAGAGCTGATCACAGACTTCGCTGTCCAACCGTTCGATGACCATCCGCTTGCCCCCGGCATCGGCCACTGCCGCGGCAATCAGCAACAGTTCGCCGGGTTCGGGGCAGCCGTCCAGGTTGACTCTGGACGGGCGAGCCCAGCGCAACAGCCAGTAGAGTGCATCGAGTGTTTCGGTCTGTTGGCGCCGCCAGCGAGCTGTCCGCAGTCGCCTGGGAGCCATCGATTGCTGCCCCAGAACCTGACGGATCAGGTTGCGCGCCCTCGGATCGGTCGGGATATTCCGTTGCAGTGGCGGTTCCCGATAGTGAAGCTCGGAGGTGTTCTGGAATACATTGAACACGGTGCTAACCCTGATAAAAACGTGGCTACCAGAATAGCGGCCTGGGCACTCAAATGCAAATGATTCTTGTTTGTATTAGTAGAAACCTGGCCCGGACCATTGGATAGAGCAGACTCTGGTACTCGGCCGCTACCAGACTTTCTGGATGGGCACTGCGACCGGAGTTCGGAACATTGGCCGAATACCGACGCTCCGGCGCATGCCGTCATGGTCAAGGTCAAGGTCAACGCCAGAGCATGGAATGTCTGGGAAACCGAAACCAGTCATTCCGTTCGATTCAATCAACGGCGGACAGTGGTCTGATGATTCGACAAGTCACGTTTTGTGAATCTGAACGGCGTTATCATTCCCAAGTCGAATCTCTACCCACATCTGATCAGAGACCCTGAATGAACACCGGAACTCGCCTTGGCGACACTCTTGACGCGATTTCACTGCAGCGCATCGAAGCGTTGGTGGAAGCGGCGCGGGATTTCGGCGAGCGGGGCTGGACGCCGGCAACCAGCGGCAATTATTCGGTGCGGCTGGAGGATGGTCGAGTCGCCGTGACCCGTTCCGGTGCGGACAAGCGACATCTTGAGTCCAGCGATCTTCTACTGCTGAACCAGGATGGGTTGCCGGAAGACGGTGTCCGGTCATCGGCTGAAACGCCACTGCATTTACAGATCTACCAGCACAAGCCTGACGTCAGGGCGGTGCTTCACGTGCACTCCCCGTCAGTGACCGTTGCTTCCCGACTGGCCGTGGGCCAGCACCGTATCCGGTTCCACAACTACGAGCTGCTCAAGGCCTTTAGCGGCGTCGACACCCATGACATCGAAATTGACCTGCCGGTTGTGGCCAATGACCAGGACATGACCCGTCTTGCAGCCGCTGCCGAGCCATTGCTGACCAACACCAACCCCTGCCCGGCCTACCTGATCGCGGGTCACGGCGTCTATACGTGGGGCGAGGATGTGGCCGATGCGGCCCGTCATCTCGAAGCGATCGATTTCCTGCTGAACTGTTACCTGCTGGAGCGGAACGTCAAACCATGAGCGAACTGAGAGTTTATTCGGACAACAATCCGGCCGAGACCACGTTTGCCAGCCATGATCATGGCGCCATTGCCGAGCGCCTCGACCAAGCCGGCATCCGTTTCGAGCGCTGGGAAGCCAATCGGACCATTGGCCCGAAGGATACGCCAGAGGACATCCTGGCCGCCTACGCCGAGCCGATAGAGCGGCTGAAAAATGACGAAGGCTACGTCACCGTGGACGTGGTCAGCATGTGGCCGGATCATCCCGATCGCGAAGCCGCACGCAGGAAGTTTCTCGAAGAGCACACCCATGCCGAAGACGAGGTGCGCTTTTTCGTCAAGGGCAAGGGCCTGTTCAGCCTGCATATCGGCAACGAAGTCCTCGAAGTGTTGTGTGAGCGCGGCGATCTGATCGGCGTACCCGCCAACACCACCCACTGGTTCGATATGGGTCCACGGCCGGAATTCACCGCAATCAGACTATTCACCAGCCCGCAAGGCTGGGTGGCGGAATTTACCGGCAGCGATATCGCCCAGCGTTTCAACCGGCTGGAACCATGAGCGGAGCAGAAAACCGAATCGTACTGACCGATATCGAAGGCACGATTGCCGACATCGCCTTTGTGCGCCAGGTCCTGTTTCCCTATGCCCGCAAGGCGCTGCCGGATTTTGTCGTCGCGCACGCCGATGACCCCGCCGTTCGCGCCGAGCTGGACGCGACGGCAGAACTGGCTGACCTGCCCGCCGACGATACCCGGGCGCTGGTTCAGACCTTGTGTGAGTGGATCGATCGGGACGTCAAGGCCACGCCGCTGAAAGCGCTCCAGGGCATGATCTGGAAGAAGGGCTACATTGACCGTGACTATGTCGCCCATCTCTACCCGGACGCCCGTCAGTGGCTGGCAGCGCGTCATGCCGAAGGGGTGCCGATGTACGTCTACTCATCCGGCTCGATCGCCGCCCAGGACCTGTATTTCCACTACAATGAATTCGGCGACCTGCGGCCCTGGTTCCAGGGTTTTTTCGACACCACCAGCGGCCCGAAGAAGGAAGCTGATTCCTACCAGTCCATTGCCGAGAAAATTGGCAGGGAGCCCGCTCAAATCGTATTCTTTTCCGACAGCCCCGACGAACTCGACGCGGCTGCCGAAGCCGGCATGATCGCGGTCCAGATTTGCCGCGACGGCCTGGCACCCTGCGGCCGACATCCTGCCTTTGAAGACTTCGACAAGATCGAACTGGAGCGCCTGTGAACCTTGCCCAGGAACTGGTTGGGCAATCGCGCCTGCCCAACGTCAAGACCACCATTTTTTCGGTGATGTCGCAACTGGCCGCCGAACACGGCGCGCTGAACCTGTCGCAGGGATTTCCCGATTTCGAGTGCCCGGAACGCTTGCGCGAGCTGGTGGGCGAAGCCATGCGATCAGGTCACAACCAGTATGCGCCGATGCCCGGCGTTCCGCTGCTGCGCCTGCGGATTGCCGAAAAGGTTGAGTCGCTCTATCACGCCAAAGTGGATATGGACTCGGAAATCACCGTCACCAGTGGTGCGACCGAAGCGCTGTTCGTCGCCATTCAAACGGTGGTCCGGCCAGGCGATGAAGTCATCCTGTTCGATCCGGCTTATGACAGCTACGAACCGGCCGTGGAACTGGCCGGCGGAAAGACCATTCACTTGCCGCTGAGCGCGCCGGATTTCCGTATCGACTGGCAGCAACTGAAAGACGCGATCACCGCGAAAACCCGGCTCATCGTGATCAACAGCCCGCATAACCCGACGGGGTCGGCCATGAGCCCGGAGGATCTTGACCAGCTTGCCGACATCATCGCCGACAGCAAGACCTACCTGATCGGCGACGAGGTTTATGAGCACATCATTTTTGACGGTGCGGAACATCAGAGCCTGCTGCGCCGCGATGATTTGCGCCAGCGCAGCTTCGTGATTTCATCCTTCGGCAAGACCTACCACACCACCGGCTGGAAGATCGGCTACTGCATTGCGCCACCCCCGATGACCGCCGAGTTCCGCAAGATCCACCAGTACGTGACCTTCAGCATCTCGACCCCGATGCAGCACGCCATCGCCAACTTCATGGCCGACCCGAGCTTCCATCTGGACCTGCCGGCGTTCTATCAGCAAAAGCGCGACTACTTCCGGTCAGCTGTGGAAAGCAGCCGATTCAAGCTACTGCCCTGTCGCGGCACCTATTTCCAACTGCTGGACTACCAGGCTGTAAGTAGCCTTCCGGATATGGAAATGGCCCGCTGGCTGGTCGAGGAGGCCGGCGTGGCCGCCATCCCGGTGTCGGTGTTTTATGCCGACCAGCAACGCAGCGACCACCGCATCCTTCGCTTCTGTTTTGCCAAGAGCAACGCCACCCTGGACCAGGCGGCCGAGCGCCTTTGCGCCCTTTAGATGCGCAATCTCTGAATCTCAGGGTTGACTGAATCGATCGGAAAAGATCGAATCGCCTGGCACCAGACCATCATAGAAACCGACAAAGCCGGATGATCCTGCCACGATCACCAGGCCGTTCGGCGCAATCGTGCAGCGGCTGATCGTCGATGGCGGCAAGGATGATGGCGGCGTGATATCGGTGAATGTTGCGCCACCATCGGTCGAAGCCACCGCGAAACCGCTGTTGCCGCCCTGAGGAAGACGTTCGCCAACCACCACAATGCGCTCGCCGCTCATGCAAACACCGCGTCCCCAGGAACTGGTGGCACTGGCGTCAACAATATCCAGAATGTCATACTCCAGATAGTTGGCCGAGTCGTAGGGATCACCGCTACTGACCAGAATGATGCCAATTCCAAAAGTCTGGTCCCTGCCGGTCAAGGCCACCTGCTGATCGTTGGCCGCCACGCCCCACATCTCGCCATCCCAGAATGAGCTAAGGTCAACGCGCTCGAACTCATAAGGCTCGGAACCGGCACCCTGCGGCGGAAGAAACACTCGCGGCGGCTCGGTAATGGTGCTGCCGCTGGCGTAAAACTCATCGTCATGAACCACCAGACTTTGAATCTGACCCTGCAGCGTGTCCGGAACGGTCCAGTCCGCAGCCGAGCTGCCGGTAACGGCATCCGGACGGTACAACAGGTCGGAGCCGTTCAGGGACTCGGCAATGGCCCGACCGTCGCTGAGTTCACGGTAGTTGCCAACCGTAAACTGACGGCCTCCCCCCTGGGTGACACCGGACAGGGTGACCGAGGCCGGATATGGCGGATTCGACGTCGTATCGAGCCGCAGCACCATCGTCGCCGTGGCACTCTGAAATCCGGCCACGTAGAGGGCACCATCATGGCCACGGGAAATCGAATTGACCCGAAACTCATTCAACAGCACCGAGGGCGTGACCTCGATCTTTTGCCAGTCAACACCCCCATTGAAGCTGGCATGCAAGCCATAGCCCTTGGCATTCGTGCCACAGCCCACCCACAGACTGCCATCGGCATCGCGGTGCAGCGCATCGGTGCGGTTGGTGCCCGGACAGGAATGGGTAAAAGTTGACCAGCTGCCGCCAGCCTGCACGGCTGATGCTATCAGGCAGGTCGCCACGAACAACACGACAAGAGTGATTAGGTCGAAAGTACTTTTCATTGTTGTTTTCCTCGGTTCAACAGAAAGATTGGCGCATTGGTGACTTGTGCGCCGCCAGCGGTTTTCATGACTTGATAGCAGGCAGGCAAACTGCGCCGAAGCTGATCTCAGGGTTGCTCGAATTGGTCGGCGAAAATTGTGTCGCCCTGGGGCAGCACGGTCACCAAGACTGAGGCGATGTTGTTGCCGGTGAACGGATCGAAGGCCTCGCTCTGGACCTTGGTCTGGAACTGATATGGGCCAGTGGCATTGACCACCGCATCTATCTTCATCAAAGCCTCGGTTGCAGATCCCTTGGGATTCATAACGCCGATGGCCCAAATCCCTGTGACCGGATCGTAGCTGCCCTGACTCAACTGGTGAGACTCGTAGGCGAACCCGGACGGCAACGAAACCTCCGTCACGACCTGGGTTGCGGGATCGGGGCCCGTGTTGGTAACCGTCAACTCGAAGGTGACCGGGTCACCAACGTTCGCCACTTGTCGATCTGCAACCATCTCGATAGCCAGCTCGGCCTCGGACACCGGCACCGGTCCACCGTAGAACTGGTGGATGGGACTCTCCATCACGCCACCACCGGTACCTCCGATGCGGGCGCGCGTCTTAAGATAATAAGTGCCAAAAGAATTCGGGAAAGCATCGTAGACCCATGTGGAGTTGACCGGGTCCCATTCCATCGAACCAGGCAACAGCTCGAAGTCGCCTGAGCTGCAGCAGGTTGCCGACATCATCAATTGCGGTGCTGATCGGAGCTCCGGACCACCGTGCTCACGCTTCCAGATCACTGAACCATTGCTTTCGACAGTCAGCCGCTCAGCAGGAATTCCAATGCGATGACTCACACGAGCAATGTTCCTCCGGCCCTGACCGTCGACTTGAGAGAATTCGCCGGCCGCCACCAGCTTGCCATTGCCCTCCAGCAACATCGAGTGCACCGTCGCGGGTGCTGGCACAGTGCCGAAGGTGATGGGCGTATCGCTAAAAGCGATGTCTACCCAACCATTGCTCCACAGTCGCGCCAGACGTTGGCGTGAAAGCCCACCCACTTCGGTAAAACCTCCACCGATGTAGATGTTGCCTGTTTGGTCGCGCACGATACTGTTGACCGGCCCGTTGATTCCACCGGCATCGAAGGTCGGGTCCAGCGAGCCGTCCTCTGACCATCGCTGAATACCGATCGATGTGCCGCCCAGGCCGGCCAGGACGCCACCGTCAGGCATCGGTGCCAGGCTCAGTCTGGAAAGCGTGTGGTGGCCGCCGATATTGAAGCCATTGTTGATGTTGCCGCTGGGCCAGACTCGCGCCAGCCGGGGACGGAGGAAGTCCCCCACCATGGTGAAGTCGCCGGCAATGTATATCCGGTACTGGTCCCAGTCCAGAGCGATAGCACGCACGGTGTCGTCGACGCCGGTATCGTTGAAACCGGTATCCAGGCTGCCATCGGCGTTGAGGCGGGCGAAATGGTCGCGGCCACTGCCGCCGGCGTCTTCGAAACTGCCGCCGAAATAGATCTTGCCGTCCGGCGCTTGTGCCAGCGCATACACTGCCCCATTGAAAAGCAGGGTCGGATTGAAGCTGGTATCCAGACTGCCATCGGTGTTCAGTCGTGCCAATCGCAGCCGCTGAACGCTGTTGACCAGGGTGAACTCGCCGCCGATCACCACTTTTCCGTCCGGCTGCACCAGAACCGCATGCACCGGCCCGTCGATGATGGGGTTGAAGCCGGTGCTTACCGTGCCTGTAATGCCAGCCAGCCGCGCAAGGTGGGTGCGCGTCTCGCCCTGGACTACGGTGAAGGCGCCGCCAATGAACAGATTGCCGCTGGTGTCGATGCCGACACTGTGCACGCTGCCATTGCCGCTGCCGTTGCCGCTGCCATCCAGGTCGACATCCAGCCCCTGTTCCTTGCGGATGCGGGCAACGCCATTGAACGGGACCCCGGTGATCTCGGTGAATCCTCCCCCAAACAGCACACCACCGTCGCCCTGGACCGCGACAGTCCGAACGTTAGTGTTCGGGTCGACGAACAAGGCGAAGCTGTTGTCTACGTCGCCATCGGACTCGAGTCGGGCGATATGGCTGGACAAACCCAGATTGCTGAAATTTCCGACAACGACCATGCGCCCGTCCGGTTGCAATGCCAGATCGAGCGCCGCAGCGTTGGTCTCACTGGAGGTTTCGAAACTGAGGTCGACGCTGCCGTCCGGCATCAGCCTGAGTATATCCTTCCGGGTTTCCCCGCCAGCACTGGCGTCCAGGTTGCCAGCAATCAGGATCCGGCCGTCGGCCTGCACCTCAATGGATAACACTAACTGGATGACGTTGGGGGTAGGCAGGGCATCGAAAACGAAGCTCTCGTCGAGGCTGCCATCGCTGTTCAGGCGGAAAAGCCCGCTGCCCGCCTGCGGTGCCCCAGGAATTCTCAGATCCCATCCACCGACCAGCACTTTGCCATCCGGCAGCGGCTGTACGGCTGTTACCCCGACGCCCTCGAATTCGGGCGGCTGGAAACTCAGATCGAGATTCTGGTTACTGTTCAAGCGCGCGAATTGATGGCGACTGGCACCCGACACGCTGGTGAAGCTTCCGCCGATGTAGTACTGCACGCTGGATGGATCGTCGCTGGTCCGTTCGATCACCACTACGGTGTCATTGACAGCGATGTTGTAGTTTTCGGCCTGGCCAGAGTGGGTGACCACGGCGAGGTTGGATGAGTAGCCGGGGCCGGAGAAATCGCCGCCGACGAGATAGCCGCCAGCAGGTCCGGGTCTTGGCACAATCGCGCGGATGCCGCCCTCGGGCGGGACAAAATCCAGGGAAAAACCGGTGTGGCGCTCGCCACCTGGCCAGTTGCGCATGATCAGCACCCGGCCCTCGCCGGCCACGCTGAACTCCCCGCCGATCAAAATTTTACCGTCGTCATCGATGATGACCTTATCGACGTCTCCACCGGTTATCGGCGGGTCGAACCCGTCCAGTGCCGTCTGCGCGTTGGCCGGTGAGGCGGCGATGATTGCGATGATCAACAATGCCACCTTGCCCAAGCCGGCGAGATAACAGCGACCTGGAAACCTGAAATCAAAGGTAGGCACGGCGGCTCTCCCTGAACCCATGAATGAGTGTTCAGAATCAGCCAGACCGGCCCTTCAAGTCATGAAAAAGGATCGTAATTTCTGTGAAATTTTTCTGGATCGGTGATGCGTCAGAAATGCACTGGCAGCGGTGTTTGCGGGGCTACGCCGAGGCGCAGAAGTTCTTCACGGGCCTCATTGGCCCCTTGCTGTCCGGCCAACAGGCGCGTCTGCAAGGCCAGCACCCGGTGGCCGGATTGATGAAGCCGGTCGGCCAAATGAGCCAGGGCCTGGGTTTCATTGTTCAGGACTGCCCGCAGGATATCGGCTTGCCAGTCGAGTAGGGGTTCGCTGGCCGGCGGTAGTTCCGACTCCATGGTCTGAAGCAAATTGATGGCATCCGCTTTCCGTCCTTCGGCATCCAGCCCCATGGCCAGCAGCAGACCGGCACGGAAAGCGGCCGGTGGATCCTCTGCGGCCTGGAACGACCGCCGGATCTGGCGTGCCTGCTGGACGGTCGTTGACCACTGGCCACGCATCGCCGCCAGTCGGGCCAGATCCAGATCGGCCATCAGCAACCAGCCTTCCTGTCCGGCCTCCTGGCGTGCCGCCCGGGCGCGCTGAAAATGCGCTTCGGCAGGGTCCAGTTGTCCCCGCATGGCGGCCAGCCGGCCGGCGGCAGACGCCAGCGCTGCCCGGCGCTGTGGCGCCAGGTTGTCCGGCACCAGGGTGCCATTCAGCAGCTCCTCGGCGGCAGCCAGCTTGCCTGTGTCCATGTAAAGTCCGGCCAGCGTGGCCGTGGCCTGGATGCTGAAATCGGTCGCGCCGATGGTGATAAAACTCTCGCGTGCTTCGGCAATGCGCTGGCTGGCCGTCAGGACATCCCCGGCGCGCCGGTCCTGAATACCGAGATTGAACTGGATTCTGGCGATATCGGCATTGGCCCCGACCTGGCGAAAACCCTCCAGAGCGGTTTCATTGGCCTCACGTGAAGCCTCGGTCCGGCCTGCACGGGTATACAGAATGGCGAGGTTGCTCAGCGCCGTGGCCACGCCGCGAATATCACCGGCCTCGGCAAAAATCGACTTGGCACGCTCGAACTGTTCGTGTGCATCTTCGTTGCGACCGGAGCGCGCGTACAACATGGCCAGATTGCTGCGCACGGCCGCCTCACCCATGGGGTCACCGGCCTGCTGGTGGGCTATCAGCGCTCGCTGACTCATGACCAATGCCTCGTCCGGGTTGCCGGCCTGCTGGTGGGCGATCGAGGCAACATCCAGGGTCAGCCCCAGTTCCTGGGGGGCATCCATCTCGTTGAGCTCGTCGAGCAAGGGCATCAATCGCTCCACCGCCCCGCTCTGATCACCAGCCACGACCTGGACGTACGCGGCTTCGCGAACCGCCGCCAGCCGATCCATCCTGAGACCATTGGAGCGGGCCGTATCGGCCGCCTGCTCGAACACGGTAATCGACTCGTCCAGTTGACCGGACTCGCGCAACAGGGTCGCTGCCAGCATATCGCGCCGAATCTCGCCAGCCGGCCACTGCATCTGTCCCAGGCGCTGATCAATGCGATCAAGCGTTGCGCGAGTCGCATCGGTGGACCCCAGTCTCAACTGTGCCCAGGCGAGCTGGAGCTCCGCCTCGACATGTTCCATGTCACTGCCGGCCAGTTCCCGGGCGCGTTCGGCAGCATCACGCCAGGCTGGATGATCACCCCGGGCCGACGCCAGTCGGGCATAGGCAAGCGCCAGCCGGAACCGGGGAATGGACGGTGAATCCAGTTCGGTCAATTGATTCAGGGTTTTCTCGGCATCACGCCCCTGACCGGACCGGATCTGGGCCGCCGCCAGGCGCAAGCCGGCATCGGCATCGCCCGGATCAAGCTGGAACAAGGCCAGCAGACTGTCCGCGGCATCGCCGTGCTGGTGGGCCAGCGTGGCGGCAAAGGCGTCCAGGCGGAGCTGCTCGCTGCGCGGCAGACTGGCGGCGTCGCGCTGCGCACGCTCGACCCAGGCCCGCGCTTCTTCGGCGTAACCGGAGCGAGCCAACGCGTCGGCCAGTGCTGCCATCGTGGCCACCGATCCCGGCTCGCGCTTGATCGCCAGTTCAAACCGGTCCACCGCGGTCAACAGATCCGACCGATCCAGCGCGGCCAGACCGTCCCGGTACCAGGCCAGCGCTTCCGGTTCCTGCGGACGTGCCACGTGGATGATTTCCGCAGCGCGCAGTTCCGAGACAGCGTCCAGATCATCCAGGCTACCGCTACGCCAGAGCAGTCCGACGACCAGCGCGAGCACGATCAGACCACCAATCACCGGCCAGCGTTGCCATGCTGGTCCTGGCTGTCTTTCGGCGGCTGGTGGCGCGTCACTCGCGTCACTACTGGCTGACTCGGGAATGCCGACAACTTCGATATCGGCAACAAAACGATAGCCAACCCGATGCCGGGTCTCGATGTAGCGCGGGGACTGCGGGGAATCGTCAAGTGCCTTGCGCAGTTCGCGAATGGACTGCGATAGCACCCCGGGGCTGACCGCCTGTCGGCCCCAGACCCGATCCAGCAGCATTTCATGGCCGACCACGTCCGGCGCCGATTCGAGCAACAGATGCAGAACGCTCACCGTCATCGGCCTGAGCGGAACTTCGCCGTCCGGTCCGATCAGGCGCGAGGATCCGGGATCGAACTCGTAGCAGCCAAAGCGATAGGTCATGGGCTTAATGTAGCAGACTCCGCCACAGTCGGGCCGGCAAAAAGACCGGCTTCACTGCATTCGAAGCCTCAATCCACAGGAACAGCAAACATCGTCAGGATCGTGCCAGCGGCCGCTGATTCTGTTCGAACTTCGCCCACACACCTTCGGGGCCATCCCAGCGTCCGCGCGTCGCGCCCTTGGAATACTCGGTGGCACGCTGTTCAAAGAAGTTGGCAAACTCCACGCCATTGAGGATTTCCTGCAGCCAGGGCAGCGGATGATCGGTCAGGGCGGTGTAGCTGCCGTCGCGGTGTTCGAAGCAGCCAAATACGGTTGGCAGCTTGAGCTGGGCCAGGCGCCAGTCGGCAATATAGCGTACATACGCCTTGATATCGGCCGCACTCATGCCCTCGATCTCACCCAGTTCGAACGCCAGGTCGACAAAGTTCTCTTCCAGCCGCACCATGGTCTTGGCGACATCGATGATGTCATCGCGCACCGCTGGCGTCATCGCCCCGGTTTCGTGGTTCCATTCATGGAACAGACGGATCACACCTTCGCAGTGCAGCGACTCATCGCGGACCGACCAGCTCACGATCTGGCCCATGCCCTTCATCTTGTTGAAGCGCGGGAAATTGAGCAGCATCGCGAAGCTGGCGAACAGGCTCATGCCTTCGGTAAAGGCACCGAACATCGCCAGCGTGCGCGAGACGTCGGCGACGGTTTCCACGCCGAAGGTCTGCATGTAATCGGCCTTGGCCTTCATTTCCGAGTAATCGCGAAACGCCTCGAACTCGGCCTTGGGCATCCCTAAGGTTTTCAGCAGCAGCGCGTAGGCATCAATATGGATGGTTTCCATATTGGTGAACGCGGCCATCATCATCTGGATTTCCAGCGGCTGGAAGATCGGAATGTAGCGCTTGAGATAATTGTCGCTGACTTCGACATCCGACTGGGTGAAAAACCGGAAGATCTGGGTCAGCAATGAACGCTCGGCTGGGCTGAGCCGGTCACCGCCCCAGTCCTTGATATCGTCGCCCAGCGGCACTTCCTCGCCCATCCAGTGGGTTTGCTGCTGGCGCTTCCAGAAATCATAGGCCCAGCCATAGCGCTCGACGTCATAGGTGCCGGAAGAGGTCAGCAGGCCAACCTGCCCGGTGCCGATCAGATCGCGCGGATTGGTCGTCAGGTCGATTGTCGTGTCAATTTTCGTGTCAATTGTCGTGTCAATTACTGACATGCCAGGCACTCCTCGTAGTCGGTGGAGCCGGCCTTGACGCTGTCGCTGTGGGCCGCGTCGAGCTGACCGGCAAACCCGGCGCGCGAGAGCGACTTGGAACGACAGTAGTACAGGCTCTTGATGCCGCGCTTCCAGGCCGACCAGTGCAGCATGTGCAGATCCCACTTGTCGATATCGCCGGGCAGAAACAGGTTGAGCGACTGGCTCTGGCAGATCATCGGAGCCCGGTCGGCGGCCAGTTCGATGATCCAGCGCTGATCGATTTCGAAGGCGGTGCGATAGGCCGCTTTCTCATACTCGTCCAGACAATCCAGGTGCTGAACCGAGCCTTCGTGTTCCAAAATCGAAGCCCAGGTGGCGGCATCGTCGCGTCCGCGCTCGGCCAGCAGGGCCTGGAGATGACGATTGCGCACGGTAAACGAACCGGACAGCGTCTTGTGGGTGTAGATATTGGCCGGAATCGGTTCGATACAGGCACTGACCCCGCCGCAGATGATCGAGATCGAGGCGGTCGGCGCAATCGCCAGCTTGTGACTGAACCGCTCCTTGCTGCCGCCGCGCAATGCATCCGGGCAGGGGCCGCGTTCCTCGGCCAACGAGCGCGAGGCCGCATCCATCTGGCCGCGAATATGCTTGAAGATCTTCAGGTTCCAGGACTTGGCCGGGGCCGATTCCATCGGAATGCCCTGGCTTTGCAGGAATGAATGAAAACCCATCACACCCAGTCCGATCGAGCGTTCGTTCAGCGCCGAATAGCGCGCCCGTCGCATCGGCTCCGGCGCACTCTCGATAAAGTGAGTCAGCACGTTGTCAAGAAAGCGCGCCACATCCTCGATGAACTCGTCCTGATCGTGCCACTCGTCCCAGGTTTCGATATTCAGCGACGACAGGCAGCACACCGCGGTGCGCTCGTTGCCCTCGTGATCCACCCCGGTCGGCAGAGTGATCTCACTGCACAGATTCGAGGTCGAAACTTTCAGCCCGAGTTTTTTCTGATGGTCCGACATGTCGCGGTTGACCGTGTCGATAAACAACAGGTACGGCTCGCCGGTCTGCAGGCGGGTTTCGAGAATCCGCTGCCACAGGCTGCGGGCATCGACCCGGCGCAGCACTTCACCGGTTTTCGGGCTTCTCAGACCGAAATCCGTGCCATCGGTGACCGCCTGCATGAACTCGTCGGTGATATTGATCCCGTGATGCAGATTCAGCGCCTTGCGATTGAAATCGCCCGAGGCCTTGCGTATTTCCAGGAATTCTTCAATTTCGGGGTGGTGTACATCGAGATAAACCGCCGCCGAGCCGCGCCGCAGCGATCCCTGGGAGATGGCCAGGGTCAACCCGTCCATCACATGCACGAACGGCATGATGCCCGAGGTCTGGCCGCTGCCCTTGACCGGCTCGCCGATCGAGCGCACCTGGCCCCAGTAGGTACCGATACCGCCGCCGTTGGAGGCCAGCCAGACATTCTCGTTCCAGGTATCGACGATACCGTTCAGAGAGTCGGGCACCGAATTCAGAAAGCAGGAAATCGGCAGGCCGCGCGTGGTTCCGCCGTTGGACAGAATCGGCGTGGCCGGCATGAACCACAGCTGGGACATCGCATCGTACAGACGCTGGGCATGGTCGCGGTCGTCGGCATAAGCGCAGGCCACACGCGCGAACATGTCCTGCGGACCCTCGCCTTCGAGCAGGTAACGATCTGCCAGGGTTTGCTTGCCGAATGCAGTCAGCAGATCGTCGCGCGAGCGATCGAGTTTGAGTTCATCGACGCCGGGGCGCGGGCCCAGCGGGGCGGGAACCGGAGCCCGACGTGCCTCGGCAGGAATTTGAGTTTCTTCAGGGTCGGGCGCGGTCTGGCGAGCCAATTGATCCATTATTATTCTCCGTCTGGTTGCCAACTCAGGCGGGATCATTGGACGGTCGCGAAACACCCGACGCCCCCGCGCCGTCAAGTCGCTTACCGCCGGGAAGTCCCGCCCGGGATAAAGAGTTTTCGTCACGGCAGGTATCCTGGCTCGCGGGTCGTCGTCGCCAGGCTGACCTTCCCGATGAATTCGATCATCAGTGGCCCTTTCTGCGCCTGAAAACTCACCGCCTACAGTTGCGGGAACAGCTCCGGACTGGAAGTTCTTGACTTCGCACCGGATTCCCTGTAACCACCAGATCTTGTGTCTGGGAGGCTCCGTGACCCCCATATGTTGAGTCAGGTGCCTATCCAAAGTCAAGCGATGCGACGGCTACAGCGAACCAAATCGGTAGTTGACTGAAAAAAGTGCGAGTTCGCGTGTAGTAAGTTGTATCGACCCATACGAACTCAATCTGTCATGAAAAAACTCGTCAATGTTTTGATCACACTTTGTCTGGTCACAATGATCCTCGGCTGCCAGCCGACTGAGGATGACAAGCACGTCTTGCGCGTGCACGATGTCAGCGGGCTTCAGCAACGCGATCTGGATGATCGGCTCAACAATCTGCTGGATCGTGAGGATTTGGCACTCAAGGGCAGGGTGACCCTGATAGAGCAGGACCGGCTGGCGGTCAACGGCCCTGAATTTCTACAACAACAAATAGCCGGAATCCTGGACGAGCTTCGGGGATCCGAGAGTGACTCCGCTTTGGACAACACCACTTATCGCGTTCGCTACTGGATCCTGACCATGCGCCGAGGAGAGCAAACAGAAGATCTCCCTGCACCGCTGAGTTCGATTGCCCCAAGCCTTGAGGCAGAGTTCCCTGACCATGCTCTGAGCATCTCAGACTTCATGGAGAGCTATCATTATGGTGCGAGTCGTAATCAAACCATCGAGTCTAGCGCCGGCGGTAGAGCGCAGCTCTACCGGATGCAGCCAATGACTCGGGGGCTCGAAGCAGACTTCATTCTTATTGCTCCACCGATTGGAGAGGCGGTGCGAACTCCGCGATACACCGTCAAACGTTTGCTGATTGACGGCCAGCCCATCGTCCTGGGCCGAACCTTCGCTGTCGATGCGTCGGGTGAACCGATCTATCAATTGCTGTTGGCGCAGGCCGATCTTACTGAATCGCGGGAATAATGAAGACGTGGCGGTTTCAACTGGCGAGTTCGAGCGCGCCTACCAACGCCTCGAACGACCGTTGTTCAACTATCTTTACCGCTGGACCTGGGACGCCGACAAGGCCCAGGACCTCATCCACGATGCCTTTGAAAAGCTATGGCGATCGCGAGACAAAATCACGCTTGAATCATTCGATGCACTGGCCTGGACGACCGTGATCAACCTGGCCAGAAACCGATGGCGCCGTGATCGCATTTTGCGCTGGCTGCCGCTGACCGAACCTGTTCTGGATGACCGGACCCCCGACAGCGTCCATGATCATCTGGATCGCGACCGCCGTGTGCGCCAGGCCCTGGACCGATTACCCCGCCTTCAGCGTGAAGTCATGTTGCTGGGACTCTACTCAGGACTCGAGCGAGCCGAACAGGCGCGCCTGCTGAATGTCCCGGAGGGTACGCTGGCCTCGAGAAAACACGCCGCCGTTCGCGCATTGCAGACATGGCTGGGAGAGTCGTCATGAAGCTCGAACATTACCTGCCCGAACTGGATCCGCCGCCCGGCGGTCTGCACCAACTGCGCGTGCGCCTGAATCAGACCCGCCACCGCCCGATGGCGTTCAGGATGACCGCCACTGCCGCACTTGCCACCTTGCTGGTCGTTGGAGCGATTCTGTTCAACCCGGCAGACCGAACCAAGTTCAATGCTGAGCTCAGGCAGGTACTGACCCAGGCCAGCAAACCCGAGGCCAGCATCGATGGCCTGACCCCGACCCGAAGCGTCAGCGAGGACGGCCGACTGGTTCTATTTCTGGTGGAGGATCAAGCAAAGGAGCGGTGATGGTGCAATCTCCAACAAGTGCTGGTTTTCGATATCCACCACTCTGATTAGAGCCCGATAGTGTTTACTATTGGTAACTGCCGGAGTATTCTATTGGTGTGTATTCGATTCAATTCAAGAAATCCGCAATCAAGGCGCTCCGGAAGATGCCTCGAAAGATTGCGAGACGAATGCTGTCAGAAATCGAAGAAATTGCCGTTGATCCTGCAAAATATGTTGGCGACTGGAAACGATTGACCGGTTCGCCGTTCTGGCGGTTGCGGGTCGGCCAGTACCGTGCCGTCTGCGATTTGCAAGGAGACGACCTTGTGCTTTTGGTCGTTCATGTCGGCCCCAGAGGTGATATCTACAAGTGAACACCCATATTCAGATTATCGAAAAAGAAGGTAGTGCGGAATACGCCGTGGTGCCCATGGAAGAATGGCGGCGCATCTGCGCGCTGGCCGAGGATGCCGAAGATATCCAGGCTGCCAACAACGCCGTAAGGGAGCTGGCCGAGGGTTACGACGAAGTCGTTTCGCTTGAAGTCGTCCGCGACCTGCTCGACGACCGGCATCCCATGGCTGTCTGGCGCCAATACCGGGGCTTGACGCAACAAGAGTTGGCCGAAGCGGCAGGCATTGGCAAGTCGTATGTCTCACAGATCGAATCAGGCGCAAAAACCGGCTCGGTGAAATGCCTGCGGCGGCTTGCCGATGCGCTTCGCGTCGATATCGACGATCTGGTGGTAGAAGACCCGGCCTAGTGGGCCGCCTGCCACTGGTCAAGCCTGCACTCAATGAAGGAAAGAATGATCATGATCAAGCACCACCAAGTTTCCAGAATCAAGCATCGAACCGGACTGGCACTGATCACCCTGCTTGCCCTCGGCCTGAGCGGAATCGTCTGGAGTGAGGGCCCGTCCACTTCGTCAGATACCGAATTGATGTACTTCCACATTGATCTGGAACTCAGACTGGATAGTGGCGAGCATGTGTACCAACATCGCTTCGTCCTGGCAACGAGCGAAGGAGCCGAAGCCCGGATGCAGACCGATATCGAAGCGCATGGCCCGCTGGACTTTACCCTGACATTCCGCGAACCAGAACCCGGATTGATCGATATGAGCGTTACGACCCATCTTGACGGCGAGAAGCTGGGGGCTCCGAGAATCGTCTTTGCCCTGGATTCTCCCGGCGCACTTCTGCAGACGCAAGACTACGCTCTGAATGTCGAGGCTTCCCGAGATCAGCCGAACCTGACAGCAGGCCAGCAGCGGGACACCTTGTAGCAAGGCGGTCGGTTTGTATGCCGGAATCCCGGTTTGCCGTAATTCCGGCAAAATGGCATACTAGCCGCATGGATACGGTCAAGATTGGCAAGAAAGGACAGGTCACGATTCCCCGGCGGGTTCTGGAAGCGGCCGGTCTGGGTACGGAGACACAGGTAATCATCGAATCGGAGTCCGACGGCAGTATCCGGCTTCGTCCGGCTGCGGTATATCCGATCGAGATGTACAGCGATCAGCGTATCGCAGAGTTTGAAGCCGAGAACCGAGTGGACAGCGAGTTGGTAAAGCGCGCCGAGAAGGCAATCGGCACCAGAAATTGAGGTTATTCCTGGACGCGAATATTCTGTTCTCGGCGGCGTGGCGAGACGAGGCGCATGCATTGTTGCTTTTCAGGTTGGCCAAGGCAGGACACTGTCGCTTGATCACATCCCGGCTCGCAGTGGAAGAAGCGCGACGGAACATCGCGCACAAGCGAGCGGACCGAATGGCGCACCTGAACGCGCTGATCGATCAGGTTGAGCAAGGCCAGGAACCTGCGCCGCAACATCTGGAGCTGGCCAAATCCCACGGACTGCCGACAAAGGATATTCCGATTCTCGCCGCCGCAATCGTCCAGCAAGCCGATCTGCTAGTAACCGGTGATCGACGCGATTTTAGTCATTTGTACGGCACGCAAGTGGTCCAAACCAGAGTCGTCGGACTGGCTGAGGCTATTGAGCTAGTTCTTGATTCGATCTGAGTCGAGCGCGACTAGCCAACCGACAAGTCATCCACTTGAGCTTGAATAGCTGGTTGCGACCTTTTTGTCCTGTCGTCCGTCTGATCTTGTAGACCCTTCAGGAATCCAGTCCATGAATCGCTATTCCCTGTTTCTGGTTGTCACGTTTTTTCTGCTCTGCCTGGCCGAAGACAGCGTGGCCAGTCCGGATTCGCAAAAGCCCGACCTCGAACGGCTCGATGCGCTTCTGGTCGGACTTGAGAGCCTCGGCTTTTCCGGTGCCGTGGCGGCCGGTTTTGTGGACGGGCCGGAGCTGGCCAAAGCCTACGGTCTGGCTGATCGTACCGAATCCCGGCACTACGAAATTGATACCGTGCAGACCATGGGCTCGATCACCAAACCGGTGACCGCAGCGGCCGTTCTGGTCCTCGAGTCTCAGGGAAAGCTGACCCTTGATCAGACCCTGAATGATCACTTCGACGATGTCCCTCCGGCCAAGCAGGTCATCACCTTGCATCAGTTGCTGACCCACTCGGCCGGATTTCCCGGCTCATTGGGGCGCGACAACGACCCCATCGGAACCGATGAATTTCTGCAACTGGCGCTCGCAGCCGAGCTGGAGTTTGCGCCGGGAACGGGTTATGCCTATTCCAACGTCGGATACTCATTGCTCGGCATTGTGATCGAGCGGGTCAGCGGTCAAGGCTATGAGGAATTCGTCCACCAACAGCTTTTCGAGCCGTTGGGCATGACGGCAACCGGGTATGTATTGCCACAGTGGAACAAGAGTCAACGTGCCATCGGCTATCGCAACGGCGAACGCTGGGGTGAAGTTGTCGGCCGCGGCTGGAGACCGGAAGGGCCGGGCTGGAACTTGCGGGCCAACGGAGGACTGCACACGACCGTTGAGGACATGCAGCAATGGGTCAGAATCCTGATCGGCGAAGGTCCACTGGATCAAGCCAGTGTCGAGCGCTGGACCGAGGGCTACGTGGACGAGGGTGGAGGCGATTCATTTTATGCCTATGGCTGGGCAGTCAGCGACAGTCCATTGGGGAAATTGGTGGCACACAATGGAGGCAACGGCATATTCTCGGCCGATTTTCTGTGGTTCCCCGATGCGAATTTTTACCTCTACATTCAGGGCAATACCGCGACGCTGGCAGCCGCTGAACTGCGCCCGCTCCTGCTGTCGGCTCTGCTCGAACCCGAATTCCCTCTGCCACCAGCGCTACCGGACACAAGCAATCCAGCCAACGCCGCTGACCATGCCGGCACCTGGTCAGGCGAGGCCGGCAAGCTGTCGCTGAGCGCCGACGGGACGCGACTGGTGGCCGAGGTTGCTGGACCCGGTCTTCTGCGGGCCTTGAACGAAGTTGACGGCCAACACAATGACCACCTGGACCTGCTCGACACACAGACGCTCCAGGTCCTCGAACGTTTGCGCGAGGGCCGGGATGACGTTCTGGAGGGCTTCGTTCAAGAAGATATAGCCGGACGTAATCAACGCTTGATCGTCCTGTTTGAACGCTTTCCCGAGGAAACCCGTATCGAGTTCCTCGGCAGCCTCCCCATCGCTGACGATCATCCATTCAGCGAACTGGCTGCTCATGGTTCATTCGTGCGCCTGCAGGCACCGTTCGGCACCCGCATAGCCACCATACTGTGGCAATCCGACGGCAACTATCGCGCCACCGCCCTCGGACCGACCAGCGACTTGCCGGGATTGATCCTGGTGCCAGTCGACCTCCATCACTATCAAGCCGTAGAGCGGCAACCACCCTGGCGCCAGGTGCCGGTCGCCATTCAGGAGAACTGCCTGACTATTGCTTCCCAGCGGCTTTGCCGGAGCGATTGACCGCTTGAATCCAATACCTCGATTTTTTGGACGCTCACCGTGTCCCAAATAATTGGTTGTCGTAAAGGTCGGTCAGGCCGGTCCGTAGTCGTAGTCGCCACCAGCTTCAAGCGCGCGCAGGTAGGCGGGCCGGGCCTGGAAACGCCTGACGTATTCCATAACGTGTTTCAACTCCTCGCCGACCGTGCCTCGGGCCACGGCGGCCTCCAGCGGAAAGCTCATCTGGATGTCGGCGGCCGTGATCGACTCGCCGACCAGCCACTCGTGCTCGGCGAGGTAGTTGTCGACAAACTTGAAAAGCGTCCGGATCTGCGGGTTGGTGAAGGTCCGGTCGACCTGGCCGGCAATTCCGGCCGCGATCGGGCGGATGAGCAAAGGGGCAGAGGTTCTGACCTTGTCGAACACGAGTTTGAGCAGCAGCGGGGGCATCAAGGACCCTTCCGCAAAATGCATCCAGTAGCTGAAGTCCCAATAGGCTGGTTCGTCCGGCCCTGGCGCCCAGCTTCCGTCGCCGTATGTCCGTGCCAGGAACTCGATGATGGTGCCCGACTCGGCCAGCACCCGGTCTCCGTCGCTGATAACCGGAGATTTGCCCAGGGGATGGATCTTCTTCAGCTCCGGCGGTGCCAGACTGGTCCTGGCGTCGCGCTCGTAGCGTCGAATTTCATATTCGACGCCCAGTTCCTCGAGCAGCCACAGCACCCGCTGCGAGCGCGAGTTTTCGAGATGGTGAAGTATGACCATGAGCGTCTCATGTTTCTGAAGTCGTCATGATAGCGTTTCAGCCGTTGGCAGAATCAGTAGAGTGACGATAAAGGCTAGCTCAACGTCGGCAATGTATCAATTGGCACTGGCAGCACGGATACGTTCCCCAAGATCCGGCCAGGCGAAGAACACGAAGGCACGGCCCCGCTTGCGTTGTTCCAGCAGGCCTAGTTCGGCGAGTTTGATCAAATCGGTGCGTGCGGTTTGAGTCGTAATGCGGTGCGAATGCTTATGGCTTTGCACGGTGTAGCCGTGACCGGCGTGGCGCAACGCATGACTGAGCACAGCCACTTGGCGATGGTTTAACTGATTGGCCAGGCAAGGTGCATCACGCAGCAGGCTCTCCGCGCTTCGCTGTTCGCGCATCTTGCGCTTGAGGTAGTCGTGCAGGCCGTCGATGGCCTTCTGGATCACTTCGAGGTGGTAGAGAATGAAATAGGTGGCGTCATTGGCGTCAGTTTCGGTATGCAGGTAGGCACGAGCATACTGGGCTGGTGCTTTCATCAGAAGACGTGAGATCGACAGGTATTCCATTAACCAGTAGCCCGAGCGCGCCACACTCCAGTAGAAAAGGGCACGAGCGGTGCGACCGTTGCCATCGACGAACGGGTGGTCGTATCCGAGCATGAAATGGACCAGAATGGCGCGCACCACCGGATGTACAAAGGGCTCGGTGTCCTGGGCCTGATTGGCAAATGCGCACAATCGTTCGAGCCGGGCCGGCAAGCTGTCGGCATCCGGTGGGGTGTGCAGGACAACGCTATGGGTCGCATCCATCACCGATATGCGCTCATCCTTGCGCCTGAAGCGCCCGGCCGCACCGGGCTCATCCAGAATGTCCTGGGTCACGATCCGGTGGAGTTCGATGATTCGCTCTGGCGTGAAGGGCTCTTGCTTGAGCCGGCGGATCTGCTCCATCACATGATAATTGTTCAGGATCATGCGCTCACTGCGATCCCTGGGTTTGCGCCCGCTGCGCAACATCTCCTTGGCCTCTTCACGGGTCGTGGAAGCCCCTTCGAGCTGGCTGGAGGTAATCGCCTCTTCAATCAGGGAGCTGACCAGATAGCGGTTGCGATCCTCGCCGGAGACAACCTGCTTGTCCATGGCGATTTCACCGGCAGCCTGGCGATCAATTTCATGCAAGGAGAGCAGCACCGGGTCCGGCATGGTGAAGACGATCGGTCGATTCTGCTTGTCGACCAGCGACAGTGATCGGGTCATGGCCTGGCGCGCCATCTTGATGCCAGCCCACCAGTCTTCATGCTCCAGACCGTTCGGCGGCTGGCGGTGACGCAGTTCGTCCCAGTGCAAGTATCGGCCCTGCTGCAAGGGCGACATACCGAACAGATGCGCAAAGCACTCGGGGCTGATCTTTCTCAGCAGCCGTTCAAAATTCGGTGGTGTCAACGGTACTTTCATTTCTCGCCTGGCAGCTTTCTTGTCAAGCTGGTTGCCCATAAACCTTGCAATGTACACTTTAATGCTAATTTTTGCAAAATTAGCATTAAATTGGCAGTTAGTTTAAGCGCCTGACAGTATTTTGCTAATTCTGCTTGAATTAGCAGTTAATTGGCATTTAGACCGAAGTCAAAGAGTCTTTTGAGGTCATGATTCAGGCGAAATGCTTTGCAGCACCCAGCCGAAGTCAATGCGTTCCTGTTCCAGGCGCACGCGTTCGCCCAGGACGTTGTCGCGCAGGTCTTCGAACAGGGCGTTTTCTTCGGCGTTCAGGCGATCGAGTTGGCCGAGAAAGCGGCGTTGTTTCGGCTCCTGACCCCACAATGCTCGGTGTTGTTCGAGAGTAGCGCGGTCCATCAACAGGGAATCGGCGTCCGGCAGGTAATGGCGCAGGCGGTTGAGAATGGCGAAGCCGTGGGTATCGATGTCGCCCCAGTAGATGACCCGGGTGCCCTTGAGCCAAGAGATGCGGGCCAGCCGATCAAGCCCGTAACCTAGCCCGAAGATCACGATACCGCCGGGCCAGGCGGGAAAAACCAGACCGTTGATTTCGTTTTCGGTGATGAACACGGTGTCGGCGCTCAACGACAAGTCGGCAAACTGTTCGGCGGGCACGCTCAGATCGTCGAGACCGGCAACGGTTCGAGTCGGATCAAGAATGCGAAAACGGACCAGGGCCGGCTTGTCGCGCAGACCATAACGGCGGTTAAAGCCGCGGCTGCCGGCGGCTGATGTGTCGATGGCCGAGTCTGGCAGAATCAGGTCAAGCCACTCACTAATCAGGCCGCGATGGGTTTCGATGAATTTGCTGTCGACCCCCGGAATTTCGAGCTGGCGCAAGTACAGGCCCGGCCGCGGTCGGGCGCGAAAGTAGTCGAGGACGGCACACAGCCGTGGCCAGTCGGCGCGGTGCTGGAGGGCGCGCAGCGGAAAGGTCTTGAACCAGTCGGCCAGATCCGGAAAATCGGCCAGGCAGTCCGCAACCAATCGTTCAAAGCTCGCAAGGTCACGCTGCTTGCCGATCAGCCGCACCGCGTCCTGGAGAGACGGAATGACGATGGCTGAGGGCAGATCATTGCTGCCATGAACCCGGTGACGCACTGACTTCCACTCGATGGTGTAACCGAAACCGCGCGATTCGCGAGAACCAGCCTCGAGTTCGGCGATCCAGTCGCGCACCCGGTTGAAGTCTTCAGCGAGTTCTTTGGAAGTCGGTTTGCGAAAGCGCAGGCGCAATGGGTAGTCTGCCCGATCGATTTTCAGGCTGTCGCGCAACAATCGACCCTGGTCCCAGTGACGCTGTACCTGGGTGGCAATATCTGCCGGCCGCGTCCAGCCGGGATCACTCATGATTCCACGCGTACCTGCTTGCGCGCGGCTCGCTCACGCTGCAACTGTTCAATACTGAGATTTCTCAGTAGCGATTCTTTGCCTTCGGGACTGTGCACGTAGCCGACCGAGGCCACGTACGGTTCGATAATGTGGATCTTCTGCAGCGGCGTAACAATCAGCAGTTGCAGATTGAGCCGCTGGAACAGTTCCAGCCCATAGCGAGCCGACTCGTCCGAACCGCGCCCAAATGCCTCGTCGATGACCACAAAGCGGAATGAGCGCGAGCGCTCTTCGCCCCATTCCAATCCAAATTGATATGCCAGGCTGGCCGCCAACACGGTGTAGGCGAGCTTTTCCTTCTGGCCGCCCGACTTGCCGCCGGAGTCGGTGTAGTGCTCGTGCTCGCTGTCATCATCGCGCCAGCGCTCGGAGGCCGAAAACACATACCAGTTGCGCACATCCGTCACTTTCCGAGTCCAACGCCGATCAAGTTCAGTCAGCCCCTCGCGACCGCGCAAACGCTCGATGATGGCCTTGACCTGCATGAACTTCTGCTCGGAGTACTGATCGTTGCCGCCACCGGTGGACGTGCCTTCGGTGCAGCTTCTCAGGTCCTGAATGAACTCGCGGATCTCGCTGTCGGGCGCGCTTTCGGCGAGCAGATGAATGTAGCGGCTTTTCTCGTAGTCGATCTCGTGCAGCGAACGGTTGATGGTTTCGATGCGTTCGCCGATGCGATTGCGCTGCCGGTGCAGCTCGGCCTGGAAGGTCGTCACCTCGCGAATGGTATTTTCATTGAGCAGTGCCTTGAAGCGCTCTTCGAACGCCGGCAAGTCGTCGGCCTGGAGCCGTTCGAGCATTTCACGGTATTCGTGCCCGGCTTCGACGGCGGCATCAAACTCGCTGCTCTCCTGCGGCCAGCGGTTGCGGAAATCGCTCATGCGCTCGACGATGCGCGACTGCAGCCGCGCGATACGCTTGTCCTCCCGGTCGATGGCGGCTTGCAGAAACTCGCGGTACTCGCGCTGGCGCGCCTCGATGGAACGCAGATTGAAGGCGGCCTCGCCCAGGGCTTCGGACTGCAGGCGATCAAGGTCTGCCAGCACCGCCTCCATATCATCGCTCGATTCTTCTACAAGCAGCGACCGGTTATCGTCGAGATCAACTTGCGTCTCTTCAAGCTGAGTCCGCAAACCGCCACGCTTCTCGCGAAGGTCATCGAGACTCTTCCTCTGTTCGCCCATGGCCTGATCGAGTTCGGCCAGTTGCCGGCGCAACGTGGCAAGAATGTCTGACTGGGCTTCCAGTTCACGCGCCTCGGTTTCAAGCCGGTCGATCATCAGGCTGCAATGCTGCCAGTCGATGCGATCGAAGCGCTCGAACATCTCCAGTCGGCTCAGATCAGCCAGACGACTTTCAATGCGGCCCAATTCTTTCTGGCATTCGGCGATGTCGCCGGCGCGAGCAGCAATGCGTTTTTCCAGGCCCTCCCGCTGCTCGACCAACGCCGCGATCTTGGCTTCGTTCTGCCAACCCAGCACAAACCGGGTGCGATCGTCGATCTCGTGGCGATCATCCTTCTCGTGGCGAATCGTGCCGCTCTTGATCTGTCCGGCCCGGGTGATGGCCTGGCGCTCGCGACGAAAGCGATCGAGATCCGGCGCGCACACGTAATCAAACCGCTTGTTGAGCTCGGTCTCCAACCATGGTCCCAAAGGACTATCGGGCTTGAGATGGATCTTGTTGAGCAGTGACAGCTCAGCAGGAGACTGGGCGTTGCGCCGGGAGGCCGAATGGACCCGGTAATAGACCAGTCGGCCGCTCAGGCGAGTCCGATCGACCCATTCGGCGACCTGGCCATAGTGTTCGTCCGGGACCAGCAGCGACAGGGCAAAATTGTGCAACAGCCGTTCAATGGCACCTTCCCAATCCCGCTCCTGCTCCACAACAGCAATCAGCTCGCCGGCGAACGGTAGTTGGTCCACGGGCAGCTTCAGTGCCTGACAGAGCTGCTCGCGAATGGTCAGACTGCGCGCCGGCAAGTTGCTGCGCCGGGCCTTGAGAGATTCGATTTCAGTGCGGATATCATCGTGTCGGGTGCGCAGCTCCTTCAGGGCGACCTCCAGCTCGACGCGGCGGCCCTGGATGTCGGCCTGTTGCTGCTGCAACGGCTCTCGCAAGCGGACCAGTGAATGACGGTTATTTTCAAAAGCCTCGGCACTGGCCGGAACGGCCAGATCAAGCTGGGCGGCCAGCGCGGCGTAGCGTTCACCATCGGCCTTGCGTTCGTCACGGCGGCGTTGCTCGGAAGCGATATCGCGCCGAATCTGCTCGAGCCGGTCGCCGCCATTGTCACGAATGGCCTGGCGAATGTGATCACTGCGTGCCTGCTGATCCCGGAACTCGCCTTCGGCCGCCTCGATTCGCTCATTCAGGCGCGCGATGTCGTGTTCCAACGCAGTACGTTTTTGCTCCAGCAAGCCCAGGCGATGGCGGGCGAACCAGACGCCGAGCGCGTCGCGACAGGCCCGGTACAACTCGGCCTGCTTACCATGGCGCGTATGATCATCGAGGTCGCTGACGATGGGACTGAGCTGGGCAATCTGGTCACGGGCACGCAATACCGCAGCGTGGGCCCGGTCGAGATCGTCAAAGTGTCGGATCAGCGTCTCGATACGCTCGGCCACCGGCTCGGGCTGGAGCATGTGTTCGCGGACAAACTCGGTCAGGTTGCCGACCGACTTCATCGACACGGTCTGGTTGAACAACTCCAGTGCCTGTGGATTATCGATACCCATGCGGCGGCGAAACGCGCCTTCGTAGGGCGGGAAGCTGTTGAATAACTCGACATGATCGAGCTCGCGCAGGCGTTTGCGCAGCGCGTTGATATCCTCACCGAAATTGGCAAAGTGGTCGGCAATCCGCAAGGGGATGTCGGCGCAGATATAGAAGCGATCCGGCTGGCCGTTCGGATCGCGCATGAAAAACACCTGGGCCAGAGTGACATCGCGATCAAAACCTTCGTTGCGGAAATGGCCGAGAATCACCGAGTAGCCATTGTGATCACGCAGCGCAACCGGCCGGGCATTCAGACCCGCTTCGCCTCGTTCGGACTTGTAGTGACCGAGAACATAGGAGCGCAGGCTGCGTTCGCGGCTTTCGGCACCGGCCGCCTTGTTGTAGGTAATGCGCTGGGCCGGCACCAGCAGCGTGGTAATGGCATCGACCAGAGTGGACTTGCCCGAACCGATGTCGCCGGTGACCAGGCAGTTCGAACCCGCCGTATCGAGGTGCCAGACCTGGCGATTGAACGTACCCCAATTGAACACTTCGGCCCGATGCAGGCGAAAACCGGCGCGGGTCGGGTCGTTGGCGAAGTCGAAGCCGAGGGCATCCATGAGTCAGCGTGCCGTCATGACGAGGAGGGTGATGCCTGGTGGTTGCCGGTCTGCTCAGCGTACTCGCGGTAGTCGCTCAGACAGCGGTCAAATTCGGCCAGCCACTGGGCGTCAACGAAAGCCTTGAGAATGCGCCGGACTTCAAAGACATTGTCCTGGCCACGCATGCGACGCAGAAAACCCAGCTCGACCAGTTTGTTGATATCCATCCCCACTCGATCAATAAGCCTGGCTTCGTTGGCGCTGTCGGGCAGGAACAGACGAATCTGGTCAACGATCTGGTCGCGCGAAAGTACCAGGCGTGGGTCCTGCCCGCCGGCATCGTGCTCGGCCATCTTCTTGCGCAACAGCGCCAGCAGCAGGCTGACCGGATAACTTAACTGGCGGCGCACCACCAGACGGGGCAGGGTATCGTCTTCCTCGTCGGAAGTCTGGCGCAGAAAGGCGTGGCCCTCGGCTTCGTCGACGACCAACTTCAGACCCAGCACCCCGACATGCTCAGCCACGGCATGTTGCTGATCAAGCAATTGCTGCCAGACCGCCTCGTTACCCTCACGGTAGAGTACGCCTTTCAGCAGGTGAATCAGCGGCAGGGAAGGGCCGGTGTCCGCAGAATCAGTCATGCTGAAAGCATAACGCAATATGTACTTTCATCCGGCCCGGGTGAACAGTACCAACGGCACCCGGGCGCGCCGCGACACGCCCTCGGCATCGATCCATTCGACCAGCTCTTCATTGTTCTCATCGATCACGGCGTGGCGGTCTTCGTCAGCAATGGCCAGATAACCGACCAGTTCGGCCAGGCCCAGTTCGAGCGGATGTTCATTGATCAATTCAGACAGTCGGACCTGCTCGTGCTCGGCCAGCGCCCGACGAATCCCGGCGCGCAAGCGTTCGCGATCGACAAAGACCTGGTTGAACAAGGCTTCCGGATCGATGTCAGCATCGCCCTCGGCCAGTTCCTGCTGGTCAATGCGCGGCTTGATCGGCGGCGAGAACAGGGGTCGGTCCATGGGCAGTTCGATGGATGGCGAACTGGCATCGAGATACAACTTCAGTTGCTCGCGCTTGGGCGGGTCATCACGTACCGCCAGGGCCTGTTGTTCGAGACCCTGGATCAGGTCCATGATGCGGCGATTCTCCAGCCAGGCCCGATCATCAAGAAAGCGTCGCAGCTGCTCCGACAGCCGAGCCACCGTGCGCTGGGTCTGGGCACCGGCTTCCAACCAGTCGTCATGGATGCGGCGCAGGCGGCGATCCGGTTTCAATTCAACAATGGGTTCCAGTGCCATCACCCGATCGAGCAGCCCGGCCAGTTCGTCCTGACGTGACGGCGACATCAGAAAATCCCAGAACGCCCGAAAGCTTCGGCCCTGATCGGAACCGGCGATACTGTCGTGCTCGTCGAATATGTCACTCAGGACCTCGCCCTTGCCTCCCTCGAAACGGGTGATGCGTTCGCGTACCTGACGATCGAGCTGGCGGAAGTTCTCCTCGACTTGGCGGAAATCAGCCAGCAGTCCGCGCGCGGTTTCGACCATCTGCAGGAATCGCTCACGCAAGCGGGTGTCGTCCATCAAGTCCAGGTGACCATCCCGGATGGCCGCAATCTCGGACTCCAGCTCGACCTTGCGTCGTTCCAGCTCCTCGATACGCGCCTGCGGATCGGTCTCGGTCCGCTCGACAATCTGGCGCAAAAGCTCGAAAACGGTCAGCAACCGGGATTCCGCCCCGACAAACTGCGGCTGCTCGAGACTTTTTAACCAGGCGATCGCTTTTTCGGTTGCGGGAGTCAGATCGAAATGCGGCTCATCACTGCCGTCAACGTAGAATCGCCGCAACCAGCCGTGCTCATCATCCGCCCATTCACTCAGGTACGCGCGCGCCGGACGCGGGTAGGCGTCATCACCCTCCAACTCACGCAAGCCGTGAAGGACATCTTCAAGCCGGTTGACCAACTCGCTCTCCGGCAGCAGGCGCTCATTGCCGGCCAGAAAGGCCCGATCCAGAAAACCAACCACCATCGGTGCCAGCGGACTTGCCAGCAAGCGCCAGCCGGGATGATGGCGCCGAAGCGCCTTGAGACGGTCATGATCCATGCCCGGATGATACGTCGACTTGATATGGTATGCATTGACGGTTTCAGCGAGTCGGGACTCGAACACGAACCATGACCTCTCAAAGAATCTCGACAAGTTTGGGGGCGCCTTTTTTGCACCGCATTCGCAGTGACCCCGCACGGATGAACGGGACAGGATTTCCGTTCAATGTTCCGGCGTTCAGGGACGGAATTGAGCTTGAGTTTCCAACTCCGGTTACCTTCTTCGTCGGAGAAAATGGAAGTGGCAAATCGACGCTTCTGGAAGCACTTGCTGAAATTTGTGGATTCAATCCGGAAGGTGGCAACCGGGATCACCTGCGAGAAACCAGGGAAGACCGTTCAGAGTTGGCCCAGGCGCTGACGCTGTCCTGGTTGCCGAAGATGACCGAAGGGTTCTTCATGCGAGCCGAGAGCTTTTACAATTTCGCCAGCTATCTTGACGGCGTGTCGAACTTCAGGGCCTATGGTGGCAAGTCACTACACCATCAGTCCCATGGCGAGTCCTTCTTTGCACTGTTCCAGAATCGATTTGAACACGGGTTGTATATCCTGGATGAACCGGAGGCGGCGCTGTCACCTCAACGGCAGCTTGCATTCTTGAGAATCATTCACGATCTGGAAACGCCACGTCATGCCCAATTTCTGATTGCTACTCATTCGCCGATTCTTCTGGCCTATCCCGGCGCCACCCTGTATCAGTTACAGGACGACGGTATCCGAAAAGCAGCCTACCGGGAAACCGACCACTATCTGGTCACCAAGGATTTTCTCAACAACCCTGAACGAACTCTCAGGTATTTGTTCGCCGATGAGGATGATTTCTATTCGTAGTCTGGAGAGAAATTCGGGTTGGCTTAAGGAAACTCACTCCAGACCGAACTCGCGATATACCTCGTCAACGGCCAGCTGCGCTGTTAGCAAGTCCGGCCGCTATGTCGCCGGTCCGTAGTCGTAATCGCCGCCGGCTTCGAGCGATCGCAGGTAGGCGGGCCGGGCCTGGAAACGTTCGACGTATTCAATTATGTGTTTCAACTCCTCGCCGACCGTGCCTCGGGCCACGGCGGCCTCTAGAGGAAAGCTCATCTGGATGTCCGCGGCCGTGATCGACTTGCCGACCAGCCACTCGTGCTCGGCAAGATAGCCGTCGACAAACTCAAAAAGCGTCCGGATCTGCGGGTTAGTGAAGGTCCGGTCGACCTGGCCGGCGATTCCGGCCGCGATCGGGCGGATGAGCAAAGGGGCAGAGATTCTGACCTTGTCGAACACGAGCTTGAGCAGCAGCGGGGGCATCAAGGACCCTTCCGCGAAATGCATCCAGTAGCTGAAGTCCCAATAGGCTGGCTCGTCCGGCGCTGGCGCTCAGCTTCCGTCGCCGTAGGTCCGGGCCAGGTACTCGATGATGGTGCCCGACTCGGCCAGCACCCGATCTCCGTCGCTGATAACCGGGGATTTGCCCAGGGGATGGATCTTCTTCAGCTCCGGCGGTGCCAGACTGGTCCTGGCGTCGCGCTCGTAGCGTCGAATTTCATATTCGACGCCCAGTTCCTCGAGCAGCCACAGCACCCGCTGCGAGCGCGAGTTTTCGAGATGGTGAAGTATGACCATGAGCGTCAGGCTGCATCCACTCGCCGTACCGCCAACAGTTCGTTGTCCGCCACCGGATGGACGTCGGATACCTTCAAAGTCACCAACGCCTGTGTGCGGCCGGCACCGGTCACAAACTCGACTTCCAGCCCTTCCGGCGGATAACACTCCACCACGGCCCCAACATCACCTCGCTTTAGGGCATACTCCGGCAGATCTCGATCCAGAACAACCGTCTCCAGAATTTTGATCTCCATGGCTCTCTTACTCCTTTGGATAGGCCGTGACAAATCGTGCCGTTTTACCATTATCAACCAGGATCCAGACTGAAACCAGTTCCGCCGACCGGCCGTTGGGTCCCGTCAAAAGCGTCCGAAACACAAACTTTCTTCCATATTCCGACACCACGATTTCCCCGTCATTCTGTCTAGCCTGCTCCTGCAGTTGCTCCATTAACAAGGCCCAATGTTGCTGGTCAAAACCAAGACTCCGGAAAAAACGGGCCTTGTGACGGCCCACGGGATGACTCGTCGAAAGCAGATAATTCCGTATCTTGGCTTCTGAAATCGCCAATTCAATTTGTTCGGGCAGCCTTCCGGAGTTCTGAGTCGTCATGCTTTACTGAATCAAATACGTATCAGTATTCGTAGTCTATGACCATTCCGCCAGTTCTTCGTGACACCGCATTATCGCCATGGTCGCTGCTTGCATACAAGACCGAAACAACAGGAGGGCTCCTCGGGGGGAGTGATCTGGCTGCGTGGATAGGTCACGTGGCAAGTGTTGCCGAAGCCAGGATGAGGTGGAATAGGAAAATCGCTCGGCTGTGCCTAGAAATTTGCTTGAGATGCTGGGTGTCCAGAATCACTTCCGGATCACTCCGCTGTCGCACAATTTGATCCGAAGCCGAATTCATTTAGGGCGAACAGGATCTCCATTCCACGAGGAGATTCAACGTTCTTGTAATAGCGCAAACCAAACTCTGGCGAATAAATAAAGCTTTTAGAAAATGACTCAGAAGACGAGCAATCTTTGCCCCCTCCAGAATAAATCAGGAAAGCGCGGCCTGATCCGTCTCCGGGCAAGAAATCAGCCTGGATGCGACGCTGAACACAATAAAGAGAACCATTATATTCCCACTCATTCTGATCCTCAAAATGCTTTGGAACCGCAAACTCTAAAAGCTCCGAGACAAAGCAATAATAGCCGTCTGACTCACCGCAAAATGAGCTTTGAAAAGCAACCTTATCATAGATAACACTTTCTCCTTCCGGCCAAATAACAACCTTGGAACCGTCGTCGACTCTAAGCAAAGATGACGCATCAGAATCAGTAAATATCCCCCGGCAAAGCCGGGGGCTTTAATTTTGTGAGCCGCTCAAAGCG
>Ga0076930_100542_pt1 | contig 33687 bp, 30 predicted proteins | sample HotLakConsoUCCRE_FD_71149 | JGI IMG/M metagenome (GOLD analysis project Ga0076930, IMG submission 71149) | Hypersaline microbial mat communities from Hot Lake, Washington, USA - Hot Lake Consortium UCC-RE (version 3) (version 3) ...
CTCTCCTTCTCCCCTCTCCCCTTCTCCCCTTCTCCCCTTCTCCCCTTCTCCCCTTCTCCCCTTTCCCCTTTCCCATTTCCCATTTCCCATTTCCCATTTCCCCTTTCCCCTTTCCCCTTTCCCCGTTAACCCCTTCCCATTTGACACTCACGCCAACACCCAGTACTTTTAGCGGCTTGTTTCCTTTTTGCGAATTTCTGGCAGAAAACATGCGAATTGTAATTCTCGGCCCGCCCGGTTCGGGCAAGGGCACTCAGGCGGCATTGCTCAAGGATCGACTGGGCGTACCGCATATTTCCACCGGTGCGCTGCTACGCGCCGCCGTCGCTGCCGGCACGCCGCTGGGCAAGAAAGCCAGGGACGCCATGGATGCCGGTGAACTGGTCTCCGACGAGCTGATGCTGGGCCTGATCGAAGAGCGCCTGGGTGCCGACGATGTCAAGGCCGGCTACATCCTCGACGGCTATCCGCGCAACCTGGCCCAGGCCCGGGCGCTGGATGAAGTGCTGGAGCGCATTGATCTGCCAGTCGAGAAAGCCCTGGCCCTGACCGTCGACGAAGACCAGATTGTCGAGCGGCTGGCCAAGCGCGCGGCTGAGGAAAACCGCTCCGACGATACCGAAGAAGTCGTCCGCAATCGCCTGAGCGTCTACCGCGAGCAGACCGCCCCGGTGACCGGCTATTACGAGTCCCGCGGTTTGCTGGTTGAGGTCGACGGAATCGGTTCGATCGAAGACATCAATCAGCGCCTGGTCGACGCTCTGAAGTAGCCGGCGTTTCGCTGCCCGGATCGACAACCTCGATCCGGGCACTCAGCACACCATCGGTCATGCCGGCACCGAGCCAGCGATGCCCGGTGTGATCGCACATCACGGCCAGATCCAGTTCGGCCAGCGGATCGGTAGCGATGACCTCCAGAACCTCGCCCGCTTTCATGGACTTCAGCATCTGCCGCGCACGCACCACCGGCACCGGGCACATCGTCCCACTGACATCGAGCCGCTGGTCGGGTGACAATGTCGCTTTGCCGTCGCTGTCCGAGGACTGATTCACCATGGGATTGTCATGCTTGATCTGATTACCCGCCTGTTCGGTATCGTGCTGCTCCGCCTGGGTCCGCAGGACCTGCCCGCCAACCGCGCCACGCTGCTGGCCTGTATTGTTCTGTATCTGATCATCACCGCGATCAATCTTGCCTCGGGCAACGGACATCCGAAGCCGGTATTGCTGATGACCCTGGCCGTGGTGCTGCCGCTTATCCTGTGCTGGATTGTACTGAATCTGCGCCAGAGAGCCGGGCGCTGGCAGCAGACGGTGGCTGCCCTGTTCGGCACCAGCGCCCTGCTGTCTGTTCTGACGCTGCCTCTGACCCTGTCGGTGGGCGAAGGTCCGTCGCCCGTCCTGGGGCTGTTGCTCCTGGCCGGCTTTTTCTGGTCGCTGGCCGTTGATGCCCATATCTGGCGGCACGCGCTGGATGTCGCGTTCTCCACCGGTCTGCTGGTCGCCGTGATACTGTTGTCAGTCTCTCTTTTTGTCATCAGTTCGTTGGCGGGGCGCGTGTGAAAATCCATATTCTCGGTATCTGTGGCACCTTCATGGGCGGCCTGGCCGCGCTGGCCCGCGCCGATGGTCATTCCGTCACCGGTGCGGACGAAAACGTGTACCCGCCGATGAGTACCCAGCTCGAATCACTGGGTATCGAACTCACGGAAGGCTATGCGGCCGATCAGTTCAAGACCCGGCCTGACCTGGTCCTGATCGGCAATGCCCTGAGCCGCGGCAACCCGGCCGTCGAGCACGTTCTGAATGAACAGATTCCCTATACCTCCGGTCCGCGCTGGTTGGGCGAGAACTATCTCAACCAGCGCCGCGTCCTGGCCGTCGCCGGCACCCATGGCAAGACCACCACCTCAAGCATGCTGGCCTGGATACTCGAATTTGCCGGGCTGCAGCCCGGTTTTCTGATCGGCGGCATTCCGAACAATTTCGGATTGTCGGCCCGAACCGGTGCTGACTGGTTCGTGGTCGAGGCCGACGAGTACGACACCGCCTTTTTCGACAAGCGGGCCAAGTTCATTCATTACCGACCTGAAATCACCATACTGAACAATCTGGAATTCGATCACGCCGACATCTACCCGGACCTCAAGTCCATCCAGACCCAGTTCCATCACCTGATCCGGACCGTGCCCGGCAACGGCACGCTGGTGGTCAACGGCGGAGACCAGGCGCTGAAGGAAGTGCTGGAAATGGGTTGCTGGAGCCAGCTCCAGCCGTTTGGATTCAACGATCAGGACGGCATGGCATGGCAAGTAGCCCTGACCGAGCCCAGCGGTCATCAGCTGGAATTCCTTCACAACGAGCAGTCACTGGGCACCCTGAGCTGGGACCTGAGCGGACGCCACAATGCGCTCAACGCGTTGGCTGCCGTGACCGCCGCCAGTGCCGCCGGTATCGAGCCTTCCGTTGCGATCGCAGCCCTGGCCGAGTTCAAGGGCGTCAAGCGGCGAATGGAACTGATCGCCGAAGTCAACGACATCCGGATTTATGACGATTTCGCCCACCATCCCACAGCGATTCGCCTGACCCTGGAAGGCCTGCGCCGCTCGGTCGGCAACGCGCGCATCCTGCTCGCGCTGGAGCCGGCCAGCAACACCATGCGCGGCAGCCACCATGTCGACGATCTGCCGCATGCACTGACCGCCGCCGATCATGTCTGGCTGAAAACCTCGGATGCGATGGACTGGAATCCACATGATGTGCTCGGCAAGCTCGAAGGCAGCGGAAAACCACGTAGCCAGGTCGAGAATCTGGTCAATGACCTGGTCGAAGCTGCTCGTCCGGGTGATCATGTGGTCTTCATGAGCAACCAGGGTTTCGGTAACGCTTCCCAGCGCTTTGTCGATGCGCTGACCGAGCGCAACGCCGCCCGGATGGGTTGATTGACGGCTTGATGATGTTCCAACCAGTATGATCCCGCGTTAATGACCTCTACCCTCCCCCTGTTTCCTCTCAACGTCGTCCTGTTTCCGGGCGGTCGCTTGCCGCTGCGCATTTTCGAGTCTCGCTATATCGACATGATCCGTGAATGCATGCGTGCAGGAACCGGCTTCGGCGTGGTCTGGCGTCTGGATACCGATCTGTCCGCCGCTGGCGGTCACGCGCGAATCGGCACCGAGGCGATAATCACCGACTTCTCGACGCTCGAAGACGGACTGCTCGGCATCGAGTGTCGCGGCCAGCGCCGCTTTCTGATTCGCTCGACCCGGGCCCGCGACGACGGCTTGCTGATCGGCGAGGTCGACTGGCTGCATGATCAGCCCGGCGAATCGATTGCTGCCCGCCACGCGGCGCTGCAGTCGCTGATGCGCGAGATTCTCAATCATCGTGAATTGGGTACGCAGCTGGATGTGGATGCCGACGATGCCGCCAGTTTGAGCTTCGGCCTGGCCAGCATCCTGCCGCTGGACCGTCCACGTGCCCAGAACCTGCTTGAATCACTCCAGCCGGAAAAGCGCCTGGATACCCTGATCGAACTGATCGAGGAAATCGCCGAACGCGATCAGTCCGGTTCAGCGTAACGCCTGCGCCCGTCAGGCGCTTCCTGCTGCCACCAGTCCGACAGCGAATTGCTCAGCAACTGTTCGGCCGCCTCATGCTCCTGGTCAACCTGATGCCGACGGGTCAGGCTTCCCAGAAACAAGGCGGGCCAGGACAATGGCGCTCCCGCCGTGGCGCTCGAACAGAGCCTGGCCGGTCAGGAGCAATTCCGGTCGCTGTCTGAATGGCTGGCATCCGGAATCAGATACCCGACAAGAGAAGTGACTGGAGTAGGATAACCTCTGCCCTTTCGACATCAGGCCAGGTTCATCATCATGCAGACCACGCTCAAGAACAAAACCCTGTTCATCACCGGCGCCTCTCGCGGCATCGGTCGCTCGATTGCCCTCAGGGCAGCCGCCGACGGTGCCAATATCGTGATCGCTGCCAAGACCGACCGCAAGCACCCCAAGCTGCCGGGCACCATTCACGATGCCGCCGCCGAGGTCGAGGCGGCCGGCGGCAAGGCACTACCGATCAAGCTCGATATTCGTGACGAGGAGGCGGTCGCGGCGGCCATGGCGCAGGCCGCCGAGCATTTTGGCGGTATCGATATCCTGGTCAACAACGCGTCAGCGATTTACCTGGCACCCACGCCGGAAGTGCCGATGAAGCGCTTCGATCTGATGTTCGGAGTCAATGTGCGCGGCACCTTTGTCTGCTCGCAAGCGGCCTATCCTTACCTCAAACAGGCCGACAACCCGCATATTCTCAACCTGTCACCGCCCTTGAACATGGATCCGAAATGGTTTGGTCCACACCTGGCCTACACCATGGCCAAGTACGGAATGAGCCAGTGCGTGCTGGGGATGGCCGAAGAATTCCGCAAGGATGGAATCGGGGTCAACGCCCTGTGGCCGCGCACGGTCATTGCAACCGCCGCCCTGGCCATGCTCGGCGGCGCGGTCAAACCCGAAAACTGCCGCAAGCCGGAGATAATGGCCGACGCCGCCCACTGGATACTGACCCAGTCAGCCGCCGACACCACCGGCAACTTCTTCATCGACGACGAAGCCCTCGCCCAGGCCGGGATCACTGATCTGGATCAGTACGCGGTCAAGCCGGGGGAGAAGCTGTTGCCGGATTTGTTTCTTTGAGTGACGAGGAACAAGGTTCAAGGATCAAGGAGCAAGGAGCAAGGATTAAAAACGGCAAACCCGCTTTTCCTTGCTCCTTGATCCTTGCTCCTTGATCCTTCTTTTACCGCCTTTCAATCTTGACGTAATCCCGTTCCCCGGCACCCGTATAAACCTGACGCGGACGGCCGATACGGTGTGGAGTCGCACTTTGTTCCAGCCACTGACTGACCCAGCCGACTGTGCGGCCGATCGCGAACATCGCCGTGAACATGCTGGTCGGAATGCCGAGTGCCTTGTAGATGATGCCGGAGTAGAAATCGACATTCGGGTAGAGCTTGCGCTCGACGAAGTAGTCGTCTTCCAGGGCGATCTTTTCCAGCTCCATGGCCAGATCCAGCAGCGGATCGGACTGTCCCAGTTCTTCAAGCACCTCGTGACAGGCCTTGCGGATGATGGTCGCGCGCGGATCGAAATTCTTGTAGACCCGATGCCCGAAACCCATCAAGCGGAACGGGTCGTTCTTGTCCTTGGCCTTCTTGATGAACTCGCCCACCCGGCTGACATCGCCGATCTGGTTGAGCATGTTGAGCACCGCTTCATTGGCGCCGCCGTGTGCCGGACCCCAGAGCGCGGCAATGCCGGCCGCGGTGCAGGCATAAGGGTTGGCGCCGGTGGAACCGACCAGGCGCACGGTCGAGGTCGAAGCGTTCTGCTCGTGATCGGCATGCAGGATAAACAGCAGATCGAGTGCCTTGGCGGCGACCGGGTTGACCTCATAGGACTCGGCCGGCACCGAGAACATCATGTGCAGAAAACGTTCAGAGTACCCCAGTGAATTGCGCGGATAGGCACTCGGCCATCCCATGTAGTGCCGATAGGCCGCTGCGGCAACGGTCGGCATCTTGGCGATCAGGCGCTTGGCCGCGAGGTCGCGTTGTTCCGGATCATTGACATCGAGCTTGTCGTGATAGAACGCTGCCATCGATCCGACCACGCCGGACATGATCGCCATGGGGTGGGCGTTGTAATGAAAACCGGAAATGAAACTGTTGACCTTCTCGTGGACCATGGTGTGATAGGTGATGTCATGGTCGAACTTCGAGAACTGATCAGCCGTCGGCAGCTCGCCGTAGAGCAGCAGGTAGGCCACTTCGAGAAAACTGGATTTCTCGGCCAGCTGGTCAATCGGGTATCCGCGATAGCGCAGAATGCCCTCATTGCCGTCAATGAAGGTGATATCGCTTTTGCAACTGGCTGTTGCCCCGTAGCCGGGATCGAAGGTGAAGTAGCCCAGCTCCGAATGAAGCCGGCTGATGTCGATCGTCGGATCGCCCTCCGAACCGGTTACTACCGGCAATTCCAGCGTTTTGCCGGATTCGGAATCCGTCAGGGTCAGTTTGCGTTCGGCCACCGGTAAATCTCCTTGGCTGATGGATGTCATCTGGGCATCATGCCTCGTCCCGGCACCGGATAGGCGCGCGGCGCAGTACGAGGCCGTATGGAACTGCCTAGTATCTCACAAGTGGCCGGTTTTCTGCATGACAGCCCGCTCACGAGCCTTCCAGTCGACCGGCGGCAGATCCGGCCACTCGGATGAATCAATGGTCTCGCGATAGGCATGCCAGGTGGCATGGCCCAGCAATGGCATCAAGACCGCAAAGGCCAGCCAGGCGGTCAGTGCACCCAGCACGACCGAGATCACGATGATCGTCGCCCAGACCAGCATCGCAGGCTTGTTGCGCAGCACCGCATTGACGCTGGTGACCACCGCCGTTATGGCATCGCAGCGCCGGTCCATCAGCATCGGCAGGGAAAAGGCGCTGACCGCAAACACGACCGCACAGAACAACAGGCCGACGGTACTTCCGATGGCCAGGAACACGATCAGATCGCGCCATCCCGGATCGTGGATGGACGGGAAGAAAATGTAGAGCGTGTTGGCGGCGCGAGCCCAGACCAGCAGAACCACCACCAGGATCGCCGCAAAGAAAAGACCGCCTGTCAGCGATTGGCCGGCATCGGCCAGACTGCGGCGCAGGCTGACTCCACGGCCCATCTCGAGGCGCCGGCTGATTGCATACAGCGTCAACGCCAGCCATGGCCCGACAAATACGAATCCGGTCACCAGGCCGAGATAGAAACCCAGGTTTCCCCAGATCCAGGTCACCAGGGACACCAAGTAACTCAGTAGCACCAGGACAAAGCCGTAGGTCAGGCTCTGACGTGGAGCGGACTTGATGTCCTGCCAGCCCTTGCGCAACCAGTTCAAGGGAGCGCCTGGTCGCAGCTCCCGGCAAGGAGCAGCCAGCGGCAACTCGTCCGGTGGCCGGGGCGTGTCCCGCGTTTGGTTCATCCGTGGCTCCAACTCGAAGGATTCGAGAAAGTAGTATGCCAGCACTTCGCAGCGCTCTACTGATCCGGATAGACTAGGAATCCTCTCGTTATTGGTGTAAGGAGCCCAAAGTGCCATGAGATTTTTCCTCTGCCTGACCAGCTTGCTGGCATTGCTGCCCGGCATCGTTGTCGCCCAGCATTCCGTAACCACCGGCACCAGCGGCAACTGGTTCGATCCTGCCAATAGCGGCCACGGCCTGCAGATCGAAATCCTCGATAACAGCCAGGCGTTGATCGTCTGGTACGTGTATGACGAGACCGGTCAGCCGATGTGGCTGTTCGGTCAGGGATTGATTCAGGGTGACACCATCCGGGCGGACCTGGATCGACGCGAGGGCGCGCTGTTTCCGCCGCTGTTCGATCCGGACGATATCGAGGTGGAGCGCTGGGGCGAGATCGTGTTTACCCAGACCGGTTGCGATGAGGCTACGCTGGATTATCAACCCGTCGCCGCCGGATTTACCGCTGGCAACCTGGAACTGGCCCGGCTCAGCCGGATCGACGGACAAGCCTGTCAGCCGCTCGATGGCCATGACCGGAAAACCAGCTTCTCACTGGCCAATTCTTCTGCCGATTTCCAGCCGCTGTTTCTCGATTATCCGGACGGCGAGGAGGAATTCTTCGAACTCGACAGTGGCTTCGAACCCCTGCCCGGCCCGTGGAGCCAGCGCGGCGGGTTGCGCCTGACCGGCTCGAACCGCTCTGACGATCTGCTGATGTTGTGGATGCGACCGCTCGACGGCCTCGAACCCGAGACGTCCTACGAGCTGACCTTCGAAGCACAGATTCTGAGCAATGAACCCGACGGCTGTTTCGGTATAGGCGGCTCGCCCGGCGACAGCGTCTACATCAAGCTCGGGGCCAGCACCGAGCAGCCCGAGGCCGTCCTGGAAGACAGCGGTCTGGCCGGGGTGCCCCCGACGCGTCGGGCCAGCATCGACCTGGGCCAGCAGTCGCAGCCCGGCGAGTTTGCGCTGTTGGCCGGCACCCTGGCCAATGGTCAGAGCCCGGACCTGTGCGGCGATCCGGACCGGCCCTGGATAAGGAAACGCCTGAGCACACGCGACCAGACCTATCGCGCCACCACCGATGCCAATGGTCGACTATGGGTCTATGTACTGTCCGATTCTGCCTTCGAGGGCCTGACGACCTGGTACCTGACCGAATTGTCAGTGTCACTGACCAGGGTGGACCCGACTGACTGAAAACCGCTCAGTCTTCCCGGCTGGCGTTCACCGCATCGGCTTCGTCGAAACAAAGGCCGCGCTGGGCCAGCAGTTGACGCATGCGCCGATCACGCTCGGGCATGTGCTCGATCAGATGCGAACGGAATGCTTGAGCAGCCGGTGAAATTGCCGAGGAGCGGCGTCTCACCAGGTACCACCGCATCGGGGCCGGAAAATGCGGTACACGCAACAGCACCAGTCGTCCGGTATCAATCTCCAGCCGTACTGCGTGCAGCGATATGACGGCCAGTCCGTAGCCGGCCATCACTGCCTGCTTGATCGCCTCATTGCTGCCAAGCTCAAGTGCCGGTCGCAGTTCGGCTCCGAAGCGAGCCAGCCAGTCGGCCGTCCACAGCCGGGTACCGGAGCCCGGCTCACGGACCACGAATCGGGCACTTGCTGCCGCTTCGAAGTCAATCGCAGGATCATCGGCCCAGGGATGACTGGGTGCGGCAATCATGACCAGCGGATTCAGTCCGACCGGCTCGACCGCAAGATCGTCGGCGGGCGGCGGGCGGGTCATCAAGTAGGCATCATCCAGATCGTCGGCCAACCGGTCGAGCAGGGCTATTCGAGGCAGGATCGCAAGACTGGCCTCGATGCCGGGATGGAATTTTCTGAACTGGCCCAGCAAAGCAGGCAGCAGATACTCGGCCGTCGAGACGGCCGCGATCTGCAACCGACCGCGCTCGATACCCCGACGAGCGGCCAGACGTTGATCCAGCAGGCGAAGCTCGGCATCAATGTGCCGTGCCGCTTCCAGCGTATCCATCCCGGCCTCGGTCAGACGAAGACGCCGTCCGCTGACCTGATGAAGCGGCAACCCGAGCGCGTCGGCCAGTTGACCCAGCTGGATCGACAAGGTCGGTGAGGTCAAATGCAGGCGTCGTGCAGCCCCGGCGATCGAGCCTTCCTCGGCCACCACCCGCAGGATTCGGAGTTGATGCAACGTAACGCGGGCTTGCATGCGCGAATCGACCGGAAAGTAAATGCATAGATTAAAGTCAAACTTTAACTGCAGTCAAATTAACTTTTATACAAGTATTTGAACCGCTAAAGTAGCGGCCTTCACCTGTATGGAGAACCCCCATGGCCACTCCGGCCCACCAGATGACGAATCGGGAAACACGGGCGCAGACACAGCGGGTCGCGCTGGCTGAAGGCGACGGTATCGGACCGGAGATCACCCAAGCGGTCTGCCGAATTCTCGAAGCTGCCGGTGCGGCCGTCCAGTTCGAGCCCATCACCATGGGGGAGTCCTGCTACCTCAATGGCGTAAGCTCGGGCATTCCGGACGAGGCCTGGGAGGCGATCCGGCGTCATCGCCTGCTGCTCAAGGGCCCCATCACGACACCCCAGGGGGGAGGCTACAAGAGCCTGAACGTGACCCTGAGAAAGTCGTTGGGATTGTTCGCCAACATCCGTCCCTGTCGCGCCTGGCACCCCTGGATCGAGACTCGCCATCCCGATATGGATGTGTTGATCGTGCGTGAGAACGAGGAAGATACCTACGCCGGGATCGAACATCGCCAGACCAGCGAAGTGACCCAGTGTCTCAAGCTGATTTCGGAGCCGGCTTCGGAACGGGTCATTCGTTATGCATTCGAGTTGGCGCGTGCCCAGGGTCGCCGCCGGGTCGATTGCTTTACCAAGGACAACATCATGAAGCTGACCGATGGGCTGTTCCATCGGCTGTTTCGGCAGGTGGCCGAGGACTATCCCGACATTGAATCCGGCCACCTCATCATCGATATTGGCACCGCTCTGCTGGCCGACCGTCCGGAGCGGTTCGACGTGATTGTCGCACCCAACCTCTACGGCGACATTCTGTCCGACGTGGCCGCCCAGATCACCGGATCGGTGGGACTGGGTGGATCGGCCAATATCGGCGAAGGTGTGGCCATGTTCGAGGCCGTCCATGGCTCGGCGCCTGACATTGCCGGACAGGATCTGGCCAACCCGTCGGGGTTGCTGTTGGCGGCCATCGATTTGCTACGCCAAGTCGGTGATCCGGACACGGCCGCGCGCATTCAGGACGCATGGAAGGCCACCCTGGCCGACGGCCTGCACACCGCCGACATCTACCGCGCTGGCAGCAGCACCAGGAAACTGGGCACGCAGGCGTTTGCTGATGCGGTCATCGAGCGGCTGGCAGAGCCAGATCCCACCGCCGCCGAGCAACCCAGCTGGCCAAAAGTGGAAGTCAGCTGGAAACAGACGGCACGACCGCGCAAGACCCTGGTCGGAGTGGACGTATTCGTCGACTGGAATGAAGACGGTCGCGACCCTCACCGGCTGGGCGAGCGCGTGCAGGCGTTTAGTGCCGGTCATTCGCTGAACCTGGCGCTGATCACCAACCGTGGCGTCAAGGTCTACCCGGAAGGCTTGCCGGAAACCCGCTGCACTGATCACTGGCGTTGCCGTTTCCGCTCGCCGGACAATCAGACAATCACCCATGAAGCCATCATCGAGCTTCTCTCCCGCTTCAGCGACGCCGGTCTGGACTTCATCAAGACCGAGCATCTTTACCTGTTCGATGGACAGCCAGGATTTTCGCTTGCCCAGGGAGAATGATCAGCCGCGAGCTCTCAGATCGAGATCATCAGACGTCGACGAACTGCTCGGCCCGGCCAACCCAGCGCTCAATGATTACATCGGCCGCCTTGCGATTGAGTTTGCCGGCCAGTGTCTTGACCGGATCGAGCAGATCGGCGTCGCGCGCCAGATCGGCAATACGAAACCGCAGCATGCCGGTCTGGCGGGTACCCAGCACCTCGCCGGGACCGCGCAGTTCCAGATCCTTCTCGGCAATCACGAAACCATCGGTGGTCTCGCGCATCACGTTCAGCCTGGCCTCGGCGATGGGTCCGAGCGGCGGCTTGTAGAGCAAGACACAGGCTGACTGATCACTGCCACGCCCGACTCGACCGCGCAGCTGATGAAGCTGTGACAGGCCAAGGCGCTCGGCATTCTCGATCATCATCAGGCTGGCGTTGGGCACGTCCACACCGACCTCGATGACCGTGGTGGCCACCAGCAGATCGATTTCTCCGGCGCTGAAATCGGCCATCACCTGCTGCTTGTCGACCGGTTTCATGCGTCCGTGAATCAGGCCCACCGTGAATGCCGGCAGGGCTTTCCGGAGCTCGATCGCACGAGTCTCGGCGGCCTCGGCCTCGAGGACGTCGGATTCGTCGATCAGTGGACAGACCCAGTAGGCCTGGCGACCCGTGGCCAGCGCATTTTCCAGTCGCTCGATCACCTGGTCGCGACGCTGCTGGCTGGCAGCCACCGTGGTCACCGGTTTGCGACCGGGTGGCAATTCGTCAATCACGGATACATCGAGACCGGCATAGGCCGTCATCGCCAGGGTGCGCGGAATCGGGGTGGCAGTCATCACCAGTTGATGAGGCAGCCGGTTTCCCTGCTGGCCCTTGGCCGCCAGGGCCAGGCGTTGATGGACGCCGAAACGGTGCTGTTCGTCGACGATCACCAGGGCCAGGTCCCGAAATTCCACGCCCTCCTGAAACAGGGCATGGGTTCCGATCGCCACATCGGCCGGTCCGGCCAGTTCTTCCAGCGCCGCGCTTCGGGCCTTGCCCTTGACCTTGCCGGCCAGCCAGACCGTCTTCAAACCCAGCGCATCCAGCCACTCACCGAGATTCTGGAAGTGCTGTTCGGCCAGGATTTCAGTCGGTGCCACAATCGCGGCCTGATGACCGGCCGAGGCCGCCAGCACCAGTGCGGCCGCCGCCACCACGGTCTTGCCGGAACCCACATCACCCTGGACCAGGCGGCGCATCGGGCGCTGGAGCGCCAGGTCGGCGCTGATTTCGTCGATGACCCGGGTCTGGGCCGCGGTCGGCGCAAACGGCAGATTGGCGATCAGTTTCGGCACCAGCTGGCGGCTATCGTCGAGTGACAGCGCACGCTGGCGAGCCCGGGCGCGGTTCAGGCGGGCCAGCGCCAGGTGATGGGCCAGCAATTCTTCCAGCGCCAGGCGCTTGACCGCCGGATGATGACCGTCGATCAGGGCGCCGAGATCCTCATCGGCGGCCGGTGCATGAACGGTCAGCAACGCTGTCTTCAGATCGGGCCGCCGGGCACGGGCCGGCAGCGGATCGATCAATTCGAGCTGACCACCACGCAGCCGTTGCACGGCAAGGTTGACCAGTCGCTGCAGGGTGGCCTGACCCAGACCCTGGGTGGTCGGATACACCGGACTCAGCGACTCGGGCAACGGCAGCATTTCGCCGGCGCGAAACGCCTGGCATTGGGGATGAACCAGTTCAAAGCCTTCCGGCCCGAAGCGGGCCTCGCCATAGCAGCGCACATGCTGGCCCTCCTTGAGCATGCGCTGCTGGCTGGGGAAAAAACGAAAGAACCGCAGCACGATCTGGCCATGATCATCAGCCAGGGTCGCCAATAGCATGCGCCGTCGACCGTAGCGAATTTCCTGGTGAACGACCTTGCCTTCGACCTGCACTGTCAGCCCGACCCGGACCCTGTTCAGCGGCGTCAGTCGAGTGCGGTCCTCGTAGCGCAACGGCAGGTGAAACAACAGGTCGCGCTCTCGCTCCAGCCCCAGGGCCTTGAGACGGGCGGCAACCCGCTCGCCGACCCCGTCCAGCGCTGTGATCAGACGCTCACCTTGATGCCCCGTTGCCTGCTCGCCACCGCTCACCGGATCAGGCGTGGATTGTCATGACCTGCGCGCTCAATCCCCGGTCACCAGAACGGCATCCATCTCGACGTCCACGCCTTTGGGCAGCGCGGCAACTTCGACCGCGGCACGCGCCGGATACGGCTCGGAAAAGTAACCGGACATGATCTCATTGACCTCGGCAAACCGATCCAGGTCAGTCAGAAACACGTTGAGTTTGACCACGTTCTCGAGGCTGGCGCCCGAGGCCCGAGCGACTGCCGCCAGGTTGTCAAACACCCGCCGACAGCGATCGGCAAAATCGCCATCAACCACCTCTCCGGAGACCGGATCGAGCGGAATCTGACCGGACAGGTAAACCGTGTGGCCGGCTCGGATAGCCTGGGAATAGGGGCCGATAGCGGCGGGTGCGTCGTTGGTGTGGATTTGGGTTTTGGACATAGGGTTCAGGACTCAGGGTTCAGGGTTCAGGGTTCAGGGTTCAGGGAAAATCAAAAGCCTTTCAGGTCATTTCTCGGGATACGCGGATGACGTTGGGGTTGCGTTTGAGGCGGCGCATCACTCTGGCCAACTGTACCCGATCGCTGACGCTGAGCACAAAATACAGGGTGGCGGTTTCGCGATTTGAATCCTTTTGCTCGACTCGCTCGATATTGGCACCGACCTGGCTGAGCGTGGACGACACCGAGGCGAGCACGCCAGGACCGTTGACCGTGAGCAGCTTCAGCAGCACCGCAAATTGGCCACGGGTCAGCGGCTCCCAGGTGACATCCAGGCAACGATCGGCGTGGTTCTTGTACAGTCCGGGAACATTCGGGCAACGCTGGCGGTGAATCACGATACCCTTGCCCGGCGAGAGATAGCCCATCACCGGATCACCCGGAATCGGATGACAGCAGGCAGCGTATGTGATGGCGCTGCCTTCGGTGCCGCCCACGGTCAGGGTAGTTGCGGTGTCTTCCTCTGCCCGGTGTCGCTGGGTCAGTGGCAAAAGCTTGTGCGCCGCCACACCGGCCAGCATGTCGCCGCGGGCAATCCGGATCAGCAGGTCTTCCAGTCGCTCCAGGCCCAGCTTGGCCAGGTAGCGCTCGAGCCGGCGCTCGGAAATCTTCTCCAGCGAAGAGCCGCGCCGAATCAGGGCCTGGTCCAGCAGGCGGTCACCAATCGCTACCGAGTCGGCCTGTTCGAGATTCTTCAACTGCGAACGGATCGCCGTACGCGCCTTGGAGGTGACCACGAACTCCAGCCACTCCGATTGCGGGGTCTGCTCTTTCTCGGTCAATATTTCAACCGTCTGGCCGTTTTCCAGCCGAGTGCGCAGCGGCATGCGCTGCTTGTCGATGCGCGCCGCCACGGCCTGGTTGCCGACGTCGGTGTGGATGGCGTAGGCAAAATCCAGCGCGGTCGCGTCGGCCTTCAGATCGATGATCTTGCCGCGCGGGGTAAAGACAAAGATCTCGTCCGGGAACAACTCGGACTTGGCCGTATCCATGAATTCGCTGGAATCGGTCGCCCGGTACTGGGTATCCACCAGCTTGAGCAACCATTCACGCGCCCGCACCGCCGTGGACCGATCGGGCGTGGCCTTGTAAAGCCAGTGCGCCGCAGCACCCTTTTCGGCCACCAGGTCCATTTCCTCGGTGCGGATCTGAATCTCCACCGGGACGCCGAAGGTTGAATGGATGATCGTGTGCAGCGACTGGTAGCCATTCGGCTTGGGCAGCGCAATGTAGTCCTTGAAACTGCCGGGCTTGGGCCGATACAGACTGTGAGCCACCCCCAGCGCCTGGTAACAGTGCGGTTCGGAATGGGTAATGATGCGAAACGCGAACAGGTCCGAGACCTGTTCATACGGCAGCGACTTGTCGCGCATCTTGCAATACAGCGAGTACGGCGTCTTGGTCCGGCCTTCAACCCGGCACGGGATTCCAGCTTCGCTCAGCCGCTTCTTGAGATCGACGGTGATCGAGTCAATAACTTCCTGGCGGTTGCCTGCCACGGACGCAACCCGAGCGCTGATAACCCGGTATCGGTTGGGGTAGAGGTTGGAAAAACCCTGCTCTTCGAGCTCTTCCTTGAGCGCGTTCATCCCCAGTCGCTCGGCGATCGGGGCGTAGATATCCAGGGTTTCCGAGGAAATGCGACGACGGGCGTCAACCGACATCGCCTCGATCGTGCGCATATTGTGCAGGCGGTCGGCCAGCTTGATGAAAATGACCCGCAGATCCCGGCTCATCGCCAGCAGCAGCTTGCGGAAGCTCTCAGCGTCGGCCTCGCGCCGGGTGCGGAACTTCATCTTGTCGAGCTTGGTGACCCCGTCGACCAGCTTGGCAACTTCTTCGCCGAAATCGCGGGCCAGATCATCGTGCTCGAGCTCGGTGTCTTCAACCGTATCGTGCAAAATTGCGGCGGTAATGGTTTGATGGTCCATCCGCATTCCGGCCAGAATCTGGGCCACGGCCACGGGATGAAAAATGTAGTCTTCGCCGGAACGGCGCTTCTGGCCCTTGTGGGCCTCGGCACCCGTCGTATAGGCGCGCAACACCTGGGCAACCTGCTCGGGTTCCAGGTAGGTATTGAGCAGATCGCGCAGTTGTCGAACCGGCCCGGGCAGCATCAGGGCTGGTCGTTGATCAGTGGAACGTCACGAAGACCGATCAGTCCTCGTCATCGGGCGGCGGCGGGACTTCAGCCTGCATCGCGGCCAGGCGCGCATCCAGATCAGCCTGGAGCTTCCCGATATTGTCGTCGTTTACTGCACCCTCGGCAATCTCGCGCAGGGCGATGACGGTGGGCTTGTCGGATTCCTCGTCGACCAGCGGATCGGCACCATTGGCAATCATGCGGGCGCGCTGGGAGGCGGTGATCACCAGCTCGAAACGGTTGGGCACCGCCCCGATACAGTCTTCTACGGTTACTCGTGCCATGGTATTTCCTTCAAAGAGTTAATCCCCTATTGTACCGTGCGCGGGGTTTTCGTCCAATAGCCGGATAACGTGCTTTTTCTGACGTGCGCGACGCAGCGGCCAGACCCGGACGATGGCGGTCAGTTCGTCAAGCGCCTGATCGAAATCGTCGTTGACCACCATCCAGCGGAAATCACCACAGGCCTCCAGTTCGGCACGTGCTTCACCCAGGCGGCGCTCGATGACCTCGGCCGAATCGGATCCCCGGCCTCGCAAGCGCTCGGCCAGGATGGTCATGGATGGCGGCAGGATGAACATGCTGCACAAACCGGGAAAGCGCTCACGCACCTGGCGGGCGCCCTGGACATCGATCTCCAGCAGCACGTCACGACCTTGTTCCCACAAGGCCTCGACCCGGTCGCGGCGGGTTCCGTAGAAATTGCCGTAAACCTCGGCAAATTCCAGATAGTCCCCGGCCTCGATGCCGCGGCGAAATTCTGCGACATCGACAAAATGGTATTGCTCGCCGTCCACTTCCCCGCGGCGCGCCGGGCGCGTGGTGTCCGAGACCGACAGCGCCAGCCGCGGCAAGCGTTCGAGCAAGCCGCGCATCAGGCTGGTCTTGCCGGCACCGGACGGTGCGGCGATCAGGTAGAGCTCGCCGGACGAACGTTGCGGGTTATTCGACATTCTGAATCTGCTCGCGCATCTGTTCGATCAACACCTTCAACTCCACCGCGGCCTGCCCGGTTTCGACCACGCTGGCCTTGGAGCCGAGCGTGTTGGCTTCTCGATTGAGCTCCTGCATCAAAAAATCCAGGCGCCGGCCGACCGGCTCGTCCAGGGTCAGGACACGCCGGATTTCGGCCACATGGGCCCGCAGCCGGTCGAGTTCTTCATCGACGTCGAGCTTCTGCAATTGCAGCACCACCTCCTGTTCGATTCGCCCTGGTTCGACGGGTTGTGGCAGATTGGCCAGCCGGTCGCGAAACCGCTGAACCAGCGCAGTGCGAATTTCGGGCAGGTGTTCCGACACCTGCTCGACCTGGACCTCAATGCCGGCCAGTCGGCTCTCGATCATTTCAGCAATCGCCGCGCCTTCCTGCTCACGCGCCTGGATTAATGCTTCGATGGCCTCGTCAAGCAGTTCCATCGCGGCGCGCCGCTCGGCGTCGAAATCGGGTCGTTCCTGGACAATCATGCCAGGCCAGTTCAGCAGGTGGATCAGGTCGGGTGAACTGGCTTCGCGTCCCATATCGGCCAGTTCGCCGTGACAGCGCAACAGCGCCGATGCCAGCTCGCGGTTGAGCTTGATATCCGCACTGACCGCATCAGGGTCGGGCTGGTACTTCAGGTTGGCTTCGACCTTGCCGCGATTGAGCGCTTCCTTGAAACGCTGGCGGATATCGGGCTCCAGACTGCGAAAATCTTCAGGCAGGCGCGGCGACAGATCCAGGTAGCGCTGGTTGACCGAGCGCAACTCCCAGACCAGCTGTCCGCGACCGGCTTGCAGCGATCGGGTGGCATACGCGGTCATGCTTCGAATCATGGTCTCGTCCGAAATCAGGCTAGCCGCTCATGGTACCCTTGCCGACCCCTGAATAGAAAGGATTGTGAGCCTTGAGCAGACCCTCCGGACGCCGCGCCGACGAATTGCGCCCCGTCGTGATCCAGCGCCATTTCACCATGCATGCCGAAGGTTCGGTTCTGATTTCCTGCGGCGACACCAAGGTGCTGTGTACCGCAAGCGTGGAAGAACGCGTTCCACCCTGGCTCAGAGGCAAGGGGACCGGTTGGGTCACCGCCGAGTACGGCATGCTCCCGCGTGCCACCGGGTCGCGCAACATGCGCGAGGCGACCAGGGGGAAACAGGGCGGACGCACCCTGGAGATTCAGCGCCTGATCGGACGCAGCCTCAGGGCCGTGATCGATACCAAGGCGCTCGGCGAGCGCACCGTCACCCTCGACTGTGACGTGCTGCAAGCCGATGGTGGCACCCGTACCGCCTCCATTACCGGCGCCTACGTGGCCCTGGTCGATGCGATGGACGCGTTGTTCGACGCCGGCAAGGTCAAGCGGAATCCGGTCCACGGCCGGGTTGCCGCGGTCTCGGTCGGCATGCTCGGCAGTGATGCGATACTCGACCTGGACTTTGTCGAGGATTCCTCCGCCGATACCGACCTGAACGTCGTGATGAATGACGGCGGCGGGTTTATCGAAGTCCAGGGCACGGCCGAAGGTCACGCCTTTCGCCGGGCCGAGTTCGATGCGATGCTGGATCTGGCCGCCCAGGGCATCGACGAGTTGATCAAGGCTCAGGAGACTGCACTCAATGCCACTTGAAAAACTGGTTCTGGCCAGCGGCAACGCCGGCAAGCTGAAGGAACTGGCACACCTGCTTGAACCGCTGCACATGAATGTCCTGTCGCAGAAGGACTTCAATGTCGACCCGGTTGACGAAACAGGACTGACCTTCGTCGAGAACGCCCTGTTGAAAGCCAGGGCCGCCGCGCGCGCATCAAAGTTGCCGGCCCTGGGCGATGACTCCGGCCTGGTCGTCGACGCGCTCAACGGCCAGCCGGGCATCTATTCGGCCCGATTTGCCGGATCCGGGGCTCGCGATAGCGACAACAACGATCTGCTGCTGGAAAAACTGCGAGGGGTGCCGATGGAAAGACGTTCCGCGGCTTTCTACTGTTGCCTGGTCCTGATCCAGCACCCCCGTGACCCGGCCCCGATTGTCGTCAGCGGAACCTGGCACGGCCATATCCTCGAAGCCCCCCGCGGCAAGAACGGCTTCGGCTACGACCCCCTGTTCCATGACGCCCAGCTAGGCGCCACCGCCGCCGAACTGCCGATGGCCGAAAAAGCCCGGGTCAGTCACCGCGGAAAAGCTCTGGCTAAATTGATTGAAGCGATCAAGGAAGCATGAAAAAAACGGTTTCCGGTTTCCGGGTTCCGGTTTCAGGAAAACCCGGTCTTGATCTTTGCGCCTCGAGCCTTGCGCCTTGAGCCTTCTTCTCCCGCCGCTTTCCCTCTACATCCATCTGCCCTGGTGCGTGGCCAAGTGCCCGTATTGCGACTTCAATTCGCATGCTTTGGTGGGTGAGCTGCCGGAGGACCGGTATATCGATGCCTTGCTGGCAGATCTGGAACTGGATTTGCCGCGGGTGTGGGGGCGGACGGTGCATTCGGTGTTTCTCGGAGGGGGGACGCCGAGCCTGTTTTCGGGTGAATCGATGGCCCGACTGCTCTCGGGTGTGCGGGCGAGAATTCCGCTGGCACCGAATGCCGAAATCACCATGGAGGCGAATCCGGGTACCGTCGAGCATGATCGTTTCGAGGCCTACCGAGAGGCCGGAATCAACCGGATCTCGTTGGGCATCCAGACCTTTTCCGACTCCCACCTGAAAACACTTGGCCGTATTCATGACGGCAATCAGGCTGCCCGTGCTGTCGAGGCCGTCAAAGCGGCCGGCTTCAGCAATTTCAATCTCGATCTGATGTGGGCGCTGCCCGCGCAGACGCTGGAACACGCCATGGCCGATCTGGAACAATCGCTGGCATTCGAACCGCCGCATCTGTCGCATTACCAGCTCACCATTGAGCCGAATACCGTGTTTGCGGCCCGGCCTCCACCATTACCAGATGATGAGGAAGCATGGGATATCCAGGAAGCCTGTGCCGAGCGCCTGGAAAAGGCCGGCTTTTCCAGCTACGAAATATCCGCCTGGTCACAGCCCGGTCGAGCCAGTCAGCACAATCTCAACTACTGGCGCTTCGGCGATTACCTGGGCATCGGCGCCGGCGCCCACGGCAAGATCACCCTGCCGGCCGAGCAACAGGTGATTCGCCTGCGCCGCAAATCGCATCCGCGCCCCTATCTCAACGCTTCGGAAAATGGCTCTTTCATTGCCGAGCAGTGGCCGGTACCCGGAAACGAGTTGGCGTTCGAGTATTTCCTCAATCGCTTCCGCCTGGCCGAGTCCGTGCCTCTGACAGAATTTTCGGCCCGAACAGGACTGGAGCAAGAGGCGATCACCCAGCCCCTGAACCAGGCGCAAAAGCTCGGCCTGATCGAGTTAACCGAAACCCATATTCACCGAACCGAACGAGGCGCCCGCTACCTCAACGACCTCCAGAAGCTCTTCCTGAACCCTGAAACCTGAACCCTTGTATCCTTTTGCCCACCTTCCGGCGAACGCTTCGACATGGTCCATCGGGCACGTCGGCCCGACCTACTCGGCTTTCCTGTAACCTGAACCCCATTTTCCAGATAGCATTATAATAGCGCTATGAAATCGATACATATTAGAGATGTTGACCCTGAGACGCTCAAGCAGCTGAAGCGGCTGGCCGACTTGCATCATCGCTCTCTCCAGGGCGAGTTGCGCGCGATCCTCGATCGAGCAGCGAAACTGGCGCCAGTTCCACCCTCACGAACAATTCAGCTTCATATGGCCCGGAGTTCCGGGACCGGCAACTGGTCGCGGGAGGATATCTACGATGATTCCGCCCGGTGAATCCATCTTTCTCGACACCAACATACTGCTCAGCGCGTGCGATGAAAGTCGGAATTCGCATACGGCATGTCTCTCCATTATCAGCAACGCGGCCCCCAGGGGCTTTCACCCAGTTCTGAGCAGTCAAGTATTGCGCGAGTATCTGGTGGTTGCCACGCGCCCACATCAAAACAACGGACTGGGCATTCAACCTGATGATGCCCTTGCCAATCTCGATGAGCTGCGTCGTTTTTGCGGCGTTGTCGATGACATCAACTCTACTCAACCCAGACTCGAACGACTCGTCAGAAAGCATCAAATCCGTGGCAAACGGATTCATGACGCCAATATCGTGGCGACCATGTTTTCTCATGGGGTCATTTGGCTGGTTTCCGACAATCCACAGGATTTCGCAGCGTTTGAAGACCTGAATCTGCTCACCAGCGGAGAATGCGCTGAATACCTTGGGAACCTCTGAACACCACCTTGTCAGAGTGGAGGTCTGTTTAACTTCAACTCACCCAGAGTTCCAATATCGTTATGCAAGCCATCGCCTCCATCGCCACCCTGCTGTTCGGCATTGCCATCATTCTGGTTGGCAACGGCTTGCTGGGCACGCTGCTGGGTGTGCGCGGCGCGCTGGAGAATTTTTCCAGCGCTACGCTCGGCTTCATCATGGCGAGCTATTTCACCGGCTTTGTGATGGGGACCTTCATCGTTCCCAAGCTGATCCGCCGGGTCGGGCATATCCGGATTTTTGCCGCGCTGGCCTCGATCGCCTCGGTCATCACCATGATGCACGGCCTTTTCGTCAATCCGGTGAGCTGGGTACTGTTGCGACTGGTCTCGGGCATCTGCATCGTTGGCCTGTATATCGCGATTGAAAGCTGGCTGAACGAGCAGACCAGCAATGAGCAGCGGGGTCATGTGTTTTCCGCCTATATGACGACGACCCTGATCGGGCTGGGATTGGGCCAGTTGCTACTGCTGGCAGGTGATATTGACTCGCTCTACCTGTTCGCGCTGGGCTCGATTCTGCTGTCGCTGGGCCTGGTTCCGGTCGCACTCACCCGGGTCAGCGAGCCGGTCATTGCCCATGCCCAGCGCCTCGGTCTGCGAGCGCTCTATCGGGTTTCTCCACTGGGCGTCATCGGCTGCATCTTTTCCGGTCTGGGATCGGGGGCCTTCTGGGGGCTGGGACCGGTGTTTGCCGCCAGTCTCGGCCTGGGCAACGGCGGCATTGCCGGGTTCATGAGCCTGACCATTCTCGGCGGCATCGTCATGCTCTGGCCGGTCGGTCGATTGTCGGACCGGTTCGAGCGCCGCATGGTGCTGACCTGGGTATGCATCCTGACCGCGCTGGCTGCGACGCTGGCAAGCTGGTTATCAGGTATCGCACCACTCTGGATTTTGCTCGGCGGATTTGTATACGGTGCGTTCGCGTTCAGCATCTACTCGCTGTCGGCAGCTCATACCAACGACCACGTCCCGCCTGAGCAGATGCTCGAGGTGAGTTCAAGTCTGCAGCTACTTTGGGGAAGTGGTGCCATTGCCGGTCCGATCATTGCCGGCCTGCTGATGCAGTTCACCACACCCGGTTCATTATTGCCGTTCATCGCAATATCGGCCCTGCTGCCCGCTCTGTTTGCCCGCTATCGGATGAAGGTTGCACCGGCGGTTCAGGACGAAAACAAGACCGAATGGACGCCCCAGTTCGCGACCTCGCACGTAGCGCTGGAAATGCATCCCGAGGCCGGCGATGAGACTGAAAAGCCTGCCACAACCGTGGCTTGATAACGGGCAGTTAGTTGGCGGTTTTCAACGGCAAGGTCAAAACGGCACGGAACATTGCGTTGGTCTTTTCGGTTTTCAGACTGGCGCCTTCTTCATAGGCCAACGCCAGGCGTTGGCGGATATTTTCCAGCGCCGTCCGGTTGCCTTGGCGGCGGGGCTGGTCCGGTAAAGGCAGCGGATTTTCGACAATGATTTGTGCTCGTCCAAAACGAGCCGGCTCAAGACGGATCGTCAACCTGCCGCCGTCCGGAAGCGAGGCGATGCCATGCAGGACCGCATTTTCGACCAGCGGTTGAATCAGCAGGGCAGGAATTTCAGTCATCAGATCAACCGACTCATCAATGGACCACTCCACGTCCAATCGCTCGCCCAACCTCAAGCCTTCAATCCGCAAATAACCACGAACCAGAGCAAGCTCCTGATCCAGTGTGTGACGAGCCTCCGAGCGAAGGCCGGTTCTCAACAAGTCGGACAAGTCCAGCAGGGCCTCCTCGGCCTGCTCCGGCCGACTATGAACCAGCTCGGCGATGGTATTGAGCGCGTTAAACAAGAAATGCGGCTGAATGCGGGCCTGTAAAGCGTCGAGACGAGCGGCTGACTCTGCTGCCACCTGACTCTTCCAATTGGCCTGAAGCACGAGAAATCGAGCAAGGACCAATGACAGCAAGGCCGCCAGCGTGGTATTTCTGAGCACCAACCAACTCGGGTCCGGAAGACTGTCGAAGGGTATCAGCCATGCCACCGCCAGACTCGTGGTCAATACGACCAGAGAAAATACCGAGACCACGGCAGTCGCCAGATGCAATGGCGACTCGACCAGCCCATGTATCTGCAATCGGCAGACGATGGCAAGCGAAAGAAAAGTGACCCAGACAACGAAAACCAGATTCAGACCGAAATGAGTCCAGAAGCCTGCGGGGTCCGATAGCCCACCGGTCGAGACCAGTAGCGCCACCAATGACGCGAGCAGAAGATAGAAAAGCAGCGCTCCAGGGGAACAAAGTGAGACAACCGACGATGACTTCGGCCGGGATGACGACGATGTCATGCGCTCAAACGACTCAGACAACGAGAGTTGCCTGATACCTGGCTATATCCGAACCACAGACTCTACCAGCAATCTTCAATCGCCCCGGTCCCACTGATCGAACGCTGCCCGGTGTGTGTGATATCGAGATTGCCGCAGCGTGTGTCGCGAGTGGCCTGGGTGCCCTGAGGTGTAGCTCTCAGGGTGAAGTTACCAGCATTCAGCGCAACTGATGTGACGACATAGTGGCCGTTCTCGGAGGTGATTCCAGCGTTCGAGAGCGCATCGGCTGGAGGACAATTCGCGGTATCGTTGTAGCGATTGAAGCGCGAATAGCAGCGCTCCAGTGCCTGGGCCGCATTCAGAATCTCGGCTTTGCCTTCGGTCCGATTGCTGCGTATCACATACTCGGTGTATGCCGGTATCGCAATACCGATAATGATAGCCAGGATCGCGATGGCAATAACCAGTTCAACCAGGGTGAATCCTTGCTCGCGACTCTTCACAGAAACACGCATAGATCAATCTCCCTTCCAGATGCCGAGAATTATTGGCGTATTTTCATCAGAGGGATCGCTACCGTCAGTCTGAACGACGACTTGCATGCCAGGCCTGAGCGCGGCAAGGCCAAGGTTTTCACCATGGACTGAACTCGACAGAGGCTGCGGCCGCTCATCATCATCTGATAACAGCAGGTAGATATCCCCATCGAGCACCACCTGGCGCGCTTGGAAATCGACGGCATCGACCGTCATCGTCCGCGGAATGGACCGCGCGACATCACGGTCAAATCCATCGACCTGCTGCGCTGAAACGAAGCCCGCTGCTGCAATCCAGCATACCAAGACGAACTTGACGCTAAGGACAAGATTGTTGTCTCTCATGATCATTCTCCAGTCTATCTACGTTGCAGCCAGACCTGACGGCCTTCACAGATCGTACCCAACTGCAGGAAGGATGTTCCTTCAACCACCGGGGGAATCCCGTAAACCGAACACCAGTCTTCTCGCAATGGATCGCCATCGGCATCGGGCGGTGCATCAGGATCTTCGGGCTCCTCCGGATTGGGAATGCCGGGGAAGTCAATCGTACCATCGGCTACGCTGCGCTGGTGCTGCTTGATCACGATCGGCGGACTGATCGGCGCACCGATTCCCACTTCGATACCGCCGCAGTTCTGGCAGAACGGCAATGCACCGTTGCCGGTCAAAGCATCCAGCACGTAAAGCCGCTGGATACCGCCAGGAGTGCATGGATCTTCCACCGGCTCATAGCTGGCAATAATCAAGACGCCGAACTGCACGAGCGCCTTGGCCATAATCCTTTCGCCCGTTGCTGAACCCAGGGCCAGATCCACGAACCAACCATCCTCCCCATCGCCGGGGTTGACAATCGAGCGGAACTGTGGGTCACCGGTGACGGCCGAGATAATTCCTTCCGACATATCACTCGTATCACCGATATCACTGTTGCGGTCGCGAATTGAAAAGAAGCGATCCAAATTCGTATTCAGTCGATCAGCATCTTCAATTAACTTCCCTGTACCCACAAAGATATTCAAGCCACCACCTGGATTGGCCGCGATGGCCGGGGTGGATGTGATCGGTCGATTATCCGGATCGGTAAACAATCCGTTGGCGTAAACCACGCTCGGCGAGCCTCCATCAAAATCAACTCGCCAGACGGTACCGTTCAAATCTCCCGCGTAGACCCGATCAAGCCGAGTTCTGGTTGCCACATCACGCCAGCCAGCGACGCCTGACAGACCATTGCTGCCTGGATCACCCAACGGAATCTTGTGCATGACAGTGCCGTCAGGATTCGGTCCTTCAATAAGATCCACGACATACAAATACGCCTGATTTTCTTCGGAGTTATACCCGTTACCGAAGACGGCCACCCATGTATCATCAATACGGGTAATCAGCGGCTCGCCATAGGTGAATCCCAGATCGGGATCATCCTCTGCCGTAAATTCCCACAACACATCGCTTTCTGTGAAATTCTGAGGCTGAGTCACATCCAGAGCGTAGATACCACGCCCTCCTGCTCCCAGCGTTCCGACCAGAATCGTCGCCCAGTCTCCCTCGCGCTGGGCGTCAGCCACGGCAACCTGACCGTCGACATAGAATTGATGGCTATAGTTCGGACGTGCCAACTCCCACAATTTCCCGTGGACGGTCGCTGGTACGTAGGCAAAGTGCTCTTCCAGCGTCCGAGCATCAAACGCATGCAACATTCCTCCGTTACTGCCGACAAATACGGTATTTCTGCGTGACCCCGGGCAGGGATCCTCGGCCGGGAAACAGGGATCCCGGGAATCACGCTTTTCATTGTCAATATAGTCCAGATACCCGGTATCAATGCGCGCCCATCCTTCGTTACCCGGCCCTGAGAACCTGGGCCGTGAATTGACAATGTCACCCAGCATCGAAGTGCGATCTCGCAAGACACCAGCACCGGCTGACAGATCGCCACGCAGGTAATCGAACAGAACGCCGGAAGGATATGCCACTGGCACGTTTTCCATGACCCGGGTCTCGATATTGCCTGCTGCCTCGAAAACAGCGCCAGCGTCCGAAACCGGATCGAAGGTCAGAATGTTTCGATTTGCCGCGCCCAATGTCTCGAGCTCTTCGCTGGCCAGGCGCTCCACTGAACTATCCTCGGCATTCAATGCCGTCAACTCACCGGTCCATCCCTCACTATCAAACTCGGCCGCATAGATCAGCGAGTCAGTGGTCAGTCGAGTCGCAGAAACCGAGACACCGGTCGTGGAATTTGCTCGGGCCGCGATATCGGCCAGAATGGCGCCCAATTGTTCAGCGAATGCGTCCGGGTCAGCCGCACTGAAGAAGCCACCGCGACCATTGACTCCGAAGTGCAGCAAATCATCAATCTTGGCTGGGTTGCTATTGAACGGATCGCCCCAGTCGATGGCTGTACCGTCCTCAACCGCCTGGAAAACTGTAGCAGGATCGAGATTACCCTCGACTCCCAGCCCGATTCCATAGGTGGTCACATGTTGCCAGAACGCCTGATCGGTATCGTTGGTGGGTACGCGGTTGTCCATATTGGTACGCAAATCATTTTTCCAGTACTCCATTGCCACATCGGCAAGCGTATTCGATCTGCTATCACGGAAAGGATCGGATGCTACGTACCCATAGTCCCCTCCATCCTGGTCGGTGTAAGTTGGGCCATTCGTGTTATCCGAATTGCCAACGTCCGGACCTGCGCCATTCCAGAAGCCGTCAGTCATGAGGATGTGGTAACTCTGGCGACAGGCCAAATCGTCTCCTCCGGTATCGCCTGGCGTCGTTGACCAGGGTCCGCGCGCATCGGCCCGTGAGAAATATTCTCCAACTGATTCGGCCGCTCGTCTGAGCGGTGTGCCGGAGTTGTTGATTACCCGTCCATATAGCCGGTCGTAGAACTGTTGACGACTAGCACCCTCAAACGGCCTTACACCATCAATAATGGTTCTTGTATTGACCCCATCAATGCTGGTGCTACCTTTGTTTATTGCCCCAAAACCCGCACGCGCGTTAGATGGCAGCTCGGTAAAAGCGCGTCCAATGCCATTACGAGCCGATAAAATTCTTGACCTGGAATACTGAAACCAGTTGGCGAAGTTTTGAACCTCTTCATTCCGGGTACGGGTGATTCCGCCAGGGCTGGTAAATGTCGCAGTTGCCGGCGTCGATGCGGTAATTTGTACACGCTGATAACTGTCCCGATCCGTACGATCACCGCCGAGATAGTTGTAGTAGGTGATCGGCCAGTACGTGTGGTTACCACCACATGGGTCGCAAAAGGCGGAATCGAATGCATTGCCTCGGAACCAGGTTGCCGTCTGAGTTTGCTGGGCGGTCAGGTTCAGCCCACCGAGCGCAGGCAAATCCGGATTGTACAAGGCATTGGTTGGATTGGCATTCGGCATGCTGGATCCATCAGCATTGGCCCACGGACGATAGTTCAGATCAGGATTGTAGAACACCCCGTTATTGGCGGCCGATCGCCCAAAATAGTTGTGCAAGCTGTCGTCCCGGAATGACGGCACCTGGTTGGTATAGTTAACACCACCGTAAAGGCCATCAGGGCGTGGAAACATGAAAATTGTGTATGTGAATTCACTGCCATCGGGCATATATTCCCACTGCATGGAACCCGAGTCATCCAGAGTAAACATGATGTTTGGCGGAATGTTTACCGCCACAAAAAGCGGCGTTTGCGAGATATCAAGATCATCGGCCTGGACCGGCGAACTGATCCCCACCGTGGTGCACAGGACCGCTGTCAGTAGAAATGTCGAGAAACGAGAGTTCATAGTAGTTCCTTACCTCGCTTACTGAGGCCAGAAGAAGATGGTTTGTGCAATGGCTTCGGCAGTGCCGCTGGGGCTTTCGCCGCGCGACACGATCAAAAAGTATTCGCCAGCCGGAATTTGTTCATTGATCGGCCGACAGGAGGACCCAAATAACTGTCCGCCCTGTTCGTAGTCGCTCAAGTCGATAATCATGTAATCGCGGCCGGACACCGGTGCAGATCGCCACGGCGGCGCATCCCAACTCCAATCCACCGGCGCTGACATACTGCAGTCGTAACGCTCAAGCCCCATGTCCGGCCAGGCAGGAATCACCCCGAGATCGCCGGAGCCAAAACCCAACTGGGTGACGGCTTGTTCGATTTCACGGATGGTGGATTCGGCGTCCTGGAAAGCAAGGTTGATTTCCGAGACGTTGCCAGCCATCCGTTCCTGCATGATGCTGACGTTACTGGACGTCAGGCCCAGCAGCGTCAGGATCAACAACACCATCAGGGCAACCAGCAACGCTGCGCCTGTCTGTCGGCCTGGATAGCGTGTAGAAACATTCATCATGACGGCATCCTCAAAGCGTGATCTGACGGTTGCGCAGCGAAACCGTCGTCAAAAACGGACGCCGCATCCGGTTGTCGGACGGATGGGTGATTCGAGCACCGGCGAGATCAAACGTCTGCTGAACCGGTGCCCCGCCAGCTCTGTCAGGAGAGCGCATTAGCATGGCCACACGAATACCAATCGTTAGCCCCCAGTCGGGGACCTCATCGGCCGGCACCCAGAAATCAACGCTCTGGCCATCTCCGCCCTGGTCCGCCGGAAGACTGTATCCATAGAGAATCTGCAGGCTTTCCACACCTTCCGCGAGTTCCTCGTGGAAAGCTTCTTCCACACCCCGCGACATATCCGCGCGATAGAGTGAGGGTTGTCCCGTATCCTGATTGATGCCAATGTAGAAAGCAAAAACCCGAATTCGGAAGATCTGCATGTCATCACCGTAGGCCGTACTGAACGAGACCTTGTTATTGTTACCCGGTCCAGGACTATCACAAGTCCCTGATCCCGAGCTGTAGACTGCCGCGCTGTCATTCGAACGATTCTGGAACAGATCGCTCTTGGAACAGTTGGAAACCAGCACGATCGCGTTCTTGCCCAGCACGTTGTTGCCGGTCAGATTGATGCTGCTGGCGTTGGCCTTGTTATTGTTCTTCGCGGTCAGACCGGGAATGACTTCCGGACGACGGATAATGATGACATCACTTCCCTTGACCACCCGATCCGCAAGCACCTCGGGCAGGGTGACGACGGCACCGTCCTGCAGGGATCGCCAGTTATTGTCGCCAGCGGTTTCGATGACATCCAGGTCAAAATCTTCATTGCGTCCGGTACCGTCAAATTCCCAACCGGTAAAGGGCTGATTCGGATCATAGGCAGCATTGACGTAACCGGCACAATCCTCGCGCAGATGGTTATTGATGGTGGTGCGCGCGGCACAGAAACCGCTCGAGCCAATGCCGCGAAATTCGCGCTTGAGCGTCTCGACAGCAAAACGGCCATTTTCCTGGACACGGGCCAGACCTTCGTTGGTCATGTGGGTCAGCTTCTGGCCGGAAAACAGCTGGAGCACACCAGCCGTCACCAGCAGGCCCAGAACCATGGCGATCATCAACTCGACGAGGCTTACCCCCCGGCTGTTGCGCCGGGATCCGGTCAGTCCACAATTGAATTCAGTGTTTTTCATTTTCAAATCCTGGTTTGCACCACAATCGTCTCTTCGTCACCCACGGCATCCTCGAGACGCTCTTCGCTCCAGGTCACCGTTACTGTGACGTTGGCGGTAACCGTGTTGGGCAGGGCGCCGCAATCATCGACAGCGATCGTCAACTGGCCGCCCGGCAACTGGTCTTCAACAAAGAAAGTCCAGCTATCAAGCAGTGGCAGGTCGCAGGCCTCTTCGACCTGCGAACGGTTGACGCGGGCGAAATCGATTACCTCATAAGCGAGATTGGTGGCCTGGGTTCGGAAATACGCTCCCTGGCCGGCATTCAGCGAAAAACCCTGCAACGCCGCCAGCCCCAGCAGACCGATGGACAAGACGATCACGGTAACCATCACCTCGATCAGCGAAAAACCACGCTGGCGTGAACCTGGATAATTTGGCATTCTCAATCTCATCAGTCGCACTCCACACGCTCAACGCTGGACCGACCGGTCCGAATGATGGATACATCGCGCGCATTGTCTCCGCTGCAATCCGGAATTCTGAGTTGGAACACCCAGGGCGGAGGCGGATTGCCTCCCGATGCACTTGGCATTCCGATGATGTCTATCGAACCGTCGGCCAGGTAGCGAACAAAATCCTCATCACCATTGTGAGCCAGGGTTGCGTCGCCGCGCAGACCGGGCCAGCGCCGCAGTACCTCATCGATACTGACTTCGTCTGCGCCCTCGACTTCGTTGTCGACGACCGCGATCCAACCCTCGGTCCAGTCCGACCCGCACTCCAGATCGCCATCGTCTCCGCTGAGCGTGTCGCTTGCGCAGACAGTGACTGGACGGGCGCGCTTGAGCGACTCGGAACGCGCAAACTGAAGTGCGGTCTGGAATTCGTTGGCCTGCGCTGTCAGGCGATTGTTCTGCAGGAGTGTCCGAAATGAGGGCAAGGCAATACTTAACAGAATTGCCACCACCGCAAGAGTTATCATCAACTCGAGCATCGTGAACCCTGCACTTTTCTTGATTTTTGCTTCAGGTGGCATTTGCACTCCAGTCACTGGCATTGAGATGCTGCTTTTCGACACGTTCCAGCATAACCTTATCGTCCGCAATCTCAAGGGCCAGGCGACAAGCGGCACTCCGGACCCGACCAGCGGACAATCCAATGCTCAATTGGTGAACTGAATTTTGGTTACACTTCGGTCCCTGCTCAATTCCAGGCTCATCATGCGCGAGGCCCTCAGGCGGCAATTCACGATACCGGTTTCGACCGTTCGGAACGGCCTGCTGCTGTTGTTTTTCCTGTCCGGGTTGTCCGGCCTGATCTATCAGTCGGTGTGGGCGCAGTACCTGGGTTTGCTGCTCGGCCATACGGCCTACGCGCAGGCGCTGGTACTGGCCGTTTTCATGGGCGGCATGGGGCTGGGGGCGGTACTGGTCGCCGGGTATGCCGAGCGCTGGTTGCGGTTGATACGCGCCTATGCCGTGGTCGAAATCGTGATCGGCCTGAGCGCATTGGTTTTTCATCCACTGTTCGTAGCCAGTCACGGACTGGTCATCGAGACCCTGCCCGGTCTGGACGGTCCTGCCGCGATCGGCAGCGGACTGAAATGGGGGATCGCCGTCGCGCTGATTCTGCCCCAGTCAATGCTGCTCGGAATGAGTTTTCCGCTGCTGGCGGCCGGCCTGATCCGCCTGCTTCCGGCCGATCCCGGGCGATCCCTCGGCAGTCTGTATTTCAGCAACAGCATGGGGGCAGCCATCGGTGCGCTGGTTGCTGTCTTCGTTCTTTTGCCCCTGATTGGCCTGCCGGGAGCCGTAAAATTTGCTGGTCTGCTCAATCTGTTGGTCGGAATTGCAGCCTGGGTACTTGGCAGTCGCCCCGAAGATCGCCCGATCATGCCGCGGTTGACCAAACGCGAGCCGACCGAGGGGCAAAACGGGAAGCTTTTGCCGCTGATTCTTGCCGCGACCGCGCTTTCCAGCGCCGCATCCTTCGTCTACGAACTGGGCTGGATTCGCATGCTGTCACTGGCCTTTGGCACCACGCTGCATGCCTTCGAGCTGATGCTGGCTGCGTTTATCGGCGGAATTGCGCTTGGCGGATTGTGGATTCGATCACGCGCTGATCGCTGGCAGGAACCCCTGCGAGCCGCCGGCTGGCTGCAGGTTTGCATGGGGCTGGCTGCCGTAGGATCGCTGGCAATCTATGCCGACGGCGCCTTTGAATGGGTCGGATTATTGATGCAGTCCCTCGGCCGCAGCTCCGGCGGATACGCCTTCTACAACCTGGGAACGGCAGCGGCCGCCCTGGTCATCATGCTGCCGGCGGCTTTCTTCGCAGGAGCCCTGCTGCCGCTGCTGACCCGACTTTTGCTCAAGGAAGGCTTCGGTGAGCGCGTGATCGGCCAGGTTTACGCGTGGAATACACTCGGTGCCATTGTCGGGGTGTTTGCCGCACTTCACTGGCTGATTCCGATGTTGGGCCTGCGCAATGCCATGCTCAGCGCCGCTGCCATCGATCTGGCCATCGGTGTGGGCCTGATCACCATCGCCGATCGGGGTCGCTCGATACACCGCGCATCGGCTGGGTTCGCGGTGTCGGTCGGTGTACTGGCACTGGCCATCGTGACGATCGATTTCGATCCCTACCGCCTGGCTTCCGGCGTATTCCGAAGCGGAAACGACCGGCTGGGCGACGATATGCAGATGCTCTACTACCGAGACGGCAAGACTGCCAGTGTGGCCACCTACCAGACATTGGGTGGCACCACGCGATTCATCACTCATAACGGCAAGGTTGATGCCGCTCTGACGCTTGACTCTGCGACGCCGGCCACCGGAGATGAACCGACGATGGTGCTCGCCGCCGCGCTCCCGCTTGCCCTGAATCGGGATTACGAGCGCGCTGCCGTCATCGGTTTCGGCTCCGGGTTGACCACCCACGTCCTGCTGCAGGATGCACGTCTCGAACAGGTCGATACCATCGAGATCGAGGCCCGCATGGTCGAAGGCGCACGCCGCTTCGAACATCGGGTCAGCGCTGCCTATGACGATCCGCGCTCGCGAGTCTTGATCGACGATGCGTTGTCGGTGGTGGCTGCCACAAGTCAGCCCTACGATCTGATCGTCTCCGAACCCTCCAATCCCTGGATGGCCGGTGTAGGCGGCCTGTTTGCCGACGAGTTTTATCAATTCACCGCCTCACGGCTGAGTGCCGACGGCGTCTTCGTCCAGTGGTTGCAGCTCTACGAAATCAACGACGAACTGGTCGGCTCAGTGCTATCGGCACTGACACCGCATTTTGCCGACTTCCAGGCCTGGATGGCCAATGACACCGATCTGCTGATCATGGCCTCCCAAAAGCCACTGGGCGAACTGGAAGCTGCTCGCCTGTTCGACGGCGACCTGGGACGAGAGCTTGCATTGGCCGACCTCACTGACCCGGCACAGATCAACCTGCGCCACTATGGTGATCGCCGCTGGTTGCTGGCGCTGACCCGAACCCTGAATCAGCCAGCCAACTCCTGGTATTACCCTCGCTTGAGCCTGGAAGCGCCGCGGGCCCGCTTCGAAGCCAGCCGGGCCGCAAGACTGATCGAGCTGGCCGTCTCACCATCACCTGCTCAGCAGTTGCTGGGTTTGGGCAGGCCATTGCCATCCGGAGTCGAGCCGTCCGGATTGAGACATTTTTCGCCCGAACATCGGACGCGCGATGCCCGCCAGAAGCTGGCCCAGCTGATCTCAGGCACGTCGTCGACAGGCCGTTTTCCAGAGATTGAATTGATTTACCGGCGTGCCAACGACTGCAACTGGCTGGCGCAACCCGATGCACAGAGGGAATGGCTGGCACTTTTCGATACCAGCCTGGAATCCATGCTTCCCTATCTTGCTCCCGAGGAGATCGAGAGATTGACAGGTGAAGAATGGCTCGGCTGCCCCGTTCCAGACGGACCGATAGCTCTGGCGCAAGATCTGCTGATGGCATTGGCCAGCCAGCAAACGCAACAGATCATTGCCGCAAGCGACGCCTGGCTGCGGCATGTGGCTAACGGAGAATCGAGTGGGTCACTGTACCTCAGTCAGCAGGCCTGGTTCTCAGGCCAGGCCGCGCTGCTGTCCCGCGATGATTACGCGGGATGGGAAGACTTTCGACTTGCCTTTATCGGTCTGGTCACGTTAACCGAAGGAACAAGATTCCTCGAGGACGTTCTGGCTCAGTATGCCAACATCCTCTTGACCGACAATTATTTGCCATAACTCTGACCCGACCGTTGATGTATCAGGCGTGCGACTTGCTTGAGATATGACATTTACCATGAAAATCAGAATTTATACTGACGATTTTCATGGTAAAGTAGCCGTATGATCGCCAGAAAAGAACTGCTTGATCAGATTCGCAGCGCGCTCGAACGCAGTCGTATTGTCATACTGACCGGTCCCCGCCAGTGCGGCAAGA